>ENA-OUOG01001197-OUOG01001197.1-marine-metagenome-genome-assembly--contig:-NODE-1197-length-30798-cov-5.834348_pt1 | contig 30798 bp, 12 predicted proteins | sample MGYA00248635_ERZ508505 | MGnify/ENA primary metagenome ERZ508505 (study PRJEB26176, sample SAMN06267871) | marine metagenome | isolation source: Saanich Inlet, British Columbia, Canada | place: Pacific... | reverse complement strand
GACGCGACGCGGCGCGGCTGGGAGAAGCGTGACGAGCTCCGGCGGAGCGGCGGGAAGCGCGGAACGGACGACGCGACGTTCGGCGCGCGCGAAAAAGAAGCGCTCGACGCGAAGCTCGCGCGTCTTCGCCGCGAGCAGAAGACGATTGCGAAATCCGGCCGTAAGACCCGCGCCAAGGCTGAGCGCGAAGTGTTGGCGAGCGCGGACGTGGTTCTGGCCACCGCGGTGGGCGCGGGCGCGGAGAACATTCAGAAACTCCCGGCGTTCGACGTGCTGGTTCTGGACGAAGCCGCGCAAGCCACCGAGCCGGCGGCTTGGATTCCCCTCGTGCGGTGTAAGCGCGCGGTGCTCGTGGGCGACCCGCGGCAGCTCGCGCCGCTGGTCCGCTCGGAGGAGGCGAAACGATTTGGGCTCGAGACGCCCGTCATGACCCGCGTCTCGCTCCCGCAGCAGAAAAGGAAAGAAAGAGCTTCCGGAAAAGCCACCGGAGGAGACGGAGACGACCGAGAAACGCCGAAAGCGTTTCTGTCCGGGGGCGTGCTCGGGTGCGCTCTGCGCACGCAGTACCGCTCGCACGCCGCCATCTCCGACTGGGCGTCGCGCGAGACGTACGGCGGCGCGCTCTTCGCGTCGCCCTCCGTCGCGGGCGGTTTACTGCGCGACCTGCCGGGCGTTCTTTCGACCGCGGCGACGAACGCGCCGCTCCTGCTGCTGGACACCCGGGTCGCGTCCGGCGCGCTCCTCGGAGGTTGCGCGGAGGTCACGGAACGGGAGCTTTTAGAGTCTCTGTCTGACTACGGCGAGGGTTTAGGGTCGATAGGGAGCCGCGGCGGCGCCGTCGCTGTCGAAAAGCTCGCGTCGGCTTCGTTTTCGTCGCTCGTCAACGAAGGCGAGGCGTACGCGGTGACTATGCACGTCGCCGGTTTGTTGTGCGCCGGCGTCGCGCCAAAACAAATCGCCGTGCAGTCCCCGTACGCCGCGCAGGTGCGGCTGATGCAGCGCAGGCTGCGCGAGGCGGCGCGCATCGGCCTGGCGCCGGGTTTGGAGCTGGTGGAGGTGGCGAGCGTGGACTCGTTCCAGGGCCGCGAAGCGGAGGCGGTGGTGGTCTCCACGGTGCGCTCAAACGACCGGCGCGCGGTTGGGTTTTTGGCGGACGCGAGGCGCGCCAACGTCGCCGTGACGCGCGCGCGGAGGCACGTCGCCGTCGTGGGCGACTCGCGCACGGTGGGCGCCGACCCGTTCCTCGCGCGTCTGCTGGCGCACATCCGCGAAAACGGCGCGTGCTCCCCCGCGGACGAGCACAAGCGACTGCACGAACCGCTGGAGTGAACGGCGCGGCGAGACGGTCGCGGGTAACGAGGCGTCGCGACGCGACGGAGTAGATAGACTAGGCATATCAGAGAAGACGTCGTCGCCTCGATGATTAACAAAAAAAAAGTGAACCGTCTTTTTTCTTCAAAAAGCGCGTCACATCTCGGCGACGCATTTCGCCACCGCGGCGTCCACCGCCTGCTTGATGGCCTCCGCCATCGCCGCCGTCGCCGCCGCCGCCTTCGCCTTGATCTGCGCGAGCTCAGCCTTGAGCGCCTTGTTCTCGGCATCCTTCGAGCGCAGCTGGTGCGTCTGCGACTCGAGCGTGTTGCCCAGCGACTCAGCCTCGCTCTCCGCGAGCGCGGCGTCCGATCGAAGCGTCTCCGCCTCCTCCTTCGCGGCGGCGAGCTCGGCGCGCGCGCGCGCGAGCTCAGCCTTGACCGCCTCCAGCTCCTCCCCGGACTCTGAGGCGGCGCCGAACGCGGGCGACGCGGGCTTAGAGGCGCCCACGACGCCCGCGAGCATCCAGCCCGCGTTCGCTGTGGCCCGGCTCGCCAGCGCGCCGCCGCCGAGCTTCTTCGCCACGCAAGCGCCGCCGCTCCCCGAAACCGCGGGGGGCGCGGCGGCGGCGGCGGCGTGCGGTTTGGGCGCGGAGGGCGCCGCGGAGGCGGCGGTTGTCTTTTTGGAGACCGCGGCACCGTGTCCAGGAGCGGCGTTCGCGGCGTTACCGGTCGCCTTACCGGTCGCCTCACCGGGCTCATCCCCCTCCTTCTTCTCCCCCTGCTTCTTGGGCGTCGCCATCTGCGTCATGAGCTTCGCGTAGTAGCCCTGCCCGTTCCAGGAGTCGCTCAGCTGCTCGCGCAGGCTCTTCTCGTTCGCCGCCGCCGCCGCCGCCGCGGGGTCCTCCACGGGGAGCACCGCGTCCGCCATGCGCATCAGCGCCTCGACGCGCTCGCGCACCTCGCGCGCCGCCGCGTCGGACGCCGCCGCGTTGAACCGCGCCGTCGTGGGCGTCGCCGCAGCCGCCGCCTGCGCCGCCATCTTCGCCTGCGCCGACTCCGCGGACTTGGCGGAAGAGCTCGAAGACCGCGATCCGCCGCCGGAGGAACCCGCGGAGGACGTCGACGTCCCGCTTCCCTCGGCGACAGACTCGTCGCGCCCGCCAAGCCTGAGTCTGGCCTGCTTGGACAGCAGACCGTGTCCGGGCGTGCCGAGCGTGCCCTTCTGGACGCTGTTCCAGCTCTTGAACTCGCCGAAACGCTCGGGGCGCGCGTGCTGTCGCCGGCTCCGACCGCGCTTTTCGCCGTTCGCGCCGCAGTTCGCGTCGTCTCCCTGATCGTCCGCGTGGTCCTCCTCGTCCTCCTCGACGTCATGCGCGGCGAACGTGACGTTGCCCGGGGTCTTGAACTGCTGCGTGACGTCAGCCGCCGCGGCGGCCTCGGCGAAGCCCACGGCGGGGGCGCGCGGCGTCTTGGGCTCGTACGGGGTCTTGGGATCCGCGGGCGCCTCCGCGAAGGAGACGTTTTCCTTCGCGGTCATCTTCGCTCGCGACGCCGCGGGAGGGGGGGTGGTGGTGAGCGCCGCAGCCTTCTTCGCGCCGGGCGCGCGCTTGCGCGTGGCCTTCGCGGTGCCATCGGCAGCCTTGGTGGCCTTCGACGCCTTGGACGCCTTCGCCGCGGGCTTCTCCGCCACGAGCGCGGGTTTCGTCAGGCCGGGGATGCTGAATCCGGCAGCCTTCGCCCCGCGCGCGTGCGCGGGGTCGTTGCTCACGTCCGTGAGCGCCATGGCGTGCGGTTCGAGGGTGCGGCGGGGGGCTACGCCGACGGTCAGCTCGGGACCTCGACGGGTAACGTGCGCGTGCGCGACGGGTGCGACGTGAGACGCGATGTGCGCGGTGCTCGGATGCCTCGACGTGTTACGGAACCACGACAGCTGCCCTCGAAAAATGGCGTGGTTCCCCTCTTCTTTCGCGATCGGGGAAAATGTGAGCGACGGGTAAACGACGGTTTAATTCTTCCGTATTCGTCATGTCAGACTAAAAAGTCATACGAGGAGGATTTTGTAACGCGCGCTCGCGCACGACGCCAGCCATTTCGCGGTGCTTGCGCTGAACAGCCCAACACCCTCGATTTGCTTTTCCGACAACGCAATCGAGGGCGCGCCGGAGTTGCGGGGTGCGACTGCGATGGCGCCTTCGTCGCCGGAAGAGCGGGAATCGCTCTCCGGGGGCGAGTCGTCGGGGGGATACGGCGCCGCGCCGTCCACGCGCGGCTCCTTCAACGTCGGGGTGGACCCCGACGTGGGGTACTGCGAGGCGACCGAGGAAGATGAGCGTCAGGCGCGGCTGTTGAGGCGCGGCCTCGCGCTGGACGTGGCGCCGCAGGACATGAACACGTTCGTCAAGCTCGAGGGACCGGACGACGTCGCCGTGGTCGTGCCGCACACGCTGCACTTCGGGGACGTCGAGCACCTGGACTACACCGCCACCGTGCACGACGCGCTCGCCGTGCAGACCGCGGGGTCGCCGATGCACCGCCCCGACAGGTTCGGCGAGGCGGGCGGCGCGGGGACGGGCGACTTCGGCGGTACCACCTTCCGCCACTCCACGCACGCGCACATAGAGCCCGTCCCGCGTAAACACATCAGCGGCGCACTGGTGTGGCTCGCGATCATGTTAACGGGCCTCGGGACGGGCCTCGTGTCCGTGGTGCTGGTGAACATCAGCGTCGGGTTCGGAAACACCAGGCTGCAGCAAGCGAACGAGCTGTTGGAGCTGAACCGACCGCTCGCCGCGGGCGCGGTGTGGGTCACGTTTTCGTTAGTGTTCTGCACGATCGCCGCGTTCATCACCGTGTACTACGCGCCGCAAGCCGCGAGCACGGGCATCCCTGAAACGAAGGCGTTTCTCAACGGGTGCGACGTGAAGGGGGCGTTTTCGCTGCAGACCTTCGTGGTGAAAGCGTTCGGGGTGTGCCTGGTCATCGCCGCGGGCGCGCCCGTCGGCCTGGAGGGACCGATGGTGCACATCGGCGCGATGGTCGCGTCGCACGTCGTGCTCTCCATGGAGCACTTCGGCGTTTTAAGAGGAGGGGACGTCAAGCACCTGCTGACGCACCTCGTGACGTGCGGCGTGGCGAGCGGGATCAGCGCCGCGTTCAACTCGCCCATCGGCGGCGTGCTTTTCGTGGTCGAGGATCTCGCCGCGCGCTGGCTGGTGGACGCGCACCTCGTGCTGCAGTGCTTCGTGTCGAGCTTCTTCAGCCAGCTGGTGGTGGCCGGCGCGCACATCACCAGCCTGATGGTGCAGACGGCGCGAAGCGGCGACCGCGGCGAGTTCCAAGCCGCTAACCTGGTGAAGAGCGGCGGGGGCGGCGTTTCCGGCGAGTCAAAAGTCACCGGCGGTTGGTTCGTGGCGGACCTCCCGCTGTGCATCTTGCTCGGCGCGGGAGTAGGCGCTTTGCTTTCCTTCTCCACAGCCGCGGCGACCGCCATCGCGCGCGTCAAGCGGTCGGTGATGGCGGGCGGCGAGAAGCGGCGCGGCAAAAAGAAATCTTCGTCGCGCGCGGGGGAAATCGTCGCCGCCGTTTTCCCGGTGGCGTTCGTCAGCGTGCTGGCGTTCGTGCTCCCTCTGCTGTTCTCGTGCCGCGTGCGGCAGGACCACGTGAAGGGCAAGCCCGAGGTGAGCCACCTGCTCGCTTCCGGGCAGCACCAGGTGGACCACCGCATGTTCGTGCGGTTCACGTGCCAGCAGGGCGAGTACAACGACTTAGCGTCCCTGCTGCTCCCTAGTCTGAGCGGGTCGTTCGCGAGCACGATGAGCCACCTGTACAGCCGGGACTCGGACGAGGAGACGTACGGGGACGCTAGTTTGGCGACGCTCGCGACGTGCTACTACTTTTTCCCGCTGTTCATCATCGGGTGCTCGTTCCCGTTCGGGCTGTTCGTGCCCAACCTGGTGTTTGGCAGCGCGGCGGGGCACCTCTTCGGGCGGCTGGTCAACCGCAGCGCGTGGGTCGGGTCGTCGCGGGTGGCGCACCCGACGACGTACGCCGTGCTGGGGGCGGGCGCGGCTCTCGGAGGCTGGACGCGCATGGCCATCGCCATCTCCGCCATCATGCTGGAGCAGACGGGCAACATGGACAGCGTCATACTGATGATGGTGACCGTGCTGTCCAGCCGGCTGGTCGCCGGGTTCCTCACCCCCCACTCGTTCACCGACGAGGTCATCTCCATGAAGGGGTACCAGGTCCTCGAGCCGAGGGAGCCCGCGGTGATCGCCACGCTCAGCGCGGGCGCGGTGTGCACCCGGGACGTGGTGTGCCTGCGCGCGGACGAAACCGTCGCCGGGATATGCCGCGCGCTCATACACACCACGCACAACGCGTTCCCGGTTGTGCGAGACGAAAACGAAAACGAAAACGACACGGGGTCGGTTTCCAGACGCGACAAAGAGAAAGCGAAAGGTCTGGAACACAATTTCGCGACCGAGCCCGTGTGGCGCGTCGAGACCGGGGGGCACGCCCCTTCGCCAACGCTTCTCGGGCTGGTCTCTAGGTCCACCCTTCTGGGTATTTTGGAGCGCGCGGTGAACGCGCGGCGCCCGTCGGAGCGCGACGCCGAGCATCTGCGCGTCCCCGCGTCGGCGCTCGGCGATTCGGTTTCGCTGACGCCGGCGGCGGGCGTCGCGCCCGCGGATGAGCTCGGCGCGATTCCCGCGCACGTCCCGGCGTCGCGCGCGTACCGCGAGTTCGCGCTGCTGGGCGCGCGGCGCGTGCTGGTGGTTGAGTCCGGCGGGGGGAACCGCCTGGCGGGGATCATCACGCGCGGCGACATGGTCGAGGCCTCGGAGGATTTCGAGGGGCGCGCGGCGCGCGCCGCGGCGGCGAGGAGGGGGCGGAGGCGCGGTCGAGACGCGTTTGGCGGCGACCATCTTCTCGCGCGCGCGGGGCCGAGGCAATCGTGGGGCGCCGCGCCGGACTCCAGGGCATCGCGGAACCTCCCGAGCGTCGTGACGGATGAGCGGTAGTGTATACTTTTGCGGTACATCGGAAGCGCGTAATGCGTCGACACATTATGCGTCAAAACGTCGATATCGGGATGTGTGTATGTCATACTCTACGCGTAGTGGTATTTAGGCGGCTAAACGATCTCGCCGGCTAAACGATCTTCGTCGCGCGGCGACGGCGGTTCCTCACCTCCGCGCGGCGCCTCCGAACCAAACCGTCGCGGCTCCATCGCGGAATCGCGCGGGGCCTTTTCGCTCGGTTTGGAAACACCGGTAGGTGGTTGTGTTTTTTCCTGTTTCGCCAGCCTCGCCGGTTTCTCCTTCTCCTTCTCCTTCGCCTTCAGGCTCAGGCGCCGCTTCACCGTCGCCGCCGAGACAAACGGCGCTCTCGACGAAACGTCCGACGTTTCGACGTTTTTAACCGCGAGCGCTTTGCGCGGCGCGAACCCCGCGGGGGGGGCCATGGCCCTCCGCAGCTCCTCCCGCGCGCGTTCTCTCGCCTCCTTGCGCTCGGATGTGCCCGCGCGCGCGGCCGCCTCCGCGTCCGCGGCGGCCCGAAGCGTCGCACGCTCGCGCGCCTCCGCCGCCTCGGCGCGCGCGCGCTCGCGTTCGGCGGCGCGCGCGATGTCCGCGATTTGCCGCCGCAGCGAGTCGAGTTCCGGTCGCACGCGCGCGCACTCGGCGTCCGCGATGGACGCCTCCTCCGCCGCCTCCTCCGCGGCGGCCGCCTCCATCGCCGCGAGAAGCCGGAAGTGGTCGCGGTCCTCCTGCGCCTTCTCCAGCGCCGAGACGAGCGCGGCGGCGCGCGTTTCGGAAGCCTCGGCGCGCGCGGCGGCGGCGTCGCGCGCGGCGAGCGCCTCCGCCGCGTCGCGCTCGAGAGACGCGACGCGCGCCTCAGCCTTCTCTGCGCGCGCCTCCGTTCGCATCAGCGCGTTTTCGTTTTCGTCATCCGCGGCTGGATCGAACGGTATCCCCGACTCGAACGCGTGTTTCGCCCCGAACGCCAGCTCGGCGCGGAGCCGAGCCACCTCCGAAACGTCGTCGGAAACGTCGGCGGCGCCTTTTTCTTCCATCGCGGTTTCGTCCGAAACGGTGGTTCGCTGATCAGCTTGTTCTTTCGAGCCGAGACGCCCCGCGGACGTTCCGGGCAATCGACCCGTGTCTGGGTCGAGCCGAAGTAACGACGCGAGCCTGGCCACCTCGGAGAGGTACACCTCGTTCTCCGCCTCGAGCTCGAGGACGCGCGTCGCGCGTCGCGCCGCGCCGCCGTCATCGTCCCCGCGCTCGAGCGCCTCGAGCGCGCGCTCGCGCTTGCGGAGCTCCCCCGTCGCGCGAATCACCTCCGCCTGCGCCAACTTCAGTCGCGTCACCACATCGTCGTTGACCCGCTTGAGCTCGATGACCTCCTCCGCGAGGCGCTCCTTGTCGCGGGTCATGAGCGAGGCGACGCTCTTCTCGCGCTCCGCGCGCTCGCGCGCATCCGACGCCTGTCGTCCGCTCGTCGAGCGGTCGTGGAGGGTCCCCGGAGGGGCGCGTCGCCGCGGGACCGACGAAGACGCGCCCGACCCGACCGGCGTGGGACGCGATGGCCGGCTGGGCCCGGGAGCGGCGCCGCCTCCTCGACCGCCCGCGCCTCCCGACGTGTCTCCCGCACGCCGGGGAGGGACACGCCCGGCTGTATCGTCCATGGGCATGGCCGTGCGCGAGCCTATCCTCCAAGCCCCGCGCGCCGGAAAGTGAAACGGTCGTTTTTCTAGACTTATGAGAAGAGCGTCGCTTTTCGTTTCCGGAGTCATTCGCCGGCGCGCGTCCGCAATCATGGCTGACGATGGCGGGGGCAGCAGGCTTGACAGGCTTCTCCGCCTGCTCGAGACCGGCTCTACTCCCGCTGCGAGGCACGAGGCGGCGAGGCAGATCGGCGAGCTCGCCTCTGCGCACCCAAACCAGCTCCCCAACCTCCTGCGAAGGGTACGAACCCAGATCCGAAATCGCGCGGGTGCCCGCCCGCCTCGACGCGTTCGTTTCGCGCTCCGCCGAAGATCTCGCGGGCCGACCACGATTCGCGCGGGACGTCCCCGGGTTCGGGCGCGCGCGCGAGGTCACGACGACGAGACACCGTCTGCGCGCGTCCGGATCCACGCCTGCGAGGCACGTCTGCGGTACCGGCGGAGAAGAGACTGACCGCGCCATCCCTCGCATTCCTTTCCTCCGAACAAAAGATCCGAGGGTTCCTGAAGCACAAGCAGTGGGAAACCCGCGTCGCGTCCGCGCGGACCATCGCGCACATCTGCGAGGGCGTGAAGCACGCCACCGTGGCTGACATCGCGCGGCTGGAGGGCGTCTCCCCGGAGCAGGCGGTCGAGCGCGCGGCGCACCTACAACCGACGACCGACGACGACGACGACGCCGCCGGCGACCTCGCGTTTGCCGAGTTTGACATCGTGGGCGTGCTGGAGCGCGCCGCGCCTCTCCTCGCCGCCAAGTCCGGGGACGAGGAGCTCTTCGGAGGGGCGGACGACGACAAGGACGATGCCAAGAAACAGCTGAGCAAAGCCGAGCGGCTGCGGCTCGCCAAGCAGACCCTGAAACAGCGGCTCGGTATGGCCCTCGACTCGACTCTGGAAGGCGCCGCCGAGGACGAAGACGGCGGGAAAACGAAACGCGCCGAAAAGAGCTCCGACGGCGGCGACGACGCCGGCCAGACTTCCGTGAAGGCCAATCTCGACGTGGACAAGTTCGTGGACGTGGACGACCTGGTCGGCGAGGAGGACGTGGACGAGGTGAAGGTGGAGCCGCGAGACGACGCCGAGAAGAAGATGGACGCCTCGGACCTGACGCAGCTCTCGGCGCGCGAGCGCAACCGTCTGAAGCGCAAGATGAAACGCGGCGCGCGCGACGCCGCCGACGGCGTCGAGCCCGCGGCGAAGCGAGGCCGCAAACCGGGTTCGGGTTCTTCAACGAAGGGCGGCTCGAGCCGAAATTCGGTCGACCCCGAGACCGCCGCTCGACTCGCCGCCGAGGCGGCGGAAGAGGAGGATGAGGCTGCTGAGGTCGAGGCTGGAGGGTGGCCGTTGGCGCGGACCTGCGAGAAACTCGCGTACTCGCTCTTCGCGCCGCGCTGGGAGGAGAGGCACGGCGCCGCCGCCGCGCTGCGCGAGGTGCTCCGCACGCACGCCGCCTCGGCGGCTGTGCCTGGGCCCCCCCCGCGCGCGCGCAGCGTCGAGCCGGACACCGCGGCGAAGGCTGCGCGCAAAAACGCCTCCTGGCTCGAGGATGCCGCCGTGCGGCTGCTCTGCGTTTTGTCTCTCGACCGATTCGGGGATTACGTGGGCGACGGCGTCGTCGCGCCCGTGCGCGAAACCGGCGCGCAAGCGCTGGGCGCGGGTTTGTTGCCTCTCCCGCCGAAGGCTGTCGAGGCGGTCGTCGGATGCATCCTGGTGCTGCTCCGGCGGCCGGAGTGGGAGGTGAGGCACAGCGCTCTGCTCGCTCTGCGGTACGTGCTGGCCGCGCGGGACGCGCTCGCGCCTCGCCTGCTCCCGGCGGCGTTGCCCGCGGCGACGTCGGCGCTCGACGACAAGGACGACGACGTGCGCGGCGCCGCCGCCGAGGCTCTGCTTCCGGCGGCGAGGCATTTGCCGACGCACGGCGACTTCCCCCCTCTGCTCGCGGGTTTGTGGGGTTTGCTCGGCAGACTCGACGACCCGGACCTCCTGACGAGCCCCTCGAACGTGCCTGTGATGCGCCTGGTGAGCGCTCTGTACGCGTTGCCGGCGACGCGCTCGACCCCGCCCAAAGGCGCGGGGTCGACGCTGCGGGACGTCGTGCCGTCGCTCTTCCCGTTCGCCGCGCACCCGATCGCGTCCGTGCGCCTGGCGGTGTGGCAGACGCTCGGGCAGCTCATGCACGGCGGCGACCCTTCCGGTCGCGACTGGGTGGACGATGTGGCGGCGACGGCGATGCGCGTCTCGTTCCAGGCGACTCTGCTGGAGGAGGACGCCGAGACCGCCGCCGCGGCGTCGGCGGCGTGGCGCGACCTGTGCCACGTCGCCTCCGCCGGCGCCGTCGCGAACGCAGTGGATAAACACGTCGAGAGCTGGTGCGCTCTGGCGGCCACCGCCGCGGACACTCGGCCGGACGCGCGGCTGCTTTGCGTGGTGTCCCTGAGCGGCGGGGGCGGGAGTGACACCATCACGGGCGCGGACGACCGCGCGCCGACGTCCACCAGCGAGTGGGTGGTCACCACGACCGGCCGTCTGCGCGCGGTGGAGGCGCTCTCGCAGCTCGCCAAGGTTCTGTGCGCGCCCGGCGAGAACCTTGGCGAGTTTCCTATCTCGGACGCAGCCGCGAAGCTCGAGGCGCAGGTCACGCGTCTGCTTCGGGAAGGCAGCGCGACCCGCCGTTTAACGGGATCGTTCCTGCTCGCGTCGTGGCTGGACGCCATCCCGGAGGGCGCGCCCAAGCCGCCGCTGGCGGCGCCGGGCGCGAGACTGGGCGAGCTCCTGGCGGCGACGGATCCGGCGTACCCGTCGGCGCCGTCTCCCGCGCCGTACGCCGAGGTGGCGTCTTTGGTGGCGCGCGTCAAGCGCGAGTCCGCCGGCCTGCTGCGCGCGGCCGCGGACAACAACGTCAAGCCCACCACCGCGGAGGTGCCGTCGCCGGCGGCGGACGGATTCGGAGCCGCGCACGCCGCGACGCTCGCGGCGGCGATTCCGACGGTGCGTGTATTTCTCTCGCTTTTCGTTTTTCGTTCGGTTTTCGGTTTTTTTCGGAGTTTCGGCTTCGGCGCGCTCGGGACGCCTCGGCGTCCCTCCGGGCGCGCCGTCGCCGTTCGACGAGGGCGACGCGCCCCGAGCTCCCACACGCAGGTTGTTCGCCGCGCGCGAAAGGGCATAGCAGGTTTCCCCACGCCTAGCATTGGCTGGAGTCAAGTAGACTTGCCCCGACATTTCTTTAGGTTTCGACGCTCGGCGGGTTTCTTCCCCGCGACGTTTTTCCCTTCTTCGCCTTCTTCGCCACGTCTGACCCGCGCGTGTCCCCCACCCGAACGCGCACCCATCGCGACCCAGGGTCCCGCCGGGCTCGAGTCCGCTCGCGCGGCGCTGCTCGCCTCGGCGACGCGCCTGAAGGCTGAGGAGGCGCGGCTGCACGGCTCGGCGCTGGCGGCGGCGGCGGGCGCCGCCGTGGCGTTTGGCGCGCTCCCCCCCAAACTGAACCCCTTCATCCAACCTCTGATGGGCTCCGTCCGCCGCGAGACGGACGCGCCGTTGCAGGCGCGGTCCGCGAAATCTCTGGCGAGCCTGATCAAGCTGTGCGTCGGCCGCACGCCGAGCCCGGTGAGCAAAATCGTGGGCAACGTCGTCGCGCTCGCCTGCGCCGATCCCGCCGAGACCCCCCGCGCCGAGTGGGACGACGACGCGATGGCCGTCGCCGCCGCCGCCGCCGCCGCGCACGAGGGCCCCACGGAGAGTGCGATCGCGCGGCGCGGCGCGGAAGCGTGCCTGCTCGCGCTCTGCGAGGTGTTCGGCGACGCGCTGTACGAGCAGGTCCCGAGACTGTGGGAGGCAATGTCCGTCCCGCTCGCGGGAGTCGGCGCCGACGGCGCGGCGGCGCCGCCTCCGCCGAAGCAAGCCGTCGTGGACGCGTGCCAGCTGCTGCGACGCGTCGGCGCTCGCGTCGCGGCGGCGGCTCCCGGTTCCGGTGCGCCGTTCGCCGAGGCCGTGAAGGAGAAGACGCTCGCGCTCCTTGAGCCCGCGTTTTTAAAGGCGACCGCGAAGGACGCCGACCCGGCGACGCAACGCGCGGCGAGCGCCGCGCTCGCCGCGCTCGCCGCGGCGGACCCCGACTCGGTCGTCCCGCGTCTTCTGACCAAAGTGGTTCCCGCGCTCGAGAACGCCGGCGAGGCGGACGACGCCGCCGGCGCGCGCCGCGGCGCCGCCGCCGTGGCGTTCGAGCTGGTGCGTTCGCTCGGGCCCTCACTGGCGCCCTTCTGCGTGCTGCTTCTGGTCCCGCTGATGGGCCGCATGAGCGACCCGGTGGACAAAACGCGCGAGATGGCGACCAAATCCTTTGCGGCGCTCGTCCCGCTTCTCCCGCTGGCGCGCGGGCGCGCGCCTCCCGCGACGCTGACGGAGACGCAGAGGCAACGCAGCGAGAGCGACGGCGCGTTTCTGGAGGCGCTCCTGGATAACAGCAAGGTTGAGGATTTCGTGTTACCGTTCGAGTGCAACCGAACGTTGCGGCCGTACCAGCAGGAGGGCGTCAACTGGCTCGCGTTTCTGCGGCGGTTCAAACTGCACGGCGCGCTGTGCGACGACATGGGCCTCGGCAAGACGCTTCAGTCGACGTGCATCCTGGCGGCGACCGTCGTGGAGCGAAAGAAGAGCGGGTTACCGTTTCTGCCGGCGCTGGTGGTGTGTCCCCCCACGCTCGTGGGGCACTGGGCGCACGAGATCAACGAGTACGTCTCTGAGTCGGTTTTGAAACCGCTCGAGTACCACGGCTCACCGGCGGACCGCGCGGCGCTGCGGCCGATTATTGAAAAAGGCGAGGCGGATGTCGTGATCATGTCGTACGACTCGTTGAGAGCGGACGCTGAGTCCCTCCTGACGAACCGCTCGTGGTGCTACTGCATCCTGGACGAGGGCCACGCGATCCGCAACCCGAAGAGCCGCGTGACGCTTGCGGTGAAGAAAGTGCGCGCCGAGAATCGGCTTTTGCTCAGCGGGACGCCCATCCAGAACGACGTCGTCGAGCTGTGGAGTTTGTTTGACTTTTTGATGCCCGGCTTTTTGGGGACGGAGAAGGAGTTCAGGCGCGCGTACGGCATCGCGGCGGCGCGCTCGGCGGCGGCGAAGAAGGGGGGGGGGCTCACGGAGCAGGGCGCGCTCGCGACGGGGCGTCTGCACAAGCAGGTGATGCCCTTCGTGATGCGCCGCACCAAGGACGAGGTGCTCAAGGACCTGCCCCCGAAGATCATCCAGGACGTGTACGTGGACCTGTCGCCGATGCAGAAGCGGCTGTACGACGCCTTCGAGGGGAGCGCCGCCAAGACGGACGTCGAGGCGGCGGTCAAGGGCGCGGGAGGTGGCGGAGGCGCGGAAGGCGGGGGGGGCGCCGCGCACGTGTTCCAGGCGCTGCAGTACCTGCGCAAGCTGTGCTCGCACCCCCGGCTGGTCACGCAGCCCGACGGGAAATCCAAATCCAAATCCGCGAGCCTCGGCGCGCGCGGCGCGGAGTCGTACTCGCCCAAGTTCCGCGCGCTGAAGCAGATCCTGCTCGACTGCGGCGTGGGCGTGGACAAGGTGGTGACGGATCCCGACCCGGATGGCGAGTTCCGCACCGCCGCCGGCGGCGGCGCGGGACATCGCGTTTTGATCTTCTCGCAGCTCAAGAGCGTGCTCGATTTGGTGGAGGATGAGCTGTTTGGCCCGGCGGGCGAGCTGGCGCAGGTCTCGTGGCTGCGCCTGGACGGCTCCGTCGCGCCCACCGCGCGCTTCGACGTGGTGCGCAAGTTCAACGCCGACCCGAGCATCGACGTGCTTTTGTTGACCACGCACGTGGGGGGCTTGGGTTTGAACCTGACCTCCGCGGACACGGTTGTGTTTTTGGAGCACGACTGGAACCCGCAGAAGGATCTGCAGGCGATGGACCGCGCGCACCGGCTCGGGCAGAAAAGGACGGTGAACGTGTTCCGGCTTCTGACCAAGGGCACTTTGGAGGAGAAGGTGATGAGCCTGCAGAAGTTCAAGCTGGATGTCGCGAACGCGGTGGTCAACTCGGACAACATGAGCCTCGCGGCGATGGACACGGGGCAGATGCTGGAGCTCTTCACCGCCGAGAAGGGCGCGAGGCAGGGCGAGGCGCCGAAGAAGGATGCGCCCGCCGGCGGCGCGGGCGCCGCGGCGGCGGACGCCGTCGCGGGCGGCCTGAACACGGCGCTGACGGGCCTGGACGAATTGTGGGACGAGTCGCAGTACAAGGAGGAGTTCGCGCTCGACGGGTTCATCAAGAGCCTCAACAAGTGAGCGCCTTTGAGCGTACGCGGGACGAGCGTCGTCGTTTTATTATACTGAGAGATCGTTTCGCCTGGACGGTCTTTTCGAGCGGACATCCAAAAAACGCGCGCGCTTTTTGAGCACGGCACGATCCGGCATGTCCCCACACGATCTGGCCCGCCTGCGCTGAGAGCGCAGGCGTCTCGTGCGTCGCGATGGCGCCTCGTCTCGTGCGACCTCGCGGTGTGGTGAGCGACTTCGCCGAGGTGGTGTCCAAAGTCGCGGGGGACTACGTGAAGGACCGGCGTTTGTGCTTCACCCTGGCGTTGGGGGCGACGTCGCTTGCGCTTTTCACCGCGCACCAGACGTCGAGGCCGGACATAGCCGCGCAGTTCCACGCGGCGAGCGCCGAGCGCGCGGAGCGGCGCGCGGCGTCGCGCGCGCGCGCGGCCGCGAAGAACGCGAAACCCGCGGGAGATGACGTCACCGCGGACGCGAGCGCGTCCTGCGCATCCTCCGCGGCGGTCTCGGGGGATGGCACGTCTACGATGGCGGTCGCGGTGTCTGGAAAAACCGGGCCGGAACCGCGCCGACGCGGCGCCGCGGTGGACGCGGTTTTCCTGAAGCGCCTGGCGTTCATCCTGCGCATCGTGGTGCCCTCAATCACGAGCAAGGAGGCTATGCTGCTCGCGATCCAGAGCACCATGCTGATTTCGCGCAGCTTCATCAGCCTGCGCATCGCCAAGAAGGGCGGCGACGGGCTGCGTGCGGTGATGGAACGGAGCTGGAAAAAGTTTTTCTTCGTGCTGGGGGACTTTTTCATCTCCGGCGTCTCGGCGAGCGTCGTGAACTCGGCGCTGAAGTACCTGACCAACTCCATCACCGTTTCGTTCCGCGAGCGGCTCACCGAGCGCGTGCACCGCGAGTACCTCCGGGACGGCGCGTTCTACCGCGCCGCGGTGCTTCGCGTCGGGAACCTGGACAACGCGGATCAGCGCATCGCGGACGACCTGCACCAGTTTTGCCACACCGCGTCTGATTTGTTCGCGCGCACGTTCAAGCCCCTGCTGGACGTCATCCTGTCCACCGCGCGCATGGCCGAGAACATGGGCTACGGCGGTCTCGCCGTGCTCTACGGGTACTTCGTCCTATCCGGCGCGCTCATCAAGAGTCTGTCGCCTCCGTTTTCGGAATACATCGCCCGCACGCAAAAGCTCGAGGGCGATTTCCGCCGCGCGCACTCGCGGCTCATCACGCACGCCGAGGAAGTCGCGTTTCTGGGCGGCGCCGAGACGGAGCGATCTCTTTTAGACGGGCGCCTGCGCGGCGTCACGAGCTGGTCGCGCTTCTACTTCTACCTGCAGTTCAAGCAGGGCGTGGTGGACCAGTACTTTATCAAGTACTTCGCGTCGATGATCGGGTGGCCCGTGCTCGCGTTTCCGTTCCTGGCGGATACCTCGGACCGCGGCGCGGCGCAGATCGCGGCGCTGTACCGCGAGAGCGACACGCTGATCCAGAGCGCGTCCAGCTCGATCGGCGACCTGATGATGGTGTATAAGAAGCTGCAGAGGCTCGCGGGGTTCACCGCGCGCGTCGTCGAGCTGATCGAGGCGGTGGACGGCGACCGCGAAACGCGCGCCGGGACCGAAAAAGCGACGTCTCCGGAGACGCGTTCGGTTACTCCGTCGTTCCTTTCCGAACGCGTCGGGACGTCTGGGTCGAACGACGCCACCGACAGATCGCAAACGGCGGGCTCGATCGCGACCGGCGATGACAGTCAAGTTTTTGCCTTCTCTGACGTCACGGTGTACTCCCCGGACGGGCGTCTGCTCGTGAAGGACCTGAACCTCGTGCTAAAGCCGGGCGAGAACCTGTTTGTGTCCGGCGCTAACGGCGCGGGGAAAACAAGCCTGTTCCGCGTGATGGCGGGCCTCTGGGCGCCCGCGTTTGGAACCGTCTCGAGGCCCTCCGCGTGCTTTGGAAAGAAAGACACGGACGCGGAGGGGACGCAAACGGAAACGCCGAATCGCGGCGCTTCTTTTTCGTTCGACTCGCGCGTCTTCTACGTCCCGCAGCGTCCGTACCTGGCGCACGGCTCGCTGCGCGACCAGGTGACGTACCCCGAGGTTTGCTCCGCGCGCGACGCGGCGGTGGACGCTCGCGTGCTCGACGCGCTGCGCACGGTGAACCTGCTCAAGCTGGTGGGCGACACGACCAATTCCGGTTCCGGCACGAAACCGGACTCAAGCGGACTCGACGTCACCAAGCACGACTGGGCGGACGTGCTTTCGGGCGGTGAGAAGCAGCGAATCGGACTCGCGCGCGTGTTTTTCCGCAAGCCAGTCTGCGCGGTGCTCGACGAGGCGACGAGCGCGGTGAACCCCGACGAGGAGGCGCTGTTTTACCGGGAGTTGGCGACGATCGGCGTCACGGCGTTTTCCATCGCGCACAGGCCCGAGCTGGAGCGTTTCCACCACAAGAAGCTCACGCTGCACGCGGACGGAACCGGGGGGTGGACGCTGGAGGACATGAAGACGAACCGGCGAGGGGGGGGCGGCGCGCGGCGCGAAAAAAATATGTGAACGCAATCTGTCGTCTACAAAAATCCGCAGACACGTCACCTATCCGGGTCGGTCGGATCGCGTTCTACATTTGTAGAACACGCCGAGGGCCGCGCGTGGGAACGCCTTGTTCGAGCACCGCGAGCCCGAACGCCCCATTTGAGGCGCACGCGCCCGAAGACGCGAACGCGTGCCCTTCAGTGAGCTCCGGGAGCCCCGGGCTGGCGCGTTCGGGTGTCCGATCGTGCGCACGAGAACGCGGTTTTTTCCGACCAGTTTCGCGTTCTACATACGGGCGGTTCGGGTTTGGTCGTGTCGTGGTTCGGTTTGTTGTTGTTAGCAGCCGGCGTCCCGTCTCGGTTCCGGCCGACCCGTCGCGATGCCGTCCAGGCTCAAGCCGCCGGACGATGATTCGCCCCCGGTGACCCCCCACGACTCGGAGATGGCCCCCTCCGGCTCGGGGACGAGCTCGCCCATGAGCTCGAGGGCTCCGTCCAAGAGCGGATCGCTGAGAAGCGGTAGTTCTCTCAGAACCGGTCTGGGGAACGCTCTGTCGGGCATGGACACGACGAAATTCCTGCGCGAAGCCGCCAACTCAGCGTCGGCGGCGATGACGAAGGCGGCGGAGACGGTGACCAGCGTGACGTCGAACGTGTTCGGCGAGTACAGCCCTTCGTGCGACGTGGAGAAGCAGAAGTTCTTCGAGAAGAAGGAGATCAAAGGCGTGAGCTACGGCAGCGTGTTGAATCTCGAAGCCGCGCCCATTCCCAACACCTGGGGGCCGGGCGCGGGCTGGTTATTTTTCCCCTCGAGCGATTTCCTGACTCGGTGGGACACCCTGCTGGCGATCTTGGTCATCTACGTCGCCATGATGGAACCCATCCGCGTCGGGTTCACGATCGAGACGGATCGCACCTCAGAGGTGTACGGCGGTTTGTATTGGTTCGAGTTCGTGGTGGACATCCTGTTCATCGCCGACCTCTTCGTCTGCCTCAGAACGTGCTTCATCGTGGAGGACGAGTGGCTGAACCGGTACTTGGTGCAGGACCCGGTGCAGATCAGGAAGGAGTACTACCGCTCGTGGTTCATCCTGGACCTCATCGCCGTGTTCCCCATGGCGTACATCCTGGAGATTTACGAGGCGGCCACGCCGGGCGACGCGCTCGCCGCCAACGACAAGAACGCCCTAAAGTTTGTCCTCAGACTCGTGCGTCTCACGAAACTCATCCGGCTTCGAAGAATCTCGGACCTGATGGCGCGGCTCGAGCACAGCTTCCCGAGGATTTTCGAGTCGTACGTGCTGATCAAGATGTTCTTCTCCATCCTGTACTGCGCGCACTGCATCGCGTGCCTGTGGTACCTGTGCGGCGTGGCGGCGGGCGAGGACGGGTGGGTGGCCGGTCTGGGGGACTCGGTGGACCCGAGCAGCATACCGCGCATGTACCTGGTGAGCTTCTACTGGTCCTTCACCACCATGACCACCGTGGGGTACGGGGACATCTCGGGCGCGACGGCGCTGGAGCAGGGCTTCTCCATCGTCGCCATGGGCATCGGCGGGTTCACGTTCGCGCTCATCGTCGGCGGCATCGGCGACTTGATCACGCGCGCCGGCGTCGCCGAGGCGGCGTACTCCTCCATGATGAGCGAGCTCAAGGAGTTCCTCAACTCCAAGGGTGTCCAAAAGGACCTCGCCATGCGCGTCATCAAGTACCACGAGAACCTGTACGGCAACAGGACAGTTTTCGACGAGAAGACCATCTTCGACAGGCTGCCCAGGTCGCTGCGCTCGGAGGTTGTGCTGCACATGTACGGCGGCGTGCTGTCTCGCATCCCGCTGTTCAGCAATCTGAAGGAGAAGGCTCTGGCGGACGTCTGCCTGTCGCTCAGGGCGTACCACGCCGCGAAGGACGAGGCGTTTACCGTGGAGGGAGAGGAGGCGGACGAGATGTTCATCATCAAAGCCGGGACCGTCAAGCTCACCGTGGCGGGGCAAGAACTGCAGTCGTCCCCGATGAAGGGCGGCGACTTCTTCGGCTTGATCTGCCTCGCCGGGTTGTCCGACATCCGCCCGTACACCACGACGGCGATGCGGCAGTGCCAGTTGTGCACGCTGTCTCGGGACGACATGCAGCGGCTCATCGGGATGCACCCGGAGATGAGCGACAGGCTGATGGAGTTTGCGCGCGTGCGCTTGGCGGAGATCAAGGCGGACGTCGCGGCGTCTCGCAAGGGCCGCGCCAAGACGGACACCTCCACGGAGATCGAGTCGATGTCGCAGATCACCTCCGCAGACACGGCGGAGAAGAAGAAACGCGCGGAGCAGAACAAGAAGAATGCCTCGGAGGTGTTCCAGAGGATACACCTGGCGCGTTTCGTGGCGGCGGCGCAGACCAAGACGAGCACGTCAAAGTTGCGGTCGAGGATGAACATGGTGAGCGGGAAAGGCGGCGGTCTCGCTTCGTTCATCGCCAAGGCTGGCGCTTCCGAAGCCGGCGCGGAGTCGCCCGAACCGCAGACGCCCCCGGAAGGGAGTCCGCCGAAACAAGGCGGCGTCGACGCCCCCGAGGTGCCGACCGTGGACAGCCTGCTCGGCTCGCCGGCGGGCCCAGAGGGGGGCGCCGGGAACCGCAACTTCGAGCGCACTTTGAGCGTCGCGAAGGAAGCGGTGAAGAAAAACTTTGAGCCAGACGCGGCGGTGGCGGACGTCGAAGACGTGGTGCCCGTGGTGCGCGAGGCGGGCGTGGAAGAGAACGCCGTGCTATCGGCGGTAAAAGCGCTGTCCTCGCGACTCGAGGCGCAGGAGCGCGTGCTTTCGGAGGTGAGGGACAAGATGGACGCGCTCGGGGGGGCGAAATAAATCGTATGTGACCGGCGGCGCGTTTACGTTCGCGTTTACGCATCTTCTTCATCGGTTCCCTCGGTTTAGTCGCGTTTCCACGAAAGCGCGGCGGCGCCCTAAAACGCGTGTGCGCGATACGTATGAATAAGTTATATACCTTGTCTGTGATGACACGCTTGATGGTACGTTCACCGACTCGCGTCTGTGGACCTACTACGAAAGACGTATTATGAATATGTATTCTACGCATCGCCGCGACCGTTTCGCGCGCGCGACCGACGTCTCAGGCGTTCGTCGGGTCGGAGCCGCGCAGACGTCGTCGCCTCTCTTCCGCCTCGCCCTCGCCCTCGCCCGCCCGCCGACGCCCCCCCCCCCGTGTCGGCTTCCCATTCCGTCTCCCCCTCCACGCCGGGAACGCGTTCTTGTTCCGCCGCGGAGATCTGACGCGTCCGCGGACTGGGATCCCAGTCCTCCCCGGCCGCCGTCCCGGGCGCTCCGGGCGGAAACGGCGCGACGGTCATGCGCAGCCGCGCGAGCGGCGAACGCATGAACTCCGCCTGCCGCATCTCGAGGTTGATCTCCTTCGCGAACGACGCGCGCAGATGCCTCTCGGCGAGGTATCCCGTGAGGAACAGGAACGAGAGGTCCACGAAGATATTCGTTAACCGGGTGAATTTGTGGATGGACGGGAACAGCTTCGAGCGGATCGGCAACGCCGCGTCCGGGGGCTGCGAGAACACCGCGGGTTCCAACACGCACGCGGAGAACACGGTGAAGAGCGCGATGTTGACGTTCGTGCGCATCAGCTGGTGCGTCCCGAAGAATTGGAGCAACACCGCGAACACCTTCACCTCGATGGAGACCACGAGCAGATCCGGCATCTCCGGCCCGGCGGAGGGCTCGGGCACGTACGCGGGGACCAGCCACGCGGTCTCCGCGAGCCACGCGCGAAGCGCCGAGAGTTCCCCCTCCGGCGCCGCGAGTCGAGGGTACGACTCGTAGTGCTGCACTAGAATCGCCGCGTTTGCGGCGGCGAGCGCGGCGCGCGTCACGAAGAATGTCGCCGCCATGTTCAGCTTCCCGAACGTCAACGCGGCGTTCCGCACGCGCAGGTACGTCTGCGTGTGCCCCAGCAGGAAGTACACCTGGAACAGGTTCACCGCGAAGAGATACGTCATGGCGTGCAGCGGCAGGAACGACGCCGCCGAGGACGTGGTGTACATGCGAAACTTCTGGTACCACAGCAGGGACGTGCAGCACGAGATGGCGGCGCGTGTCAGGTCGACGCGCAGCATCGCTCTTCGGTGCCACTGGTTGAACCGCTTCTCGAGCGCGTCGTCCGGGAACTCCATCAGAGGCATGATTTGTCGGCTGACGCGCCGTAGGCCCAGCAACAGCCGCCGCGGGAACGAAAGAGCGCGCGACCGCGACGAAGCGATCGCGTCCCCGGCGTCATTCTCGAACCCCTCGCCGTACCCCTCGAACGCTTCCTCGAATTCGTCGCGCGCCCCCGCCGACGGCGGCGGGCGAGACACCTGCGAGCCCTCTCGCGCTCCTTCGAAGTCGGAGCCGAACTCGAGCTCTGACGTCTCGCGATCGCCTTCCGCCGCGCGCCGCCGGCGGCGCCGCGCCTCCTCCTCGCGGCGGCGCTCCTCGCGCGCAAAGGTCACCTCTCGCGCCCTCTGCTTCATGTTCGCGACGGCGAGCGGCAACACGACGTACAGCAGCGCGTCGAACAGGAACCCGTCGAAGGAGTACGCGAAAGGCACCCGTGAGGTGGCGGTCCGCTCCTCGTACGGCACGTCCGTATCCCACAGGTGCATGTGTCCCACGTCGACGCCGTCCACCGACTTGCGGCAGATGCCGATGTACGAGCACTCCAGCCCTTCGCGTCGCGTCGCGTGGTAAAACAGCAGCGCCCTGGTGATGACCAGGAGCACGAACTGCAGCTCGAGCTGAAGCAGCTGGTTGGTGATGTTGTACCCCAGCGACATGAACATGCCGATCATCACGCGGCTCCCCGTCTCCTGCGAGCGGCGCAGCCGCCACGACGAGAAGACCCACGTCGAGAGCAGGAAACACACCAGCGCCATCCGCAGCGCCACGATCGTGGGGGTCCGGTTCCGGACGTACCACTGCCTCCGCGCGTACACGCAGAAGAGGTGCGCGACGCACACGAGCATGCAGGCGGCCACGCACACCAGGATGGCCGTCCGGCCCCACTCCACCTCCCGGGTGACGTACAGCAGCATCGGCAGGCAGAAAAACAAGCACGTGCTCGCGTGCGCGTCAGTCACGATGGAGATGTCGAGTTCCCAATCGCGCCAACGTTTCAGCAGCTGCTGCCTCGACATCTCCCGCCGCTGGTGGAGAAGCCTCGCGAGCTCATCGGAGCGCGTGCGCGCGGGCTCGGGAGGCATGGCCTCCGTCAGTACCCTCCGGAGCCGGCGCGCGCCCCCGCGCGCGTTGGGCGTCCCAATTCTGTCTGTGACTTCAAAAAGTTGTTCGGGAGATGTTCGACAAAACTGTCTGTGACACACACAACACATTAGACCTTTAGACGACAAAAAAGCTTTTTCGAATCGTCGTGTCGATTCGCGTTTTCGCGTCCTCGCGGCGCTACTACAAACGTTCCTCCTAAAGCCCTTTGAAATCGCGTGGAGGGCAGAGCGTCAAAAGCCGGAGGGGCTGGAAGGCAGACTTCCCGCGCGAGCGCGCCGCCCGCGCCTTGTTCCGTGCCGTGAGGTGGGCTCGGCCGAGGCCGACCAAGTTTTCAGTCGAGCACTCGAAATCCCCAGATTTCTCAGCACCCTTCGCGCCTTCGAACCGCCAACCAATGAACGTTCGAAGTGGCAGAGATGCAAAAGGCACCGAAAGTTTCTAGAAACTGACCCACGTGTCATGGCGTCCTTGGCTAGTCGCTCGTCGTCGGCGCGCACTCCTCGACCGCGCCCCGACGGTCCATCCGACCCGGGCGCCCCGGACAAGCGCCCCGGCGCCTCGGCCAAGCACCCGCGAGCAGGGGCGCTTCCCGAGTTCGACCCCTCCGTGATGCATCGCGCGCTCGTGTCCGCGGGAGTCGGCACCGCGCGCGTTCGGGCCGAAACCTCGCCGTCGGTCGGCACGACGCGCCGCGTGACACGAGGCGCTGCCTTCGACGCGCGCGCCCGCGCCTCCGAGCAATTCGACGCGCCATGCGGTGCGGCGCGCGTCGACGCCACCTTCACGCGACGCGCCGGGGTCCTCCTTTTCTCCGCCGGGGCGCTCGCGGCGACGCGCCTCTCGCGTCCCCCGAGCGCGGTGGCGATGCCCGGCGCCGAGGATGAGGATGACGTCTCATCCTCCGCCTCCGCGACGGCTTCTACCGCCGCCGAGCTCCGCGCCTCGGCGCTCGCCGCGTTCAACGCGCGTGACTTCCCCCGCGCTGTGCGTTTCCTGACGCGCCTCGCCGCGCTCGAACCCGACGAGTACGCGTGGCGCGAGGCGCTGGCGCAGTGCTTCGTGGACGGCGGCGGGTTTGCGTTTGGCGGCGCCGAGGAGAGCTCGCGCGTAGCTGTGGCGGAGTACACCGAGGCGATCGCGCTCCTGGAGAAGGCTTTCCTTTCGAACGGGGACGGGGACGGGAACGGGAACGGGTTCGACGAGCCGTCCCGACGCTCCGACGCGAGACTCGAGACTCGTGAGTTTCTCGTCACGAAGGCGCGTCTGCTCGCCGGCCGCGCGCTGGCGTACGAACTAAATCGAAAGTGGTCTTCGGCGATCGCCGAGTACGACGACGCCGTCGCGACGGCGGCGCGCGGCGGCGCGCCCGCGGACCCGCTCATCCTGAACCAGAAAGCGAACGCCCTGGCCGCTTCCGGGGACTGGGCCGCCGCGCGGCTCGCGTATTTAGAGAGCGCGCAGGGTTTCAGGGACGCCGGCAAAAGCGGATCCGCGCCGCGCGAAAAAAACGCCAGGTTTCGCGCCGACGGCGTCGCCTTCGCTTCGTCCAACGCCGCGCTGGCGCTCGCCGAGCTTGGCGATCTGCGCGGCGCGGAGGTGGAGCTTCGCGCGGTATCCAGGCGCGCGCCTGGGTTGGTGGACGCGCGCGCCGCTCTCGCGGCTCTGTACTGGGCCTCGGGCCGCCCGGAGGACGCCGAGCGGGAATGGGAGTTCGGGTGCGACAACGTGGACGTCGGGTGCGCCAAGTACCGCGACCCGAGGTGGGTCGCCGAGACGAGGCGGTGGCCGCCGGCGATGGCGGAGATGCTGCGCCGGTTTCTAGGCATCTCTTGACTGACTTTAGGAGTCATGTGCGCGCGGTATTCACGTCAAAGGTACGAACACCTTTCGTACGAGCGTGCGAGCGGGGCCGAGCTCGTCTACGTAGACTAGGCGCGCTCATCCGCGGCGTCGGAGACGTACGTCGTCAAAAACGTAGATAGGATACACTCGTTTTATTTCTCCTCGGCGTCGAGCAGAAACTCGAGCGCGCCGAGCGGCGCGACTTCCTCCGCCGCCTCGGTGGCCACCGCGTTTCCCTGCCCCCAGAACCGGTCGTACTTGCGCACCTCGCACGCACGCCGCACGCGGACCTGGCACGCCAGCCTCAGTGCGCGGTTGCCGGGCGGCGCGTGTGGCGGGAAGTTGAGGCGCGCGCGCTCGATCGGCGTCCACTCGTTTGGCGACACGGCGTCTTCGGGACCCAGAATCTCCACCGCGCACGTTCCGCACGTCCCCAGGCCCCGGCAGTTGATCACTGCGGCGTTGCCGTTGTGCGGGGTCTCGCCGGCGCGTAGCAGCGCGGTGCGCAGCTTGGAGCCCACTATGGCGGTCGTCGGGCGGCCGCGGAACACGAGCTCCACCGCGTCCGCTTCGTCGGAGGTGTCGACATCATCTCCGCCGGACGCCCGCGGCGTTCCCGGGTGGGTCGGGCCCGCCGGCCGCGCCCCGCGCCGAAGCCCCACGCGCGCGGGACCCCGAGGCGTGACGCGCGCGACCGCTCGGGTCAGCATGCTCCGCGCGCCGTCCCCGACGCGTGTCGGCCTCGGCGCGCGTGCGTTCGAGTGCGAACGACACGTGGTCACTCACTTTAACACGAAATCTACCGGCTTCGTGGAGCCGAAACCTGACAGACCAAACAAATCAATAACAAAAACGCGCCGCGCCGCGCTCGCCCGACGCCGTTCCCAAAGCTTCGTCGCCCCGTCCAAAAAGCGCGCTTGGTCACCTGTGGTTCTTGATCCGCGCCATCAGCACGTGCTTCGTGCGCATGCGCGACAGCAGCGCCTCCGCCGCGGAGACCGTGGACAGGTCGGAGATCCCGGAGAACCCGGACGCCGCGCTCCGCGCGCTAAACGCGTCGTCGTACTCGGACCCCGCGCCGGGCGACCCGCGAGGCACGCCCGCCCAGGCATCCTCCTCCGACGCGAACATTTCTACGTGCGTTTCGAACGGGTCCGTCGTCGAAGCTTGGACGACTTGGGTGACGGAAAATGACTCCGCCATGTCCGCGTCTGAACGCGAAGAAGACGATTCGCGAAGGTTCAGCACGCCGCGCAAGACCCGCGAGACGATTTCGCGCGACGCGCGCGTCGCGTCGTCGGCGTTCGCCGGGAGCGGATCGAGAAGTCTCGCGAGGAGTCCTCCGCGAGTGAGTTCCTCGCCGTTCGACGTCGTGTGCTCGCTCTGTCGTGTCTGTGTCTGTGTCGCGTTCGACACGACGCCTCGGTCCGTCTCGAGCTCGGGGGACGCCGGCGCCGAGGAACCCGGGGACGGCGCGCGGGAGAGCGGGCCGGAGGGCGAATCAGTCCCTTCGAAGGTCATGAAGCCGCCGCGCGACGAAGCCGCGACGGAAGATTCGCGACGCTTCGCCGCGGCGGCGTTCGCCGCGGCGACTTTCAACAGCTGGTTCTCCCTGGCGATCTCCTTGTTCTGCTTCCGGAGGTGGTCGAGGCTGTTCCTCTGCTCGCGGAGCTGCGCGAGCGCCTCCCTCAGCTCGGCTTTCACCGCGTCCAGCCGCGCGCGCTCCTCGGCGGAGAGATCCTTCTTCGAGGCGCGTCCGCCCAGCTTTCGGCGCACGAGTTTTGAAACGCCGCTCACGACGCACATGGCGAGGGAACCCGCGAGGCCGGCGACGAGCTCGTTGGGAGTCACACCCAAGGGTGGCGTCGAGGCGCGTCGCGCGCTCGCGTCCTCGACGCCCTTCTTCAAATCCCGGGGGGCTCGGGGAGGCTTACCGCCTCCCCGCGCGGGTTTCTGCGGCGCGCGCCTCGGATCGGCCGAGGAAGAACGGCTCGCTTTCGCGTCTCTCGTCGATGGCGCCGCCTTCTCCTTCCCCGAAGGCGCATCGCCCTTGGTCTTCCCCAGACCGCTCTTCGCCTTCGCCGGCGTATCTCGCTCCTTCTTGCCCGGCGCGAAGCGCCGGGCAGCCTCGACGTCGACCGCCATCGCGCGCGGCACGTGCGCGCGAAGCACTGGCGGTGACGACGGTCTGTTTTGGCGCCAGCATGGCGTCACAAGGCGTCGAAGCGTCGATTTTTTTTTTTCGCGGGAGAACAGGAGATCGCGCATTCGCGCTCGCCTCGGCCTCGCGACAGAAACGCTCGGAAATCGCCGCAACGGCTCTTTTTTTTTCTCGGCCCGACCGAAACGAGCGGAAGTCGTTCCCCGCATCGCCACCTCCGCGCCAGAGCCGCAGACGCGGGAAGGTTCCGACCGCGAGACGCACGCGCGCGCGTTCGTCGACGCGAGGGTAGACCCACCGCGCGGCAGCACGCGCGTTCGTCCGCGCACGTCCACGCGCGCGTCGCGTTCGCGCGTCTCGTTTCGTTTCGTGCGCCCGAAAAGATGCCCCTGTCGCATCAGGCGCAGCGCAAGACCCCCGCGACGGGCGTGCACGTGCGTCCCCCGTGGGGCTCGTCCGGGTGGAACAAGTCCGGCGCGATGGTGCCGAAGGACGCGAAGACCCCCCCCCTGCCGGCGCGCCCGAGGTCCGCGCTGACCCGCCGCGAAGCGAACGTCCCGAGGCCGTCGCCCGCCAAGCCGCAGGCGCAGCCGCGCGCTTCGTGCGCGCGGGAGAAGGAGAATCCGGATGGAACGTCGGCTCCGGCCGCGCCCCCCGCGCCCGCCGCGCGGACCCCGCCGCCCTTCGCCGCGCCCTTCTCCGACCTCGACGCGGTCGACGCGGTGGAGCCCGCGACGAGCGCGCCCGCGGCGGCGTGTCCGCCGACGCCCGTCGGGTCCGGCGGCGTCGGCCCCGCGGGGACGGACTTTTCGCTCGCGACGCCGACGCCGAGCCTCCGACTCGAGGCGCCTTTGCCGGTTTCGCGCGAAGGAGAAGAAGAAGACGAAGACGAGGAACGAGACGCCGTCGACGCGTGTCTCGACGCGCTGTGCGCCGTCGAGACGGAAGGCGTCGAGACTGAAGGCGTCGAGCCGGCGCTCGATGGTGACGCGCCTTCGCCCGAGCGCGTCGCGCCGCCCGCGTCGTCGTCGACGCCGGCGCGCGAGGAGACGAAAACGGTCGAGATCAAAATCGAGGCGCCGTCGCCCGCGCCGGAGATTGTCTCGCCGGCGAAAACACCGACGCGACGCGCGACGCCCGCGCGCCTTCCGACGAAAACGGCGGACGACGACACCGCGGAAGCCGCGGACGCCGAGACGCCGTTCGCGGCGTCACGCGCGGCGAAGCGAAGCCGCCCCGACCCGAACGACGTCCTGCAGGACGGAGGCGAACCCGCGGCGGACGTCGAGGCGCTCTCCGCGCCCGGCGGGATACTAAACGCGCTGTTCCGTCCGTCTTCTCTGTCGGACGTCGTCGACGACGACGACGACGCGTGTTTCCGCGAAGCCGTCGCGTTCGCCTCGACGCTCGCGGCGGGCGCAGCCGCGGAACTGGCGTCCGCGCGCGCCGCGCTCCGCGATACGCCCGAGGCGCGCGTCGAGAAGAGGGACGCGCTCCGCGCGGTTGCCGACCGCGCCGCGGACTGGCTCCACGCGCTTCAGCCCGCGTTCGGCGCCGTCGCCGCGCGCGTCGCGGGGGCGTCGGAGTCGACGCGACGCGCGGAGGCGCGTCTCGCGGAGTCGGAGCGACTGCGTTTGGCGGATGCCGCGGCGCACGCGGCGAACGCCGAAACGGCGCGGGCGCGCGAGGAAGCCGCCGAGCGCGCGCTGGCGTCGGCGCGCGCCGAGCTCGAGGCGGAGGCCAAGTCGGCGTCCACGGTGGAGGCGGCCGCGCGGAGGCTGGCGCGCGCGAAGCAGGACGCCGAGGCGCGCGCCGAAGCGAGCCGAGCCGAGACGCGCGAGTTGCGACGCGCGCTTGAGCTTGCCGAGAAACGCGCGGCGGCGTCCGCGGAGGACGTCGCCGCTTCGCTTGACGCGACGGAGGCGGCCACCGCCGAGGCGGAGCGCGAGGCTGCGCGGCGCGCGCGCGCGGCGCGTCGGGGTGAGGTGAACGCGCTGAAGGTGCGCGCCAAGAAGGCTGAGACCGCGCTCAAGGAGGAGCGCGAACGGCTCGCCGCGTGCCTGGCGAGCCTCGAGGCGGCGGAGACGTCGATGGACGAAGCGGCGACGCGCGCGACGACGCGCGAGCGCGACGCCGTCGCCGCCGAGGCGCGCGCCGAGGCGTGGCGCCGCGAGGCTGAGGAGGCGCGCGAGGAGTACAGAACGCTCTTCGAGGACCTCAGGCAGCAGGTGACCGAGGCGAAACAAAACGCGGAGCGCGCCGGGAACGAGGCTTCGGTCGCCAGGGAAGACGCCGCGAGAGCGACGCGAGAGCGGGACGACGCGCTCGCGAGGATGGAATCGCGTGACGACGCGGCGGTGGAGCAGATTGTCTCGGCGCACGATGCCGTCGCGGCGGAGTCGCTGGCGACCCTCGAGAACGCGCTCGCCGAGGCGCGCGCCACGCTCCGCGAGCGCGACGCCGCGCTGGGCGAGGCGGAGGCGTGCGCGAAGCGCGAGCGCGACGCCGCGCGCCGCGCCGCGTCCGAGGCGAAGCTGGCGCTCGCCTCGGCGGCGGCGGCGGCGGAGGCGTCACGCATCGCCAAGGAGGACGCCGCCGAGTCGCGGGGCGCGCTTCGCGACGCGCGCGTCGCCGCGGAGGCGTCGCGCAGAGAGCTCGAGGCTGCGCTCTCCGAGAGCGCGCGCTTTAAGTCGGCGTCCGCCGCCCTGGAGGAGACCGCCGAGAGGCTGGAGACGCGGCTGGGCCGAGCCGAGGCGCGCGCCGCAGACGCCGAGGCGGCGGCGGCGAAGGCGAAGGCGTCGCTGGAGGCGCACCGCGCCGCCGCCGCGACCGACCTGGACGCCGAGCGCTCAGCCGGACGCAGGCGCTCGGCGGCCGCCGCGGAGGAGGAGGCGCGGCTGAGACGCGCGCTGGCGCTGGCGGAGTCGTCGGCGAAGGATCTCGGCGCGCGCGCCGCGCGCGCCGAGGCGAGCGCCGCCGACGTGATGAGCAAGTCTGTGGAGATGCTCGAGGACGCCAAGTCTCGCGTCCGCGACGCCGAGGCGCGAGCCCTCGCCGCCTGTGAGGCGCTCAAGTCCTCCGTCGGGATCCCGATGGATTTGACGCATTCGACGCGTTTCCCCCGACGCGAAAAAGAAAAAGAACGCGTCCCGGTCGGGACGGCGGAAATCGTCCCGGAAATCGCCACAAGCGTCTTGTCACAAGCGCCGCGCGCGGAGACGTTTTTCGCGAAGTACCCGCTCGCGACGAAGGTCGTTCGCCAGCCGGCGCCGTTCGTCGCGACGTGGTCCGCGGGCGTGCCTTCCGGCCGGGAAAACGCGCGGACGCCGGGTCCCACCGGCGGGGTGAACACCCCGGCGCGCAGGTCCGTGTTCGTGGATGAGCTCGTGGGGAACATAGACAAGTTGTGACGTGGACGTCTCGGCATCGTGGCTCCTGATGAGGCTACTGGTACTGTTAAGTGACGAGTACTGCAGTTGTAGTCTACGCCCCACACGAATGTCTCCCTCTCGCTGGCTCTGAACGTGAGGACTCTCGCGCTTCGCTCCTCTAAAGCGCCGAGTCTCACGCGAACGCCGCGACGACGACGACACTCGCCGCGAAGGCGAGACGAGCGACGCGCTTCGCGCCGGAACTGTCGGGGTCGATGTCGACCAAAACCGCCGGGGGGCGAGGTGGTGACGGCGGCGGTGGCGGTGACGACGGCGGCGACGGCGGCGACGGCGGCGACGGCCACGGTGAAGAACGCACCCACGCGCTGGGCGGACCGTCAACTGAAAAAGATCCGTCAACGCGCACATACGACGCGCGCCATGCTGATGCGCGATCAAACATGTACCCCATGTCTGTCACGGAGCTCGTGTCCCAGCCCGTGATGTCCGCGTCGAACGCCAACGCGTAATCAAACATGTACCCCATGTCTGTCACGGAGCTCGTGTCCCAGCCCGAGATGTCCGCGTTGAACACCTTTGCGGCTCCAAACATGCCACCCATGTCTGTCACGGAGCTCGTGTTCCAGCCCGAGATGTCCGCGTCGAACGCCGATGCGTCCCGAAACATGTGCCTCATGTCTGTCACGGAGCTCGTGTTCCAGCCCGAGATGTCCGCGTTGAACGCCGATGCGCCATAAAACATGTACCCCATGTTTGTCACGGAGCTCGTGTTCCAGCCCGAGATGTCCGCGTTGAACGCCGATGCGACTGAAAACATGTACCCCATGTTTGTCACGGAGCTCGTGTTCCAGCCCGAGATGTCCGCGGCGAACGCCGACGCGCCAGAAAACATAGACCCCATGTTTGTCACGGAGCTCGTGTCCCAGCCTGAGATGTCCGCGTTGAACGCCGATGCGTCCCGAAACATGTACCTCATGTCTGTCACGGAGCTCGTGTCCCAGCCCGAGATGTCCGCGTTGAACGCCGTTGCGCCATCAAACATGCCATACATGCTTGTCACGGAGCTCGTGTTCCAGCCCGAGATGGCCGCGTCGAACGCCGTTGCGGCTACAAACATGCTCCCCATGTTTGTCACGGAGCTCGTGTTCCAGCCCGAGATGTCCGCGTCGAACGCCGTTGCGCCCCGAAACATGCTCCCCATGTCTGTCACGGAGCTCGTGTTCCAGCCCGAGATGTCCGCGTCGAACGCCG
>ENA-OUOG01001195-OUOG01001195.1-marine-metagenome-genome-assembly--contig:-NODE-1195-length-30855-cov-5.312463_pt1 | contig 30855 bp, 26 predicted proteins | sample MGYA00248635_ERZ508505 | MGnify/ENA primary metagenome ERZ508505 (study PRJEB26176, sample SAMN06267871) | marine metagenome | isolation source: Saanich Inlet, British Columbia, Canada | place: Pacific... | reverse complement strand
CCATGACCTTCATCTAATTTTCCATCTACAATACACCAGCGAGCCGTACTACCATCAGCTGTTTTTCTTGTATTTCCTGCATATGAGTTAGTTGAGTAGGAAGATAGTAGGGGAGTTCAATTGAGTTTGTTTTAATTATTATAGATGAGTTGAGGGAGTTATTTACATAATTTTTGGAGAGTTGCCACACTAGTCGCAATGTTTTCATGGATATAGCCTTTTCCATTTTTAGTGTAGATAAATAGTTTTTTTCCATTGAGGTCAGTTGATTATACCCAACTATAATTTACATTAAAACAAAACACTAAACTTAAAATAAATTGAAATAGGAGGTTTGATTTGTATGTTTTCATTTTGTTTGGTTAGAATGTTATGATGTGAACTTCTCCTGCAGCCAGATTCAGTTTAATACTCTTTTTGTTATGGATAAGTTGTGTTTCAGTATCTTGATTTGCGGTTAACTGGACGTGTTTTAATGTATTATTTTCCCACTCTAAATCTACTGTTATGTTTCCTCTGGCTTTTAATCCTTTAACAGATCCACTTTTCCAATTAGGGGGTAGGGCAGGGAGCAAACGGATGATTCCCGGTTCGTGGGATTGAATTATAATCTCTGCAACACCAGCAGTATAACCAAAATTGCCATCAATTTGAAAAGGGGGATGGGCATCAAATAGATTTAAAAAAATTGACTTTTCAAAAAGCAACTGAATGTGTTCTTGAGCCATTTTTCCATCCATTAAACGGGCAGCGCAGTTGATGAGCCATGCTCGACTCCATCCTGTTCCTGCACCTCCGTTTTCTAGTCGATAGTCTAATGTTTTACGAACGGCATCAAATAACTTTGGAGTTTTTGAAAGACTGACTTGATCTCCTGGGTGAAAACCATAAAGATGCGACATATGTCGATGTCCAGGTTCGTACTCCTCATATTCTCGATCCCATTCCAAAATTCGTCCGTCGCTTCCTAATTGAAAACCAGGACGGAGTTGACCAAGTTGTTTGTTAATGGTTGTTATCCACTCACTTTTGTACTTTAGAATTTTAGCAGCCTGAAGGTAATTATTAAATACCTCAGTCACCACTTGCTGATCCATTGCACTCCCTAGACAACTTGCTACAGGATTATCGTTAGCATCCAGATAGCGATTTTCTGGTGAAGTAGAAGGGGCAGCGATTAGCGTTCCATCCCGTTGATCATGAATTAGCCAGTCGCTGTAAAATTGAGCTACTGCCTCCATAGCGGGAAAAGCACGTGTTTTTAAAAAATCAAGGTCCTGTGTAAAAAGAAAATGTTGCCAATAGTGTTGAACCATCCAGCCACCCGCACCAAAGGAAGCTCCCCAATAAGCGGTTGGTGCTCGTAGCCAGGTAGGTGCCCATATATCCGTTGCGTGGGGTAAAAACGAGCCTCGTGTACCAAAGTTTTTTTTTGCGGTAATCCGACCACTTTCTAAAAGCCGATCGATATAGTCAAATAAAGGCGTGTTTAGCTCGTCAAGCTGGGTGAGATTGGCGAGCCAATAATTCATTTGCAAATTGATATTGAGATGGTAGTCCGCATTCCACGGCGCATTGATATGAGGATTCCATAAGCCTTGAAGATTTGCAGGTAAAGTACCTTCTCTTGAGGAAGCAATGAGCAAGTAGCGCCCGAAATGAAATAATGTTTCTTGCAATTCCAGATCGATTTGTCCCTTTTTAACTGCTGTTAAGCGTTGGTCTGCAGGTCTGTTTTGGAGCCTATTGTCTGTGATTAAATCGAATTCAACTCTGTTGAAAAGTGACTGATGATCTTGAACATGAGACTGTCTGATTTTTTCAATCGACTTGACTTCTAGAGCAGCTAGCTGTTTGGTATTTTGTGTTTTAAAGTCTTGGTGATAGTAAGATGAATTGGATACAATACGTAGCTCCAGTTCTTTTACCGCATTTAAAACGAAGCTGTTTTTAGTTTCAGTAATTGTTCCTCCCATAATTTTTGGGCTTATAACCGTCTGAAATTGAACTCCTTCTAAAATCGGATTGGATTTGGAGTCATAAGCACCTTTACGTTGGGTTACTTCACCTTCCATAATAAGCATCCCCTCTTTTGAAAAAGTTTGGGCTGTAGCAACACCCTCATCAGTAGGACGTTCCAATCTTATACTTCCATTAAGCCCTTTGGGATGTTCACTTGTCAATCTGATGATTAATACTTGGTCTGGATTAGAAATAAAAGCGTTTTGAAGGACCTTAAATCCCTCTGTTTTATATTCTACTGAAGCAATCGCATTGTTGAGATTTAAACTTCTCTTATAGTCCGTAATGCTATTTTGATTGAGATTTATGAATAAATCTCCCAAAGTTTGATGTGAACGCACTACTGTTTTACGGGAAAATTTTTCAACTAAAAGAGAGTCAACCACTTGAATTTTACCTTGTATTAAAAGCTTTCGAATATTTTTTAGATCTTCAGGGGTTCCCTCTGGATGCTCCCAACCCAAATCTTTGGGCCATAGTGAATCATCGTTTAGTTGAATTCGCTCATTGATAGGGTCTCCAAAAACCATGGCACCTAGACGTCCATTTCCTATTGGTAATGCTTCCTCCCAAACCATTGCTTTTTGTTCGTACCACAGTATTTGATCGTAATTTTCAACTTTAGATTTACTACACCCAAAAATTGAGTAAACAATGATAAAAGATAAAAATTGGGACCGAAGTTTCATACTCAAAAAATGTTTTAGGTAATGTGTTCTTAAATATTTAAATTTATAGAAAATATACGGAAACCATTATGAATGAAAAGACTTTTATGATCAACCGAAGACATTTTTTAAAAGGTTCTTTTGCTTCCTTAGTCTTTTCCAGTTTTGGAATGTATGGGTTTGATTTGATGAATCCGTCAAAATCGTATCGCGTAGGATTGATTGGAACGGGATGGTATGGAAAAAGCGACTTGTTTCGGCTGATGCAAGTCACCAAGGTTGATGTCGTTTGCCTTTGTGATGTGGACCGTATTCAATTAGCTGAAGCTGCAGATTTAGTCCAAGCTAGAAATCCAGCTCAGAAGCGTCCTCAACTGTACCGTGATTATCGGGAGATGTTGTCTAAGCATGATCTTGATATTGTTTTGATTGGTACCCCGGACCATTGGCATGCGCTTCAGGCGATTGCTGCCTTAGAAGCAGGGGCTCATGTATATCTTCAAAAGCCTATTGGTGTTGACGTAATAGAAGGTGAAGCTGTGGTCGCAGCTGCGGTTAAATACAATCGGATCATTCAAGTGGGATTGCAAAGAAGGAACACACCTCATTTATTAGAAGCCAAAAAAAATATTGTTGAAGCAGGATTATTGGGAAAGGTCGCTCATGTTGAAATAAACTGTTACTATCATATGAAATCTACAGCAAATCCGCCCTTACAGGAAGTACCTGACCATTTGGATTATGACTTATGGACAGGCCCAGCTCCCTTAAGACCTTATGATGGCTTGCCCCATCGGGGATGGTGGCGTGCTTTTATGGAATATGGAAATGGAATTATGGGCGATATGTGTGTGCATATGTTTGATGCTTCACGGTGGTTATTGGATTTGGACTGGCCTAACCGGATTTCTTCTCAAGGTGGAATTTATGTTCAAAGTGAAGGGAAATCCAATATTGCGGACACACAAACTGCAGTTTTTGAATACGATGATCTCAATTGTATTTGGCAGCATCGTACTTGGGGAACACCTGTTGATCCAGACTATCCTTGGGCATTCAAAATTTTTGGTGAAAAGGGTACGTTAATGGGAAGTCCCATGCAATACGATTATATTCCCAATGGAAAAGGTAAGCGAATTCACAAGGAATGTGTCTATGAACGAGAACGCTATCCAGAGGATTTAACAGAAAAGAATATTGAACTCCATGCCGCACCAGCAACCCGACTTCATATGCTTGATTTTTTAAAAAGTATCGAAGAAAAAACCCTGCCTGCTGCCAACATTATAGAGGGTCATAAATCAACGGCAAGTTGTGTTTTAGCCAACCTATCCATGGAATTAGAACGACCATTGGTGTATGATCCTATAAAGCGGATTGTGAAAAATGATGCAGAAGCTTCGGCTTTACTTCAAAGACCCTACAGAGAAGGATGGAAGCATCCTCTTCCAGAGGACTTTACTTAAGCGAGATGGAATTTAAGAAGGAGAGACTTTTTGGAACTTGATCGATTACTCGAGAAGATTCGTCTTCAATGAACATATATCGAACTCCTTGTTCGTGTGCTTTTCTAACGACACCTTCAATATCAATTTGTCCTTGACCTAAAACCACATTGGTTTCAACATCTTCACCTCCGGTATTGTTACCCTTCACACCTTTTTCCATGTCTTTTAAATGAAGCATGACAACAAAGTCAGGGTATTTTTCCATTAGCGCAACAGGGTCTTCCCCACCATGAGTAATCCAAAATACATCCATTTCTAAGGAAAAGTTTTTAGCATTTTGTGCCATGTAGTCAAATAATGTAACATATTCATAAGGTCTAAACTCATAGCCATGGGCATGATAGGCAAGTGTTATCCCTTCTCTTTTAAGAACGGCTCCAGCTTGATTAAATATTTTTACAGCAGCTTTAGTGTTTTCGATATCAAAACGATTACCATCATGAGGGATCCAAGAACACATCACAAAACGGGCACCATAGCGAAGTGCTTTTTGAGCTACTTCCATAGGATGATCTCTTAAATCTTCATAACTCGCTCCTATACTGATGGGGTTGAGTTCGTATTTGTCCAGCAGAGCTCTGAACTGGTTTTCTTCCATCCCATACGTGTCTCCTCCCTCAATGGTTTTAATTCCCCAATCTGAGATTGTCTTTAAGGAGTGTTCAATATTTTCTTTAAATTGATTTCTGAGGCTGTACAGCTGGATTCCAAATTCTTGAGCAATTAAGGTTGATTCAGAAAGCTGAATAATCAAAAGAAAAGCTAGTGCTATTTTTATTTTCATTTTTTAAGTGTCTTGATCAAAACTAATGTTATATTTTTATTAAAAATTATTGAATGAAACATTTGTTTTAATTATGAATAACCTAAAATACACAATTTTTAGTTCTTTATTCATATTTTTATCCTGTATTGACCCTGTTCCCCCTGAATTTGATTTCAAGGAAGGCTTGATAATCATCAACGCCTTGGCCACTAATGTGCCAGGGGCAACCAATGTTACAGTTGAAAAAACACTTATTGAATTTGGCGACTACAAATCAAAACCGGTTCTGGGTTGTTCTATTTACTTAATAAATTCAGACACTAAAGAACGAATTGCCTTTTCAGAAATTAAGGATGCCTATTATATTTCTGATGAATTTAAAATATCACCAGGAAGCCGGTGGGAGGTTGAAGTGACAATGCCTGATGGAAATATTTATAGATCAACATCAGAGAAAGCACCTGAAAAAGTCTCTATAGAAAAAATCTATTCAGAATTCAATTTGGAAATGACTTATGATGAAGTGTATGAGGGTTATATTCCAGGTGATGAAATCAAGATCGACTTCCAAGATCCTGTTGATGAAAAGAACTTTTATTTATTTCAATACAGAGCATATCAAGAAGAATTGTATTGTAAGATTTGTGAAGAGAGTATTTTAAGAAATGGAGAATGTTTAGAGGAGCCTGATAATCCTTTTTTATTCAACAAGTATTTTACTTATTTATGTGATCAGCGATGTTGGAAAATAACCTATAACGATGAGATAATTGTTTTTGATGATGAATTTACTAATGGGAAAGATATTTCGAAGCTATTAGTGGGAAGAGTACCCTATGAGACAAAGCAAGATATTTTGGTAGAAATCATCAATCTAAATATTTCAGAAAATGCTTATAACTATTACAAAGCCATTAAAGATTTAGTGGATAACAATAGTGGACTAAATGCCCCTTTACCCACAGCACTAGTTGGTAATTTTAATGGGATCACAAATCCTGAAAGTAGTGTTTTAGGAAGGTTTACAGCAGGGTCTTCAGAAATAAAATCAGTATTTATTCAAAGAAACGACCGTTCTGAAAGAACTTTAGGAAATATTAAACTTCCTAATCCAGAAGCTTTTGGAGATCCAATTCCAAACCCTTTGACCTACGAAACACCTTGTGTAGAATCAGTAAATCGAACCGCCGTTTTGAGTACTGAAAAAAGAGCTCTTTTTGGATATGTTGAAATTGGAGATTTGGATTTAGACAAAGACGGTGTTTTAGATCAAGAGGACAATTGCATCACTTTTGCTAACCCTGACCAAGCAGATTTAGATGCAGATGGTATTGGAGATTTATGTGATAATGATAAAGACGGTGATGGCTATATCTTGTATTATGAAGACAGATGCGATTCAAATGATTTAGATGCTAATCAAATTCCCTTAGACACCGATTTAGATTTAATTCCAGATTGTATAGATACTGACGATGATAATGATGGATATTCAGATGAATTCGAAGAGATCGCAGAGACAGACCCTTTAGATATTGACAGTTTACCTCTTGATACAGATCAAGATGGATTACCCGATGCCGTAGAGTCGAGAAGGCGAACAGATCCCAATAATCCTGACACCGATGGAGATGGAGTAAAGGATGGAGAAGATGCATACCCAAGAGATCCAAATAGAAAATAAATTTGAAACGAAGAAGCACAATATTAACTTTAATTCAGGGACTATTTTTTTTAGTTTCACTGAGTTCGATTTTTGCCCAAGAATATTCTCTCACCTTGAATATAAGTGATCTAGAAAACAGTCAGCCACTGGAAGGGGTTACCGTTTTAATTTCGCCTTGTGATTGTGGAGGAATTACAAACGCTAGTGGAATTTTTTCTAAACGATTAAAAAATGGTAAATACGATCTTCTCATTGAGTACCTGGGCTATGGTTCAAAGCAAGTTACTGTTGATTTAAATTCCAGCCAATCTTTATCCCTTGAAATGATAATTGAGGAAGAGCAACTGTCTGAGGTAGTTCTCTTAGCTCAAAAGCGGAACCAGAATGTTGAAACACCTCAAATGGGCGTTCTAGAACTCAATGTTCGAGATTTGATTAAAGTTCCAACTGTTATGGGAGAATTTGATGTTTTAAAAAGCATCACTCTGATGGCGGGAGTAAACTCTTCTGGGGATGTAAGTAACGGGGTTTCTATCCGAGGAGGATCATTAGATCAAAACTTAATGTTGTTTGACGGTGCCCCAGTTTTTAATCCAACCCATCTTTTTGGCTTATTTTCTGTTTTCACTCCTGATGTTATTTCGGGTGTTGATATTTATAGAGCAAATATTCCTGCAAAATACGGTGGAAGAATAGCCTCGGTTTTAGAAATCAAAGTTAAAAATCCATATACTGATTCCTTTAAAATAGAGGGAGGTATTGGTTTGATTTCCAACCGACTAACAATAACAACTCCATTGATAAAAGATAAGTTAATGCTTATCGCCGGTGGTAGATCAGGATTTAGTGACTTGCTATTTCCGCTCTTAATTCCCAGATTAAAAAATACACGTGCTAATTTTATAGACAGTACGGTAAAGTTACTTTACTTACTAAACTCATACAATCAAATTACGTACACCAATTTTCTTTCCAATGATTTTTATCAACTGGATCTAATTTCTAATATAGAAAACATTGTTTCTTCTTCAAATCAGTACGATTTTAAAACAAGAAATCACACCCTTAAATGGTTACATACTTTTGAAAATGAAACCAGCTTAACTTCTCGTTTGATTCACAGTACGTATTCTCCGCAGAACCTTTTTCCAGAGATCGACACTGATAATATTATTCGTTTCGAATCTCAAATTCAATATTCGAGCTTGCAATCAGAATTTACAAACTCTACGAATGAGGAGTTTAGTTATTATTCAGGATTTGAAATTAAGCGATATCAAATTAGTCCTGGAGCTTTAAATCCTGGAAATGCGAATTCAATTAACCCAGTAACCCTCAATAAAGAGTCCGGTTATGAATCATCAGTTTATGCAAATTTAGACTGGAATCCCAATCCAAATTTGGCTTTTTCTGTAGGTTTGCGCTTGACTCAATTTTCGCTTTTAGGACCATTTGATGAGGCGCAATATGATTCTAATGGACTATTTGACGGTGTAAAAAGTTTTGGAGGACAAGAAACCGTAGCAAGTTATTTTAATCCCGAACCTCGATTAGGTCTTAATTATAAACTTGGGGAGAATACTTCTGTAAAGATGAGCTATGCTAGGATTTTTCAATACCTACAAAACATTTACAATACAAACACACCCCTTCCAACCTCCAGATGGAAGTTGTCTGATCGATACATTACTCCACAAAAAAATAACACATTTGGAATGGGACTGTATCAAAACCTTTTAGATTCTAAACTTGAGGTGTCACTTGAGGGATATTATCGAAAGACAGATAATAATTTGACTTACAAGCCAGGGGCTGATTTTTTTCTTTCAGAATTTATTGAAAAAGAAATTACACAGGCAGAGGGGAAATCTTACGGGGTAGAATTTAGTCTTAGAAAAAATCTTGGAAAGGTCAACGGTGTTTTTAATTATACTTGGTCAAGAAGTTTGTTGAAAACCAATGCTGTTGATCCCATTGGAAGAATCAACAATAACAGTTGGTATGCCTCTGATTTTGATCGACCTCATACTGTCAATGCAACCGTGAATTTCGAGGGAGATCGCTACAACACCTTCAGCTTTAATTTTGTGGGTCAAACGGGAAGACCCTATACCATTGCAAACGGAATATTTGAATCACAGAATGTAACAATTCCCATTTATCTTTATCGAAATAACTCGAGATTACCAACCTACCACCGTTTGGATTTTTCTTGGAAAATAGCTTACAGTAAAGATCCTGAAAGACGTTTTAAAGGAGACTGGACCTTTACGGTTTACAATCTGTACAGCAGAAATAATCCTTACAATATTTATTATACCCAGAGAAACGGAGTTCAAGATGGTGATGTTTTTCTAGGAAGCCCTCTTGGAGCATATGAATTGTCCGTTCTTCGGGGCACCTTGGTTTCACTTTCGTATAACTTTAAATTTCAATAAAGCTTTTTAGTTCTTTAAAAAGTGTATTTTTAAATCGATGGGGAAAAATAAAATTTGCTGTTTTGGTGAGATTTTGTGGGATCTATTTCCTGAAGGTAAAAAATTAGGTGGTGCTCCTTTTAACGTTGCAAGCTCTCTTAAAGGCTTGGGTGCAGACGTAGAATTTATTAGCCGTATAGGTCAGGACAATCTAGGTGATGAAATTTTGATGCAAATAGCAAATCAAGGTATTTCAACTGATTACATTCAAATTGACCCCATACATCCAACCGGTAAAGTTGAGGTGAGTTTGGACGCTAAAGGGGCAGCAGCATATACCATTGAAGAAGATGCAGCATGGGATTTTATTGAGTCCAATGAAAAATCATTGAAGTTGGTTCAGAATTCCAAAGCCTTTGTCTTTGGGAGTCTCATCGCCCGTGGGGCTTCTTTTAATGCTTTGAAGATTTTTTTAAAACACGCAAGCTTTAGTGTTTTTGATTTAAATCTTAGACCACCATTTTACAGCGATCTCCTTTTAATTGAATTAATGAAGCACGCTCAGATGCTAAAATTTAATGATGAAGAATTGTACCACGTAGCAGAAATTCTAAACTCTCCTTATCACTCCATGGATCAGCATATTGAGTTTATTGCGAAGCAAACTCAAGCTGAAATTATTTGTGTGACAAAAGGGATGTTTGGTGCTGTACTTTATTATAAAAAGCAATGGATTTACAATAGTGGATTTAAAGTTAAAGTGGTTGATACTGTTGGAGCTGGAGATTCTTTTCTGGGGACTTTAATTCATGGGCTTATAGCAAATGACACCCCAGTAAATTCATTAAATAGAGCTTGTGCAATGGGAGCATTAGTTGCTGGAAGTGCTGGAGCAAATCCAAATATTTCTCAAAAAGAATTAATGCAGTTTATGGCAGTAAATACTATTTAATAACCATGAGACAAATTATATTTTCGTTGATGTTCATTGGTTTTCTGAAGCCAATTCACGCACAACTGTTTAACGCAGACGAACTATTAAATAAAGCCATTGAATACCACGATCCCAATTCATTTTGGAAAGATTTTAAAGCTTCTTTTTATGTGACTATGGAGAGTGTCAAAAGGCCTTTGAGAACGAGTAAAATTACTTTAGATCTCAATCAATCCTTTTTTGATTTGAGTGTTCAGGTTGAGGAGAATCAATGGTCTTCTTCTGTAAATAAGGGTTTATGTGAATTCAGTTTTAACGGTTCTAAAGAAATAAGTAAGGAAATTCAGAAAAAGTTTAGGTTAAATTGCGAAAGAGCTGCAATGTATCGGGATTATTACACTTATTTGTACGGATTGCCTATGAAGTTAAGAGATGCAGGAACACTTATTGATCCTGAGGTTGATGAGAGAGTAGTGGAGGGCATTGCTTATTGGGTATTGAAAGTAACTTATGAACCTGAAGTTGGCTCTGATACCTGGTATTTTTATTTTGATCAAAAAACCTATGCGCTCAAACGATATCAATTTTTCCATGATGAGTCCTTAAATGACGGAGAATATATTATTTTGGAGGATGAATTAGAAATTGGAGGAATTCGCATGCCTAAAAACAGAAGTTGGTATTACAATTCTGATAACTCCTATCTTGGAATCGATATTTTATCAAATTAAATACAAATAAATATGAAATTATTATCAAAAACACAGACTATAGCAATTGTATTTGCCCTCTTTATAAGCTCTACTATTTATGCACAAAGTCAAAGTGATATTATTGGTAAATGGGACCTGGAAGTAATTAAAGAGGGACGGACTGTACCTTCTTGGCTGGAGGTTAAACTCTCGGGAGTCCGTACCTTGGTAGGTTATTTTGTGGCGCATAACGGTAGTGCTCGACCTATTTCTGAGGTTTTTTACAACGAAGGGACTTTAGATTTTAGCATTCCTCCTCAATGGGATGGGGCCAATGATATGCATTTATCGGCCAAGGTTTCTGAAGGTCAATTAAATGGAATGATATTGAGTAATGAAGGAGAGGCGATGTCATTCACGGGTACACGAGCTCCAAAATTAATTCGAACAGAATCAGTAAAATGGGGTAAATCTCGAGCATTGTTAGAAGGGAATACATTAGATCAATGGAGACCTCTTGAAACTGATCAACCAAACCAATGGGAAATAAAAAACGGTTTGTTAAACAATCCTAAATCGGGTGTTAATTTGGTAACGAAAGAGCAGTTTACTGACTTTAAACTGCATCTTGAGGCCCGATATCCAGCAAAAAGTAATTCAGGAATTTATTTAAGAGGTCGATACGAAGTACAAATTGAAGACAGCTACGGAAAAGACCCAAGTTCCATTTTATTTGGAGGAATTTACGGCTTTTTAACACCCAATGAAATGGCAGCCAAACCAGCAGGGGAATGGCAAGTATTTGACATTACTCTAATTGGCAGAAGGGTTACGATAGTTGCTAATGGCAAAACGGTGATTAATGATCAAATAATTCCTGGAATAACAGGTGGAGCTATTGACAGTAAAGAAGGAAACCCAGGTCCGCTAATGCTCCAGGGAGATCACGGACTTGTTTCCTTTAGAAACATTAGTATACAAACACCAAAATAAGGTAGTCTTTACTTTTTAGTTGATTTAAAGCCAAATAGCAATTGGCTAAAAAAACGTTTTGGTATTTTTTCATCTCCGGGAAATCCTAATTTAATATTTCCATTGCTGTCAGGTACGTGGTACGTATTAAACAGATAGTCCCATAGACTCAAACTGATACCAAAATTTACTCCAAACCTTCCTTTAGGAAGCTTATAAGCATGGTGGTATAAATGCATGATGGGATTGTTTAGTAGGTATTTTAAAGGCCCCCAAGAGAGCTTCAAGTTAGCATGATTAAGGTGACCAATAGTAATTGCAATAAAATGCACGATATAAGCCTGTTCGGGCTCAAATCCACCTAAAATCATGATTCCAAATGTCTTTAAAGGTTTGTATAAGATGTTTTCCATCCAATGGTAGCGCAAATGAGCTGCAAACCCCATTTCCTTTACACTGTGATGGATTTTATGAAACTGCCAAAGAAAGGGTGTTTTATGAAGTAAAATATGGGTTGCCCATTGTACAAAGTCGAGCACTACAAAGAAAACAACCAATTGTATGGGCATTGAAAAAGAAGAGATGTCAATTAAGGCATAGCTCTTAGCATTGAGACCGAGTGAGGTAAAAAACGATTGAAGTAATTGGTAAAAGCCACTTATGGCTATAGAAAAAAGAAAAAAATTAAAAAACATGTAAAAGGCATCAAGCCAAAAATCTTTTCTAAAGACCCCTTGATTTTTTCTCCATGGAAATTGTAGTTCTAAGAGCCACACCACTAGTGAAATAATAATTAAACCCCAAAAATAGTTTGTGTACCAAGGAACCTCAAAAAGCATGGAGTTTATGGTCCAATTTAAGGTCCCCCAAATACTTTCTAAAAATATCTCAATGCTGTTCATGTCAAATTTTAAAGGACAAAAATACAGATGAAATTCTATCTGAAAGTAATGTGAGTTACATAATCTTATACTGCTTAAACACTATTTTGTTTTACGTATCCCGAATGTGTTTTGATAGTAAGAAATGATAGGGGGGAAGGGACCGTATTTGTGCTGTTTTGGGCTAAAGTTATCAGTCCATGGCCCATAAGGTGTGGAAACAGGTTTTAATTTTTTATCTGGAAAATCGGCAATTTTGTTTGATTTTTTGGGTCTATCAAAACTGTTGATGTAGCCCGCTACGTGATAAGCTTCTTCATCAGTCAATTTAGGGTTTTCCCAATTGGCTTGTAAATAAGGCATATTGTTTTTGATAAAGGCTGCTGATGTAATGACCCGATGCATGCCTGCACCGTCATTATAAGAGTCTTTACCCCAAAGAGGCGGGTACTGATACCCTTTATTCTCTTCTTGATAGCGGATTCCTTCCCCATTACTGCCGTGACAAGTAACACATTCACGTGTGTAAACACTTTTACCTTGCTCTAAATCAACAGCAAATTCTGGAATTTTTATAGCAGGATATCCTTTAAAAACTTTGGTATTTAAATCGGGTAATTCTGAACTGATCCATTCCATATAGGCTATCATTGCTTTCATTTGACTCGATTCTTCAGGAAGTGGAATTCCATTCATGCTTCGTTCCATGCATCCATTAATCCGCTCTTCAATGGTTCCTATTTTATTTTCCCTTCCTCTGAATTGAGGAAAGCGTTCAAGAATACCTATCCAGGAAGCTGAACCACTTAATGTTCCTCCGTTAAGATGACAATTTGTACATGATAAATTATTGCCTGCATAGCTTAAAGAAGGATCATTGGCTAATGGACCCATATATTTAGAACTTTCAGCAATCAAATAATAACCTTCCTTGACTAAATCTGTTATTCGAGAATTGTCAAAGATCAATTTTTGAGGATTCCATTCAATTGGGAGTTCTTCGGTATAGAGAAGTTCTTCATCAAAAGGAACTTCATAAGTAACAAGGACAAGGGCAATAAATAGAATGACGCCTATAAGGGTCAAAAAGAGAAAAGTTAACCTTCGGACTAATTGTTTAAATAAAGTTTCCAATGCAATGAATATTCTTATTGCTAAGATACTTAATTCAAAATTTTCATTTTTTTAAAATTTTCAATCAAATAATATTTTATCATACACCTTCCTTCCTTTTTGTATTTTTGAATAAACCTTACAGATAAATTATATGAAAAACTTAACTCGAGCTTTTAGTGTTTATTGTAGTCTTTTATTGGTACTTATGGTATCCAATTCACTTTATAGTCAAGAATGGCAAACCCCATTGATTGATGGGTATGGTGAAATAAAGTATTTTGATAAAGCTGCAGAACAGCCAGACCCAAATCAGGAGTATAAATTACTTTTTGATGTCACTTCTGATCAGCAAAAACAAGGTGTAAATAAGCGGCTTTGGATTGTTGCTCGAACGCTAAACATGATGCATGTGGCTCAGGTCCCATTAAGTAATGTAACGATAGTAGTGGCCGTCCATGGTGCAGCTACTTTTAATTTATTAACAGAAGAAGCGCATCAAAAGAGATTTGGCAAATCAAATCCAAACTTAGATTTAATAGCCAAGCTTAAATCCAAAGGGGTTAAACTTTTTGTTTGTTCCCAGGCTACTGCAGCTCGAAATATTTCAGCTGATGATATTCATCCTGCCGTCGTTCCTGCACTTTCTGCCCTAAGCGTGCTGTCTAATTATCAGTCAAAAGGGTATTCCTTAATGCCCAAATAAAAGATATTTAAAGTACTTAATCTATAAGTATTCTTTTGATAAATGCTTGAGGAAACTCTTGATAAGCACCAGAAAATTCAAGACCTACTTCTGAAGCTTTTGCTCTCAATAAATCAGCATGTTTAAAACTGTGAAATAACACGTCTAAATCGAGCGTTTCATTACTGATTACCTCACTGCTGTATACAGGATTGTAAACATACAGGGCTGGATCATCAACGTCAATTTCACTGATGTAATCTAAGGCTGACGCTTTTTCAACAGTATAGTCACCTCCGTAAAATTGAGTAAATAATGTTTGGATTTCATTATTCACCTCTCTAATACTGTCTAAATTAAACTCTTCAAAAACATCACCCCATTTATATAAATCATAGGTGCTTTGGGCATAAAGGGCAACAATCCCCTCTACTTCAGCGTTTGTTTTTTCTCTAAAACCGTTCCATTGTGCAATTCCAGCACCTGCAGAAATTCCAGCAAGAACAAGTTTATTATTTGGGAAGTTTAGTGTTGAATTATTTTTTCTAATAAAATCGATAACCTTTGATCCGTCCTCAAGAGAAGTAAAAACCCCTTCAGAATGAGGTTCTGTGATAAAGGAATAATTAGCATTGGCAATGCCAATTTTATTATTTAAAAGATCGGTTAAAATATAATTGAACTCTTCATTATAGAGCTCTTCTTTCGCGCCAAATTGAAATGAACCTCCGTGAAATAAAACTACCATTCCCTCAATGGGATCATTACTTGGTATTAAAAGATCTAATTTATTTCGCTCTTGAGCACCGTAAGAAACGTCTTTAAAAAATAAAGCATTCGCATCAATTGGTATAGTTGAGGGGGTTATTCCAAAAAAAGAAGGAATTTCTTCTATGGAGGGTTCTAGGGGATCTATGGAGTCTGAGCAAGCAGCTAAAAAGAAAATCAAAATTAAAAGGGCGTAACTATTTTTCATAATGGCTAAATTAGCATATTAAAACAAAATATTCACCCCCCTCTTAATTTATCAACAGTAGAAAAAACTAGTTTTTAGCTCTTAATTCTTTAAGAATTGAATTCATTAATTCGTTTTGTGTTTTTAAAAGATTTAAGATTTCTCGGTCGTTAACCTTTTGTTCAATAGTCCGTGTTTTGTTGTAATATTTCATAATTAAAAATATTTTCATAAACAATCACTTACTAAGTAAAAAACGTAGTGCTATCAGCTGTTCCTAGTCAAAATACAAAAGAAATTGAACTGTTGTTTTACATGAAAGAATTACATCCTTTTTACTCACTGTAATCTATTTATGAGTTAAAAATACGTAACGATTGTTTCGGATGCGTTCTCTCCACCCGCGACTATATATTTGAATTCCAGTCCACACGGAATTTTCTAAAATTAATAAGATTTTTCTAAAAAAAAAAACAAGCTAATCAAAAATTGAAATAGCTTGTTATAATTCTTGGTTAGAATTTGATTTATGGTTGATTAAATATACATGATTTTTTTAATTGCAACTAAAAACCAAACATTTTTTTTCTGAATTCTCTATATTTTTCTTTATTTCTTCGAATTACTTCCTCCTTACTTATTTTGTTTGTTAAATCAACCCATTTTTTTGTGTTTTCAGAAAAGGTAAAATTTACATTATTAACGGACCATAGCTGAAGCTGAAAAATTATGTCATACAACTCAACTCCTCTGTTAGTGAGATAGTATTCTTTAATCTTTTTATTATTCTCATTCAGGCGAAAATTTATTAGTTCGAGTTTTCGAAGTTTTTTTAGTCGATCTGATAAAATATTGGTTGCTATTTTCTCTTTTGATTCTTTTAGAAAGTGTGTAAAAGTGAAGCGTTGCCTGAATAAATCACGTATGATAATAAGAATCCATTTATCACCCAGGTAGTCGAGGGATACCTTGCACGCACACGTTGGTGAATCATCTGAGTATTCTATTTTATCTGTTAAAGGGGACAATATACAAAGGTGTTATAGACAATTATTTGGGTAAATTATCATTGGTTTATAGTTATCCTATAAAACTAATTAAAACAGAGCGAACTTTAAAAAATTTTACTCAAAAAATGACCATTAATTTTTGTATTTATTAAACCAAGCTAGGGTATGTGCAATTTTAGTCATGAGATTACTAGGTCGCTTTGCAATTCCATGGCTTGCTTCTGGTATTTCCACTAAAACAGTTGGTATTTTTCTCAATTTTAAAGCGTGATAAAGTTGTTTCGCTTCACTGGGTGGAGTTCTTAGGTCGTCCATTCCAACCATTACCATTGTAGGAGTCTCAACGTTTCCAACCAAAGAGATCGGTGAAAATTTCCAGTAATTCGTAGGGTTTTCCCAAACTTGTCCTGGATAACGAGAGTTTGCATAGCCGTAATAATTATCAGCAACCAGCAGTTTTGAAATCCAGTTCATAACAGGTTTAACCACTACAGCTGCTTCAAAGCGATTATTTTTCCCTATCATCCAAGCAGACATAATACCGCCAGCACTTCCACCGGTCACAAATAATTGATCTTCGTGAGCAATACCTTTTGCTATACAAGCGTCCACTCCATCCATTACATCATTGTAATCTTCCCCTGGATAATTATTTAAAAGTAGGTTTGCAAAATCTTCACCATAACTTGTGCTTCCTCTTGGGTTGGGATAAAAAACAATATAGCCTGCGGAGGCATATAATTGCATTTCTATAGAAAAGCGGTCACCATAATTTAAAATTGGACCCCCGTGATTTTCAACCATAAAAGGGTATTCTTTTGAAGAATCGTAATGTGGTGGGTAAACCACCCAACCTTGTAGCTTTTTACCATCAACACTTGAAGCGTACCATATTTCTTCCACTTTGCCAGGCTTTTTAAAAGAAAAAAGAGCCTGATTGAGTTGAGTTAATCGGGTCCAGTTTTGTCCTTTTTTATCCACTAAAGCGATATCTGCAGGGTGATTCGGGCGTGAATAAGTATAGGCAATTTTTCCATTTTGAGAAACACTGAACATTCCACTACCGTAGGGTCGTCCTAATGTTGTCCCTCCTCGATTGTCAGCTATTTTTTTTTCTTTACCGCTAATTGAGAGATATCCAATTTTCCCATTTCCTTGATGATCATAGTTGAAATAAAGACCCTTGCTTTCTGGATCCCATTGAATGGCTGAAATACTTGCGTCAATGTCTTGACTTATTAATCGTTTATTAGTACCATTGGTGTCCATCAGGTAGAGCATTCTATTTTGATAAGCTTCTCTTTTGTCATCAAAACCAATAAAAGCAATCATTTTTCCATCAGGAGAAACTGAAGGAGCATAGTCCGGTCCATCTCGTTGAGTAAGTGACAAAATTTGTCCATTGTTTAAACTAATTTTATAAACCTCAGAATTTCTGAAATCATATTCCCAGTTAGCATTTCGATTGGCTGAAAAATAGAGTGATTTATTATCCTTTGACCAACTTATAGTTCCGCGGTGATGAAAATCCCCTGAGGTAACTTGTTTTACTAAACCGCCGTTTGAAGACATCACAAAAATATGACTGAAGCCAGTGGGTATGTAACCGCTACCGTCAGATTCGTGGTTTAAACGATCAGTGATTCTTGGTTTTTTGGCCCATTGAGCACCCTTCGGACTTTTTGGAATTTTTGCAATAACTGGAGGAGGTGAGGGCACAAACATACTAAACGCCAATTGCTTACCATCTCGAGACCATGTGAGTGATGATGGACTCTTTGCTAATTGTGTCATTCGAGCCATTTTAGAGCTTTGAGTCCAATACATGAAAATTTCAGATCCATTCTTGCCCTGACTAATAAAGGCAATACGATCACCATCAGGTGACCATCTTGGGCTGTATTCATTCGTGTCACGAAGAGTTAGTTTTTGATGATTACTGCCGTCTGTATTCATAATCCACAAATCACCCACATTTTTATCCGACATGATATCATATCCCATTTTACGGTAAACAATTTGTTTTCCGTCTGGAGAGATTTGAACATCAGTAGCATACTGTAAAGCAAAAATATCCTCCATTTCAAATTTTTCTTGAGCCAAAAGAGTACTGCTGAAAATCAAAAAAATAGCAGCGAAGAAGTAGTTGTTAGAAATCATGTGTTTTTATGTTAAAAATTAAAGAATTAGATAAATAAAGTTAATTGGCTTGTAAAGGGTAAGAAATTTTTATAGACTAAAAATAGGAGATTAAAATACAAATTCTAAGTTTAGTAAGAGAGTGTATTCATTTTTAAAATTTAATTCTTTTGACTCAAACTTCTCAAGCCATTTTATATCTATTTTGTTAATAATTACTTTCTTAGTCATTTTAAAGGCTATTTAAATAACTGTTTTACAAATATTTATAAGATTTTACCTCCCAATCTTAAGTGTAGAAAAAACCTCCCTTTTTATTTATATTTATTCTAAATAATATTTTTTCCCTTGTATTTTTTTAATAATTTAGCCACGTTAATTTAGACTAATTATAAATAAGCAAAATGAATTTAAAGATAGTATCGTGTTTTATGGGACTTTTGATGTTGTCGAATTGTGTTAATGCAGATATTAATGCTGAAATTCAAGAGGTAGAGGTCGAAATTGCTGAAAGTGGAACCAATACGGCCACCTTTTTACCTGAAGAATATTCTTTTTCAAGAAATGGAATTTCAACTGTTTATTACACCGGTCAAACTGCAAGACTTAAAATGGCTACCGAATTAAAATTTACAATGAATGACATTTCTTACACTCAAGAGCAATTGGATGCTATGTTTAATTTTGGAACAGGCTTTATTGATTCTACGCTCGATGAAAGCGGAAAAAATATTGGATCAAAAACAGCTGCTTCACCTGTGGCATCTGCAACGGTAAAGCCAATGTTTGATCAATGGATTGAAGAATTTACCGCAGTAGTAGTACCTGCTGTGTTGGCTGACCGTGCTGCCTCCTCAGGTATAGCGGGAATTTATACTGAAACTGATGGTTCTAGAACTGTTAAAGTTACAGCCAAAGGTTTTGAGTTGAATCAAATTTTTTCTAAGGGACTGATCGGTGCGCTTCAGTTGGATCAAATTATAAATAATTATTTGTCTTTTTCTAAGCTAAACGGTGGTAGAGAAGGGAACGATAATTTGGTGTTTGAATACACTTACCCGGGTGAAGCTGACCCTACAATAACCCGAATGGAGCATAATTGGGATGAAGCATTTGGCTATTTGAATGGACTTGATAGTCAGTTTAAATCTGGCCTTGGTGATACTGTCACAGGAAAGGATACTACCAATCTTAATTACTATTTAAATAAAGTCAACTCTCAAGAAAACGAAGAAGGGATTTCAGATAAAATATATGCTTCATTTATAGCAGGTAGAGCAGCAATTGTAAACAAAGATTACGAACAGCGCGATTATCAAGCAGCTATTATAGCAACTGAACTATCCAAAGTGGTTGGTTATAAAGCTCAATCATATTTAATAGACGGGGCAGAACATATCACAAACGGTGATTGGGCAGCTGCTTTACATGCATTATCTGAGGCCTACGGATTCATTCTTGGTCTTCAATTTACAAAAGATGCAACAGCCACTCCTTACATGAGCAATCAAGAAGTAAATGATTTGCTTGAAAGATTAGCCGCTGGAGATGGGGGTTTTTGGGAAAGAACACCTGATCAATTGATTGCTATGGCAGAGGAGGTTGCTGCTGCTACCGGACTAACATTACCATAAATTAATGATAAAGAAATTTTTAAAATATAATCCTTTTAATACAAGTACCTTAATTAAGTTACTCACCCTTTCGCTTATGAAAAAAATTAAATTAAGACCCCTATTTTTGATGGCTTTATTTTTTGTTCAATGTAGTGTTGATGATGCAGGGTCAATAGTAGAACTTTCGCAGAACTTAAATTCTGAGAAAACTCAAGATGTTTTGAATACCGGTAGTGGAGATTCAGTTGTAAGTAATCAAACGGTTACTGCTTCTTCATTTGATCATCAGGCAATGTTAATAAATTGGGCTGACAATATTATAATTCCCTCGATTTCGATTTTTGAAAATGCTCTTTATGAATTAAAAAGCAAGGCTTTAGATCATGTTGATTCCCCTACTGCAGTTACTTTATCTAACTTAAGAGATGCTTGGTTAAACGGCTATTTGAAGTGGCAATATGTTGAAATGTTTGACATAGGAATTGCTGAGGAAATTTATTATAAAAACAGAATCAATCTCTATCCAGCAAACAGTAATAAAATAGAGTCAAATATTGCGAGTTTAGACTATAACCTTGATGCATCTTCAAATTTTACCGCTCAAGGTTTTAATGGGTTGGATTATTTGCTGTTTGGCATAGCAGAGGATGATACAGAAATTCTGAATAAATATTCAGCACCTGAATTAAACTATTCTACCTACTTAATCGATCTTATTGATGAAATGATTGAGTTGACGAATCAAGTCAGTGACAGTTGGGATGATGAATTTCGTGATTCATTTATTAATTCTACCGAGAATACTGCGACCTCAAGCATTAACAAAGTGATTAACGATTTTATTTTTTATTTCGAAAAAGGCTTTAGAGCAAACAAAATCGGTATTCCAGCGGGTATATTTTCAGATAGACCACTGCCGGATCGAGTTGAAGCATATTATGCAAAAGTTTACTCAAAACTTTTAGCTACTGAAGCCACTAAGGCAATAAAAAACTTTTTTAATGGTAGTGGCCGTGAGGACGAAAATCTTACTGGATTGGGCATTAGTGACTATTTGGATTATATCGAAATTGACAATGAGTCCAAGCTCAGCAGAAAAATTAATGATCAACTAGAAACGATTGAATTGAAATTAGCTGAGCTCAATCCAGATTTTAGCGTTCAAGTAGTTCAAGACAATCTCCCAATGCTCTATGCATATGATGTTATCCAAGCAAACGTAGTATTGTTAAAAGTTGACATGCTACAAAAGCTGAATATAAACGTTGACTATGCTGATGCTGATGGCGACTAATGTACCAAAGATCAAATTTTTAAATCAGCCTTTTTAAATGTTTAAATTCATCCAAAACTATTATTCAAATAAGAATGCTCATCCAGCATCCTTGGCATTTTTTAGAATAACTTTTGGTGGATTGATGTTTTTTTCAACACTTCGATTTTGGTCAAAAGGGTGGATAGAAACACTTTATATCAAACCAAGTTATCATTTTAAATACTTTGGATTTGAGTGGGTTGATGATTTTGGATCATTGACCTATTTACTTTTTATCATGTGCCTTATTACTTCATTATTTGTGATGTTAGGGTATAAGTACAGAGTATCAATGATCTCGTTTTTTTTCATCTTTACTTATATTGAGTTGATCGACAAAACGACGTATTTAAATCATTATTATTTGACCAGCTGCCTTGCCTTTATATTGTGCTTTCTGCCGGCGGGTAATTACTTTTCGTTAGACAGTTATTTTTCTGGCCAAAAAGCTGACAGGATTCCCATTTGGATGGTAGATGTGCTTAAGCTGTTTATCTGTATTGTTTATTTTTATGCGGGGATTGCAAAAATAAATTCAGACTGGCTTTTAGACGCTCAGCCCTTATCTTTATGGCTGAAGTCTAAATACGACTTACCCCTTATAGGTCAAAACCTAATGCAACTAAAAGCAACTCATTATTTGGCGAGTTGGTTTGGAATGCTATATGATGTTCTTATTCCCTTTTTCCTCCTTTATACTAGAACAAAATATATTGCTTTTGTTTTTGTAATTGTTTTCCATGTCTTGACTAGGGTATTTTTTCCTTCTATTGGGATGTTTCCGTACATTATGATTTCAAGTGCAGTTATTTTTTTTGATTCTAGTATTCACCTCAAGCTTTTATCTTTTATCAAAACAACTCTTGTTAAAATTAACTCATTTTTCAAATTTAAGATCAAGCCATTCAGGACTAAAGTCAAGACTAAAACCATTCAGCCAAACCGTTTGATTTTTATTTCTTTAGGTTGTTTTTTGATCATTCAGCTCCTCTTTCCTCTAAGGTATTTACTGTATCCTGGTGAACTTTTTTGGAATGAGCAAGGATATCGATTTTCATGGAGGGTTATGCTCGTAGAAAAAAGAGGAGACATTACATTTAAAGTAAAGGATAGTGTTAGTGAAACTTTTTTTTATGTAAAAAACGAAGATTTTCTGACCCCTTTTCAAGAAAAACAGATGAGCTTTCAGCCAGACTTTATTCTGGAATTTGCACGTCATCTAGGCGCCTTTTACAAGGCAAAAGGGTATGAGCATATTCAGATTTTTGCAAATAGTTTCGTTGCCCTCAACGGTCGTCCTAGTCAAAGGTTTATCGATCCACGTTTTAATTTACTAAAAGCAAGAGAATCGTTTTACAATAAAAATTGGATTTTACCTCTAAATGATGAAATTAAAGGTCTTTAGTTTACTTTTCGCACTTTTTACCACCACACTTTTTTCTCAAAAATTAGTGAAAGGAATAGTGGTTTATACTGATGATAGCGAATCTCAGTTAAAGATTAAAATTTATGAAAAAACGACTGGATTTATTTCTGAAACAAAGGTCAATGAGGTCTTTGAATTTGAACTGTATCAATCTAATGCGGAATTGATATTTGTTTCTGACGGGTTTCCTTCTGTCAATAAATTAATTGATTTGAAAGCGCAGGACAATCCTTTTATTCGTATTGAGCTTAAGGTAGAAGAACTGTCAGAAGTTATTCTTAGTGCAAAAAGGAAAGAAGTTTTTTTGCTGAAAAGAATGGATGACTTTGAACAAACAGAGATTTATGCCGGAAAAAAAAATGAAGTAATTCTTGTGGAGCAGTCCATGGGAAATTTGGCATCTAATAATTCAAGGCAAATTTTCAATCAAATACCAGGACTCAATATTTATCAGAATGATGATGCAGGTTTACAGCTCAATGTTGGTGGTCGGGGTCTTGATCCAAATCGAACCTCAAATTTTAATACGCGTCAGAATGGATATGACATTAGTGCTGATGTATTAGGTTATCCAGAGAGTTATTACACTCCTCCTGCAGAGGGACTAGAAGAAATTCAAGTTATTCGTGGTGCAGCTTCTTTACAATACGGAACTCAATTTGGAGGATTGATCAATTTTAAACTAAAAAAGCCAGACCCCCTCAAACCTTTTAAATTTACTACAAGAAATACAGTAGGGTCAAACAATTTATTTACCAATTTTTCAATGGCATCTGGCACACTTAATAAATTTAAATACATCGGTTTTGTTAATCTAAAACAAGGAGATGGGTTTAGATCGAATTCTGAATTTAATTCGTCAAACATTTTCTTTCAAGTAGGTTATGATTTCTCTGATCACACTTCAATCACTGCTGAGATTACATATCTCGATTACCTATCACAGCAAGGAGGGGGACTTTCTGATTCTATGTTTAAAGAAAATCCTTACCAAAGTAACAGATCGCGTAATTGGTTTGCATTGTCTTGGTTGTTATACAACCTCAAATTTCAGCATTCGTTTAGCTCTGATTCAAATTTAAGTTTGAATTTATTTGGATTGGATGCTCAAAGAAATGCAATCGGTTTCAGGTCAAATCGCGTAAATCAGATTGATCCAAATCAAGAAAGAGACCTTATTAAAGGTGATTTTAATAATATTGGTGTTGAATTAAGATGGCTTAAGCGGTATGAAATCGGCGGTATAAATTCTGTATTCTTAATTGGAGGTAAATATTACAATTCAGATAATTCCTCACAACAAGGCCCAGGATCTAGTGGTAGCAATGCTGATTTTCGTTTCCTGCTGAATGAATTTCCTGATTACAATCAACAGTCAGCGTACAATTACCCCAACCAAAACTTAGCGATATTTGCAGAGCATATCTTTTATGTACTTCCTGAGTTATCTATTACTCCGGGTATTCGATTCGAGTTTATTGAAACAGGAGCTTTTGGTGAATACAAAAAAATTAATACTGATGCCGCTGGAAATGTAATTTTAAATAAAACGATAGTTACCTCAGAAAAGCGAAGAAGAGACTTTGCCCTTTTTGGACTTGGAATAGGATACAAACCTTATAAAGAGCTAGAATTTTATGGTAATGTATCAGAAAACTATCGCTCTGTTACTTTTACAGATATTAGCATTATTAATCCTGCGTATATAATCAATCCAGAAATTTCTGATGAAAAGGGCTTTACAACTGATTTCGGTATCAGAGGCAGGTTTAAAAAATCTTTTTCATTTGATGCTAATCTGTTCCGAATCTTTTATAATGATAGAATTGGATTTATTCAAAAAAGATTCAATGATGGCAGTGTTAAAGCGGAAAGAGGCAATGTTGGTGATGCTGTGCTTTACGGTTTAGAATCTTTATTGGATTTCAATATCAAAGAAATCACCAAGCTTAAAAACACTAATTTTCTTTTGAATTATTTCATCAATTTTTCTCTGATTAATTCTGAATATACAGCCTCAACTACTCCAGGCGTAGAGGGTAAAGAAGTGGAATTTGTACCTAAGATTAATTTAAAAACAGGATTTAAAATAGGTTATGAAAACTATTCTTTTAACGTTCAGTATAGTTATTTATCAGCTCAATTTTCTGATTCCTCAAATGCATTTGAAGGTAATCTAAGTGGTGTGATTGGGTTGATTCCAGCGTATGATGTTTTAGACCTGTCTTCATCCTATTCTAGAGGAAGATTTAGATTTGAGTTTGGAATCAATAATGCATTAAACGAATCCTATTTTACTCGAAGAGCAACTGGCTATCCGGGTCCGGGTATTATTCCTTCCTCAAATCGAAATCTGTATTTAACAATTCAATTCAAAATTTAGATCTTGAGTGTAAAAAATTGCGCAAAAAAAAGCTCCTCATTTTCATGAAGAGCTTTTATAGTTAGTAATTAAATGGTTACTACCAACTGGTAATTAATTCATTGTTTTCATCTAAATACATCACCCGTTGCCAAATAACTCTTTTCCAGAAACCTGGAGTTTTTAATTTGCCTAAGCTCTCCATTTCTTCTGGCCAATCGATAGACTGCATATCAAAAGGAGTAAATGCATCACTAAATTTTTCATAAAAATCTACAGTATAGCTATTAAAGGCATAATCATATCCTTGAGGAGAAAGAACATTTACAGTAATCCAACCTTTTTGTTTGGTTTTACCTTGTTTCATTAATTTCGAGAAAAATGGCTTCATGATTCTAGATTCTTCCGAGAGGTATAATGCTGGATTGGTTGCTTTTACAAAGTTTTGAACTACATAATTCCAACTGTCATCTTTCGCCCAAACTCCGTCAACATTTTGAACAATTAGGTTGGCTACATTGTATTTTTCTTGCTTCAGATTGTCTTCAATAAGTGCCCAGGTTTGGGGATCCATAGCATTTTGAACTGCTTTTTCAGCAGCAGCATAGTTTTTCCCTAAATTATTTAAGTTCTCCATAGATCCAGGAGCCACACGGGTCATTACATTAGCTTCAGAAGCTCTTCCTCCACTTCTTTTGACGTGTATGGACCATCCTGTAATCTGCCCCTTTTCTTTTAGATGGGCAGCAACTTGACTCCAATAGATCGCTTCATTTTGCACAAATGTTTTCATTTCCTGACTAGGAATATTACGATACCCTAACCTGGCAACATTTTGTGAGGAAATAGGTTGTCCTAATGCGATTAGGGCAATTAAAAGAATTAGTTTTTTCATTAAATTAAAGTTTGATTGATTATTTAAGTAAGCCTGCTTTTTTCATTTCCCTCATTTCAATTGTAGGATCGTAAATCCAACTTGTAAGGGCTACTTTACCATCTACCCACTTAAATGAAGCAAATACAGGGATAACTGTTTCTTCGCCGTTGCGCTTCACTGTTCCGGTCCAATTGGTATAATAATGACTCCAAACCTGATTGTTATTGTTTTCGTCATAAACAGTGGTTTCTGAAAAGCTCCAAGCTAAAGAGATATCATTGTAAAGAACAGCATGGTGTGCCATATAGGCTTGTTTAACCTGAGCCTTGCTAAAGTTTTGGCCGTTAATCATAAAGACTGTATCATCAGTATAGACTTCATCAAAAGTCGTATAATCGTTGGACTCGTATTCTGAGGTCATTTTGGCAATGGCTTTTGAATACTTGTCACCTGTGGTTGTAACTCCAGTAATATCTTGTCCAACAATTATAGTGGATAAAAGAAAAGTGAAAAATAAAATAGATTGTTTCATTTGAATTGATTTATAGTTTGTAATGACTTAAAAATACTAAAAATATTTAAATTAAACCATGTGTATTTTATGAAATAACAATTTAAAAAAAAGAAGTAAACGTTAAATTAACAATGGGTTAGAGCGCAAAATTTATTCATCAAAAGGCGGTTTTTTTTAAAAAAATTCGAAATGGTATTAAACTTTTTATTATCATACATGTCTTATAATTTTACATACATCCTAGAAGTTTCATTTAAAATCTCTTTTATGCGTTTTCAATTTTTTCGTTTCTCATCACTCTTTTTGATTATTTCTTTTTTAATCCTATCCTGTGGTCCAAATTATTCAACTCAGGAGAAAGACGATTTAATTCACGTCCAACATAAAAACGGACCCACTTTAGTTTATTCAAAAACGTCCAAAATAAATCTGCTTAAACAAGGGAGAAATGCCTTTAAAGATTTAAATAGAAACAACACACTTGATCCTTATGAAAATTGGCAACTTCCTTCTGAAGAACGAGCAGCTGATCTTGCCAAACGACTTTCTGTAAAAGAAATTTCAGGGTTGATGTTGTATAGCTCACACCAGTCTCTACCGTCATCATCTAGAGGTTATTTTTCTTCGAGTTATGGAGGTAAACCTTTTAATGACAGTATTCATAAGGCAAGTGATTTGTCAGATCAGCAAAAGCAATTTTTAGAGAATGATTTTTTAAGACACGTTTTACTCACACGAGTTCAAAGTCCGCAAGTGGCAGCACAATGGAACAACAACGCTCAGGCCCTTGTAGAATCGATTGGACACGGTATTCCCGTCAATAGCAGTTCAGATCCAAGGCACGAATCCGTAGCAGAAACAGAATACAATGCTGGTGCAGGTGGAGCCATTTCAATGTGGCCAACTACTTTGGGTATGGCAGCCACTTTTAACCCAGAATTGATGCAAGAATTTGGATCAATTGCTTCAAAAGAATACAGAGCCTTGGGAATAAGTACTGCATTATCACCCCAAATAGATCTTGCAACCGAACCCCGTTGGAGTCGATTTACAGGCACCATGGGTGAAGATCCGGATTTAGCAACGGATTTGGCCCGTGCTTATGTAGAAGGGTTTCAATCTTCTCAAAATGGAGACTGGGGTAGCCATAGTGTAAATACCATGGTAAAACATTGGCCTGGAGGAGGTCCTGAGGAAGGAGGTAGAGACGGTCATTTTGGATATGGAGCCTATGCTGTATATCCTGGCAATAATTTAGAACAACATCTAAAGCCTTTTGTAGATGGCGCCTTTAAATTGAATAATGCAACAAAACGTGCATCAGCTGTAATGCCTTATTACACCATCTCTGACGGTTTGGGTGAACCCGTAGCAAACGGATATAATTTTTACGTTCTCACTACTTTACTAAGAGAAAAATACAATTATACTGGAGTGATATGTACCGATTGGGGAATTACCAAGGACGTATCTGCAGTTGATCGCTTTGAAGGAAAACCTTGGGGAGTTGAAAAACTAACCGAAGCCCAAAGACACTACAAAGCACTTATGGCAGGGATTGATCAATTTGGCGGAAATAATGACATTAAGCCCATACTCGAAGCGTATCAAATTGGAATTGAGGAACACGGTGAGGCTTTTATGCGTAAACGTTTTGAAGCTTCTGCAGTACGCCTTTTGATTAATATTTTCAACCCTGGTTTATTTGAAAACCCTTACCTCAATTTGGATGAAGTAGAACAAGTGGTCGGTAATCCTGAATTTATGAGTGCAGGCTTTGAGGCACAAATTCAGTCAGTAGTGCTTCTGAAAAATAAAAACCAAACATTACCTATTTCAGAAAAGAAAAAGGTATACGTTCCAGAAAGATATGTGGCCCCTAGTGTGAATTGGTGGGGAAATTTTTCTCCGGAAAAAGTCAAAATACCATTTAACCTAAAGGTTGTTGCTCAGTATTTTGAAATTGTAGATACTCCTCAAGAAGCAGATTTTGCACTTGTAGGGATTGAGAGCCCAAATGGGGGTGTAGGTTACGACCGAGCAGATTTAGAAAAAGGAGGGAATGGCTATGTTCCAATTAGCCTTCAATACGCTGATTACACGGCTGCAAATGCTAGAGCAGTAAGTATCGCAGGAGGAAGCCCTCTGGAGTCATTTACCAATCGAAGCTATCAGGGCAAAACTGTTCGCACATTCAACGCAACGGATAAAGATTTGGTAATACAAACCAAAAAAGAAATGGGAGATAAACCAATAGTTGTCGTTGTTAAAGTATCAAAACCCATGGTTTTTTCTGAAATTGAATCTGCTGCATCAGCAATGTTGATTCACATGGGAGTTCAAGATCAAGTACTCATGGAGCTTCTTTCAGGTAAAGAAGAGCCCAGCGGATTGCTTCCTTTTCAAATGCCCAAAGATATGTTTACGGTAGAAGCACAATCGGAAGACTTAGAAAGAGACATGACTCCTCACCAAGACTCCGAAGGAAACACCTATGATTTTGCGTTTGGACTCGACTGGAATGGAATTATTCAAGACGAACGAACAAAAAAATATTATTAAACTAGTGTATTATCCAAATTGTTGAACTTAGCTAAACGGTCAAGTTTTATAGGGATTATGCAGTACTTGGTTAAAGCCGCTTTACCGTTGAATTAGAGCTGGCTTGGTTGTACATTGATAAAAAAAAACCTTGACTAGGGAATACTAAATCTAAAAAAGTTCTAGTAAGCTCTATAAACTTTAGTGATTTCTTTAGTTTATTCGAATTTTGTCATAGGCTTCCTGGGAAAGTTTTTCGGTCCAGACGGTTTCACTTGCCCCGTAAATAGCGATATAAGAGACTAATTGATTCGGGGTTGAACTGTGCCAATGTTCTACATTTTGGTTACACTTAACAACGGTTCCTTTTTTGAGTATAACGACTTCTTTACCTCTTTCTTGATAATACCCTTCGCCCTCAACAATAATTAGGACTTGGCCTGTTGAGTGCTTATGCCAATCCAAAGTAGAATCTGCAGCAAAAGTGGCTAGAGTTAAATTGTATTCAAAATCTTGATCTGCACGAACCAAACTTTTCAGCCAAGCGCTCCCGAGATAATGAGTGTTTGGAGCTTTTTTGGAAGGGTCTAAATCCATTGTTGTAAACGAGTTTAGCTGATAACTTTATAGATGGAGAAAAAAAGGGGTACTAAAAGCACACGCTATTGAATCAAGAGTATACTTCAAAGAGTCTTCCATTCAGGAAGCCTTTGTTGAGATCTTACCTAAAAAGAAGAGGATATGATAGACTATATCAAGCTCTCTTCACGGTTGAATAGTACTCAGGTGGCTGATCTTCGAAGCAAGATAGATTTTATTAAATCTATCAATGGATCAACGGGTGAACCTGAAACAATTCTGGCTAATGGAAAAAAGGTCTCATACCGATCGACAGGATGGACTAAGAATATGAAGCTGAACTTATTTCCTAAGGGCTACATAGAGCTCTCTGGGAGCCTACACAAGTATTATAATGATGGTAAACACAACTACAATCAGTTTGGCAGGAAAGAGACTGAAATAGCCTTAAAAAGGCTTATTGAGGTGACTGGATTACAACTGCCTTACTATAAAGTGAGATCCGTTGAAGTTGGAGTGAATTTGACACCTCCAATACCCTCTGATGACATTATAAATAATGCCTTGATGTATAAAAGAAAACCATTTGAAGCTAAGCATCGCAATGACGAAGGAAACTATAACCAAGTAAAACTCTACGAATACTTGGTGAAATTGTACAACAAAAGACTTCATTATGAAAAGCAAGGGTATGACATTGGACATGAGATACTCAGGTTTGAGCTGAAGATTAATAAAATGAGGATGCTGGCTAAGTACAGGGTATTCACCCTTGAAGATCTAATGAATAACTTAGAGGATATAGCAAGGGATTTACTCCCTAAAGCTTGGGAAGAGATAATGCTTTATGATCCAACAATGAACAAGCAAACAAAAGAAAAAACATTACAATACGCCAACGTCAACTTTTGGAGAGGGATTGCTAAAGAAAGAAGCTACAACTACCACAATAGGAAGTTATACAGGATGATGGAAGGGAACACCTGCGCAATACAAGCTCAGGTTAAGGATTTGATGCTGGATACGCTTGATTGCTTGGTGTAGGGATTCACAGTATATATAAAGGGTGATATCCTACAGTTTTTCTTTACTTAAGTTTTCTTTATCAAGTGTATTAAGGATGTGTTTTTGTATCTCTTGATTCATTGAGATTCTAATACTCCCATTCATAACAAGAGACATTACTTTATCAATTGA
>ENA-OUOG01001194-OUOG01001194.1-marine-metagenome-genome-assembly--contig:-NODE-1194-length-30857-cov-5.523099_pt1 | contig 30857 bp, 9 predicted proteins | sample MGYA00248635_ERZ508505 | MGnify/ENA primary metagenome ERZ508505 (study PRJEB26176, sample SAMN06267871) | marine metagenome | isolation source: Saanich Inlet, British Columbia, Canada | place: Pacific... | reverse complement strand
TGACGACGTCGTGCACGGCGGGGACTCTGACTCTGGCGACGTGCGCTGCGAACGCGTGCACGGCGGCGACGTATCCAAAGCTGACGAACCCGGATAACGCCGCCGCGGGAACGTGCGCGGATCTCACCGAGCTCGCGTCGGGGAAGAGCTGCGAACCCGTGTGTAACTCGGGGTACTCGCTCTCGGGACAGCTGACGACGTCGTGCACGGCGGGGACTCTGACGCTGGCGACGTGCGTGGGGAATGCGTGCGAGTACGCGAACCCAGCCAACGGCACCGAGGGAACCGGCAGCGACAGTTGCAAGAACGTCGTCGACAGCGACAACAAGCTCGCCCATGACGGGTCGTGCGTTCCCGACTGCGAAGCTGGATACTCGCTGTCGACGATTGACGGACAAACGACGACGACGTGCTCGGCGGGGACGCTCACGGCGGCGACGTGCGTGCAGGACTGCACCGTGTCCTTCGCCACGGGCACGGGCAACCCCACCCCGGGAAATGGGGGAAACAGCTGTAAAGACGGCACGCTCGCCGCGGGCAAATCGTGCACGCCCGAGTGCGAGATTGGGTACACGCTGTCGGGGGACACGAATTGCTCAGCGGCGGGCGAGGTCACGCTTTCGACGTGCAAGCAGGACACCGCGGACATCACGTGCGAGGTGTCGAACCCAGAGAACGGCAACGCCGGAACGACGAACAAGAACGCCGGCGGCTGCCAAGGCGTCACCACGCTCGCCGCGGGCGCATCGTGCACGCCCGCGTGTAACACCGGGTACTCGCTGAAAGAAGGCTCGACGTCTTCGTGCTCGGCGGAGGGCGTCTTCACGGCGGCGACGTGCGTGAAGGACATCACGTGCGCCGTGACGAACCCAGAGAACGGATACGAGGGAAAGAAGAATTTTGCCGCCGGCGGCTGCAAAGACGTCACCACGCTCGCCGCGGGCACATCGTGCACGCCCGGGTGTCTGGAAACGTTCGAGTTGTCGGGAGTGATGACGTCTTCGTGCTCGGCGGAGGGCGAGTTCACGCCGGCGACGTGCGTGCCTGTGGACCCCTCACAGTGCATTGTGACGTTGCCCGAAAACGGCAGCGCGGGAACTGGATCCGAAAGCTGCGAAGGCAAAGACACGCTTTTGCCCGGCGAGGTGTGCCGACCCGAGTGCGACGAGGGATACGAAACGATCGGCATGACGATGTGTTCGGATTTCGGCGAGCTCACGATGACGGAGTGCTTCATGCCGACGCCCGTGATCTTGTGCGACGCGTCCGAACCGCCCGAGAACGGCGACGTGGGCACGGGTAACACCAAGTGTTCGCGAACCATGGAGGCGGGGACGACGTGTTCTCCTCGGTGCGACAAAGGGTACGTGGTTTCGGGCGTGACGACGTGCTCCGATTTGGGCGTTCTGGTCCCCGCGACGTGCATCGCGGAGGACAAAGCCCCGGACTGCGACGCCTCCGCGCCTCCCGAAAACGGCTCCGTCGGCGATTGCACCGACTCGCTCGCCTCCGGCTCGTCGTGCCAGCCCGACTGCGACGACGGGTTCGAAGCCGACGGGACGTCGAAGTGTTACGCCGGCGTGTTCGAGGCGGCGACGTGCGTCGAGCAGACGTGCGAAGCGGGCACGACGGCGTACGGCGACGAGTGTTTCCCCAACTCGCCTGAGTCCGGATTCGCGTTCCTGGACGAGTTCGTGACTTTAGGCAACACCCCGAAGTCCACGCTGACGACGTCCGAGATCGACAAGCTCGAGACGGAGCTGGGCGAGCTGGTGAATCAGGAGCGCGGGACCGGCAATGGCGGAAAAGCGCGAGAGGATATGACGACGAAGATCCTGTACGCGCCCAAGACTGGCGACTCGTCTTCCTCTCCGGAGGTCCCCGCGGTCACGGCGCGGCGCCTGCTTCTCTCCGCGGGCGCGAGCGGAGGCTCGCGCAGACGCGGCAGGCGCCTGACGCAGGTGAGCTCGCTCTCCATGACGCTGGTGGTTCGATTCGAAGTCGCCGAGGACGACATGTCGGACACCTCCGCCGCCATCGGGCGGGTGTTCGCTACCGGCGACGCGCTGGCGACGGCTCGCGCGGTCCTGGGCGATCTCTTCGCGGAGTGCACGCTCCGGTCCACCGCCGCGCGCCGCGCGTACTGGAAGAAGACCAAGGGCGTGAACGAGGTGGTGGTCGACGTCCTCGCCGCGCGGACGTCCAACCAGCTCGTCGCCGCCGAGGACGACCCGTGCGTCGTCGCCAACGGCGGGTGCGTGGACGGCGTGACGTGCTCCGCCGACCCCGGCTCCGCGACGGGCGTGTCCTGCGGGGCGTGTCCCTCCGGTTTCGAGGGCGACGGCCACTCGGAAGGCACGGGGTGCAGCGATCGCGACGAGTGCTCTGACATGGACCTGGTGAACGGCGGGTGCTCTCCGCTGGTGACGTGCACGAACGTCGTCGGCGGGCGGCTGTGCGGCGCGTGTCCCGCCGGCTACGACGGCGACGGCGTGACGTGCGCGGACGTCGACGAGTGCGAGAAGCGCAACGGCGACTGCGACCGGCTGACCGATTGCACGAACACGCCGGGGGGGCGGACGTGCAGCGCGTGCCCCGCGGGGTACAAGGGGACCGGCGAGACGAGCTGCGTCAAGTCGAGCGCGTGCGAAGTGCGCAACGGAGGGTGCGACAAGCTGGTCACCTGCTCGGACGACGCGGACGGGAACTCCGTGTGCGGCGCGTGTCCGGACGGGTACGACGGCGACGGCACCTGGTGTTTGGATCACGACGCGTGCGTCGATAATCCTTGCGCCGAGGGCGTGCACTGCCAGGACGACAAGCCGCCTTCGATGGGCCGGACGTGCGGGAAATGCCCCGCGGGGCAGCTCGGAGACGGCGAGACGTGCACGGAAAACCCGTGCTTCATCAAGAACGGCGGGTGCGATCCCCTGACGAAGTGCACCGCGGACGAGAACGGCGACGCGACGTGCGGCGAGTGTCCCGAGGGCTACGGCCGATCGCCGAGCGACCGGTTCTCGCTGTGCGCGAACGTCGACGGGTGCGCGAACTCGCCGTGCTTCGCGGGCGTGCTCTGCACGGACGCCGCGCCTCCGGAGGAAGGGTTCACCTGCGGGTCGTGTCCTGTCGGGTACGAGGGCGACGGCGTGACGTGCACGGACGTCGACGAGTGCGCGACGAACAACGGAGGGTGCCTCGACGGCACGACGTGCACGAACACGCCCGGCGGTCGGACGTGCGGCGCGTGCCCCGCGGGGTACAAGGGCTCGGGCGAGACTGGGTGTACGCTCATGAGCGCGTGCACCACGAACAACGGCGGGTGCGATCCGCTCACGACGTGTACCGACGACGGGTCCGGCGGGTCGACGTGCGGCGCGTGTCCCGCGGGCGGCGGGTACTCGGGCGACGGCGACTCCGGGTGCGTCGACATCGACGGGTGCGCGAACTCGCCGTGTTTTCCCGGCGTGACGTGCAGCGACGTCCCCGCGCCGGGCACGGGATTCACCTGCGGGAAGTGTCCCATCGGGTACAAGGGCGACGGCGTCACCTGCACGCTTTGCGCTATGTCCGTCTCCATCGCGGCGACCACCATCGTGAACGGCGCCGTGCCCCGCGGAGCTAACACGCGCGTGGTGGGCGCCATCGAGAAGATGGACGCGGCGTGCACGGCGACGCTCGGGTACACGTTCGGGTACTCCGCGTCGCGCTCGGACGGCACGGAGGTTGTGCTCGACCCCTCGACGACGTACTCGAACACGCCGAACCTGTTCATCCCCAAGAAGAGCCTGCCTCCCGGCGTGGCGTACACGTTCCGCTTCGAGGGGCGCGTGCAGGGTAACCCCGCCGTCGCGTCGTACTCCGAGTTTGACTTTGTGGTGCGTGCGGCGGCGCTCGAGGCGGTGATCGTGGGCGGGGACGTGCTTCTCACCGAGGGCGTTCCTCTGACCCTGGACGCGTCCTCCTCCATCGACCCGGACGAGGAGACGGATTACGACTGGGAGTTTTCCTGGACCTGCGAGGCGCTCGCGCCGGTCGCCGGCGACTGCCTCGACGCCGACGACTACGTCATCGACCTGCCCGACGAGGCTCGGATCGAGTCGCTGCAGCTGCGCGGCGCGGCGGGCACGGGGCAGACGTACACCATCGCGCTCGTCGCGACCAAGGGCGCGAGGAGCGCCACCCGCGAGAGCAGCGTGACGGTGGTGAGCGCCGCCGCGGGCGCCACGGGCGCGCCGCCTAGCGTTTCCATCCCGCCTCTGCCCGGAAACAAAGTCAACGCCGGCGACGTCGCGCGCCTGACGGCGACGGTGACCTCCGAGGCGGCGCCCGAGACGCGCGCGCTGCTTTGGACGTCGACGCGCGTGAACGACGACGACGGGACTTCCACGGCGGTGGACCTGCTCGGGACCATCGCGAGTTCCGGCGAGTCGTTCATCTCCTCCACCTCGCTCACCGCGAAGAACCTGGCGCTGTCTCCCAACGCGCTCGAGACGGGGTACACGTACACCTTCCGGCTGGACGTGACGGACGCTAACGGCGCCGCCGCCGCTTTCGCGACGCTCGCCGAGAACACGCCCCCCGGCGACGGGTCGGTGATTGTCGTCCCCGCGACGGGCGTCGCGCTGAACACGACGTTCCGCGTCGAGGCGGTCGCCTGGAAGGACGACGACGCGCCTTTGCAGTACAAGTTCACGTCGCGCGTCGTCGGGGATGACTCCGCGGAGCCGGACAACAAGCAGGACTTTTCTCCGAAGGCCTACTGGGAGGGGATCCTTCCCGGCGGCCTCGAGGCGCACGGCAACCAAATCGTGCTCGGCGTCGAGGTGATGGACGCGCTCGGCGCCGTCTCCGCCGTCGTCGAGGAGACGGTGGTGGTCACCTGGCCCGCGCTCGCCTCCGAGGAGGCGGCGACGGAGGCGATGGAGGCGGCGGAGGCGGACGCCGCCGCGCTGCGCGACGCCGGCCAGTACGAGGAGGCGAACAGCCTGGTGAGCGTGGTGATGCAGCAGGATGAAAACTTCAAGACGCAGCAGAGGCGCAGGAAGCTGCTCAGCGCCAACGGGTGCGTCGGGGGCGGAGGCGTGAACGCGACCGGCGCCGCGGCGCAGAGATCCAGGGCGCGCGATTCCATGCTCAACGTCACCATCTCGGCGGGCACGGCGATGCCCCCCTCGAACACGCTCTTCGCCGGCGTCGCCGGCGTCGCGGCGCGCGTGCTCGGGGACCCGTGCGAGGCGTCCAAGGACGCGCGCGTCGCGGGCGTGGGCCTCGTCGCGAACCTCATCAACACCACCGCGTCGCCGGACAACGAGCTCTCCGTCGACGCCGCGGGGAGCGCGAGCATGCTCGCCGCGCTGTCCAACGCGGTGACCCCGGTGGAGGATGGAGACGAAAACGCCGCCGCCGCCGCCGAGGCGGCGGCGGCGGCGGCGAGGAACCTGATGTCCACGCGCCTGGGCCCCTCGCTCCCCGAGGAGAAACCCGTCGCCACCAACTCCACTAAGATGTCCTACGTCGCGTCGCGCCTCTCGCCGGCGTCCGAGCGCGCTGCGTCCGGGTCCAACTCGAGCGCCACAGCCGCCGCAGGCGGCGCGGCGTTCGAGGTTCCCGCGTCGGCGCTCTCTCTGAGCGGCGACGACCCGGTGGACACGTTCCTGCTCGCGCTGGACTTCGACGCGCACGCGGCGGCGGCGGCGGCGTCCGCGAACGCCTCCGCCCCCGCGCACGACGTCGCCGCCGCGCCCCGCGTCGCGGGGACCATCTCGCTCGTGCTCGCCAACGGCACGAGCGGCGACGAGCTCGCCGTGCACGACCTTTCCGTGCCCATCGCCTTCGCGCTCCCGCTTGACGCGTCGGGGATGGAGGACCTCGCGGGCATGACGTGCGCGCAGCAGGACGCGCTCGCCGAGCCTTTGAACGTCTCCGAGCCCGCGAACCGCGCGGTGTGCGCCTTTTGGGACGTGCGGAAGGACGAGTACAGCTCGGAGGGGTGCGCGACGCTTCCCAACCCGCGTCCGGCGGGCGGGTCCCTCGTCTGGGCGCCCGGCGTGCGCGAAGGCGACGTTTCCATCTCCGAGGCGAACGCCTCGTTCCTGTGGCGGTTCACGCACGAGACGGTGCTCGCGGGGTGCGAGGCGGTGACGTTCATGGCGGACGACAACGTCACGCGCATGCTCGGGTTTGAGCAGAGCAACGCCTCGGCGGCGAACTGCACGGCGGAGTACGCTCTGAACGAGGGTCGGTGCGCCTGGCGCCGCGACTCGCAGTCCTTCGAGGGGTGCGGGTGCGTGGTGGCGGCGGAGATTGAGTGCCTGTGCGACCACGCCACGGACTTCACCGCGTCCAGCGCGCCCCCCAAGATCAAACCCGTGACCGTCGACGAGCTGCTCTCGGTGTCCCTGGACGACCTGATGAACACCTGGAAGGTTTTCGCCGTCGTCGGCGGCATGTTCGGGTGCATGAGCGTGCTCGTGGTTTCGTTCAACCGCCGCGACGCGCGCGCGAAGCGCAAGATCCTGAACAAGTTCATCGACGGCAAAACCGCCGTCATGATGGGCTTCCACGTCGTCTCCGACGTCTGGACCTGGGAGATCGACGTGCAGGAGATGCAGTTCATGTTCAACAACCTGCACTACGCCAACGACCCGGAAGCCGTCGAAGCGCTGCTCGCCGAGAGCCACGGTTTGGACGAAAAGGCGAAACGCCGCGAGCTCGATTCGGTGCTCGAGCAGGCGGACGACTTCGTCGCCGCCGACGCCGGCCGCGCCATCCGGCGCAGGAGAGAAGCGCTCAAGCGCGCGAAACGCGCCAAGGAGGGCCTGCCGCAGGTGCCTCCGACGGGCCCGGATGGCCTCCCGATGTACCACGATGACCCGCAGGTGCGCGAAGTGGAGCTGCTCATCGAGCGCGAGGCGGCGGAGGCGGATGTCGGCGTGCGCGTGCGCGTGGAGAACGGCAAGACGCGCTTCGACACCGTCGTGGACAAGGACCGGAACAGGGACCGGCGCGCGAACAAGCTGGACAAGCTGGGCAGCGCCACCAAGAAACGGCTGGGCATGGAGGAGGCTACGGCTGGCGACGCGTCGGAGACGGATTCCGACAACGAGGATCGGCTCACTGGAAGTAAGTCTCCGCCTTCCGCCGCGAAAAAAAAGGGCCTGACGAAGAACGATCGGTACAAGAGTTTCGCGCGCGTTCGCGAGAGTTTGAGCGGGAAGAAGCTGCGCAAGAGCCTGCGCAGCTTGACCAAGCGCAAGACGGTCCCCCCGCCTCCCGACCGCGAGATGCGGAAACTGCCCGTCGTGCCAAGAAACGGCCCGGCGTTCTGCGGCGCGATCGGCATCAAGTACGTGCGGTTCCTCATCGCGTTCCCCATCGAGTCGCTCGCGCGCAACCTGGTGATGTGGAAGAACGGCGACAGGAACCAGAAGCGGTACCTGCCGTTCGAGCGCGCCGTCGGCACCGCCATGGTGTACGCCTACCTCGACGTCAAGAACGTCGTCTCGCACGTCGAGATGGGCAGCCGCATCTACGACGCCGCGCAACTGCCGTGGGTGATGCCCACGGGCGTGACGTTCCCTCTGCTCGTGGCGGAGTTCAAGGCGATGTGCTCCGGAAACATCACCGGCAACGGCTGGTTGAAACGCTCGATGCTGTGGAACATCCTGGCGTTGCAGAACCCCGACGGAAGCTGGAACGTCTCTGACTCGCTCGCCGCCGCGCTTCGCGCCGCCGGCCCGCCCGAGCTGGCGGCGCCCATCCCCAAGCTCTCGCCGCAGCCCATCGTCAAGGCTTTTTACGCCGCCGAGGAGCTCCTGCGCCCGTGCCCTGCCTCGCTGCGCGCGTGCGTGGATAAGCTCGGGCACGGCATCGTGGACAGGATGTGGGTCACGCTGCTGGCCATGGAAGGGTGCACGCAGGCGGGGCTCGTCTGGGTGCTCAACCCCTGGGACGACGTCTTCGCCGAGTTTGACATCCTGCAGTGCGGCTGGACCTACGTCGAACTCAGAGTCAAGGGTGACCCGGAGGTTGCGGCGGCGGTGATGGACGCCGAGCGCGAAGCCAAGCGGTGCGTCACCGAATGGCGCGAGGGCTTCGTCGCCACCATCACCGCGCTTCGCGCGGTGCGCGCGAAAGAGGATGCGCACAAGAAGAAGCTCGCCAAGGCGAAGGAGAAGAGTCTGCTGGCCAAGGCGTGCCTGGCGCTCTGGTGGACGCTCACCTCGCCGGTGAGTTTCGTGAAGTTTTGGGTCAACTACCTGATCGGCTTCGTCGCGTGGGGTTTGCGGCTGTACTTCGCCGCGCACATCTTCCTGCGCGCGTTCCTGGCGAACCCCACGGACGCCTTCTCCGGCGCGGAGCGCGTGGTGATGCAGACCACCTGCTACATGACCGCGCTGCTCATCACGGTGTGGTTCTACTACAACAAAGCCACGCAGTGCTGCGTGATGCTGCGCGAGGACATCGGGTGCTCGTCCAACGTCCTCGAGGCGTGCGACGTCGTGCCCGCCGGCGCCGGCTGCGCGGTGTTCATGTCGCAGAAGCAGCTCAAGCCGGAGGGCTGGAGCTGCGGCGCGTTCCCGGACAAGAAGAACGGCTGGCACTTCCTCACCGTGATCGCCATCCAGATCGCCATCATGTTTCCGGTGAAGTTCACGCTCACGCGCATGTTCACCGCCGGCGGCGGCGCCGTGCTCGAGCCGCACTGGAGGCAAGCCGTGGTGGCGGCGGGCATGAACATGATGGAGGTGTACGCGGCGTACCTGGAGTGCCTGTGGCTGGCGTTCGAGGACCCCGTGGGCGTGTTCCAGAAACCGGAAATCAAGAAGATCATCGCCGCCTTCTCCGCGGGGTTCAAGAAGCTGCTCATGGTGACGCTCATGACCTACGTCATGTCCTTCCTCGGCGGCATCTTCTGGCTGCTCGACAAGCTCGGCATCTGGAAGAAGAAGCGCAAGAAGGAGCAGCGCTTCGAGGACGTGCCCGTGATCCGCGCGCGCATCAGCGCGTTCGCGGGGCAGGGCGCCAACGCGGAGGACGTCAAGCTGCGCATCGACGACGAGGAGGCGGCGGCGGGCGCCGCCGGCGCCGCCGCCGCCGCCGTCGCCGCCGGCGTCTCCGTCGAGAGGCGACGCATGTTCACCAAAGGCACGCCCAGCGGCGCGGCGGCGGCGATGAGCGACGGCGCCGCCGCGAATCTCGTCGCCGCCGGCGTCCCCGCGGCGACGGTTTTCGGCTCGCCCGCGGCTCCCAAGCGCGAGCTCACGCACATGCGCTCGCTCTGCGGCGAGGGGGATATCGTCACGCGCGGCGACAGTGCCAAGCGCTCTGTCAGCCTCGACTCGCGAACCAGCGAGTCTCGCGACAGGGAAAGCGACGACAAAGACGTCGAGGCGCGTCTGCGCGACGCCGTCGCCGCGACGCGCGCAAACACCTCTGAGCTCTCGCGTCTGGTGTACTCGGGCGACGACCAGGCTTCCTCCGCGCGCGTCGCGTGGCTCGCCGGCGAGATCGCCAGCGCCATGGACGATGCCGCGGCGGACGCAGCGACGCAAGCCGACGCCGCGCGCGCCTTCGCCGTCGTACGCGCCGCCTTTGTGCGCGACGGAGGCGTCGCCGCCGCCGCCACCGTCCTCCGCGTCGCGGCGCGTCTCGATTTCGTCGATGACGAAGAAAAATACGGTCCGGGCTTCGCCGACGACGAGACCGCGCCCGCGCGCACGCGCGCGCGCGTCGCGCAGGTGCTCGAAAGAGCCGCGGGGCTGCTCGCGCGCGCATGCGAGGGCGGGCGCGACGCCGCCACGGAGTTTCGCGTCGAAAACGGCTACGCCGCCGCCGCCGAGGCGCTCTGTCACGCGTGCGTCACGCCGCGCGCCGAGGCTGACCTGGCGACGACGCTCGCCGTGACCTGCCGCGGAGACGCGCGCGCCGCGCGGCGCGCGTTCGAGGCTGGGTGCTTCGTGGCGCTCCGCGAGCGGCTCCGCGACGCCTCCGAGCGGCTCGCGAGGGACGCCAGCGAGGCGGCGCGTCTGCGCGGGGACCGCGACGCGCGCGACCGCGCGGCGGCGCTGTGCTTTGCCATCGCCGCGCTGCGCTCGCGCCAGCGTTTAGACGGCCTCGATCCCAAATCGGTATCGTTCGCGGGCGGCGACGGAGACAAGCAGGACTCCTCGAACACGCCTTTGGGTGTCTTGCTGTCCACGCAGGGGCGTTTAGTGGACCGCAAGTCGGACATCGCCGCGCAGTACGTCGACTTGACGCGCATGCTTCCCCCGTTCGCCGATCATCGCACACGGCACGCGCGCGCCGCCGTGGCGGCGTTCACCGCCACAGCCAAAGCGCGGCCGGACACGGCGCTCGCCGCCGAGCGCGCTCTGCGGGACGCGGGCGCGGGCGCGGCGATGTGCGAGCTCCCGCGCGGCTCGCCCGGCCACCAGGCGTACCTCGAGCTGACGGACGCGCTGGGTCCCGCCGCCATGGCTCGGCTCGCCGCGGACACCTCCGGCGGCGCCGGCGCCGGTCCCCGCGCCGGCGGGTTCCCTCCCCCCGCGCCGCGCGGCGAGGACGGAAAACCTTTGTCCCCCGAGAGCGACGACGACGACGACGACGATTTCGCGGCGCGCGACGATTTCGCGGGTACCGATCGTTTCGGTGCCACCAAGATCCGCTGGGGCACCGGCGGTGGGTCTTCCGTGTCTAAAGACGCGCCGTCGTTCACCGACCTCGGTGGGTCTGGGAGCTCGTCTACGCTCGGCCCCACGAAGACGGTGGCGCGTCGTCGTTGGGGCGTCGCGGCGCGCGCGTACGTCGCGGATTTGCGCGACGACGCGAAGGACGCGTTGAAGAACGCGAGCGACGCGTTTAAGACGATGCTCGCGACGCAAACCATCTCGGTGGAGGACGTGCGCAAGAAACGCAAGGTGTACATTGGTAAGTTAAAGTGGAAATCGGTGTTGGCGTCGTACCAGGGGTGGTTTTTGGCATCCTTCGTGTGGGTGTTTGGCGGGTACGTCATTTTGGTGTACGGCGTGTTGATTTACCGGTACCTCGGGCCGGGCGAGGAGTCGACGTACATCTCGGCGTGGGGCACGGCGTTCTTGATCAACACGTTCGGGATCGAGAGCCTGAAGGTGGTGGGGAGGAAGATGTTCTTCCTCTACGTCATCACCACCTTCAAGAAGGGCTTCATGAAAGCCGCGGACACGCTCGCGTGGTACGAGACGTACACCGAGCTCGTCGGCATGCACCTCCTCGCCGAGGCGGGAGCCTACGACGGCGCCGACTACAAGGCGGACAACGCCGACGACGGCGAGGGAGACGGCGAGGGCGACGGCGACGGCGACGGCGACTAAGGCGCGCTTAAAGCGCTTTTCGTCGCGCTTGAACCACCTCAATCGCGATCGTGTCGCGAAGGCGCGGCCGTATAGATAGATAGCAGTACGAGCTAGAGAAAGTAGATTAGTATTTATGACGAGACCGAACGCGGGTCTCGCGCGCGGGCTTTTTTTTTTCCGTGCGTGTTTTGTTAAAATTGAGGAAACGAACGATACGTGTACAAATAAACGTGAATCGCGAACAAAAAAGACCCTCCACGCCGCCTTCTTTTTCTCACCCCTTGAAGTTGGCGTACTCCTTCTCCGCGTTGTACGGCGTCCAGATGAGCTTGGCGGGGTCCACCTCCACCCCGGGCGACCCGGCGGCTTTGAGGTGTTTCTCGATGAGCTCCTCGGCGGCGCATATGACGTAGGCGCCCTTCTGGTACGCCAACAGGTTCAGGTGCTGCAGCGTGCTGATGATGTCCTCCGTCTTGATCATCGTCAGCTCGCTCAGGTCCTTGATGCTCATCACCTGCCTCGCGGGGTCCTTCAAAATCGCAAGCAGCTCCCGCGTCCAGTACCCGCGGTAGGACACCAGCCCGAGATCCGAGAGCGGTCGCTCGGGCGTCCCGACTTTGCCCTCCTTCTTCGACAGCTCGTACGAAAACGAAATGAGCATCTTGCCGTAGCCCTTGCGTTGGTACGCGGGGAGGGTCAGGATGCACGCCAGGTTGTACCCCTCCTCGGAGCACTTCTCCTTCGAGAAGTACCCCACGATGTGGTACCCGCGCTCGTCCACCTCGCACAGCACGTAGAACAAAAACAGGTCCACGTCGTAGTACAGCGTCTTGTGGTCCAGGAAGAGTTTCGCGAGGTAACACAGGTTCTGGCAAAACATCTTGTCCTTCTTGCCGTCAATCTCGAAAAACGCGGTGGTCTTCCCGCGGCTCTCGTTCCTGTAAATCTCATCCCCGGGGGGATGGTACTGCTCGTTCTTACGCAAGTGCCGCTGCAACTGTTCTTTGCGCTTGAAGAAGTTCAAAGTGAACTCGCAGAAGAAGAGTTTCTTGCACGTCGTGTACTCGGGCGGGAACGGCGAGAAGTACCACGTGTCCATCTCGTGTCTCCCGAGCTCAACCTTGAGGATGTTCCGCACCTTCGTCACCTCCTCGTGCTCGCGCAACGCGTTCGGGTCGAACTCGGCGTGCTCCTCGTCGTGCTCCTCCGCGCCGCGCTTCTTGGGGTCATCCTGCTCCGCCGACTTCACGTTCATGTCCGCCACCGTCACCCACGTGTCCAGCCGTCTGTTGAACTGCTCGTAGTGCACGTAGTACTCGTACTCCTCGGGGTTGCCCGCGGCGGAGCCCGGCCGGCGCTCGATCACGCGCACGGGGTAGAACTGCCCATCTCGCCACCGGCACTGCACGCGCGTGCCGATGTCCATGGGCAGACGCACGCCATCCGCGGTGGTGATCGTCCGCACGGGCGCCTCCTCCTTTTTCTGCGCGGGGACGGCGCCGGAGGGGGGGGCGGTGTTGCCCTGTCGTTCGTTCGGAGGGGAGGGGAATCGAGACGCGAGGAATTGCGTGAGGTCAGTCGAAGTTCGCCGCGTCGGCGCGAGCGCGAGCGGACGCGGCGCATGCGCGAGACAAACGCGTTCGAGCGTCCGTCCCTCTCGGGCGAGCCGATCTCGGTTTTGGCGCCAACCCCGGTTCCGGGAATCCAAGGTCGGGGGTTCGAGGTCGGCCCGGTCGCCACGGGCGCGATCGGCTCGGGGCGGGACCGCGTACCTTTCCTCCCGCCGGCGCGGCGGCGGCTTTCTCCGGCTCGGCGGCGGCCGCGACCATCTCGCTCGTCGACCACGCCTCCCGATCTGCGGCGCGGGGCGCGAGGGTCCGAGCGAAAAACCTCGCTGGCTCGCCCCAAGGTGCTCGGAACCTCTCGATTGGCTCATACACATCGTATGGCACGCAGTCACATGATACAGGAAAAAAACCGAGTAAAAGCAAGGTTATGGGTCCTTTTTTTCGTTCGCGCACTCTGTAATTCTCGGAGCTCCTCGTTTCATTCACACCGCGACGCGCCCGCTCCCGGCCGCGACCATGGTCCTCCCCCTGATCGGGAGCGACAGCTTCCCCCGCACGAAGCGTTTCGACGCGAGGGACCGACTGGCGCTCGTGCACAACGCCAAGAGGCGCACGACGGGGGTGCGTCCCCGACCGGCGGTTCCTTTTCGCCCCGTGCTGAATCGAGCGACGGGGGAACCATTTTCGGCATCCTCGACCGCGGGATCGGCGACGACCGTCCATCGCGCGCCTCTGACCCTCCTCTGAACACCCACACGCACTCGCTCTTCCCTTCGAACGAACACGACAGGTTGACGTCGCCGCGCTGGACGCGCAGGTGGCTGAGAAGGCGGCTCTGCGCGCGGCGGAGCTCGAGCGCGAGCGCGCGCACGACGTGCTGGCCAACACGCTGGACCGCCGTCTGGTGATGTTGGAGCAGGAGCGCCGCGGGATCGCGAAAGAGCTCGAGCAGAACGTCGCGCGTTTCCGCGCGGAGCACCAGGCGAAGGAGAGCCGTCGCGAGTTTGACCTGAGCGACCCCAGCGGGAAGCGCGACGCGCGCCCGGCGAGGCTCGGGGATGAAGACCCGCGCACGGGCGTGTCGAGCGCGCAGAAATTCGACGGCGAGGATCTGGACGCCGGCGCGCGGCGCGTCGCGCAAACAGCGCAAGCCGCGGCGTGGTACGCCGCGCAGACCGCGGAGAAGGAAGCGCGACTGAACGAGGCTCGCCTCGCGAAGGAGGCGCACAAAGAGCTCCTCAAAGCGCAGGAGCAGTATCAAAACGAGGCTGCGGAGGCGCAAGCTGCGGCGCGGCGCGCGCACGCCGCGAGCGTCGCGGCTGAAAACGCGCGTCTCGCTACCTTAAAACGCGAGAAAGCGGATTCTTTCAAGCGCGCCGAGTTAGATGCCGAAAACGCCGAGCGTTTACGTAACGAGAGCGACATGTTCCTCACCGAGGATCCCGCGCTGGCCACCTCCGCGTTAGCACCGGGGCGTCGCGTGCGTCCGGACCACTGGAAGGGCGCGAGCGCCGCCGAGCGCGCCGCCGTCGCCGACGCGCAGCGCCGACAGAGACTGGAAAAGGCTGAGGCGTCCAAGGCGGAGGCGGCGGCGGAGGCGTTTGCGGCGAGCCACTACGAGAACACGCGTCGCGCTCTGGAGATGAACGCCGAGCGCGTCGAGCAGTTCAAGGCGGAGCAGAGAGCCGCCGTGCTGGCCACCGTGCTCGGCCAGAGGGCGGAGAAGCACGAGAGCGACGCCGCCGACCGCGCCGAGAGGTTCCAGACGGGGCGGTTCGGCGACGCGTACTTCGCGGGATTCGGCGCCTCCGCGCGGTGACGTTTTGACGTTTTGCGAATTGCGACGAATCGCGCGCCGAAGCTCTCTGTGTCTACGTACGACCGCGGATCGGAGAGTAGAGAGCGACGAAAAAAAGAGCGTCGTGACCTTAGAGTAGAGACAGACTCTTGTATTATACCGAACGCGCGCATGTGTGTGACTCGAGCGACTGGCGAGGGGTCGTCGTCTGACGCGAGCGACGGGGCGAATTCGTTCCACCGCCGCGCGGGACATCTCGACCCGACTCTGAGCCAGGAGACAAAAACACTGCACCGATTCGATATCCTATCCTGCTCTGTCACGTGCCGATCGCCATTCTCCGGCACGCGCCTCCGCGTCCGATGCCCGCCCTCCTCACGCAGCTGCCGACCGCCGCGCGCGCCGCGCGCGCCTCCAACGCGGCGCCCCGTCGCGTGCGCGCCGCGCGCGCCGCCGCGCGCGTCTCCGCGCGCGACGCCGGGTCTCCGAGCGAGGAGGCCAAGCTCGGCCGTCGCGGCGCCGCGCTCGGCCTCGGCGCGGCGTTCCTGGCCGGGTTCGCGGGCGGAACTTCCCCGGCGCGCGCGGTGGAGTGCAACATGGTGACGCCGTGCATGCCCGGGACCGAGCCCGGGGCGCCCCCGCGGTACGTCCTGCCCGGCCCCGCGTACTCCCCCGCGGAAGCGGCGGAGGAGCGCTTCCGGGCGAAGATCCAGGCGGAGCGCGCCGCGGAGAAGGCTGCGTACGAGACGCAGTTCAAGAGGGAACAGGCCGCCGCCGAGGCGGCGGAGGCGGCGAAGGCTGCCGAGGCCGCGCCGTGAGCGGGCACCAAAGGAAACGTTCGACCGTTTGACTGAGGAGCACCCTAGTAGAGCACCGAAGACGCGGCGGAGCGGCGCGCGGATGGCGACGTTGTGAACTAATACAGCACACTATCGAAAAACAACAACCTCCCTTCGCACGCTTCGTTTCGCTCGACACTCCCAGGCGCGCGCGCTCGGGGGTCCGGAGGCGGCGTCGCCGGGATGGACGCGGAGGAGCGCGCCGAGAACCTGGCGCGTCAGGCGGAGGAGGCGGAGGCTCTGTCCGCGATATACGGCGAGGACTTCGCCGTCGAGGACGGCGCGTGGACCGTGCGCGTCCCGCTCTTCCGGGATCCCGAGCGCGCTCAGCGCTCCGCGCCTCCGCGGCTGGGCGCGGACGGCGAGCCCCTGCCCGCGTTCCTGACCGCGAGGTGCGTGCCCCTGGAGACGTACCCCTCGCGCACGTGCTTCCTCGCGGAGGTGGGGCCGAGCGGCGCGCTGGATGCGGGCGAGCTGGCGCGCCTGGCGACCTCCGCCTGGGCGGAGGCGCCGGGCGAGGTTGCGGGGTTCGCGTTCGTCGAGCGCCTGCGCGAGGCGTGCGCCGCGTTCGCGGACGGTCCGGAGGACGCTCCGGACGCTCCGGAAGGGCACGTCGAGCCGGAGACTCGATCGAACGAGCATCGACCGGGGAGGGATAGTGACCCGTTCGACGCGGAGGCGCTCGCGGCTGAGCTCGCGGCGATCGACGCGCGACTACGCGACGCGCGAGGCGGCGCCGCCGACGCTCGAGACGAAAAAGCGCTCGAGACGGAGATCGATCCGACGGAGATCGATCCGTCGCGCGTGCGCCACGGCGCGCCTTTCGTCGAGCGCAAGAGCACGTTCCAGGCGCACGTGCTGCTGGGTCTGCGGAGCCCGGAGGAGGCGGACGCGTTCGCGGCGTACCTGAAGCGGGACCCGAAGGTGGCGCGCGCGAGCCATAACATTCTGGCGTACCGGAAACGGCTCGTATGCGCGGAGCGGAGGAAAAACGGCGAGCTTTTGGATTCGGAGCGGGACGCGGACGACGAGTCTCGCTGGGCGTGCGACCACGACGACGACGGCGAGCACGGCGCCGGCAAAGGTCTGTCGCACCTCCTGCGTGTGACCGAGTGCGAGGACGTGTGCGTGGTCGTGTCCCGATGGTTCGGAGGTATACACCTCGGGCCTACGCGTTTCCAGTGCATAAACAACGCGGCGCGCGACGCGCTCGTGGAGGCGGGGGTGGCGAGGACAAACGCGACCGGCGCGAGCGGGAGCGGCAAGAGCGGAAAGAGGAGCGGCGGCGGCGCGAAGTAGTCGTTTCATAGTTCCCGAACTCTACTACTCCCTTACGTGTTACTCTATCGCGTGGTCAGTAGTTACTATCACACTACGCGTGCGTGAAAAAGAGAAGGAAAAGCAGACGCGCGGTAAGTCTGCGGGCGTCACGACTGTACACTACCGGAGGCGGTCCGGCCGACCCGCGTGGTACGTTCTACTTTCGTACGAAATACGTACGACGCATCACCTCCGGTCCCTCGACCGGTCTCGTTCGCGCGGTCCGTCATCGTGCGCGAACTTGCACCGCTCGCGATTGCACCGCCCCTTCTGCCAGTCGAAGCACACCTGCCTCCCGCCGCCGCGGCGGTCCTCCGGGCTCCGGTCGCGGTACCTCGGCGGCGAGCGGCGGCGGTCGCGGCTGTCGTAGCGCGGGGGGGGCGAACGCGATCGCCCGCGGCGATCGTTCCGCGGCGGCGAACGCGATCGCCCGCGGCGATCGTCGCGGTACCGGTCGTCGCGGCGGTTGTCGCGGCGGTCGTCGCGGTAGTCCCGGCGGTCGTCGCGGCGCGGGCCGCGCCTGTCCCTGCTGTCGTCTCTGTCCCTGCGCCCGCCGCGGTCGTCGCGGCGGCGGTCGCCGCGAAGCGCCTGCTGGATGCGCTCTTCCAAAACGCGTTTCGCGCGTCGTCGGTCGCTCTCGACGTCGCCGAAGATCAAAATCTTTTCTGACCCGTCGCCCGCCTTCGTCTCCTCCGCCATCGCGTCGTCGCCTCCCTCGGTTTCTTGCTTTTTCTTGCCCGAGCCGGCGGCGAAGATGAATGTGTTGGTGTCTCGCTCGATGCCGCGCAGACTGTCGCCCTTGTGCCCGGTGATGTACCCCATCGCGCTGCGCGGCGCGGAGACCACGGTGACGTCGTCGCGTTTGTCGACGTCGACGTCGATGGGCTCGTTCGTCCTCTGGCGCATGAGCCACTCCAGGTACTCCCTGGCCTGCTTCCTCTCGCGCTCGAGGCCGGCGAGGATCGCGACCTGGCCGACGTACTCGATGATCGCGCCGGAAGCCGCCGCGAGCTTCTTGCGCGTGCTCCCCTTGCTCCCCAGCGCGTACGAGTACTCGTCGCCGCGGAAGGGAAACGTGTCGTAATCGAATCCGTCGTCCTCGTCGTCCCCGGGCTGAGACAGCGGGACGCGAAGCGCGCCCGTCTCGTCCATGAACGTCCCCTTGTGCTTGTGCTCCACCGCGGACATAACCTTGAGCTCGGCGCCGCGACGGCCGCGGCGCGTGCCGAAGATGGCGAGGATCTCGCCCCCGAAGCGAAGCGGGCCGGACGCCGCGGAGGTCGCGTTTGCGGAGTTCTTCGCGAAGAACATGAGCGTGCCCCACTCGTCCTCCATGGACCGAAGCACCTGGCCTCCCTTGCCCATGACGAACCCGACGCAGTCCTCGGGGACCTGCACGATGGACATGTCGTCGCGCTTCATGGTGGGGTCGATGTGCACGGGGCCGACGCGCTGCGTGAGCACGAACTTGACGTAATCCTTGGCGCGCTCCCGGGACGCGGGGTCGCCCGCGATCTCGAGGACCGACTTGCCGCCGCGGCCCTTGCCGTCGTGCAGCTCGAGGCGCGCGCCGGAGACGCGCGCGAGCTTGCGCTTGGTGGAACCGCCGCGCCCGAGCACGAACGCGGCGTCTTCGTCGCTCACGTCGATGGTCTCCACGTCCTCGCGCTCCGCGGCCATCGGGGCGGGCCCGGCGTCGCGCGAGGGGGAGGGCGAATTCATCCGGCCTCGCGAGCGGGACCGCGAGCGCGAGCGCGAGCGCGAGCGCGAGCGCCGCGGGCTCATGTCGGCGTCGGTCATGTGATCTGGTCGATCGCCGGTAAAGGGGAAGGCAGCTGGTGCGAGTCGGCTGGGTTGGCGGCGCGGCGGTGTGTGAGGCGATTCCGGCGACGATTACGAGAGTGCAGAATACCGCCGCCCGCCGGCGGTGGAAGATGCCCCGGCTTTCGCTCAATCTGCCCGGCAGCGCAGCTGAGGTTTCAGGGCACTGGTTCTCCAAGACGTCAGCGCTGGGGTCGCCGCGGCACTCCCGACTGCGCGGCGGACACTGTTCGGTGGGGCGGCGAGGCACGGGGACGATGCCTCGTGTGCGTCGACCCCGCGCGCTCGGGCCTCCCCCCGCGTTGGCGTCGTTGTCGCAGAGCCAGGCGCGCCCGCGGGACGGGGATGCCAGCGTGTCGCGTTCGCGAGGCACCCGACGGTTGGAGGCTCGCGATCGCACCTCCTCGGCGAGCACGTCCGGCTCATCCCCCGGGACGCGAAGCAGCAACCCGCTCGCGCACCTCCTGGCTGGCGCGGTCGGGGGCGCGCTGTCGCGCACGGCCACGGCGCCGATCCAGACGGTGCGTCTCCGCATGGTGGCCGGCGCCATGGACGGCACCGCAGCCGCGAAGGGCGGGCTCGCCGGCGAGATCGCACTTCTCGCCCGGCGCGAGGGGTGGCGCGCTCTGTTCCGGGGCAACCTCGCGAACGTCGTGCGCTTCGCGCCGACCAAAGGGCTGGACTTCTTCACGTTCAAGGTGTACAAGGAGTTCATAGGGGAGAGGCTTCTCGGGGACGCGCGCGGGGACGGGGACGAACGCGGCGACGGCGACGGCGGGGACGGGGACGGCGAGAAGGCGAGGCCGGGACGTATTCGCCGACGCGCGGCGCGGACGGCGCAGAGCATGGCCGCCGGCGCGCTGGCCGGCTTGACGTCCACGGCTCTGCTTTTCCCGCTGGATAATCTGACCACGCGCCTCGCCGTCGGCGGTGGCGCGCTGGCTCGAAGTGCCGCGGCCGCGGGCGGCGTGCGCGGCCTCGTCGCCGCCGGCGCCGCCGTGGCCAGGGCGGAGGGCGCCGGCGGCTTGTACCGCGGCTTGAAGCCGGCGCTGGTGGGGATCGCGCCGGAGGCGGCTCTGACGTACGGCATATTCGACCTGCTCAAGGAGCGATGCGAGAGGGCCGAGAGGAGAGCTGTTTCGGAAAATGAAAGGCGAAAGGCGACGCCCGCGCAGATCGTCGCGTGCGCCGCCGTGGCGTCGCTGTGCGGCCAAACGTTCGCGTTCCCGGCGGAGGCGGTGTCCCGTCGGCTCACGTCCGGCGCGGCGACCGGGACCGGCGTCGCGGTGTTCCGCGCCATCCTCGAGGAACAGGGCATCCGCGGGTTGTACCGCGGCTTAGGGCCGGCGTCGATTCGTATCGTGCCCATGGCGGCAATCTCCTTCTCGTCGTACGAGCTGCTGCACGTCGCCTTCGACGAGGCGCTCGCGCGCGCGGGCTTCTGACGGGAGAGCGCGCGCGGCGACGCCCGAGCGATGACGCGCAATAAGAATCACGCATAGATAGTCTACCTTCTAGATCATTAGTCGATCATGACCGTCTTCTACCGGTACGTCTTAAGGCGGCGCGGAGATTTCGATATCTACTCTCCGCTGTACGCTCGAATCTCCTCCGCTACGCCCTCGAGGGTGTCGTTAAACTACCCCGAGAGGTCGCCGCCCTGACCAGGAAGACGTGAATCGCCGCGAGGTACAAAACGAAGAACAGGCGCGTGAGCTTCGCGGCGCGCGTCTTGCCTCCCAGGCTGAGCCCCGCGAACGGAGACGCGCCCGGACTCGGCGACGCCGCGCTCTTCATCAGCGCGAACCGCGCCAGCACGCCCCCGGGGTCGCCCCCGGGGAGCTGCTCCAGGGGAACGGGGGGTGTCGAACCCGAGCCGCCCGCGCCGCCCACCAGCGCGCCGCCCGGGAAGCACCCGTACCTCGCCGCGCGCCGCGCCGCGAGCGCCGCCAGGGGCCCGTCCTCCTTGTCCAGCGCGACTCCGGCTTCGTCCACGCGGACGATGCGCGCGCCTCCCGGCCCGGCGCCGAGCGCGCCGGTCTTCGAGGACGCGTGGTAATAGTCCTGGACGTGCCTCACCTTATCGTACAGAGCCGCCGCGTCGGCGCGGCTCCGCTCGCGCTCCTCCGTCGCCGTCGCGAGCGACGCCTCGAGCTCGGCGACGCGGAGCTCGAGCTCGGACGCGCGCCGCTTGTGCCGGTCGCGCTGCGCGGCCACCATGGGAAGCAGCGACGCCGAAGCCGCCGCGTCGGCGTCGGCATCGCCCTCCCCCGAGCGCGAGACGTTCGTCTCGGCGGCGTTTACACCCAAACCCTTCGGCGTCCTCTCGTTGGTCGTCGCCACGAGGTGCCTCTCGAGCTCAGCCACCGCGAGGTCGCGCGACGCCGCGGCGGACTCCGCCGCCGCCGCGCGGCGCTCGGCATCCTCCGCGCGCGCCGTCGCCTCGGCGGCGTCCCGTCGAGCCGCCGCCGCCTCGCCTGCCAGGCGCTTGTTCCGCGCGCGAGCCGCCGCCAGCGGCGCGGAACCCCCCTCCGCCCCCCTCTCGACGTCCCCTTCGTCCCGCGAGGACGGACCAGGGGAAAGAGACGCGTCGCCGCGCTCGTGACCCGCGCTCTCTTCTCGCGCCGCGGCGGTCTCCGCCGTCTCGGCATCCTCCGCGTCCACGAGCGCGCGCAGAGTCGCGACGCGCGCCTCGAGCGCGGCGGCGCGTGCCTTTTCACGCTGGCTCTCGGCTTTTGCGTTTTCCTCAGCCTCGCGGCGCGCGGTCGCCATCGCGTCGGCGTGCGCCTTCGCCATCGCCTCGAGCCGCTCGGCCGCGGCTTCGCGCTCCGCCTCGCGCGCCGTCTCCGCCTCCTCCAGCGCCATCTTGAGCTGCTCCGCGACGCGCTCGCGCACGGCGAGCCGCTCGCGGAGCGAAGCCAACGAGCCTGAGCCCGTCTCGGCGGCGTCCGCCGCGAGCGCGTCCCTCTCGTCGCCGTCGCCGTCCTCGTCCTCGGCGCCGCCGAGAGAGCTCTCCACGCCTCGCGACCGCCGCCGAGAAGATGCCTTCGCTCGCTCCGCCTCGAGCTCGCGCCGAAGCCGCCTGATCTCCTCCAGCGCCCTCGCCTCGCCCGTCTCGGCGTCCGCGGTCTCCAGGTCGACGAGTGCCGCGGCGGAGTCGCGCGAAGACTCGAGCTCGAACGCGCGCGACTCGGCGGCGTCGCGCGAAAGAATCGCCTTTGCCAGATCCGCCTCCGCCGCCTCGCGAGCTCGCATCGCCGCGTCCGCGCGGACCTCGGCGGCGGCGGCGCGCCCCTCCGCGTCGCGCGCGCGCGCCGAGGCAGCCTCCTCCACGCGCGCCTCGAGCGAGCCGCGCAGGGCCTCGAGCTCGTCCGCGGCGGCGGCGGCGGCGTCGCGAGTGGCGCGGAGCGTCTCGAGTTCCTGGCGCGCGCGCGCGGCGGCGACGACGACGTCGGCGGTGTCCTGCGCGAGCGCGAGCGGTGCGGCCGGGTCGGGCGCCTCGTCCACGTCATTGAGCATGCTCATGAACGCCGTCTCCGCGAACTCGGCGCGTTTCGTGACCGCCGCGAGTTCCGCGGTCAACGCGCGCGTCAGCGCGTCTCTCGACGCCTCGGACGGTTCGCTCCTCGCCTTCTTTGCGCATTCCGCGAGCGCGCGCTTGGTCGCCTCGGCGCCCCCCCGCGCGCTCGCCACGCGCGTCGCCGCGTCCCGCCAGTCCTCGCGCTTCGCGTCCAGCGCGAGGTCGGACCAGAACGCCGCGGCGGCGCGAAGCAGGCTGTGCTGCTGCGGCGTGAGCGACGCCTTCTGCACCGCCTCGACGTCCGCGCTCGTCTCCCCGACGAACGCCTGCTCCACCGCGTCGTCGAGCTGATCCAGCGCCGCGTTCACGAAGCTGTCCGCGCGCGACGCGAACGCGGACATCTTCTCGATGGCGTCGCCGTGCGACGTCATCGCACGAGAGGGGGGTGCGTCGCCCCGACGCGCCTCCTCGCGATGATCGGTGTGATTTCGGGCACGACACAGGCCGCGCGGGCGCTGCGGAAATCATGGCTTGACGAGAGAGGAGAGAAATCAGAAATGACGACAATCGGCGCCGTCCCCGGTCTGTGAACAGGAGGAAAACCCGAAGAAAAGCGCGCGGAACGAAATCACAGGTGACGTTCGCGGCATACAGGAGGCGATGAGTCAGCTTTTTCGCCTCGTCCATTTGTTTTTCTCTCCCATACCGAGAGGCGCGCCCTTTTGACACCGCGCACGAGGCGAAGCCGGCCCCATGTCGTCGGCGACGCTCTCGCGGACGGCTTTCGTCGTCCCCCCGCCCGGCGCGGAGACGACGTGTCGCGCGCGGCTCGAGGACCCGCCGCGCGTGGACGGAAGACCGACGAAAAGGGAATGCGACGACCGCGAGGCGACCAAGCGCCGCGGGGTGTCCGTTCGCGACGCGCGCGCCTCGCCCGCGCCCGCGCGCGCGACCGCGACGCGCGGAGGCGAAGCGATGTCCTCGAGACAGGCGCAGGTGGCGTCGCTCAGCGCGCACCTCCAGGTCCGGCCCCGGAACGCGCGCGCCTTTTCGTCTTGCCCGGCGACGCGTGGCGAAACGCGCTTCGTTTACCCTTTTTCGCCCCGCCGCCAACGGCGCGGCACCCTCGCATTTCCGCAAATTGCGCAAAATTCTCGAATTCGACTCGTAACGCATTTTCTTACCGACAAGCGTCGTTCTCTTCAACACACGCGGCAGGCCAAACTCACCCTGCTCGCGTCGCGCGGCGAGAGCGCGGCGTTGCCGCGCCGCCGCTCGCACTCGGGGAGCCCGCGCGAGTGCGGCGGCAGGACGCCCGGCTCGCCCTCCGACGGGTGCGGCCACGGGTCTCCCCCGGGCACCTCGCGCCGGCGCGTCCACCCGGGCGCCCGCGTCCTCCGCCGGACCCGCAGCGGGAGCGTGCTCTCTCCAGCCTCGTCGCCTCCCGCGCGCGACGTGTGTGCCCCAAACGCGGGTTTCCAGGACTCGGAGGCGACGGCGTCGGACAAGACACGCGCTCACGAAACGACGCGCGTCTCCGAAACGACGCGCGTGTTGATGGAGGCGAGGGCGGCGCTGGAGGCGCGCGCGCTCGAGCTCGCCGAGGAGACGGCGTTCGCCAACGCGCGCGTCGCCGAGCTCGAGGCGGACGTCAAAGAGCAGACCCGCGTGTTGGAGCTGGAGAGACGCGAGCTTTTGAAGGAACGCGACGCACACGCCAAGACGCGCGATTTGCTTCGCGAAAACAAACGCGCGGCGGAGTTTCGCTCGGCGGCGCTGACTTTCTCGCTGGACGTCCAGCGACAACGAGCGCAGGAGAGAGCGTTGGCGGAGAACGAGAAGGTGAAGGCGGAGGCGAAGAGAGCCGCCCTCGTTCGCGTCTCGAGAGGGACGTCGCCGGGACCCGGCGCCGACGCGGCTTTCGCGACGCCGGCGGCGTCGACGGGCGACGGAGCTCGGGCGAGCGAAAAAAAGGCGGACGAAGAAAAGGCGACGCCGGGCCGGAGCGCCGCTGGAAGTCAACCACCACGAGAACAACGAGAACAAGAACGCGAACAGGAACGACGAGAAACAAACGAAACCGAACGCACACGCATCTCTCGTCTCACGCTTGATCTGGCTGGCGTGCGTCGCGCGCACGCGGCGGCGACGACGACGTCGGCGAGCCTTCGCGCGGCGCTCGACGCCGCCGAGACGCGCTGTTCGAATCTCGCGGCGGAGGCGAAGCGGAGTCGCGCGGAGACGGTTTCGTTGTGCTCGCGCGACGCCGTGCGCTCCGCGGCGATGGACGCGCTGGAGTCGCTGTTAGAAGACGCCAGGGCGGACGCCGCGCGGTTCAAAGAGGCGTTCGAGGCGGCGCAGGCGGACGCGACGAGGCTCGAGGACGCCGAGAAAGAGCGCGACGAGGCGCGCGCGTCTCGCGAGCGGGAAAGAAAAAAAAGAGCCGCGGCCGAGGCGGCGCTCGCCGAGGCGCGCGCCGTCGTTCGCGACGCGCAGGCGCTCGAGCCCGCGCGTTTGGGCGAGGCGATGGGGCACGCCTCCGCGCGCGAGGACGCGTTGCGCGCTCGCGACGAGGCGCTCGAGCGCGCGGCGGCGCTCGAGACGCGTCTGGAGGAGACGTCGTCGCGCTGTTCGAATTTCGAGACGGAGCGTACGGCGGCGGAGTCTTCGTTTCGCGTCGCCGACGGACGCGCGCGCGACGCGGAGGCGCGAGCCGCATCATCGGAGACGCGCGCGCGTTCGCTCGAGGCTTCCCTGCGTTCGTCCGAGGTCGAACACGCGCGTCGCGTCGCGGCTCTGGAGGCGGACGCGAAGGACGCGCGCGCGGCGACGGAAGCGTCGCGCGCGAAGCTCGAGTCGGCGCTCCTCTCGCGCGAGCGCGCCGCCGCCGTCTGGAAGGAGGGGACGGAGACTCGCTTACGCGACGCGCGCTTCGAGTGCGTCGCGCTTCGCGAACGCGTGGCGAGCGTCACGCGCGACTATGACCGCTCGATGCGTGACGCGGAGGAGACGAAATCAACGCTGGAGGAAACCGCGAGTGTGTTAACGGCGACAAAAGAACTCGCCGATGAACGCCGTTCGCGTTTCGCGTCCGAGTCAAAGCGCGCCGCCGAGAACTTCGCGGCGCGCGCGTTTTCTCTCTGCGCGTTTTTTCGCGTTTCTCTTTATCAGATGGAGAGAGACACGGAGTCTGTTCGTGTCGAGTTACGCGACACGAAGACGCAGTTTTTCAAACTGAGCAGCGATCTGCGAGCCTCTGAGGATGACGTCGCGCGACTCCAATCGCGAAACGCGTCGCTGGAGACGAAGCTTCGCGAGACGAAGAAACGAAGCGAACAAGACGCGGTTCTGTGCGCGTCGCTCGTTCAACAGAGCGAAGACGCTGAGCGCGTCTCGCGTCTGCGCGTCGCGTACGCGCGCGAGTGCGAGCGACGCCTCGCGGTCACCGAAGCGGAGAAGATTCGACTCACGCGCGCGCTGGACGCGCGGGGGGGGGAGTAGTACTAGTATCATACTGTGGTCTAAACTCGTCTCTGAAACATCCACCCTTACGATGAGACGACCACCTATCAACCCTAAACCACGCTCGTTTTCTAGAGGTAGTGGTAATCCGCGTCTATGGGCTCGGCCCAGGGCGCGGGCGCCTCGAACCGGTAATCGCCCCAACGCAGCGACTCCGCGTGCAACGCCACGGGCCAGTCCGGGACGATGCCGGCGGAGACGCGACGCGCGGCGGCCAAGTCTCGTTCTTTTTTCGCTTTTTGTTCGTTTTCAACCGAGGGGGTCAACTTTCCACCGTCACACGACCTCGGTCGGTCGTGCAGGTACCCACGCATGGGCTCGTACAGCGAGTCCCCCAGCAACGGGTGGCCGAGCGCGGCGAGCTGCGCGCGCACCTGGTGTGTGCGGCCGGTCACGAGCTCGACGCGGACTTGCCACACTCGCGGAGCGCGTTTGGAGAAACGCGTCTTGAGTGTTTTTTCGTTTGTATCGGTTCTCGTCAGCCAGCGCGCGGGCGGCGCCTTGTGCGACGCGCGCACCGCCGCCTCGTGCGTCTTGTGCCACCGCGCCGCGGTCTGCTCGTCCACGGGGTCGCACGACAGCACGCGCAGCACGCACTTCTTCCAGGTGGTTTTCCGTTTCTCGCCGTTCACGGTGAGGAACTCGCCGTCCACGTTCGCCGCGCGCAGGAATCTCGCCTGCGACCGCTTGATGCCGGCGCCGCCCAGCGCCTCAGGCCCGAACGGCCCGGGGTACATCCAGTGCGTCACCTCGCTCCCGGAGACCATGTGCGGCGACGCGAACAGCGAATCCACCCCGGAGGTGAGCGCCACGTACGTCTTGGTCATGTGACAAAAGGCATGTGAGGCATGACGTTCACGCGTGTCCGTCTTGTCCACGACGCGCGCGCCGCGCCAGCCCCGCCGCGTCGGCGGCGCGGCGGCTTTTTTGACGTTCTTACTCTGTTTGTTCGCCGCCGCGTCGTTGAACGCGGCGGCGGCGGCTCTGTGCTTCGCGAGCACCACCACACCACTCGTGCTCGCGTCGAGCCTGTGCGTCACGCGCAGCGTCCCGGGATTTAAACCGAGCGAGCGTTCCACGCACCCGGGCACGCACTCGCACCCGTTGCTCTCGTGCGCCTGCGTCGGCAGACGCGCGGGTTTGTTGACGACGAAATAGTCGTCATCATCGTGCAGCACGCGCGCGCGCCACGCGGCGGCGCCCAGCCAGCACCCGTCGCGGTACCGCCGAGGGTGCACGTGCACGCGCACGCGCTGGTGTTTGTGTAACACGGCGTCTTTGTCACGCACGCGCGTCCACTTTTCTTTCTTCGTCGCGCTCGGACCGCCGGAGGACGGCGACGTCGCCTGCGTCGGCGGAGGAGACACGCCCTCGACTTTGGACCAACCGAAGAGACGCGCGCCGTCGCCGTCGCCGTCGCGCGCCTCCGCCCTGCCCTCCGGCCAGTGGTCCACGTACACCGCGCCCATGTCCACGAGCTCCTCCGCCAGAGCCGCGGAGACGCGCGCGGTCTCGGCCACGGCGCGCACCACCGCGCGGGGCGCGGGGCTCGGGTCGCTCAGCGTCCAGTGCATCTCCGCGGGCGCCTCCGACGCGCGTCTCGGGTCGTGGCGAAGCACCTCGCGCGCGTCGTCCAGGGCGTCCAGGATGGGCCAGGGGGACGAAGACCGCGTCGCGCGCGACGCGTCTTCCGACGCGTCTTCCGACGCGCTCGTCGCGCTCGAGCTCGGCCCCGAAGGCGCGATCGCCCCGACGACCGGCCGCCGCCGCTCGGCACCGCCGCCCCCGCGAACGTGGGCGCGGCCGGTCGGACGCGGCCACACCCGGCGCGTCGGCACGCGCCGCGCCCCCGCCGCCGCGGTCGCCGCGCCGACTCGCGGCGCCGACGCCACGAGCGACATCCTCCACCCGCGCGCCGAGGTCGCCTCGACCGCGAGGAGGTGTGCCAGGGGCGCGTGCCGAGACGCGTACTTTTACGACGCGTCCCGAGCGCGTCCGAAGTCGATCGGACGTCCGATGTCGTTGCCGACTCGTGCCTCTTCGACTCGCCGAAGTGACATTCGCTATTCCACTAAGCACAGGGCGCTCGGCGCCGTACGGCCGGCGCCAATCCTGATCGCGCGGATGGGCGCTCCGGATGACCCCGCGGGCATGGGCGACGCGCGCGATTTCGCGCCCTCCTCGTCGCGCGCGGCGCGCTCGCCGCACCCCGGCGGCGCGTCCGGCAAGTACGTCGAGATGCACCGCGTCGATAAAGTCCGCATGATGGAGGAGGGCAGCCGCACGCTGCAGCGCCATGCGGCGGAGACGCTGGGCGCGGCTCTTGACGCGGAGAAGGCCGAGCGCGCGCACGCTCGCTTGAAGCGCATGGCGGCGTTCGACTCGCACGACTACGACCCCGCGGACAACGACCTGGAGGAGGAGGCGCTGCGCGCGCGCACGAAGCACGATTACAAATCCGCCAACCGGTGGAAGTGGGGCCTCTCCGTGCTCATCGGCGTCGCCATGGGCTTCGTCGCGTTCACGGTGGACGGACTCATCGACAAGCTGAACGCGTTCAAGTACGGCAGCGTCACCACACTCATCGACGCAAACATGCCCGACGTCGCGGTGTGGCTCACGTTCGTCACCATCTCCGCCTCCCTCGCCGCCGTCGCCGGCGGCTTCTGCTCGCACGTCGAGCCGCTCGCCGCCGGGAGCGGCATCCCGGAGATGAAGACCTACCTCAACGGCGTGCACTTGAAAGGGCTTTTACGACTCAGAACGGTCGTCGCGAAGCTCGGCGGGATCGCGTTCAGCATCGGCAGCGGCTTGATCGCGGGAAAGGAAGGTCCGTTCGTGCACGGTGGCGGTTTAGTGGGCGGTGGATTAAGCGCGTTTGGGTCGCACTCGCTCGGATTCAAAACCGAAAAGCCCAACCACTTCCGCAACGACGCCGACAAAAGAGACTTCATCGCGATAGGCACCGCCGCCGGCGTGGCGGTGGCGTTCGGTGCGCCCGTCGGCGGGTGTTTGTTCGCCGTCGAGGAAGGCGCTTCTTTCTACTCGCAGACCATGTTATGGCGGGGATTCCTCGCCACGTGCATGGGCGTGCTCACCATCCACTGGCTGGACCAGCTCGACTTCGACGCGCTCGATTTCGCGCGCGCCAAGTTTGGGACGCACCGCGACTTCGGCCTGTACACCGACGACGAAGCCAACTACTCGCGCGTGTTCTGGTGGTACTTCTGGGAAGTCCCCTTGTTCGCTGGTTTAGGCGCATTAGGAGGGTTACTCGGTGCGCTTTTCGTCAAGGTCAACGTGCGAATCACTTCGTGGCGCCAAAAACACGTCCCGGTGGCGAACCGGCACAGAAGGCACGCGGAGGTGGTTTTGGTGTGCTCTATAACGGCGACGGTGATGTTCCTGCTGCTGCGCCACTCGCCGTGCGCCCCCGTGCCTCTGAACCTGCGCGCGGGCAGCGAGTTAAACGCGTACTTACCCAAGCTCGACCTCGGGGACACAAGCGCGCAGGCGTTCGAGTACGGCGCCGAGAGCAAGGACCAGATCCGCGAGAAGTTTTTCCGAAAGCTGTATTGCCCCGAGGGCGAGTACTCGCTCTACGGCCAGCTCTTTTTCACGCCGCTCGCGAAATCGTTGAAGTTGCTCGTGCACCTGGGCGAGGTCGGCGAGGGCGCCGCGGAGGTCGCGTCGGGCGAGCGGCAGCACATGTTCGGGATGGACGCGCTGTTTCTGTACTTCTTCGTGATGTACGGGCTGATGATCTGGACCTACGGCGTCGGCGCGCCCACCGGTTTATTCGTGCCGTCGCTCGCCGTCGGCGCCGCGCTGGGGCAGATTTACGGAAGAGGCGTGGCGTCCATCGTCGGCGCGGTCGATTCCAGCATCCCGGTGGATCTGCACACGTACGCGGTTCTGGGCGCGGCCGCGAGTTTGGGCGGCGCCACGCGCATGACCATCTCCATCACCGTGCTGGTGATGGAAACAACCGGCTCGATGCAGCTCATAATCCCTTTGATGTTAGTCATCTTCTTCGCGAAAGCCGTCGGCGACAAGTTTTCGCTCGGCATCTACGACACGCACATCAAAATCAGAGGCGCGCCGTTTCTCATCGGGCACGAGCAAACCGGCCCCGCGCTGGATAAGCTCCGCGTGAACGAGGTGATGGCGGACGACCTCGTGACGCTTAAACCGTCACCCAGCGTTCACGAGATCGTCGCCGCGTTGACCGAAACGTCGCACGGCGCGTTCCCGGTAGCGGAAATAGGGCCGACATCGCCCGGCGAGCCGTTTGAGTTGCACGGAACCATCACGCGCGGCGCGCTCTTGAAGCTGCTGCAGCACCGCGTCGGGTTCGAGTGGCCGGACGGGCCCGACGGCCCGCGGCAGTTCCACCGGAACGAGGGCTCGTTCCACGCCGGCGTGGAAGGTTTACATAAGGGCGACAAAAGTCCGTCGACGAATGACGGCACGTCGCCGCGCGTCTCCGTCTCGGCGCCGCTGTCTTCAGGCGCCGTCTCGGCGGAGATGGATCCGCCTCGGCTCGCGACTTCGAAGTCGCTTCTGTTCGAGCGCGCCTCCGACCGGTCGGAGCTCATCGAGACGCTCAAGCAGATCCCGTTCAAGGCGCCGCCCATCACGGACATAGTCAAGACGCTCACCGAGCAGGAAAGAGCCGCGCGCGTCGACATAAGACCGTTCATGCAGCGGCACCCCTTCATCGTGCACGCGGACGCGCGTTTAAGCCGCGCGTACCGGCTGTTCCGCACCATGGGCCTGCGGCACATGTACATCACACCGTCGAAGCCGCAGGTGGTGGGCGTGGTCACGCGCAAGGACCTGAGCGAGGAGAACGCCGCGCTGACACTCGGAGAAAGAGCGGCGGACGCCGCCGCGGAGGGGCTGCTGCGCGAGGACGGCGCGAATTCGGGCGACGCGTTACGGAAAAAGATGGACGCGGCGGAACTGCGAAACGAGCTCTTCCGCGACCGCAGCGGGAACAACTACGACCTGCCGTTCCTGCCTTATTACCCCGGGAACGTGGACGAGCCCGAGGGCGAAGGCCGCGCCGCGCGCGTCTCGGACGAAGTGCTGGAGGGGGGGGCGGGGGCCAGGGGGGGGGCGGAGGGGAGGAGG
>ENA-OUOG01001190-OUOG01001190.1-marine-metagenome-genome-assembly--contig:-NODE-1190-length-30924-cov-10.347230_pt1 | contig 30924 bp, 23 predicted proteins | sample MGYA00248635_ERZ508505 | MGnify/ENA primary metagenome ERZ508505 (study PRJEB26176, sample SAMN06267871) | marine metagenome | isolation source: Saanich Inlet, British Columbia, Canada | place: Pacific... | reverse complement strand
ATAGATGTAGATGGTAATGAATACGTAGATTTAGTCTTGTCTTATGGACCAATGATTTTAGGTCACAGACATAAATCCGTAGAAAAAGCAGCAAAAAAAGCATTAAAAAATGGCTATTCTTTTGGGGCTTCTACAGAAAATGAAATTACACTTGCAAAAATAGTGTGTGATGCTTTTCCTGGAATGGATAAAGTCCGTTTTGTAAACTCAGGAACAGAAGCTGTTTTAAGCGGAATACGTTTGGCAAGAGCTTTTACAGGAAAAGACAAAATTATTAAGTTTTCAGGTTGTTATCATGGTCATCAAGATGCATTATTGGTGGCAGCTGGTTCTGGTTTAGCTACTTTAAGTTTGCCTGGTTCTAAGGGCGTTCCTGAAGGTGCTGTAAAAAACACCTTAATAGCAGAGTATAATAACTTAGATAGTGTACAAGCGCATTTTGATAAATACGATGACATTGCAGGAGTAATTATTGAACCTGTAGGGGGTAATATGGGAGTTGTGATTCCTCAAAATAATTTCTTAAAAGATTTAAAAGAATTATGTAAAAAAAACGGAGCTGTTTTAATTGCTGATGAAGTAATGACAGGTTTTCGTTCTAAATTTGGTGGAGCACAAGAAGTACTTGGAGTAGAAGCAGATATTACATGTTTAGGTAAAGTGATTGGTGGAGGTTTTCCTGTTGGAGCTTATGGAGCTAGAAATGAAATAATGGAAAACGTAGCTCCTCTTGGAGGTATGTATCAAGCAGGTACTTTATCTGGAAATCCTATAGCAATGGCTGGAGGAATATCAACATTAACAGAGTTAAAAAGACAAAATCCTTATGAGTTTTTTGATGAAATGGGATCTAAAATTGAAACGATTCTTTTAGATGCAGCAAAAAAATACAATGTTGATTTGTCTGTAAATAGATTTGGTTCTATGATGAATCCATTTTTCACGAAAGTTAAGGTTACAAATTTTGAACAAGCACAAACTTCTGATACAGAAAAATTTGCAGTTTTCTTTTGGGAGATGATTAAAAACGGAGTGTTTTTACCTCCAAGTCAATTTGAAGCTTGGTTTTTATCATCAGCATTAAGTAAAAAGGATATAAAAATATTTGAAAAGGCAACAAATAAAGCAATGCAAAAAGTTGCTTCTAGCTTTTAGCTATTTGCTTTTAGAATAATATTATGAGGAATTTTAGAAAGTTAAAAATTTGGGAACAAGGTATAGAAATTGTTAAGGCAATATACTTACTTTCTGAAAATTTGCCTTCTGAAGAAAAATTTGGATTAAGAAGTCAAATTACTAGAGCTGCTGTTTCAATTCCTTCAAATATAGCTGAAGGTTGCAGTAGAAATAGTGAGATTGAATTTAAGCGATTTTTAGAAATTGCGATGGGTTCACTTTTTGAAGTTGAAACACATTTAATTATTATCAATCAATTAAATTTAATAAAATCAGAAGATTTAAAGTCAATTTTTGAATTGGTTGCAGTAGAAGGTAAGATGATTAATGGTTTAATAAATACAATAAAAAATAGCTAAAAGCCAAAGCCAAAAGCTAAAAGCCAATAGCCAAAAGCTATAATATGATTAAAAACGATTTATTTTTAAGAGCGTTAAAAGGAGAAACAGTAGATAGACCTCCTGTTTGGATGATGAGACAAGCAGGTCGTTATTTACCTGAATTTATGGAGATTAAAGAAAAATATGATTTCTTTACACGTTGTCAAACTCCTGAGTTAGCATCAGAAATTACAGTGCAGCCAATTCGTAGATATGGAATGGATGCAGCTATATTATTTTCAGATATTTTGGTTATTCCACAAGCCATGAATATTGAAGTGGAAATGAAACCAAATTTTGGTCCTTATTTGCCAAATCCTATTCGTAATCAAAAAGATTTAGATTCAGTTATCATTCCAGATATTCAAGATTCTTTGGGTTATGTTATGGATGCCATTAAAGCAACCAAAGAAAAGCTGAATGATGAAATTCCTTTAATAGGCTTTGCTGGATCACCTTGGACAATTTTATGTTATTGTGTGCAAGGTCAAGGTTCTAAGAATTTTGATAAAGCAAAACAACTTTGTTTTACAAATCCGATAGTAGCACATTCATTATTGCAAAAAATTACTGATACAACTATTGCTTATTTAAAAGAAAAAGTTAAAGCAGGAGTTAATGCAGTTCAAGTTTTTGATTCTTGGGGAGGTATGCTATCTCCAACAGATTATCAAGAATTTTCTTGGCAATACATTCAGCAAATTATTAATGCTTTAAAAGATGAAACTCCAGTAATTGCTTTTGGTAAAGGATGTTGGTTTGCGCTTAATGAAATGTCTAAATCAGGAGCTTCTGCTTTGGGTGTAGATTGGACTTGTTCTGCAAGAAATGCTCGTTATTTATCAGGAGGAAAAATTACATTACAAGGTAATTTTGATCCATCAAGATTATTTTCATCACCAAAAGAAATTAAAAAAATGGTGACACAAATGATAAATGAGTTTGGTAAAGATAGATACATTGTTAATCTAGGTCATGGAATTCTACCAAATATTCCTGTTGAAAATGCGAAAGCATTTGTAGATGCTGTAAAAGAATATAAAGTCTAAATTCATGTCTTTTAAGGATTTGATAAAAACCATAAAAATGGGTCAAGTAAAACAATTAATCATTTGGTTTTTTAAACATCCTTTCTTTTTAGTAGCTACTGTTTATGCTACTTTAATAACGATAAGAATTGCTCAGAGAGAGTTTCCAGGTATACATGGTAAACATAATAAAGCAAATGCTTTTAGACATGCTTTATGGAATGTACTCATAGCAAAAAAGTGTAGAAGATTTAGTAATCATTTACCAAAAGTGATGAATTGGACTACAACTTTTACAAATTGGCATGAAGATTTTGTAAAAAACGAAGATTTACCACGTTTTATGGATTTACATAATAATGCAATTGGTAGAAAATTATTTGTAGCTTGGAAAGATCAAAATACCGAAAGTCTGGTAAAACTGTTAAAAGTAGAGTTGTCTAATGCAAAGAAAATATCTAAGCTTAATAATCTTAATCAAATTGAGAATTTGGTATTTTTGGAAGACTAATTCAAAAATAGTATGATTAAAAATATCATTTTAGGAATAAAAGAATATAGTGGAGTTTTTGGTTTAATTTCTAAACTTAAACTTTGGAAATACTTTTTTATTCCTATGATAATAAGTCTTGTAACCGCAATTTTAATTGGTGTAGAAGCTTATGCTTTATCAGATAATGTTGGCAGTTTTATTTCAAAAGCATGGATTTGGGATTGGGGTAAAGAAACTTTTACAAGTATTAGTAACTTTATTGGAGGTGTCATTGTTTTAATTATTGGTTTAATTCTATATAAGCATATTGTAATGGGTTTATCTGCACCTTTTATGAGTCCTGTTTCAGAAAAAATCGAAAAACATTTTTATGGAGATGTTTCTTATAAGCACAGAAATACAACTAATACAGAGCAATTAATAAGAGGTTTAAGATTAAATATTAGAAACTTAATTAAAGAGTTACTTATTTCTTTACCTATTTTATTATTAAAATTTATACCAATTGTAAATATATTTTCTACTCTTTTATTGTTTTTAGTTCAAGCTTATTACGCAGGTTTTGGAAATATAGATTATACTTTAGAGCGCCATTTAAAGTATAAAGAAAGTATAGAATTTGTCTCTAAAAATAAAGGATTTGCAATAGGTAATGGAATTGTTTTTATGTTGTTTTTGTTAATACCAATTGTGGGTATCATCATTGTTTTACCACTTTCTGTAACAGCTGCATCTACTAAGACATTAAAATTAATTCATGGAAAAACAGAACTAGTTTATGAAAAATAAATTTTATTCATATATAGAAAGTCTTCAAGATACCATAACCTCAACATTAGAAAAAGTAGATGGTAAAGCAACTTTTCAAGAAGATATTTGGAAAAGAGAAGAAGGTGGTGGAGGTAGAACTAGAGTCATAGAAAATGGAGAAGTTTTTGAAAAAGGAGGTGTAAATATATCAAAGGTTTTTGGAGAATTACCTGAACCATTAAGAAAACAATTTGGGGTAAAAGAAGGCGATTTTTTTGCTTGTGGTTTAAGTTTAGTTTTGCATCCTAAAAATCCTTTTGTACCCACAGTTCATGCAAATTGGCGTTATTTTGAAATGTATGATGAAGCAGGAAATATTGTTACACAGTGGTTTGGTGGTGGTCAAGATTTAACACCTTATTATTTGTTTGATGAAGATGCAATTCATTTTCATACAGTTTGTAAAAATGCTTGTGATAAACATCATCCAGAATTTTATCCAAAATTTAAAGAAACTTGCGATAACTATTTTTGGAATACACATAGAAATGAAGCTCGTGGAATTGGTGGTTTGTTTTTTGATTATTTAAAAGAAACTGAAGAGTTTTCTATAGCAGATAGATATAATTTTGTTACAGAAGTTGGTAATAGTTTTTTAGAAAGTTATGTGCCTATTGTTGAAAAAAGAAAAGACAATTCTTTTAACAAAAAACATAAAGATTGGCAAGAAGTAAGAAGAGGTAGGTATGTAGAATTTAATTTAGTACATGATAGAGGCACCTTATTTGGTTTAAAAACTAATGGAAGAATAGAAAGTATCTTAATGAGTTTACCACCAATTGTACAATGGAAATACAATCATCATCCAGAAGAAAATACAGAAGAAGCAAAACTTATACAAGTGCTTAAAAAACCTAAAGGTTGGATATAAAAAAAGGCTACAAAAATGTAGCCTTTTTCTTTTATGATGAAATAGATTAAAAACTAATAACAGCTTCTAAAACATAACCACTTACATCTGCACCAGATAAAACTGCAGGTGTCCAAGCATTTGGAGACCAAGCACCCATGTCAGAATTGTAAGATTGATTCATCATTTCAAATTTCATTAATATATTCTTAGTCATAAACCAACCTGCACCAAAATTAGTTCTATTTATTTTTTGTGTATTTGGCTGATTTGCTCCAGAAGCATAATCTCTATTTCCTTTTACAGAATTGAATCTACCTCCTAAATAAAATTGATTGTTTGTACCAAATCTATAGATAACTTCTGTGCCAAATTGTGTAAACTTTCCGTCATTATTTCCTTCAGCTTTACTTCCTTTACTCACCTCATATATTCCAAATAACTCAAAATTATTGTACTTAATAAATGGGTTAAATTGATATGAGAAATTTTTATTAAATCCAGGGTTAAAACGTCCAGCAAAGTCTCCACCTTCAACTAAATTACCATTATTGTTGTAGTTAAATAATTTATAATATCTACTTCCAGCTCTGTCTCCATTATATAAATGGTTACCATTACCAAAACCTGGTTCATTAATAAAAGATCCTGTAAATCTAACTCTTAAAGATTCACTTATTTGTTTGTCAATACCAAGTTTACCATAAAAAGTAGCTTTTAAATCTTTCTCTCCAACAATGGTAGATTGTCCCCAAGGAGTAACAACTTTATCTACTGTAGGGTTTAGTAAACCATTAGAAATACCTGCAACTATAATAAAATCTTTAGGTTGAAAAACAAATTCTATAAATGGTTCTACAGTAAAAGAGTCCATTAAATAATTACCTACAAATGGGTTGTAAATAGCCATTGCATTATCCGATCTTCTAAAATGAGCATCACCATAATTTAATTGGTCTACACCAACTCTAATTGTAGCAATATCCATCATCCCTTTCCAAAAATCTTCTTTAATAAAGTTTAGTTTATCTATTTGAATATAACCACCTTTTACCCAAGTTTCATTATGGTGTTTAGAAGACAAGTAGGTTCTTAAATGCATTCTTACACCATCTGCTAACTGAACATCAAAATTTAAGTTTGCTGTTGGTAAGTTTACATTGCTACCTATAGCAGTAAGGTTGTTCATGTCATTTGAGTGATCTAAACCTTGAAATTGTATCGCAAAATCACCGCCAACTTTTATTTTTAATTTTTTAAATTCTACATCATTAGATTTTTTTGTTTCAAATACATTTAATCCATCAAAACCAGCTTGTCTAAAATACTGTATGTCTTGAGAATTAGCACTATAACCTAATAATACTAATAGTGCAATAAATAAAGTTTTTTTAATTGATTTCATAATTTTACATTTTTTAGTTTGATTTTTATATTATTTAAGGGGTTTTAAAATTTTAGACTAAAATCTATAGTAATCTCATCACCAGTTTTAATAGTTCCCAACAAAGCTTTTGGTGGGGTTATACCATAAGTTGTCATTTTAAGTTTATGCTTACCAGTTAAGTAAACATCATTTCCTTTTTTATTAACTTTTGTAATAACAGTAACATTTTTTGTAACACCAGCAATTGTTAAATCTCCATTAAGTTCTAGGTTTAAAAAGTTTTCGTCTTGTGTAATAACTTTTGCATTTTTAAACACAAAATTTATTGTTGGATATTCTTCTGCTTTTAAGGCTTTATAGGTAAGTCTATCCATTGTCTTTTTTCCACTTTTTATGCTATATACGTCTACAACAACATTTAAAGTTTCGATTTTTGTTTTTGTATTGTCAGTAAATGTTAAAGCTGCATCTGTTTTTTCTACATCACTTTCCCAATCATGTAAAGTAGATGTTCCAATAATCTTAACTATACTAGGTAGTTTTATATCTAAAGTTTCTAGATCTCTTTGTTTTTCTTGTGAATAAGTATTGCAGAAAATACCTAAGAAAAAAAGTAAAAGAATTAATTTTAAAGTTTTCATTTTCTTGTTGTAGTTTATTTTGAAGTAAAATTAATAAGCATTGTAAGCTTAGCTTATGACATTTGTCATAATTCTGTTTTATGAAAAAGTTGAGAGAATTATATCATTTTAAAATAATGATATTGAGTAATTTATATTTTTATCAGTATTAGAAATAATCAATTTTTATGTTTTAAAGTTTTAAGACTTGTTTCTATTGAATAATTCATAATAATTTTACCATATGAGTAATTTAGAATGTGATTATGATAATGAAAAACCCTTATATTTATTGATAATGTAAATCTCTAGTGTTTTAATTTTGTTAAAAAAAACACTTAAATAACTAAATGAGGCTAAATTTTAGTATTTTTGCATTTCAAAAAAATCGACTGTAAAATGGCAAGATTTGAATTAAAGTTACCTAAAATGGGTGAAAGTGTTGCTGAAGCAACTATAACTTCTTGGTTAAAAGAAGTTGGAGATACTATAGAATTAGATGAGGCTGTTGTAGAAATTGCAACAGATAAAGTAGATTCTGAAGTGCCTAGTGAAGTAGAAGGAACTTTAGTAGAAATTTTGTTTGAAAAAGATGCAGTTGTTGGTGTAGGTGAAACCATTGCAATTATAGAGACAGAAGGTGAAGGAAGTTCAGAAGATAATGTGCAAGAAAAGGTAGCAGAGACTAAAGGTACTGTTGAGGTTAGTGATATCCAAGAAGTAGAAAAAACTATTGAAAAAGCTGTAGAAGTAAAAGCGACACCAATAGCAAAAACTTCTGACTCTGGTAAATTTTATTCACCTCTTGTTAGAAATATTGCTGAGACAGAAGGTGTTTCTATGGATGAACTAGAAGCTATAGTTGGTTCTGGTAAAGATGGCAGAGTTACTAAAGATGATATTCTAGGTTATTTAGAGAATAGAGGTTCTTCTACAAAGACTGCAACAGTTCAACAAGAGAAGCCTAAAGTTGTTGAGGCTAAGAAAAATGAACAAAAACCAGTTGCTAAAGCAGCACCTGTATCTGTTAATGGTGGTGATGAAATCATAGAAATGAGCAGAATGGGTAAATTAATTGCTAAGCATATGGTTGATTCTGTTCAGACTTCTGCACACGTACAATCATTTATAGAAATTGATGTTACTAATATTGTTAAATGGAGAAATAAGGTAAAAGATGCTTTCTTTAAAAGAGAAGGAGAAAAATTAACTTTTACTCCGATTTTAATGCAAGCTGTTGCTTCTACTATTAAGAAGTATCCATTAATTAATATTCAGGTTAAAGGCGATAGTATTGTTAAAAAGAAGAATATAAATTTAGGTATGGCAGCTGCTTTACCAGATGGAAATTTAATAGTACCTGTAATAAAAAATGCAGATCAGCTAAATTTAGTGGGTATGACTAAATCTGTTAACGATTTAGCAAATAGAGCAAGAAATAATGCTTTAAAACCAGACGAAATTCAAGAAGGTACTTATACTGTAACTAATGTAGGTAGTTTTGGTTCTGTTATGGGTACTCCAATTATTAATCAACCACAAGTAGCTATTTTGGCTTTAGGCGCTATTAGAAAAGTGCCAGCTGTTATCGAAACTCCAGAAGGAGATTTTATTGGAATTAGACAAAAAATGTTTGTATCTCATTCTTATGACCATAGAGTAGTAAATGGAGCATTAGGAGGTATGTTTATAAAAACATTAAAAGAAACTTTAGAAGCTTGGGATGTAAACCAAGATTTTTAAATAATAATCATTTGAATTAATAAAAAAAAGCTCAGATAAATCTGAGTTTTTTTATGATTTATAAGTTGACTTGTTGTAGTATTTGAGAAATTGCATCTTTATCTAAAGGTTTCCTTAAAAATTTACAAACGTAAGGATTGGCATCTGCCTTTTTCTTATCATCATCATTTACTGAAGAAGAAAGCATAATTATTTTAATAGCTTCTTTCTTATCATTATCTAATTTTTCGAATTCAGTTAAAAAGCCCCATCCATTTATTTTTGGCATATTTATATCTAAAAGAATTAAATCAACGGTTTCATCATATTTTATAAAATCTAATGCTTTTGAAGCACTTTCAAATGCAATAATATCATCTGAAGCGTTTGACTTTGTAAGCATTATTGTATGATAAAAATTTATTTGCTCTTCATCATCTAATAGTAATATTTTTTTAAACTTTTTTTTCATGTAACATTTTTAGGTATGCTAAAATAAAATGTAGAACCTTCTCCTAATTTAGATTCTACCCAAATTTTACCACTGTGAAATTCAATAACTTTTTTACAAAACGAAAGGCCTAAGCCACTTCCTTCAAATTCTTTTCTAGTGTGTAGTCTATTAAATACATTAAATATATCATCGTAATATTTAGGTTCAATGCCTATTCCGTTGTCTTGTATTTTAAAAAGATATTCTGTTTTTAGATTTTCTAAATTAATATTAATTACAGGCTTATTATTTTTTGACTGATATTTTATACTGTTTATTACTATGTTTTGAAATACTTTTAATAAATCGTTTTCTACTGCTCTTATTTTAATGTTTTCAACTTCAAAATTAATTACAACCTTATTTTTTTTGATAATACTATTCAAATCAAGTTTTAAATTATCAAATAATCTTTTAATTGGAAAAGTTGTAAATATTTTTTGTTTACCAACCTTAGTATATTCTAAAAGATCAGTAATAAAACTTTTCATTCTGTAAGCCATTTTCTCGATAGTATCAATACTTTGTTTTCCAAGATCATCTAATTGACTGTCAGATTCTTTAAAAAGATCTATAAATGAAATAATAGAGTTTAATGGTTCTTGTAAATCGTGTGATGTTAATAAAGCAAAATTTTCTAAATCTTGGTTTTGTTCTTTAAGTAAATTTTCATATTCGATTTGTTGATTTATGTCTGTATGTGTACCAACCATTCTTTTATTATCTTCTCCTTCATTTACAAATTTCCCTCTATCTAAAATCCATTTATAAGAACCATCTTTACATAAAACTCTGTGTTTATTGGTATATGCTTCATCTTTTCCATCAAAATATCTTTGTAAGTCTTCGTATGTTTTTAATATATCATCCGGATGTACTCTTTTTTGCCAATCTTCTACGGTACCTTCTAATTCATGATTTTTAAAACCCAACATTTCTTTCCATCGAGGAGAATAATAAACTTCATTAGTTTTTAAATTCCAATCCCAAAGACCATCATTGGCAGCTTCTATTGCATATTTATATCTATCTTGAATAGTCTTTAATTCATTTTCAGTATTGATTTGTTTTGTTATATCTCTAGCATATCCGTTCCATAAAACACTATTATCTTCTAATCTTTTTGGATTAGCTAATACTTTTACCCATCTTATTTTTTTTCTATGAAGTAAGATTCTAAAATTTAAATCTAGTTCTAAAAGAGTTGTAAAAGATGTATTTATTTTTTCGTTTACTTCATCTATATCTTCTGGATGAATTTTAGAGAATAAAATAGTTGTATCATTTTTTATATTTTTAAATTCCTTTTCGTCTAATTCAAAGAGATGAGCCAATTTTTCTGAAGTTAAAGTCATAGAACTACGACCATCTGGATATAACCTAAATTGATAAATAGCACCAGGTGATAATTTTATTATTTCGTCTAATAATTCTTCAGCTTTTTTTAATCTTTTTTCCATAAGTAAAAAAATATCTTTTAAGATTCTGTTTCAGTTCTAGTTTCAGGTTTTTTTTCACCTTTTTTAATTTTTATGGTAAGCTCGTCTTTCTTAGTATCGAAATCCATAAATATACTATCTCCTTCAGATAAATTAGAGTTTACAATCTCTTCAGCAAGGGCATCTTCAATATATTTTTGAATAGCTCTTTTTAAAGGTCTTGCACCATATTTTTTATCAAAACCTTTATCAGCAATATAATCTTTTGCTTCATCAGTTAAATTTAGTGTATAACCTAAATCTAAGATTCGTTTTAATAGTTTATCTAATTCTATATCAATAATAGAATGTATGTCTTGTCTTTCTAGTGCATTAAATACAATTACATCATCTATTCTGTTTAAAAATTCTGGTGCAAAAGATTTCTTTAAAGCGCCTTCGATTACAGATTTTGCATGAGCATCTGCTTGTGCTGCTTTAGAAGATGTGCCAAAACCAACTCCACCACCAAAGTCTTTTAATTGACGAGCACCAATATTAGAAGTCATAATTATTATGGTATTTCTAAAGTCAATTTTACGTCCAAGACTATCTGTAATATAACCATCATCTAAAATCTGTAATAACATATTAAACACATCTGGATGTGCTTTTTCTATCTCATCTAACAAAACAACAGAATACGGTTTTCTACGAACCTTTTCAGTTAATTGCCCTCCTTCTTCATAACCTACATATCCTGGAGGTGCACCAATTAAACGAGATATAGCAAATTTCTCCATATACTCACTCATGTCAATTCTTATTAAAGAATCTTCTGAGTCAAATAATTCTTTTGCTAATACTTTTGCTAATTGTGTTTTACCTACTCCTGTTTGACCTAAAAAGATAAATGATCCAATTGGTTTATTTGGGTCTTTTAATCCAACTCTGTTTCTTTGAATAGCCTTTACAACTTTGCTAACAGCTTCATCTTGCCCAATTACTTTACCTTTAATCATGCTAGGTAGTTCATGTAATCTGTGGCTTTCTGCTTCTGCAACTCTGTTTACAGGTATTCCTGTCATCATAGAAACAACTTCTGCAACATTATCTTCAGTTACAATTTCTCTATTTAGTTTAGAATCATCTTCCCATTGTTTTTGAGCAGAATTTAATGCTGCTTCCATATTTTTTTCATCATCTCGTAACTTAGCAGCTTCTTCATATTTTTGACCATTTACTGCTTTGGTTTTTTTATCTCTGATGATTTCTAATTGAGCTTCTAACTCTAAAACTTGTTTTGGAACAACAATATTTGTGATATGAATTCTAGAACCAGCTTCATCTAAAGCATCAATAGCTTTGTCTGGCAGGTATCTGTCTGTCATGTATCTATTCGTTAATTTTACACAAGCTTCAATAGCATCATCTGTAAAATTAACATGATGATGTTCTTCGTATTTACCTTTAATATTATGTAAAATTTGAATAGTTTCTTCTACTGTAGTTGGGTCAACAATTACTTTTTGAAAACGACGCTCTAAAGCACCATCTTTTTCTATATTTGTTCTAAACTCATCTAATGTAGTAGCGCCTATACATTGTATTTCTCCTCTTGCTAAAGCTGGTTTTAACATGTTAGATGCGTCTAAAGAACCAGTGGCACCACCTGCACCAACTATAGTATGAATTTCATCTATAAAAAGAATAATGTCATCATTCTTTTCAAGTTCATTCATTAAAGCTTTCATACGTTCTTCAAACTGACCTCTATATTTTGTGCCAGCTACTAAACTTGCTAAGTCTAAAGAAACAATTCGTTTGTCAAATAAAATTCTTGATACTTTTCTATCAACAATTCTAAGAGCTAAACCTTCAGCAATGGCAGATTTACCAACACCAGGTTCGCCAATTAACATTGGATTGTTCTTTTTTCTTCTACTTAAAATTTGAGAAACACGCTCTATTTCTTTTTGACGACCAACAACAGGGTCTAACTTATCTAATTCAGCAAGTGCTGTTAAATCACGTCCAAAATTGTCTAAAACCGGAGTTTTAGATTTTTTATTGGCTTTAGATTTTGGAGTTTGCTCAAAAGGATTTTGCTTGTCTGATGCATACTCATCATCAGATGGTGTTTCTGCAATTGGGTTTGAAGGTAAATCTAAATTAGCATCATCTACATGTAACTGTTTGTATAAAGCCTTAGCTTCATCATAATTTACATGATATTTCTGAATTAACTTTGTGGTTGGGTCATTCTCATTTCTTAACACACATAATAATAGGTGTGCAGTATCAATAGATTCACTCTGATATAGTTTTGCTTCTAAAAAAGTAGTTTTTAAAGCCTTTTCTGCTTGTCTAGTTAAATGCAAACTTTTTTTACCAGCGCTTTCTGATATAGATGGGTTTGCAGGATTTAACTGTTCTAGTTTTTTACGCAACAAAGCTAAATCAACATCAAATGCTGTTAATATTTCTATTGCTTTTCCTTCGCCTTTTCTAATTAATCCTAATAATAAATGCTCAGTACCAATAAACTCATGTCCTAATCGTAATGCCTCTTCTTTACTAAAAGTTATTACATCTCTTACTTTTGGTGAAAAATTATCGTCCATATTTCTTTCTATAATGCTATAAATTTAGTCCTTTTTTCTTCATAATAATTACAAAAAAAGTGCCAAGCTTAAAATCTGACAGTTTGACTACCATTACAAGGTAGAAAACTCTATGAAATCAAACAAATAATTTGCTGTTAAAAATTATTAAAAAATGTTAATAACTATAAGGCTTTACTTAAGGTAAAACCTTTGTAAAAAGTGCTAGAAATAGTATCTTGCCTTGTTTTAAAAAAATCAATTAATTCAAATAGAGAATATATATGGCAGATGGAGAAAAGTTAATTCCAATTAACATTGAAGAGCAGATGAAATCTGCTTACATCGATTATTCGATGTCAGTGATAGTATCAAGAGCATTACCTGATGTAAGAGATGGTTTAAAACCAGTTCACAGAAGAGTTTTATATGGTATGCACGAATTAGGAATTAAAGCTACTGGAGCGTATAAAAAATCAGCAAGAATTGTAGGTGAAGTATTAGGTAAGTATCATCCTCATGGAGATACATCTGTTTACGATTCTATGGTACGTATGGCTCAAGATTGGAGTGTACGTTATATGATGGTAGATGGTCAAGGGAATTTCGGTTCTGTAGATGGAGATTCACCAGCAGCAATGCGTTATACTGAGGTGAGAATGCAGAAAATATCTGAAGAAATGTTAGCAGATATTGAAAAAGAAACTGTAGATCATACCTTAAATTTTGATGATACATTACATGAACCTACTGTATTGCCAACAAGAATACCAAATCTATTGGTAAATGGAGCTTCTGGTATTGCAGTAGGTATGGCTACAAATATGGCCCCTCATAACTTAACAGAAGTTATAGATGGTACAGTTGCCTATATTGATAATAGAGATATTGAGATTGACGAGTTAATGCAACACGTAAAAGCACCAGATTTTCCAACTGGTGGTATTATCTATGGTTATGATGGTGTTAGAGATGCTTTTCATACTGGTAGAGGTCGTATTGTAATGCGAGCAAAAGCCAATATAGAAGAGGTAAAAGGGCGTGAATGTATCATCGTTACAGAAATACCTTATCAAGTTAACAAAGCAGATATGATTAAGAAAACTGCTGATTTAGTTAATGAGAAAAAATTAGTAGGTATTGCAAATATTAGAGATGAGTCAGATAGAAATGGAATGCGTATAGTTTATATTTTAAAACGTGATGCGATTCCTAATATCGTTTTAAATAAACTTTTTAAATACACGCAGCTTCAGACTTCTTTTAGTGTAAATAATATTGCATTAGTTAAAGGTAAACCAGAGCAATTAAATTTAAAACAACTTATACATTATTTTGTAGAACATAGACACGAGGTAGTTGTAAGAAGAACTGAATACGAGCTTAAAAAAGCAGAGGCTAGAGCTCATATTTTAGAAGGTTTAATTATAGCATCTGACAATATAGATGAAGTAATTGCTTTAATAAGAGGTTCTAAAAATGCAGACGAAGCTCGTGAAAAATTAATAGAACGTTTTGAGCTTACAGAAATTCAGGCAAAAGCGATTGTAGAAATGCGTTTACGTCAGTTAACAGGTCTAGAACAAGACAAGTTAAGAGCTGAGTTTGAAGAAATCATGAAGACGATTGCAGATTTAAAAGATATTTTAGAAAATGAGCCAAGACGTTACCAAATTATAAAAGACGAACTTTTACATATTAAAGAAAAATATGGTGATGAAAGAAGATCTACAATAGAATATGCTGGTGGTGATATGAGAATCGAAGATATGATTCCTAATCATAAAGTTGTAGTTACAATTTCTAATGCTGGTTATCTAAAACGTACAAATCTTGATGAATATAAAGTTCAAAATAGAGGAGGTAGAGGTCAAAAAGGCGCAACAACAAGAAACGAAGATTTCTTAGAACATTTGTTTGTGGGTACAAACCACCAATACATGTTGTTCTTTACTCAAAAAGGTAAAGTATTCTGGATGCGTGTTTATGAAATTCCTGAAGGTGGTAAAAACACTAAAGGAAGAGCAATGCAGAACTTGATTAATATTGAACAAGATGATAAGGTAAAAGCATTCTTAGTAACACAAGACCTAAAAGACGAAGAATATATTAATAGCCATTATGTGATTATGGCTACTAAAAAAGGTCAAGTTAAAAAGACTTCTTTAGAGCAATATTCTAGACCAAGAACTAATGGTATTAATGCTATTACAATTAAAGAAGGTGATGAGCTGTTAGAAGCTAAACTAACAACAGGAGATAGCCAAGTAATGTTAGCCTTAAAGTCTGGTAAAGCAATTCGTTTCGAAGAAGAGAAAACTAGACCAATGGGAAGAACAGCCTCAGGTGTAAGAGGTATTACTTTACAACACGAAAATGATGAGGTAATTGGTATGGTTTCTGTAAATGATTTTGAAAGTGATATTCTTGTAGTTTCTGAAAAAGGATATGGAAAACGTTCAAGTTTAGAGGATTATAGAATAACCAATAGAGGAGGTAAAGGAGTAAAGACTTTGAATATCTCAGAAAAAACGGGTAATTTAGTAGCCATTAAAAATGTTGATGATAATAACGATTTAATGATTATTAATAAGTCTGGAATTGTTATTAGAATGTCTGTAGAAGATTTAAGAGTTATGGGACGTGCAACTCAAGGGGTTCGTTTAATTAACATTAAAGATGATGATAGTATTGCTGCTGTTGCTAAAGTAGTTAATGAAGAAGGAGATAATGACTCTGATGAAACAGAAAATGGCACGGAAATTGAAAACAGTAATAACGAAAACTAAAAATTAGAATTAAATTAATAAACAAATAAAATGAAGAAACAAATATTAGCGCTTGCTGTTGGATTTATGTCGGTTGTAACGTTTGCGCAAAAAAAAGAACTAAGAGCAGCTGAAAAAGCTTTAAGTAAAAGTGATTACAAAACAGCTATGGCTAGTTTAGAGTCTGTTAAAGGAATGCTTGCAGATATGGAAGAAAAATATAAATCGCAATATTATTTTTTAAATGCTCAAGTATTAAGTGGTAAAAATGATTTACAAGGAGCTGCAGAAGCATTTAATCAATTATTTGATTACGAAAAACAAACAGGTAAACAAAGATATTCTAAAGAAGCTGAACCAATGTTAATGTCTGTTATTCAAAAAGTTTCTCAAAGAGCCATTAACTTGTATAACAATGATAAAGATTTTAAAAATGCAGCTAAAGATTTTTATTTAACTTATAAGTTAAGTCCTAAGGATACAAGTTTTTTATATAATGCAGCTGTTAGTGCTTCATTAGCTAAAGAATATGATACTTCTTTAGAATATTATAAAGAGTTACAAAAACTTGGTTATACAGGTATTACTACAGAATATTACGCTACTAATAAAGAAACAGGTGTTGTAGAAAATTTAGGTACAAAAGATCAAAGAGATTTTATGATTAAATCTGGTCAATACATGAAGCCAGAAGATAAAAGTACTGAGTCTAAACAAGGTGATATTATAAAAAATATAGGTTATATATACATTAGCCAAGGTAAAACACAAGAAGCTATTTCTGCAATAACAGAAGCTAGAAAAACAAACCCTAAAGACTTAAACTTAATTCTTAACGAAGCTCAATTATACATTAAATTAGAAAAAATGGATAAGTTTGCTCAGTTAATGGAAGAAGCTATTGAGTTAGATCCAAATAACCCAACTTTATTTTTTAATCTAGGTGTTGTTAACCAAAATGAAAATAAAACAGAAGAGGCTATTGGGTATTACAAAAAAGCAATCGAATTAAAACCAGATTATGGTGATGCTTATATGAATTTAGCTGTAGCTATCTTATCTGGAGAAAAAGCAATTGTTGATGAAATGAACAAAAACTTATCTAACTTTAAAAAATATGAAGAGTTAGAAGAGAAACAAAAAGCATTATATAGAAGAGCTTTACCTTACTTAGAAAAAGCAGATGAAATAAAAAGATCAGAAGATACTGTTAAGTCTCTTTTAAACATTTATGATATTCTATTAATGGAAGAAAAAGCAGATAAATTAAGACCTATCTATAAAAAAATGAGAGGTCAATAAGCTTATCAAATATTATAAAAAAAACCGAAACTTAAGAGTTTCGGTTTTTTTTATGAGAATAAAAAAGTTAGTTAATACTGAATAGTAAACTTCTCAGCTATTAATTTATTAATTTCATTTTCTTTAAAATCTAGGTTTATTAATTCCTTTTTAAAAACTTTTATGTCTTGTTTAAGGTTTGTTATTTGTATATCTGTTAAGATACTAAAATTCGTAGTATCTGATTGATGATTAGCGTCTGATAATGACCAAGTATAATTACCTCCTTTTCTAAAGAAAACACCATCTACATTTAGAGTCAAAAAGCTACCATTTGTTTCTATTTCTTTACTTTTTTTTGTTTTAGAATCAACAATTTTTAAAGTTAAATTAATGTGGTTATCATTAACCCACTCAAAATAAATTTTTTCTTTAATAATTTGAGTTTTAGGTAAAGGTTGTAAAATACTTCCTACTGGTTTGGTTCTGTATACTACTCCAGCATTTGAGTTTTTTTCAACATCATTCATCATTTTTTTAAACAAGTAGTTAAAGTACTTTTTGGTTACACTTGCTTTCTCATTTATTTTTTTATGTTCTAATACTTTGTTATGAGTATAGCTTCCTGGTGCATCAAGTTGATATAGCTCACCTTTTTCATCTATTAGTTTAATAGCTTCAGCATTCTCTAATTGTAAAATTAGATTTTTATTAAAAACATCTCCTTTATTAATACTTTTGTATTCAGTTTTATTTTGAATATGAGGGTTTCCTGTAGTTTCTATAACGCAAAGTTTATCTTGACTGTAAGTAAGTATAGAAATAAATAATAATAAATAAAATAAATTGGTTTTTAATCTAAATAACTTTTCCATATTCTTTTAGTTTTAATAAATTTTATCAAATGCACATAAAAAATAAATAAATTAGAAGATATAACAGTAATACCAGTTATATAAAAAACATTTAAATATATGTCATAATTGTACAATAACAAATGAAAGTACAGCAACACAACTGTATAAATAAATAGTACTAACCACTTAAAAGTTCTATTATAAATTTCTCCTTTTCTCTCTAATTTTAATAAGAATATCATAAAAATAAAAACAGAAATAAAAGTAAATGTATATAACCAAAAAGAAGATACTTCAGTTATAAAACTATCTTCTATTAACATTTTTAAAATATTTGCATGTACAACTACACCAAACATATCTGGATATGATTTACCAGATGTCTTAAGATTTAAGGGTGTAAAAAATTTATCTTCAATATCATTTTTACTTCCTAGTGGTTGACCTAAATAACCAAGTAAAACAATTTTATTTTTAAAAATATCTCTGTTTTTTAAAGTCATAAATTCATCAAATTCAAAATGAATAAATGATTTATAATTCCCAAAATATTTAATTCGTTTTGAAGATTTTAATTCATTATAATTTAATTTTTTACCAAATTTAAGCGCTATTTTGGTAGCAAATGATGTGTCTTTTTTATAAATAAAATCTGTAGTTCTTATAACACTACCTCCATTAAAGTTGATGTTTATAAAACCGTTATTTTTGGAGTTAAAAATGGGGTGATTACTAATTATAGAATCTCTATCAAAATTAATTGCGCTTATAATTAATGAATTCGATAAAAATTTCGATAAATATTTATCTTCCTCTTCGTTTTTTAATTCTCTAAAAATTGCGTCTACGCCTATAACTTTTGGCTTAGTTTCTATTAAACTTTCAAGTAAAAAAGCAATTTCTAATCTACTTTTATGTTCAATATTAACTAAGATAATATCTTTACTTACATTATTATCCTGTATTTGTTCAGCATAATAAATATCACTAAAACGAAAGTCTTTAAAAGCTTCTTTAAAAGGGTTTAAAAAGCTTAGATTTAAAATAATTAGTGATAAAAGAAAAGTAAGAAAAAGACAAAAAAGTGTTGATAAAAAAGCATCCTTTAGAATTAGACTATGTTTTTTTATCCACTTTACCATTTTAAATTATTCTTTTAATTATTCTAAGTTTATGAGTGTGTTTTTGTAATTCAGCGTTATAAATTCCACTATGGTCTAAGGTATCAATTCTAACTTTACCATGAGCATGAATAATTTGGTAGTTATTTAAAATAATGCCAACATGTGTAATTTCTCCTTCATCATTATCAAAAAAAGCTAAATCTCCTGGTTCACTTTCTTCAATAAAACTTAATACTTCACCTTGTGTAGCTTGCTGGTTAGCATCTCTTAAAAGTTTGTAACCACAAAGTTTATACACCATTTGTGAAAAACCAGAGCAATCAATTCCAAAAGGAGTTTTACCACCCCAAAGATAAGGAGTGTTTAAATAGGTAAATGCTTTATGAATTATTATGTCTTTGTCTAAAGTTCCTTTTGATATTTTGCCTTCAAAATTAAAGATAGAAGTATTAATCTTTAACGTGTTATTCTCATAAAAAGGAAGGTTAGCTCCTAAGGGTATTGTAATTAAATCGTTGTTTGTTGTTGATATAAAATCTATAATTTCATTAGATAGGGTATATTCATCATTTACTATTCTTTCATAAATATCTTCAGAAATTTCTTGAAATTGTAGATGATGAATATATCCTTCAAAATTATCAAAACTTAACTTTATTTTACTCCATTCTTTATCTTTTTCGAGTATTGTAAAATGCTCGCCAAATAAAACCTGATTTGTCATTTCTGACTGATGAGAAGGTTCTTTTCGTAAAGGCACAATACCAAGATTACAAATTCCGTAAAACAAATTCTTAGGTTTAAATATTTTCTAAAATCATTGCACTAGCACCACCACCACCATTACAAATAGCAGCTGCCCCAAATTTAGCATTATTTTGTTTTAATATAGAAGTCAATGCCATAACTATTCTAGCACCTGAAACCCCTAAAGGATGTCCTAATGAGACTGCACCACCATTTACATTTACTTTTACGCTATCTAAACCTAATATTTTCATATTAGCTAAACCAACCACAGAAAAAGCTTCATTTAACTCAAAATACTCTACATCATTTATAGTTAAATTAGCTTTTGCTAATGCTTTTGGTAATGCTTTAGCAGGAGCTGTAGTAAACCACTTTGGTTCGTGAGCAGCATCTGCATAACTTGTAATTTTAGCAAGAGGTTTTACATTTAATTCTTTTGCTTTTTCTAAAGACATTAATACTAAAGCTGCACCACCATCATTAATAGTTGATGCATTAGCAGCAGTAACAGTTCCATCTTTTGTAAAAGCAGCTCTTAATGAAGGTATTTTCTCCATTTTCACATTTTTATACTCTTCATCTTCAGAGAAAATAATTGGTTCTCCACGTCTTTGAGGAATTTCTACAGGAACTACTTCATCAGCAAATTTTCCTGAAGCCCAAGCCTTTTGAGATCTTTTATAAGATTCTATAGCAAAATTATCTTGGTCTTCTCTAGAGAAATCATATTCAACAGCACATGCATCAGCACAAACACCCATAGCTACTTTGTCATAAGCGTCCACTAATCCGTCTTTTTGCATGCCATCTTCCATGGTAACTGGCCCAAATTTTGTGCCCATTCTTGCATGTTGGTAATGAGGAATACTACTCATGTTTTCCATACCACCTGCAACAACAATGTCTGCATCACCTAAAGCTATTGTTTGGGCAGCTAACATTATAGATTTCATCCCAGAAGCACAAACTTTATTTACTGTTGTACATGGTACACTGTCAGGAATACCTGCATGTATTGCAGCTTGTCTAGCAGGTGCTTGTCCTAAACCAGCAGAAACTACATTTCCCATAAAAACTTCTTGAACTAATTTTGGGTCTAAATTTATTTTTTTAAGTGCACCTTCTATAGCAACAGCACCTAGTTTTGTTGCAGGTATACTAGATAAACTTCCCATAAAACTACCTATTGGTGTTCTAGCAATTGAAACAATTACAACTTCCTTCATCCTTAAATATTATTAATGTTTATTGTGTGTATAGTAGCACAAAAATAACCAAATTATATCAAAAGCTTTTCTTAATAGAATCGTAATTTTAAAGCTTCGTTTTTTTACTGTAAGTTTGTTGTATCTAGATACTTTTTTATGAGTGAGTTTGTAAATAAAATTTATAGAAATAATACCATTATTTATAAGGTAATCTTATTTCTTGTTAGTACAATCGCTATTGTTTATCTGTTTCCAAAAGGTGGTCAATTTAAATATGAATTTAATAATGGTCAATTATGGAGGTATGATAATTTGTATGCGCCTTTTGATTTTGCTATTCAAAAATCTGAAGAAGAAATTACAATAGAAAAGAAAGAAATAGAAGTTAATGCTAAATTATATTTTAAGTATAACAAAGAGGTAGTTGAAAAAGTAAAACAAGATTTTGAAAATAGTTTATCAAAATTTAAAACAAACGATTCTTTAACTATTGATGAAGTTCAAAAGTTTAAAAAATTAGGGTCTACAATAATTAGCCAAGTATACAATGATGGTTTTTTAGAATCTGTGAGTGAAAGTAGAATAGATGATCAAAATGATATCATTTCTATTAAAAAAGAAAATGAAGTTCAAGACATACCTTTTAAAAACCTAAATACTTCAAAAGAAGTGTTAAGTATTATAAATTCTAATTTAAAAACAATAAAATCTCAATTTAAAAGTAACTTATTACTAGATGAGTTAGCAGGTATTATTAAACCTAATATTACTTTTGATAATGAGCTTACAAATAAAATCATAGAAAAGAGTATTGATGGTATTTCATATACAAAAGGTAAAGTTTCTTCAGGAGAACTTATCATATTAAAAGGGGACATAGTTGAAGGTGAAAAATTAGCCATTTTAAATTCACTTAAAAGTGAATCTGAGTCTCAAATTTGGTCTGAGTCTAATTACAATTGGATTGTTTTTGGTTATACCATTTTAGTCTCTTTAGCACTTTTGATGTTATTATTGTTTTTACATAAATATAGAATTGAAATCTATAACAACAACAATAAAGTAACATTTATTTTCTTTAATATTTTTGCAATAATATTTATTCAGACTTTAGTTATAAAATATAATTCTGATTACTTATATATTGTGCCATTAAGTATACTTCCAATCATTTTAAAAGCATTTTTTGATGCAAGGTTAGGTTTGTTTGCTCATGTTCTAACAGTATTGCTTTTAGGGTATATTGTACCCAATAGTTTTGAGTTTATATATCTGCACATTATTGCTGGTATTGTTACTATTTTAACGGTTTCAGAACTTTATAAAAGGGCAAATTTATTTATTTCTGTTGCACAGATTACTGTTATTTACATGCTAACTTATTTTGCCTTTTCAATAATAAAAGAAGGTAATGCATCTCAGATTAATTGGGACTATTTTATGCTATTTGCTGCTAATGGATTGCTTTCATTTTTATCGATTATTTTAATTTACATTTATGAAAAAGTTTTTGGGTTAGTTTCTGATGTAACTTTATTAGAATTATCAAATACAAATACACCTTTGTTAAGAGAGCTTAATGAGAAAGCACCAGGGACATTTCAGCATTCTATGCAAGTTGCAAATTTAGCAGAGGCTGCAGCTAATGAAATAGGAGCTAATTCTATGCTGGTAAGAACAGGAGCATTGTATCATGATATAGGTAAAATGGCTAATCCAATGTATTTTATAGAAAATCAAACCACTGGCGTTAATCCTCATAATGATTTGTCACCTTCAGATAGTGCAAAAATTATAATAGATCATGTAATTCTTGGTGTAGAAATAGCTAAAAAGAATAATTTACCAGATAGGATTATAGATTTTATTAGAACACATCATGGAACAAGTACCACTTATTATTTTTTAAGAAAAGAACAAGAGTTAAATCCAGATACAAAAGTAAAAGTAGAAAAATTTCAATATAAAGGCCCTATACCATTTTCAAAAGAAACGGCTATTTTAATGATGTGTGATGCTGCAGAAGCTGCTTCTAAAAGTTTAAAAAATCCAACAGCACAAAGTATTAACGATTTAATAGACAAGATAGTAAGTAAGCAAGTTTCCGATAACCAATTTGTAAACTCAGATATTACTTTTAGAGAAATAAATATTATTAGAAAAGTGATCAAGAAAAAATTGATGAATATTTATCATTTAAGAGTAGAATATCCTGAATAAAAAATAAAAAAACCTTGCTAAATTGTAATTGTAATCTTACATTTGCACTCGCAATTTTTATTTCATCATTTATTTGTTGAAATTTAAGGAGAGGTGGCAGAGTGGTAATGCAGCAGATTGCTAATCTGTCGACCTTTTTGGTCGCCAGGGTTCGAGTCCCTGTCTCTCCGCAAATTGCTTTCGGGGTGTAGCGTAGCCCGGTTATCGCGCCGCGTTTGGGACGCGGAGGTCGCAGGTTCGAATCCTGCCACCCCGACATTTTAGAGTTACTGGTCGCGTAGCTCAGCTGGATAGAGCATCTGCCTTCTAAGCAGACGGTCACAGGTTCGAATCCTGTCGCGATCACTTTTTAACCTTGTAAATCAATGATTTACAAGGTTTTTTAGTTTAAATGCGACACGTTTACCCGAGTTTTGTTCCAACTTACTTTTAGTTTTTTTTCGTAGAGTTAATAAATTATGTCGCAAAAAAAAATACCTACGTATTGTAAGGTATTTTTTTAAAATTATTTTTATTTCTGATGAAACTATTAATTAATGTTAATTTTTAAGAATCTTTAAATCTTATGGCAAGTCTGTTTTTTAAATAAGAAGTATTTTTTAATCCAACTTGTTCTGCAATTTGTTTTAAAGTTAAATTTGGGTTTTTATTAATAATCTCTTGTGCTATTAATAAACGGCATTCTATTAATAGTTGATTTGGGGTTTGGCCATATAACAATTTTGTTTTGCGAGTTAAAGTTTTTGTAGAAATATTAAACTCTAAAGCAATGTCAGAAATAGAAAAATCAAAGTTATTTACATTATTGTAAATAATGGTTTCAAGTTTGTTTTTAAAATTTTCTAAATCTTTATCATTATCGTCGTTTTTGCTTTTGCTTTTTTCTTTAATAAGTGTTTTGTGATATACAAGTGCTCTATTAACTATATTAAGTAATTCTTCTTTAAAGAAAGGTTTAATTACATAGTTATCTATACCTAATCTAAACATTTCTATTTTTTTCTGTTCGAAATTGGTTGAGGTAATTACAATTATTGGAAATACGTAATTTTCTTTCCTAATTTCTTTTAAAAGCTCTATGCCATCCATTTTAGGCATAAGGTAGTCAGTGATTAATAGGTCTATAGAGTTATTTTTAATAATTTCTAAAGCTATTTGGCCATTTTCTGCTTCTATTATATTGTATTGTTTGAGAATAGTTTTAGTGTATATTCTCATATCAAGAGAGTCATCAACAATTAATATATTTGCTGCATTACTGTTGCTTTGTGATTTACTATCCATTATTTTGTTTAATATAAAAACTCTTATGTTTTTTTAAATGTAACCGTAAATATAAAAAAATACTAAAGAATTAATACATAATTTTTATGAAATTTAATTCTTTTTTCATTTACATTGTCGCTTATCGTTTATTATTTTGTCTTTTTTAAAAAAAAAAATTCAATTATTTTTGTAATATTAATAATTTGTTTATTTTTATTAATCTCCCCATTTTATATTATTATTATTATTAAAATTTAAAGTGAACAAATTCAATGAGCTATATAGAAAATGATTTAAATAATAATGATTTATTTGTTATTGGTATTGGTGCTTCTGCAGGTGGGTTAAATGCGTTAAAAAATTTTTTTAATCATATACCTAGTAATTTTAATCATTGTTTTATAATAGTTCAACATTTATCACCAGATTACAAAAGTAAGATGGTTCAATTGTTAGCTAAAAATACTAAAATTCCAATAAGAGAAGCTAAAAATTTTGATGTTCCAGAACCTAATCAAATTTATATAATACCATCAAATAAAGATGTAACAATTGAAGATGGTAAATTAATTTTAACGACTAAATTAAAACGTTCTAATGCTGCGAGTTTACCTATAAATGCATTTTTTGATTCTTTAGGTAATGATTATGGAAAAAAATCAATAGGTATTATTTTATCTGGTACAGGAACAGATGGTTCTAAAGGTGTACTTGATATAAATATAAATGGTGGTCTAGTAATGGCTCAAGACCCTAATGAAGCAGACTTTAATGGTATGCCTAATAGTACAATAGCTACTGGAACTGTTGATCATATCAATACCACAGAAGGTATTGCTAAGTATTTATTAAATTATATAGATAGTAATGGTGATCTAAAAAACAAAGCTTATGTTAGTGTTGAAAAATCTATTGAGTTAAAATATATCATTAATCAATTAAAAAATGAAATTCAAGTAAATTTTTCTTCCTACAAAAAAGCAACTTTAATTAGAGGTGTTTTAAGACGAATGCATATTAATGCTAAAAAAGATATTACAAGTTATTATAATTATACAAAAAATAATGAAGAAGAACTCTATAAACTAATAGGTGTTTTTGCTATTGGTGTAACTAAATTTTTTAGAGACCCAAGTATGTATGCGTATTTAAACAGATACATAATACCAGATCTTTTTGAGGGTAAAAAAGAAGAAGATACAATAAAAATTTGGGTTGTTGGTTGTTCTACAGGAGAAGAAGCTTATTCTTTAGCTATACTATTACATGACTATAAAGAAAAAATTAAATCTAATGTGGTTATTAAAATATTTGCTACAGATATAAATCAAAAATCTCTTCAGACTGCAAGTAAAGGTGTTTTTGATTCAAATATAGAAAATCAAATAAAAAAGACACTTCTTAATAAACATTTTAAAAGAAGTGGTGATACTTATAAAGCACAGCCACATATAAGGCAAATGATAATATTTTCTAAACACAATATTTTAGAAAATCAACCTTTAGTAAATGTAGACCTTGTTTCTTGTAGAAATTTATTAATTTACTATAATACTGATGCTCAGAGAAAAATATTGAATAATCTACACTTTAGTATTAAGAAAGATGCTTATATGATTTTGGGTCTTAGCGAAAGCAAATTAAATTATGATAAAACTGGTAAATTTTCTGTAAAATCAAAAAAATGGAAAATTTATCAAAATTTAAAACCTATAAAATATACTAATAAAGGTCAAGAATATATTATGCCTTTAAAATCGGTTGATAATAAGCAAAAAACAAAACCAAGTCTAAATAATAAAGAAAAAATGTCAGAAATACTTGCAAATACTATTTTGCAAGAATTTAAAGCTGCTAGTGCATATGTAGATAAAAATTTTAATTTAATAAGTGCAGATGGAGATTTAAGAGAATATTTTAATATTCCAAAATTTAGTATACGTACTTTTAGTATTTTAGATATTTTACCAGTAGAAGTTGCTAATGCTGTATCTAATTCTTTGAGAAAAGTTAATAATGATAAAGATAAAATAGTTGTTAAAGGTATAAATTATATAAATGAGAATACTAATGGTAAAAAAAATATAAACATTACTTGTAAATTTTTAAAAAAATCACATTATTCTGATGAAGATATATATTTAATAATATTTTATGAAAATAATTTAAATTTTGAAGAAAAATCAAATGATACTGATACTTCAGATTTTAAAATAAATTATGATAAATTAAAAATATTAGAAGAAGAAGTAGCCGAAAAAAATAGAGAATTAAAGGATTTGAATGTAATTGTTGAAACTTCTAATGAAAAATTGCAATCCGCAAATCAAGAATTAATGGCTTCTAATGAAGAGTTACAAAGTACAAATGAAGAGTTACAAAGTCTTAATGAAGAATTACATTCTATAAATGCTGAACATCAAGATAATATTACAGAAATAATAACTTTAAATGAAGATTTAGAAAATTTAATTTCAAATACTAATATAGCTACTATTTTTTTAGATGAAGAATTAAAAATTCGAAAATTCACACCCGCTGTTCTTGAAATATTTAGTTTATTGGATTCTGATATAGGAAGACCTTTAGATCATTTTAATATATTATTTGGTGAAGAAAACAGAAAATTATTTGAAATTTCCATTAGACAAGTAATGAAATCAGGTAAGGCTGTAGAAAAAGAAATAATTATAGGTGATAAATGGTATATAAAACGCACTAATCCTTATTTTATTACTAATAATAAAATTGGAGGTAGTGTGTTAACTTTTGTAGAGATTTCTAAAATAAAAAATCTACAAAAAGAATTATCTCTAAGCAATAAATTTCTAAAAAATATTACAACTCTAGCACCAACTATTATTTATATATACAACCATCAAACAAATAGTAATGAATATGCAAATAAAGAGTTATTAGAATTGCTTGGTTTTACTAAAGAAAAAATTGAAAGTTTAGGAGCTGAACTTTTACCTAGCTTAATATATCCAGAAGATTTACCAAAGGTTTTAGAGCATTTAAATACTATAAGTAATGGTAATTTAGGAGTTGTATATGAAATTGAATACAGAATTAAAGATAGTAATGAAAAAATTCATTGGCTTTATTCTAAAGATACTATTTACGAAAAAATACCAGGTACTAACTTTGTAAAACATATTGGTATTGCTTTAGATATAACAGAACAAAAAAATAACGAACAAAAACTTCAAGATTCTAATATAATGTTTAATGCTATTGTAAATGGATCAATGGCAGGTTATTGGGATTGGTATATTAAAGATAATTATGAATATATGAGCCCAACATTTAAAAAAATGTTTGGTTTCGAAGATCATGAAGTACCTAATAGACCAGAATGGTGGCAAAAACAAATACATCCAGATGATTTAGATGGTGTTTTTGAACTTTTTAATAAACATGTTAAATCTAAGGGTAAAGTACCTTTTAATAATGAGGTTCGTTATTTTCATAAAAATGGTAGTATAGTCTGGGTATCTTGTATTGGTAAAGTTATAGAGTGGAATAAAAATGGAGAACCAATAAGAATGGTTGGGAGTCATATAGACATAACTGATTTAAAAAATACTCAATTACAATTAACAGAAGTAAATAAAAAACTAAAAACTAATTTTAATGATACAATAAAAGAACTTAAACAAGCTGAAGAAAGATATGAAAATCTTTATGATTTTGCACCAGACATGTTGTTTTCTATTGAACCCAAAAAAGGAAAAATTTTAGAATGTAATAAAGTTTTTTTACAAAAAATGGGTTACACTAAAAGTCAGATTCTAAAAATGAATATTTTTAATTTATTTCATCAAGAATCAAAAGAAAAAGTAAAATTAGCTTTTCAATTATTTAAAGATGAAGGTGAAATTCATCAAGCAGAGTTAAGCTTAATTTCAAAAAGAAAAAAGAAAATCGATATATTACTTAATTTAAAAGCAATAAGAGATGATAAAGATAAAATTAAGGTTGGCTCAGCTATTGCTAGAGATGTTTCAGAATTGAAAGAAGTAATTACAGATTTAGAAGAATTAACTTATGTTACAACACACGATTTAAAAGCACCGTTAAATAATATTAGTATGTTTTTAAATTTACTTAAAGAAGATGTAGATATTTCTGATAATAGTACTAAAGAGGCAATAAGTTGGATTGAAAAGAATGTAAATAAAGCAGAATTAACCCTTAAAAACTTATTATCTGTTACTAAAGCTAGATCATTAGTTTTAGAAGATATGTCTTTAGTAAATTTAGAAGAAGCTATATCAGAAGCAAAAGATAATTTAGATATAAATATTTTAAAAAATTGTAAAATAACCTATGATTTAAGTAAATGTAATGCAATAAATTTCTCTAGAATGCATTTGGTAAGCATGATACAAAACTTAATTGATAATGCAATAAAATATTCTAAACCAGATATAAAACCAGAAATACATATAGAAACTACTTTTAACAATAGTTTTTATTGTATTGCTGTTAAAGATAATGGTATTGGTATAGATTTAAGAGAGCATAAAGATCGTGTTTTTGGTCTTTTTAAAAGAGCAAATGATGACACTAAAGGAAGTGGCTTAGCATTATACATTATTAAAAAGGTTTTAGAGAAAACAGGCGGAAAAATTGAAGTTGAAAGTAAATTAGGAGAGGGTAGTACTTTTTATTTGTATTTTAAGAAATAGTAAGAAATAAAAGATAAAAAATGAAAAATGAAAAAACTATTTTATTAATTGATGATGACGAGTCTACTAACAGGTATCATGAAATTATTATAAAACAACTAGATAACGATATTTTAGTGCATAAAGCTAAAAACGGTAGAATTGCATTAGATTTTTTAGAATCTGATAAAGTTGCTGACTATCCTAAATTGATTTTTTTAGATTTAAATATGCCTGTAATGGACGGTTTTAGGTTTGTAGAATTATACCAAAAATCTGCAAGTTTTAGACAACATGAAAAAAAAATTATTGTTCTAACAACTTCTCTTATACCGGAAGAAAAAAAGAAAATGCTTGAAAATAATAATATAAAAGAATTTCTTAATAAGCCATTAAATAAAAATATGTTAAAAGAAATTCTAGAAGAAATTTTTTGAAGAAAAAGATTAGATTAATTAGTCGATTTTTGAAAAAGTAAAGTTAAAAGTACTACCTTTTCCTAACACTGAATCTACCCATATTTTTCCTTTATTTAGATCAATAATTTTTTTACATTCAGCTAAGCCAATTCCTGTACCTTCATAGTCGTCCTTTGAATGCAAGCGTTTAAAGGCTTCAAAAATAATGTCTAAATGTTTTTTTTCTATACCAATTCCGTTATCAGAAATAGAAAATTTGAAAACATCGTTTTTTTCTTCAATATTTATTAAAATTTTTGGGATTTTCTCAACTTCTGTATATTTTAAAGCATTGTTTATTATATTAAAAAGTACTCTATAATAATCTTGTTTATATCCTTTTGTTTCAAAATTAATACCTTTAACTGTAATTTGTGCATTTTTTTCTTTGATTAAAGAGAATAAACTAGTTTTTACTTCTTCTATAATTTCGTAAATATTAAAATGCTCTGCTACTCTATCCTCACCAATTACTATATATTTTAATAAAGAATTTATAAAAGTTTTCATTCTGTATGCAGACTTTTTTATAGCGTCTACACTAACGTTTGTTATCTCATTCATATTATCTCTTTCTTCGTCTAATATGCTTAAATAAGATATTATTGTGTTTAAAGGAGATTGTAAATCATGTGAGGTTAAATATGAAAACTCAGTTAAAGATTTATTTTTTTCTTCTAAGTCTTTATTTTTTTTACTTAGTTTATTAGTTTCTTTTATTTTTCTTTTATAATTTACAGCTGAAGTTACATTTGCATTATAGCCAATTACCCTATTTGGTTTATTGTTTTTTTCTATTATTTTTATGGCCTTAGATTCTAGGTAAATAGTTGAACCGTTTTTATGCTTACAGCGTAAAATTACTTCATAACGATTGCTTTTACCGTTTATATATTTAATTAATTTTTTTTCTGCATTTATTAAGTCTTCTGGATAAATATGATTTTTCCAATTTTCTAAAGATGCATTTTTATCTGTTAGTTTGTAACCTAGCTCTAACCAAATATTATCGCTAATCCATTGTCTATTTGGGTTTTCAAGGTCTAGATACCAAATGCTGTCTAAGCATTTGTTTTTAATGTAGTTTAATACGAATTTATCTTTTTTTAATAAATCACGATATTCCTTTTCTAAAATACTAATCAAAGGGCCTGTATTTAAGTAATTAATAAATAGGGAGAATGCGTAAATATATAAAAAAAAATTATATAATAATGTTTATTAATGAAAGACTAAAAGAATAGTCTTTATCTAAGGGTAATTTTTTGTACTTATAATCTAAATACGTGTAGGAGTGGAGTAAGTTTAGGTTTGTTAATTATGTTTTTAAACTTTTTTT
>ENA-OUOG01001183-OUOG01001183.1-marine-metagenome-genome-assembly--contig:-NODE-1183-length-31066-cov-4.700797_pt1 | contig 31066 bp, 28 predicted proteins | sample MGYA00248635_ERZ508505 | MGnify/ENA primary metagenome ERZ508505 (study PRJEB26176, sample SAMN06267871) | marine metagenome | isolation source: Saanich Inlet, British Columbia, Canada | place: Pacific... | reverse complement strand
GATGGTTTAGACGGGGATACTGATACGCGCGCCCAAGCCACCTAAATTACTTCTTTGGAGCTTGATGTCTCCACCATGGCCTCTTGCTATATCGAGCGCTATGGCCAAGCCAAGCCCGGTCCCGCCAAGATTGGCTGTTCGTGCGTCATCTAAACGATAAAATGGTCTAAAAACCTCATCGAGCTTATTGTCGGGAATGCCAGGGCCATTATCATCAATATAAATTTCTACTTTTTGTTCATCACGGCTTCGGCGGGCTGTTAAATGAACAACTGGTGCATGCGCGCAGGCATTATTGATCAAGTTTGAAACACAGCGCTTAAATGCATTTGGTTTAATATTAAGGTCGACTTCAACGCAGTCGATAAATTTGACTTGAACATTGGGCCAGCGCCGACGCGTGTCCTGTGTGATATTCTCAAGAAACGGTTTGAGTGCTGTGCGTTTTGCGCTCTCTCCAGCATAGCCTTTGGCAAATGCTAAATAATCATTCAGCATATTTTCCATTTCATTAATGTCACCGCTCAGAGCTTCTGTTTCTGGACCTTGCGGCAGCATGGCCAATTGTAGCTTCAGGCGCGTTAACGGTGTGCGCAAATCATGACTGACACCGGCCAGCATTGTTGTGCGCTGTTCAATCTGTCTTTGGATCCGGTCACGCATTTTCATGAATGATGCGGCAGCGCTTCGAACTTCGGCAGCCCCACTTGGCCGGAAGTTTGGCATATCTATGCCTTTACCAAATCGTTCAGCTGCTTCAGCTAGGCGTTGGATCGGACGAACTTGGTTTCTTAGAAAAATACCAGATATCAGCAATAACAGTGCTGATGTGCCGGTCATGTAAATAAGAAATATATGAGTATTCGTGGCGTAAACGCGCTTACGTTGGGTGAGAACACGCATGACTTCACCTGGAAGCAAAATACGAATATCGACATAATTATCATAGGTTGATGTATCTATCCAAAAGGGGCGGCCTATTTGTGAGCTGATTTCGCCTGATAAAGAGCTGTCGAGAAGGGCGACGATAGGTGTTGGAACTGGGGGCGGTAAAGTTTCACCTGGTAAGAATGCAACACTCATATCAAATGTATCATTTGCTAACTGGCTAAGCTCATAACTATCGCTGCCTTGTTCTTTCATTCTAAGTTCTGCCAAAAATGCAATGTCGCTGACCACGGCATTGGACAGTCTTTGGGTTACCGTATTCCAATGTCTTTCTAAGAAAACGAAGGTGATAATGATTTGAGTGACGACGACCGGCATGACGATAATTAATAATGACCGAGGGAAAAGTCCCGTCGGCATATATCGTTTTAAAAAGGCGCCTAAATCAAAAGCCATTAGTCTATCCGCAATAAGTAGCCAGAACCACGAACGGTCTGGAGGTAAATAGGGTCACGAGGATCTTCTTCTATTTTACGTCTTAGCCGATTGATCTGAACATCGATAGCCCGCTCAGAAACATTGTTTTCATCTGAGAGTTCTTCGCGTTTTACAATCTGCCCTGGTTCTTGCGTCAATTTTCGAAATAATTCTATTTCACGGGTTGTGAGGGTTACCCGAACACCATTATTCAGCAATTCTCCACGTTTGTAATTAAAGACAAAGGTCCCAAAACTAACTTCGCTTGGCGGCTCACTTGCAGGCGATGCTTCCATTTGGCTGCGACGCAAAATGCTATGGATGCGCAATAAAAGTTCTTTTGGATCAAACGGCTTGGTTAGGTAGTCATCGGCACCCATGGATAAACCATCGATGCGGTCCTCCGTCTCAGCTCGTGCTGTTAAGAGAAGAATAGGGATAGGGTTTCTGCGAGATCTTAATATTTCGGTAAACTCTAATCCAGAGAGGCCTGGCATCATGACATCAAGAACCATCAGGTCATAAATGAGGTTTTTCATGAGAGAAGCTGCTTCTTTGGCATCTGCAGCAATTGTAACTCTAAAGCCATTATCTCTGAGGTATTTTTTAAGTAAATCACGTATCCGCGTATCGTCGTCGACCACTAATATGTGCGGTGTGTTTTCATCTGCAATACGTCCAGCCATTGGTTAATGCTCTCCATCGCCATTTGCGTGAACAGAGTTTACGCCGCTTAGAACCGTTTTTTCTTTTAGTGCACTGGCAATTAACTTATCAACTTCTTCACGGTTTTGTGGAGAGATTATTTCTTTCATAACATTCTTCCAGGCTTCAAATTGGGTCGCATCGACAGACATGGCCGCCATTGCAAATCGCTCAATTTGTGGCTTGATTAACTCATTGTGGAGCCTGTGGCCCTTGGCTGTAAGGTGCACAAGGCGTTTGCGTCGATCGTGTTCGCCAATTTGCTGTTGAATATAGCCACCATCAATAAGCTCACGCAAAACCCGCGCAAGACTTTGTTTTGTGACTTGTAAAATGGTGAGCAGCTCAGCAATATTTAAACCAGGGTTGCAACCCACAAAATGCAAAACGCGGTGGTGGGCGCGCCCAAAATGATGCCGCTCGAGAATAATGTCTGGATCAGAGATGAAATCGCGATAGGCAAAGAACATAAGTTCAATCGCATCTTTAAATTGATTTAAAGATACTTGTTTTCTTTCGGATAATTCGAGGTCATTTTTCTTATTCGAATTTGTCACGTTTAACCCCATATAACAGGCGAGATATCATTTCATAAATACGTCAGCCTTGTTGACATATTATAGTTTGCCTGATAATTATATCAGCAATTCATAAAAATACGACCGGCAAAATCCGGATCGGGGAGATGGGCTATTATGAGCGTTCCGTTTGATCAGCGAGATGGTTATATCTGGATGGATGGTGCTATGCGTGATTGGAAATCATGCCAAGTTCATGTTCTCACCCATGGCTTGCATTATGCCTCAAGCGTTTTTGAGGGCGTGCGGGCTTATAATGGTCAAATTTTTAAGCTTGAGGAACATACTGAGCGGCTACTTTATTCTGCAGACGTGCTTGGATTTGAAATTCCATTCAGCGCTAGTGAGATTAATGCGGCATGTACGGAAACCCTCAAGAAAAATAATTTATCGAGCGGATATTTACGTCCAATTGCTTGGCGTGGCAGTGAAATGATGGGCGTTTCGGCTCAAAATAACAGCATTCACCTCGCTGTTGCGGCTTGGGAATGGCCATCTTATTTTGACCCTGAGCAGCGTAAAAAGGGCATTCGGATGGATATAGCGCATTATCGTCGTCCTGACCCGATGACGGCGCCTTGTCATGCAAAAGCTGCTGGTCTTTATATGATTTGTACCTTGTCAAAACATGCGGCTGAGAAAAAAGGTTATGCAGATGCAATGATGCTAGATTGGCGCGGGCAAGTAGCAGAAACCACTGGGGCAAATATGTTCTTTGTTCGTGATGGCGCAATCCATACACCAAAACCTGACTGTTTTTTGGACGGGATTACGCGTCGTACAGTTATTGGTCTTGCTAAAGCACGCGGCATTGAGGTTATTGAACGCGTTATTATGCCAGATGAATTGTCTGGTTTTAGCGAGTGTTTTATTACCGGCACTGCCGCTGAGGTGACAGCTGTCGGTGAGATTGGTCCTCATAAATTTACACCCAGTGATATTACATTTAATTTGTCTGATGATTACTTGTCACTCGTTGGAGCCCAATAGGCGTCTTCTATAGACAAGTCTGCAATGCCCAGTCATAATTACGCCATGTATTTGCTGGCATAGAGTTGCCAGTTTGTTATGAAAAGGTGTGATCATGGGCTTATATGACAAATATGTTTTACCAAAGTTTTTAGATGTCGCATGTGGTTCTAAGCCCATTTTAAAACAACGCGAAAAAGTTGTCCCCCATTGCACTGGCCGTGTCCTCGAAGTAGGTATGGGGTCTGGATTAAATTTGCCTTATTATAACCCATCTAAAATCGATATTGTTTTTGGTTTAGAGCCGGCGCCGGCGATGGTTGCACTTGCAAAACCCAAAGCAGATGCAGTTCCATTTCCTGTTGAGTTTATTGACTTACCAGGAGAAGAAATTCCCCTAGAGGATAACAGTATAGATACGGTGTTGTTAACCTATACATTGTGCACGATCCCAGGCGCAGAGGCGGCGCTGGCGGGCATGCGCCGCGTGTTAAAGCCGGGTGGCAAATTATTATTCTGCGAACATGGGCGCGCACCCGATGCGGCAATTGAAAAATGGCAAAATAGAATTAATGGTGCTTGGCGCCATATCGCGGGTGGATGTAATGTTAATCGCGATATACCCGGATTAATAAAAGCCAGCGGATTTAATATTACCGATATGGATAGCATGTATTTGCCATCAACGCCGCGTGTGCTTGGTTTTAATTATTGGGGGAGCGCAAAAAAAGCATGATAGTTTTTGTTGACCTGTAGCGCAGGTTAACCCCGGCTATTTTAGAAAATTTATGCGTTTAGCTTTTTATCCGTTAGCTTTTATTCGTTGTCATTTGCGTGTGGCTGAAATGGTTACGAGCAATACCAATTATAACATAGTAAATAATAAAAGCCGCAAACCAAAAGAAGATAGAAAGTTTTTCACCTAGATTTAAACTAAGCGCCAAGCCAATTGCGTAAAGAAAAGCAGATAAAGCAAGGATGCTCAGCAAAGTCATGAGCGGGGTTAGTCCGCTTGACAGGAAAATATGATGAATATGTGTTCTGTCTGGTGACATTGGTGAAACGCCACGTAATATGCGTCTTGTCGCTGTTGAAATAGTGTCAAATACAGGTACGCTCAGGCTCCATAAGACAAGTGAAGCTGGGAAAAACGTATTCTCGCTCCATCTACCCTCGGAAACCTGAATAAGGGACGTTGCCAAAAGAAGTCCAATCAACATGCTGCCGCTATCACCCAGAAAAATTTTCTTTCCTGAAATCAGGTTAAAATTAAATACTAAAAAGACACTGATTGCAGTGGCGCCAAAGGCAAAACTATGAATGAGCTCGAGGTTAATATCGGTATTGATCATAGGGAAGCTGAATAGAATAAACCCAAGGCAAGACAGAGCAAGGCCGGCGCATAAACCATCAATGCCATCAATCATATTAAAGGCATTTATGAGACCTGTAATGGCAATGATCGTCAGCAACTGAGAGATGAAATCATTTTCCAAAAGCCTATCGATAAAACCAATGCCTATTGTTGTGACGGCAAGCCCGCCATAAATAACAATTAATGCAGCGCTGAAAGATTGGATCATGAATTTATTGATTGCACGAAGGCCCACACGGTCGTCAAGGATGCCGGCGGTGACAAGAAGGCATGCGGCGGTCAATACAGCCCAATTTATATTTTGTATGCCGAGATAGTTTCCGACAAAAAGACTGGCAAGAAGTGCGGGGCCACCAGCAAGCGGGATGATGCCGGCATGATCTTTGCGCCCACCTGGATGATCGACAATATCGAATTTTTTACAAAAATAGTAAGTTCCAAGAATGGCTATAAATGTCGTAATGGCCGCAACCGGTATAATGCTAAATATATCCATGAATAAAAACCCGGCTTTTCATTTAAATCTTTAGAGTGAATATTAGTTCTGTATTTTTAAGACAATCACAACAAACGTGTCATTGTAATACATTTAAAGTAATAGTTTCGCATATTATTATTAGCATAGATTAACGCATTTGGTCTTTTGGCTTTTATATTTTTTATTTTTAATATTATTATAATGATGAAACGAGGGCAGTAAGATTAATCGACTTCCATTTAAACTTTAGAGCGTTCTTGATTAAGAATTCTTAGGCTTGTCATGTGTTGTAAGCCTCCTTTCATGAGTTTAAATTCAAATATGCTTATATTATTGGTTTTGATTTCGCGTGTAAAATTTATCCGAATCGAAGAAGGTATTTTTTAATTCTTTTGCTATTTATTTTTAGCGGCAGAAAAGCGGGGCGTGTTTTGGAAAACATAGAAGATGATATAGACCCTGCTGAGGGTCTAAATGCTAAATCCAAATGGTATGTGGCCCAGTTAAAGCCTAATGGGTTTCAAAAAGCCGTTGTGAATTTAGAACGACAAAATTTCAAGACCTTTATGCCCCTGCAAGAACGAAATGCAAAAATTGGGCGTCGCCTCAGTATTATTGAGAAGCCTATTTTCCCTGGATATATTTTTGTAAGCTTTGTGCCCGATGCCGGTGGGTGGCATGTCATTAATTCAACGATTGGTGTGTCGCGGTTAATGGGTTTGAAAGCGGGTGTGCCATCACCAGTGCCGGATGCATTTATGGCGGGTTTGTTTGCGCGGTGTGATAATGACGGCGTATTACAAGCAATGTCGGATTTGAAAGTCGGTGATCGCGTGCGTATGGTTTCTGGACCTTTCGCAGATATTATTGGCGAAATAGATACTATCTTAGGGGACAATAATATTCGTCTCTTATTTGACATTATGGGACATGCTACAAAAGTTGATGTAGCTTCGGGCAAGTTAGAGCGGCTATAAAGCCTTGCGTCACCCTGATATTGTTTCGGGTAATAGCGCAAATATGTGTGGCACAAGAGGAGTGACGAAAATTAAAGTTTCGATAGTCGGTGGCGGTATAAACGGGCTGAGTATTGCTTGGCGGTTGGCCAGGCGAGGGCATAATGTTTCGCTTTATGAAGCAGACTCTGTTCTTTCTAAGACCAGCTCGGCATCTTCTAAAATGTTGCATGGTGGTATTCGTTATTTAGAGACGGGGCAAGTGAGCCTCGTTTATCAAGCCTTAAAAGACCGACACTGGTGGATCACCCAGGCTGGATCTTACGTAACTATTCGTTCATTTTATGTGCCAATTTACCGCGATAGTCCGCGCGCACTTTGGAAAATGTTTGTTGGTGTTAAGTTATATGAATGGCTTTCTGGTCGCCGTTCTTTGGGTCGGTCGCGTTTAATATCTCAAAAGGAAATCCCAGAAATGCGGTTTGGGTTGAAACCGGATGGACTGAAGGGGCTTGTGAGTTACTTTGATGCTCAAATGGATGAGCGTGGCCTTGGTCTTTGGGTTAAGCATGAGGCGCAAGCCGCAGGTGTAACTGTTTTTGAAAACTCGCCTGTTGCGAAAGTCAAGACAGATGGTGGACTTGTGCTCAGTACTGGGCAGGAAGTCGCCGCCGACTTATGTGTAAATGCGCTGGGGCCTTGGGCTGAGGAGATACTCGAAAAGTCTAATATATTATCCAAGTTTGAAGTTGAACTTGTGCGGGGAAGCCATCTGGTTATTGATCGTCCTTGGCAGCATGCTTTTTTGCTGCAAGTTAAGACGGACCAGCGCGTTGTTTTTGCTTTGCCTTATGAGGATAAGCTTTTGCTTGGAACAACTGAAGTTGTTCAAGATGCCCCGGATGCTCCTATCTGCTCAGATGCGGAGCGCGATTACCTCATCCGTGCCTTTAATGATTATTTTCTTGATTCAATTTCAACCAAAGACATTTTGTCTGACATGAGCGGTTTACGACCGATTATTAAAACAAAGAAAAGTCATGGAAGTCCGTCAACGGCTAGTCGTGAAAGTGAAATTGAAATCAACAACCGTCTTGTAAATATATGGGGTGGTAAGTGGACCTCGGCCATATCATTGGCCGACAAAGTTACGCAGAAAATAACTAAAGTTTTTCAATAAAGGGAAAAGATGTTGATTGAACGGCTGAGGTCTATGCAGGTCGATTTATACAGCACGGTCTTGATGAGTGTCGCTTTGCTCGTGCTTGCGCTAATGCCAGTAGAGAAACTCCCTCCCACTGAATTATGGGATAAGTGGCAACATGTTCTTGCCTTTGCGGCTTTAGTATTGCCGCTGAGTATTTGTCGGCCGCATTTAATATTATGGACAATTCTTTACGCCCTTTTTTGGGGGGCTTTGATTGAAATCCTTCAGCCATATTTTGGCCGGTTTTTTGAAGCAGCCGATTTTCTAGCCAATGGAGTTGGTGTGACGATTGGCTGTGTGATATCGGTCATGCTGAGGCGTTATATCGGCTTCTCTAAATATTGAGAAAGCAATATATTATGATTGCTCAGGATAACGCATTTGAGTTATCGAACAATTTTTTCCAAAATCATTGCGCTTATGATGAGACTTACTCAGCAGCCTCTGCAGCGTTTGGGAGAGCGGCTAAAAAGCGTTCTGCTTCGAGCGCTGCCATACACCCCATGCCTGCTGCTGTTACGGCTTGTCTAAAGATATCATCTGTCACATCGCCAGCTGCAAAGACGCCAGGGATTGACGTTTCTGTGCTGTCTGGCGCAGTGATCAAATAACCCCCTGCTTTGGTTGCGAGTTTGCCTTCAAACAAAGCGGTTGCGGGTGCATGTCCAATGGCAATAAAAACACCATCGGCTTGAATGTCGCGTTCTTGTCCATCAACAGTATTACGCAGTCGCGCACCTGTGACGCCAAGTGGATTTTCATCACCTATGATTTCAGCAATTTCAGAATTCCATGCGACTTCAATTTTAGGGTGAGCGAGTAGTCGATTTTCGAGAATTTTCTCACAACGTAATTGATCGCGACGATGAACTAAGGTCACTTTGCTGGCAAATTTGGTTAAAAACAATGCTTCTTCAACAGCCGTATTGCCGCCGCCGACCACGAGGACATCTTTATTGCGATAGAAAAAGCCATCGCATGTCGCGCATGCTGAAACACCGAAACCTTGAAACTTTTCTTCGCTTGGTAAACCGAGCCATTTGGCTTGTGCACCTGTTGCAATCACAATTGTTTCAGCTTCAAAAACGGCACCGCTATCGGCAACACATGTAAAGGGGCGCTTGGATAGATCAACCTCGGTAATGATGTCGGAAATAATATTTGTACCGACATGAATGGCTTGGGCTTCCATTTGCTCCATAAGCCATGGACCTTGCACAGCATCTGCAAAGCCTGGGTAATTTTCAACGTCGGTTGTAATTGTTAGCTGGCCGCCAGGTTGCAGTCCGCGCACCAATACCGGTTCTAACATCGCGCGCGCTGCATAAACTGCAGCTGTATAACCAGCTGGGCCAGAACCGATGATCAGAAGTTTTGTTTTTGTGACAGTCGCCATAACCTATTTCCTTTTTTACAGTGCATCGCAGTGCACCCTTCGCCTTAAGCGCCCTAGCTTGGTTTAATAGTTAGCGATTAGGGCTTTGATTCTAAGATGAGTATAACGCGTTGCAAGGCCCCCTTTAAGGGGGGCATATCAGCCGTTCACAGCTTTATGTGCTGAATAAGCGTTTAAAAGTGCTTTGGCTATATCGGGTGTGTCATCCCGTCCCGTATTATCCCATAGCTCAATTTGGCCGTTAAATGCTTTTGTGAGGCCTTGCGCTTCTAAATTGTCTTGGAAAAGTTCAAATTTAGTACGTTTTTTCGTGCTGAGCCGAAGTACATAAACGGGTTTTCCAGACGCGCAGGCTTCACCTGTCATATTAACACTGTCAGCTGTTACCAATAAAGCGTCGGCAATGTTTAAAAGTGCAGGGTAGGGATTGTCGCCTGTTCCGCTATAAATATATGCATTCTCAGGGTTGATGGCATTTAAGACACGCTTAGTCAGGTCAGCTGGTGTGCGGCGCGAAACTGAAATAATTAAATAAAATGTTTTGCTTAAATCAATCAGCTGTTCTGTAAATCGAAGGACTTCATCCTCAGCAAACTGATAAGCTGAATTGGGGCCGCCAATGACGACACCAAGTATGTTTCGCTTCTGATCACTAAAGCGATCCACCCACTTAGCGCCTTCCTCTGATAAAAGACGCGGGGTTAATTTGTGAGGGCTCAAGAGCGTGTTGAAAACATTCGGCCCATAGAGTTTGTCGTGCTCGGGGGCCCATATAAAATCAAAATGCTTGGGATTGCATTGTGGGTCCTGCAAATAGGCCGTAAATGTTTTGCCGCCCGATGCATTTTTGATGTAACGCGCGTATGGCGCTGCAATACGTGAACTTGCAATCACCATATCGGGCCAAGGTGCTGCTATTTGATGGTCTAGTCCTGCGGCCATGACGCTTGGCCAATAAGGTGCTGTGATATTATTGAACCAATGACGCGCGACGGTAATCGGTCTAATGTTATTTGCATCGAGATAAGCGCATAGACCTTCGCAATTGACTTCATTACCGCGATTACCATTCGTAATGGTCCAAATTTGATTAATCTTACTCATTTAAGATTTATTCTTTCAATATTGCGCAATTATATTGCGCAAAACAACGTCGATACGTATATTCACAACGATAAAACCTAATATGTTTTGTCTTATAGGTGAAGGCGAATATGAGATCTCTCGACACAATTGATTTGAAAATTATTTCTATTTTACAAGATGAGGGTCGAATTTCGAATGTCGACCTGGCAAGTCGTGTTGGTATTTCTGCGCCCCCGTGTTTACGGCGCGTGCGTGCTTTGGAAGATGCGGGCTATATCTCAGGCTATCATGCGAATGTGAATGCGCAAAAATTGGGATACGGTGTCACGGTTTTTGCGATGGTTGGCTTACACAGCCAGGCCGAAATTGATTTACAAGCATTTGAAAGCCGCGTTGCCGCTTGGCCCGAAGTGCGCGAGTGCCATATGCTCAATGGTGAGATTGACTTTATTCTAAAATGCGTTGCCCCTGATCTGGCGAGCTTTCAAACCTTTTTGACGCGAGAGTTAACGCCAGCCCCGAATGTGTCGCATGTGCGGACATCTTTGACCATACGACAGTCCAAACAGGCCTTTGGTGTGCCAGTGCATCAAAAAATTACAGATTAGAGTATAGGCCGGGCGCTTTAGATATATTTAACGCTCAACACTTCATATGCCTTGCCACCACCTGGCGTGACCACTTCGACACTGTCGCCAACAGATTTTCCAATCAATGCGCGTGCGATAGGGGAAACAATTGAAATTTTCCCTTGCTCCACATTGGCTTCATATTCTCCAACGATTTGGTAAGTTATTTCGGCATCTGTATCTTCGTCTGCCAGTTCCACTGTGGCGCCAAATTTAATTGTGTCGCCCGATAGAGAAGAGACATCTATTATTTCAGCGCGCGAGAGCTTATCTTCGAGATCAAGGATGCGGCCTTCATTGTGACTTTGTTGTTCTTTTGCGGCATGATATTCGGCATTTTCAGACAAGTCACCATGCGCCCGTGCTTCAGAGATCGCGCGAATGATTACCTGGCGCTCATGCCCCTTTAGGCGGTGGAGTTCATCTCCGAGGGCTTCGTGGCCCTGTCGTGTCATCGGCACTTTTTCCATAATCTATTCCTAGCGGTAACTCAGATCCTGAGGGATATGTTTCTTTAAAATCAAAAGACTTGCAAGCTTCAATTCATATTAAAGATTACTTAATTTAGCATAATCTTGAAGCGATTGAACTTGAATGGGGTTGCTTCGCAACGCTGAAATTGCCGATACCGCGGCCTCAGCCCCTGCAATGGTTGTGTAATATGGCACTTTCATCATAAGAGTTGTGCGGCGTATAGATTTGCTGTCATTCAAAGATTGCTCGCCTTCAGTTGTATTAATAACCAACTGGACATCGCCGTTTTTCATTACATCCACAATATGCGGTCGCCCTTCAAGCACCTTGTTGACGGGCTCTACATCAATCCCTTGTTTTGTTAAATAATCGGCTGTGCCGCGTGTGGCAATAATCTTAAAGCCAAGCTCTTTAAGTTGTTTGACCGGCGCGATCACGCGCTGCTTGTCGCCTTCGCGAACAGAGATGAAGGCGCAGCCAGATTGTGGCAATACAGACCCCGCCCCGATTTGGCTTTTGGCAAAGGCCATATCGAAACGTTTATCGATACCCATCACTTCACCCGTTGAGCGCATTTCTGGTCCCAATATTGTATCAACGCCGGGGAACCGTGCGAAAGGAAATACAGCTTCTTTAACGGCATAATATGGCAGGTTAATTGGCTTGAGATTAAATGTGTTTAATGACACGCCAGCCATTAAACGAGCTGCAATATTGGCAATAGGTTTGTTCAATACTTTGGCAACAAAGGGTACAGTTCGGCTTGCACGAGGATTAACTTCGATAACGAAAATATGCTCGCCTTGGACCGCAAATTGAACATTCATGAGTCCGCGGACATTGAGAGCGAGTGCCATTTTGGTAGCTTGTTCGCTTAAATTATCAATGATGTGTTGCGGTAGAGAGTGCGGTGGCATTGAGCAAGCGCTATCACCTGAATGTACACCGGCTTCTTCAATATGCTCTAATATGCCTGCTACATAGACATTCTCGCCGTCACATAAAACATCAACATCAAGTTCTGTTGCATCCCGCAAATAGCCGTCGATGAGGACAGGGCTGGTGCCAGAAACAATGACAGCCTCACGCATATAACGTTCCAACTGCGCATCAGAATTAACGATTTCCATTGCCCGACCCCCTAAAACATATGAAGGCCGGATAACCACAGGAAATCCGATGCGCTGAGCAATGACGCGGGCTTCTTCTGCACTGCGCGCGATACCATTCGGGGGTTGGCGTAAGTCGAGCTCTTCAAGCAAAGCTTTGAAGCGATCACGATCCTCTGCGAGATCAATAGCATCTGGTGAGGTGCCTAAAATGGGAACATTATTTGCCTCAAGTGCGGCCGCCAGTTTCAATGGTGTTTGGCCGCCAAATTGAACAATCACGCCAGCGAGTTCGCCTGAGGTTTGCTCGATGGCCATAATTTCTAATACATCTTCTTCTGTCAGTGGCTCAAAATAAAGGCGGTCTGATGTATCATAATCGGTCGACACCGTTTCGGGATTGCAATTGATCATAATGCTTTCAATATCAATGTCCGCGAGGGCGTATGCGGCGTGACAGCAGCAATAATCAAATTCGATGCCTTGTCCGATTCGATTAGGTCCACCACCAAGAATGACAGCTTTTTTGCGGTTACTTGGCTCGGCTTCCTGTTGGAGGGCAAGCGGAGATGGCATATCATAGCTGGAATAGAGGTAAGGTGTGGTCGCTGCAAATTCAGCCGCACATGTATCAATGCGACGGTAAAAAGGGCGTACATTCAAAGCGTGGCGATGTGTGCGTATCTCTTGCTCAGTTTTATTGGTCAGCTCGCCTATGCGTGCATCAGAAAATCCCATTTTCTTAATTTGGCGCATCGCATTCTCATTGCTGGGAACACCACTTTTTTGGATTAATTTCTCAGCAATAATCAACTGATTGAGCTGTTCAATGAACCAAGGGTCGAAACCAGCAAGATCGTGAATATCCTGCTCAGACATGCCTTGGCGTAAAGCATGGGCTGCCATTAACAACCTAAATGGCATCGCATTTGTGAGCGCAGCGCGCATAGCGCTAAGGCCCTCTGGCGTCGAGATGTCTGGTGCGTTTTCAGGTTCGTTTAAGCCTGTTAAGCCTGTCTCCATTGAGCGCAATGCTTTTTGCAGAGATTCTTGGAAATTACGTCCAATGGCCATGCCTTCACCAACAGATTTCATGGCTGTGTTGAGGTCAGGTTCAGCACCAGGAAATTTCTCAAAGGTAAAGCGTGGAATTTTAGTTACGACATAGTCAATGGTCGGCTCAAAACTTGCGGGTGTTACACCGGTAATGTCATTAGACAATTCATCAAGCGTATAGCCAATTGCAAGTTTGGCAGCAATTTTAGCAATCGGAAAGCCCGTTGCTTTGGAGGCAAGTGCTGAAGATCGTGACACGCGCGGGTTCATCTCAATCACAATAAGACGACCGTCTTTAGGGTTAACTGCGAATTGCACATTCGAGCCACCTGTTTCAACGCCAATTTCCCGCAATACAGCAATCGATGCATTGCGCATAATTTGATATTCACGATCAGTCAGGGTTAGGGCGGGTGCAACGGTTATACTGTCGCCCGTATGCACGCCCATTGGGTCAATATTTTCAATGGAGCAGATGATAATACAATTATCTGCCTTGTCGCGCACGACTTCCATTTCATATTCTTTCCAACCAATAATGCTTTCATCGATCAATACTTCGGTGACAGGGGAAGCGTCTAATCCGCTATCAACAATCTCGATAAACTCTTCACGGTTATAGGCAATGCCACCTCCAGTGCCACCAAGTGTGAAGGAGGGGCGAATGATTGCCGGGAGGCCAACAAACTCCAAAGCCTCCATCGCGTCTTCCATTGTATTAACGATACGCGACTTCGGGCTCTCTAGGCCTATGCGGTCCATTGCCTCGCGAAACAATGCGCGGTCTTCAGCTTTGTTAATGGCCTCTAGGTCGGCACCAATAAGTTGCACATTATATTTTTCTAAAACACCATTTTCGGCCAAAGAAATAGCTGTGTTTAGCGCTGTTTGTCCGCCCATTGTTGGTAGAATGGCATCTGGCCGTTCTTTTTTAATAATGCTCTCAACAACTTCTGGTGTGACAGGTTCGATATAGGTTGCGTCGGCAAGTTCCGGGTCAGTCATAATGGTCGCGGGATTTGAATTGACCAAAATGACGCGATAACCTTCTTCGCGCAGCGCTTTACAAGCTTGCGTACCCGAATAATCGAATTCACAGGCCTGTCCAATTACAATTGGTCCTGCACCAATGATCATGATGCTTGAGATGTCGGTACGTTTCGGCATGTCTAGCGCTCCATCGCCGCTACGAAGCGGTCAAATAAGTAAAAACTGTCTTGGGGACCTGGTGAGGCCTCGGGGTGATGCTGAACCGAAAAGATAGGACGTCCATCGGCTTGGATGCCGCAATTACTGCCATCAAAAAGACTGACATGGGTTTCGCTCACACCCTCAGGTAGGCTTTCTCGATCAATCGCAAAGCCATGGTTCATTGATGTAATTTCAACTTTACCTGTTGTAAGATCTTTAACAGGGTGGTTGGCCCCGTGATGCCCTTGCGCCATTTTGATGGTTTTGGCGCCAAGCGCTAATCCAAGCAATTGGTGACCAAGGCAAATGCCGAAAAGTGGTTTTCCGCTATCGATCATGCGTGTAATGGTGGGTAATACTTTTTCACCTGTGGCTGCTGGGTCGCCAGGTCCGTTTGACAAAAAATAGCCATCAGCCTCAAGAGCCATGATGGCGTCAGGGTCCATTGTTGCGGGGACTAAAGTGACATCGCATCCGGCTTCAGCAAGACAACGCAATATGTTCTTTTTTGCCCCGAAATCATATGCGACAACCCGCTTGCGGGTGTTTGCCTCTGAAAATCCTTCATGCCAATGCCACCGTCCTTGGCGCCATTCTTGAACATCTGAGCGCGTCACTTTGCTCGCAAGATCCGCGCCTTCTAGTCCTTCAAATGCCCGGACCTGTGCCGCGAGTGCTGGTATATCAAAATCGCCATCATTTTGATATGCGATGGCGGCATTAAACATGCCATGGTCGCGAATACGAAGTGCGATCGCTCGTGTGTCGACGCCACTTAAACCAATGAGCCCGCGTTGTTCGAGCCACGTCGCCAAATTTTGCGTGTTGCGATAATTCGACGGATTGGTGATGGCTTCGCGAATAATCATCCCTTTTGCACTCGGGGCACTATGATTGGATGTTTCATCATCTTCGTCATTAGTGCCGATATTGCCGATATGGGGGAAAGTGAAAGTAACAAATTGCTCGGCATATGAAGGATCGGTCAAAATTTCTTCATAACCCGTCATAGCCGTATTAAAGCAAACTTCGCCAATGGCCACGCCTTGAGCGCCAATGCCATAACCATAAAGGGTTGTTTCATCGCCCAAGACGAGCACCGCGTTTGGCTTTGGAAACTGCCAGTTTTTAATATCTTGCATCATCTGTCAGAGCCCTTTCTTGTCGTGAATCTTTTTGCAAAAAAGGCAAAAAAAAACGCCCTCACGTTCGTGGGGCGGCGTATGTCTGGCAAAAATTCCATGGCAAAACTCTTTAATTCCGGGTGATCTCGCAGGTCGCGAAAGCTGTGAGAAGCTATCGAAAACAGCCGCTATGGTCAAGTCTGGGGCGAGGATTCTTGTTGAAAAAATAACCAATAAAATACAAAGACTTATAAGGCGTTTTCAGCAATATTATGTTTGCGTTGGAATTCAAGGGGCCAGTAAAACCCCACAATCTTGAATAGTGGCAATAGTTCGATTCTTTTCTGGTTCATCTTTTCGCTATAAAGTTGATTGAATTCATGTAAGCGATGCGTTAGGTTCCCCGCTCCGAAACCGAGTGGAGTGACTCATATGCGCGTGCGCATTAACGATGCCTTGAAAACGGCAATAAAAGATCAAGATAAAATTCGTTCAGCAACATTGCGTTTGATTATGGCCGCGGTCAAAGATCGCGATATTGCGGCGCGCTCTGATGATAATTATGACGGCGTAAGCGATGCTGAAATTTTGGATATTCTGAGTAAGATGGTGCGACAGCGAAATGAGTCAGCCACCACATATGAAGAGGCAGGCCGTCCAGAGCTTGCCGAACGCGAGCGTGCTGAGATTTCTATTATTGAAGAGTTTCTCCCCGAACAAATGTCTGCAGACGATGTACAAGCGGTCGTGGCCAAAACCATTGAGGCGCTCGAGGCTCAATCTTTTAAAGATATGGGGCGCGTGATGGCGGCATTGAAAGCGGATTATGCTGGTGAAATGGATTTTGGCCAAGCCAGCGCTATCGCCAAAAAATTGTTAAGTTAGGTGCTTTGCGCCTTATAGGTTGTGGCTTTCTACCCCCTAAACTGATGTATTGGTCATTGTATCGGTTGTGATTTATTGAATTTCCCCAAATATGTGCATTTCAATGGCTAGCAAGTTGCATTATTTGGCATATTATAGCCTATGGCATTTCCAGCTCATTTTATTGAAGAAATTAAAAATCGTATCTCGGTCTCGTCCGTTGTTGGTCGTCACGTCAAATTGCAACGCCGTGGGCGCGAATATGTTGGGCTATCGCCCTTTAAGTCAGAAAAAACCCCCTCTTTTACAGTGAATGATGACAAACAGTTTTATCATTGTTTTGCGACGGGTAAACATGGCTCTATTTTTGACTTTCTTATGGAAACACAGGGTCTTAGCTTTATAGAGGCTATTGAGCGTTTGGCCGCTGAAGCTGGGTTATCTATGCCCGAGCGTGATCCTCAGGACGCGGCGAAAGCAGAACAACGCCAAGGGTTAAGCCATTGGATGACGAAAGCATCAGAATGGTTTATTCAACAACTCAATACCTCCGATGCGGCCAATGCGCGGGACTATTTGAGTCGTCGAGGCCTAGGTCAGGAACTCAAAGATAAATTTGGCGTGGGATATGCTCCGGCGCATAAGAATGGTTTGACGGGTTACTTGACTGGATTGGGGGCGAGCCCAGAAGATTTATTGAGTGCGGGGCTGACGATTAAGCCTGATGACGGACGCCCAATGTTCGATCGGTTTCGCGACCGAATTATGTTTCCAATCCATGATGCGCGAGGGCGAGTGATAGCTTTTGGTGGTCGCGCGCTTGACCCCAATGCACCAGCAAAATATCTCAATTCTCCAGAAACGCCTTTGTTTCATAAAGGCGCCAACCTTTATAATTTCCATCGTGCGCGCCAGCCTTCCTATGACGCAAAGCGGGTCTTGGTGACCGAGGGTTATATGGATGTGATTGGGTTAAGCCGTGTTGGCATTGATGATGCCGTTGCCCCTCTTGGTACAGCCGTGACCGAGCAGCAAATTGATTTATTATGGCGTTTAACGCCTGAGCCTATTTTATGCCTTGATGGCGATAGCGCGGGTTTGCGGGCTGCTTATCGGGTAATTGATCGGGCTTTGCCACTGTTAAAGCCTGGCTATAGCCTTCGCTTTGCCTTGCTGCCCATGGGCAAGGACCCAGATGATTTGGCGCGCGATGGCGGCCATGAGGCTATAGAAAGAGTGATTGAGCGCGCTGTTTCCTTGGTAGATTTGCTTTGGGATCGTGAATTAGAGCAAGCCCCACTGGACACGCCAGAGCGTCGGGCGCATTTACGCCAGAGGCTACGCGCTTGTGTTCAGCAGATCCAAAATCGAGATATCAAAGAATTATACGGTCATGATATTAAAGCACGCTTGGATAAGCTTTTTGCGCCTGCGCCAGTGCCGGCTCAAAAAGGCGGCCGAATGACGCGCAATTTTACGCGTTCCGATGCCCGCCAAGAAACCCGCCGCTCAGCAGCAGCCTGGGCAAGTAATGGCAATCTCTCGGGCCGTTCAGCCCTTTTAATCGCGGGTTTGATAGCTCATCCACAGCTGGCAACGCGCCATGAGGAGTTGTTACATCGTATAGAGTTCTCAGATCATGAGTTGCGACGCCTGCTCGATGAAATTGTTAATTTTGCTTCTATAAGTGAAACACTTGACACAAGCGCTCTGACAGGGCATTTGAAAGGTCAAGCACTGGATGGGTTGGTCGCGCGAATAGAGCAAATAGCCAAAGCGCATGGATTACAGTTCACACGTCCAGACACAGAGTTTAACGAGGCGGAAGCAGCGTGGCTTGAAGTTGCGCAAATCCACCATACATTAATAACTCTAGAAAGAGAGAAGGCTGAAGCCGAAGCCGATTACGCGGTTTGTACGGCTGATGACGAAGTGGAGAGTTTTGAGCGCTTAAAGGCGATTAAAAAAGAAATTGAGGAATTTGAAGCGCGCACTTTTTAGGGCATTCACAAAAAACGTTATGTTTTGAGATGACGGTCTTTTGTTGCTAAATAGGAGCGAACAAAACGTTTTCTTATGATCAACACTTTTCTCTCATAAGCTAGGGTATTAGAGCTAAGGAACGATATGGCTAAGAAAAAAGCAAAAGAAGAAGAGAAGCAGAGCGTTGATTCATCAGATAGCCCGCTGATCGATCTTAATAATCGTGACGTCAAACGGATGATAAAAGCAGCCAAACAAGTTGGCTATGTCACTGTTGATGCGCTTAATGATGTTTTGCCGCCAGAAGAATTTACATCTGAAAAAATTGAAGACATCATGTCTATGCTTTCGGAAATGGGTATTTCCGTTGTTGAAACCGCCGAAGAAGATAATGATGAAGCCTCAGAAGACGACGCTGAAGGCGATCCAAGTTCTGAAACCGCTCTTGTCGCAAAGCCAGCTAAAGCTGCTGGTGCGGGTGACCGTACGGATGACCCTGTGCGCATGTATTTGCGCGAGATGGGAACCGTTGAGCTTCTCTCGCGCGAAGGCGAGATTGCAATTGCGAAACGCATAGAGGCCGGACGCGAAACCATGATTGCGGGTCTGTGCGAAAGCCCGCTGACATTTCAAGCGATCATTATCTGGCGCGATGAACTGAATGAAGGCAAAGTCTTGCTCCGCGATATTATTGATTTGGACGCGACCTTTGCTGGACCTGACGCGAAAAAAGTTGACCGCAGTGCTGAAGGCGCTGCGCCGCCACCTTCTGGCGCGCCATCTGGTGAGGCCGAAGGCGAGCCTGATGAAGAAGATGAAGAAAACGAAAGCAATATGTCTCTTTCCGCAATGGAAATGGAGCTAAAGCCAAAGGTTTTGGAAAGCTTCGATATGATTGCATCGACCTATAAGAAATTGCGTCGTATTCAAGATAAGTCGGTTGAGCTTCAGTCTGTAAATAAAGAGCTACCAACAGCTCAGCAAAATAAAATGGATAAGCTGCATGCTGAAGTTATTGAGGAAGTCAAAAGCTTAGCGCTCAATGCGAGCCGTATCGAGGCTTTGGTTGAGCAGCTCTATTCTATTAATAAGAGACTTGTTTTGCTCGAAACTCAGCTTTTGCGTTTGGCTGAAAAGTCAGGCGTATTACGCGAAGAATTCTTAAAGCAATATCAGGGTAACGAATATGAAGCCAATTGGTTGCGTCGTGTCTCGCGACTTGCTGGCAAGGGCTGGAAAGAGTTTTCGTCTGATCATCGGACCGAGATAAAAGAAATTCGTGATGAGGTCACTGAGCTCGTAACTGAGACGGGCCTCAATATTGGTGAGTTCCGCCGTATTGTGCGGATGGTTCAAAAAGGTGAACGTGAAGCCCGGATTGCTAAAAAAGAAATGGTTGAGGCTAATTTGCGCCTTGTGATTTCAATCGCGAAAAAATACACAAACCGTGGTCTTCAGTTTCTCGATCTCATTCAAGAGGGCAATATTGGCTTGATGAAAGCGGTTGATAAGTTTGAATATCGTCGCGGTTATAAATTCTCGACCTATGCCACATGGTGGATTCGTCAGGCAATAACGCGTTCGATTGCCGATCAGGCGCGGACAATTCGTATTCCGGTTCATATGATTGAAACGATCAATAAATTGGTGCGCACCTCGCGGCAAATGTTGCATGAGTTTGGTCGCGAACCAACACCTGAGGAACTGGCAGAAAAATTATCGATGCCGCTTGAAAAAGTGCGCAAAGTTCTCAAAATTGCCAAAGAGCCGATTAGTTTGGAAACACCAATTGGTGATGAGGAAGATAGTCAGCTTGGCGACTTTATCGAAGATAAGAATGCCATCATTCCAATTGATGCCGCTATTCAGTCCAATCTGCGCGAAACCACGACTCGGGTATTAGCTTCGCTAACCCCGCGTGAAGAACGTGTCTTGCGTATGCGCTTTGGTATCGGTATGAATACCGACCATACGCTGGAAGAGGTTGGGCAACAATTCTCGGTGACACGCGAACGTATTCGTCAAATTGAGGCGAAGGCTCTTCGTAAGCTGAAACACCCGAGCAGGTCGCGGAAGCTTCGTAGTTTTTTGGATAATTAATAACTTAGGTTAAAATAGGTTTTATTATGTTGCTTACCTTGATGAAGGCCAAAATACATCGCGCAGTAGTTACGCAATGTGACATGCAATATGAAGGCTCAATTTCGGTTGACCAAGATTGGCTGGATCGAGTTGGTATTTTGCCCCATGAACAAGTTGATGTGTTAAACATTAATACTGGTGGCCGTTTTACAACTTATGCCATCCCTGCCGAGCGTGGATCACAAACGATTGGCATTAATGGTGCTGCAGCGCGCCTTGCTCAGCCCAATGATCTTGTTATTATTATATCTTATGCGCAGATGGACGATGCCGCGGCACGAACATATCAGCCAAAAGTATTTGTGCCAAATTATGGCAAATAAGTGGGGCCTGTAGCTCAGTTGGTTAGAGCAAACCGCTCATAACGGTTTGGTCGCAGGTTCGAGTCCTGCCGGGCCCACCACTTCCTTTTTATTGGATATGAATAGCTTTTTATTGGATACGAATAGTTTTCAAATAGGTTAAAATTTGCCTAAGGTGTGAGGAAATGTTTAAGCATAGTGAACGTTATGCGTGAGAAGGTTATATGAAAAGTATAAAAATTTTTTTCGGTTTGGTGGTCGTAAGCGGTTTTGGATTTTTGATTTGGGATTCGCTTTTAGATTCTGGCTTTTCATTCGGTCCGCCCAAACGCATTGCAGTTACTGTTAAGCTTGAAAATTTATGCGAGGTCAGCGATAACGCTTTTGTTGTTCGCGAACCTAAATCCAAGGCCATGTCTTATTTTAAGAATGGTGTTGCTTATATGAATCTATATTCGGATCGGAAAATTATGTTGGAGGTCAGCCCCAAATATCCTGACTTTGAATATAGTATATTATTAGTGCCGGTTGCACCGGAAGTCACCTTGGTCGCAGATTGTTCGGTTTCCCCCCGCCAGGGCCGTATCATCAATTTGATGCGAGAACAATTCAAGCAATAAATTTATGCGTAAACAAGGAGCTCAGAGATTTTACGGCGCCTTTCTCTCACTTTATTTGCTGAGCAATGGCATTATATCTCATCAAGCGATGGCGGAAACATTTGAATGTGTATTGCTGGGGCAGGGCGGCGTATCTAAGCGCGGATTTACCCGAGTGCCTCCCTTTTTTGTTGAGCTTATTCATGTTAATCCGCAAGCTGTCGGCGAGCATTTTAATCAAATTACCTTTGAGATTGTCCTCGAAACCAGTGGTGAGTTAAAGCTCTCGGGTCGTGATAATTTGTTTATGCATCGCATTGATATCAATAAAAAAACCGGGTTTGTGATTGCTAAAGCCGATGCGCTTGACCTGAGCCGTCCTCGTGTTGAATTGACGGGCAGCTGCGTGGTTAATGAGCATTAGCCGCAATTATTCAAGTGCTATGTGAATTCATCTTGTCAGTTTTTGCGAGCACGGGTAGCATTAGTTTGGCTCTATTTTAAAGGGGAGAGTATTATGGAACCGACTGCAATTATTCAGCCACTCATTGTCTTGGCTGTGTGGACTACGATTATTATGGTGTTGATGTTTGTAAAACGGATACCAGCCATGAATAAGGCTGGCATTGACCCACAAGCCGCAAAACATGTTAAAGATGTGACCTTACCGTCAAATGTCACGCAATATGCTGATAACTATAACCATTTATTTGAGCAGCCAACCTTATTTTATGCCGTTGTCTTAGCAATTGCTTTATTAGGGCATGGCGATCAATTAAATGTTCAGCTTGCATGGGCCTTTGTCTTTATGCGGATTTTGCATTCACTTGTTCAAATTACAATTAACATTGTTATGCTTCGCTTTGCTGTCTTCATGTTGTCTTGGGCTGCCCTCGCTGCATTGATTATCCGGGAAGCCATTCGCATCATTTAAAGTTTTGTGAGGATGAATAAGATATGGTCAGCCTTGCAGGCTGGCCATATTTTTATTTGGGGCTTTTTCCTCTTTATAAGCTTGAAATGCATTCCGGCCTGAAGACTTTTTAAGAATAGATTGTTATAAGGTCTACAAAACCTTTAGGGAGCGGATAAAATATTATCATTCCTGAAAGGATTAAATGTAATACCGGATGGTTTTACAAATGTTGTACTCGAATTTCATAAGGAAATAACCATGGCCGCCTATCAATATGTCTATGTAATGGACCGTCTTTCGAAAACTTATGCAGGTGGCAAGCAAGTCTTAAAAGATATTCGCTTATCCTTTTTGCCTGGAGCAAAGATCGGTATCGTTGGGGTAAATGGCTCTGGTAAATCAACTTTGCTCAAAATAATGGCCGGCATTGATAAAGAATATCAGGGTGATGCATGGGCCGCTGAGGGTGTAAAAGTGGGATATCTCGAGCAAGAACCACAGTTAGATGCCAGCAAGACCGTTTTTGAGAATGTAATGGAGGGCGTTGCTGATAAAAAATCGCTCATGGATCGCTATAATGAATTGGCGATGAATTATTCCGATGAAACAGCTGACGAAATGGCCCAACTTCAAGATGAGATTGATGCGCAAAACCTGTGGGACCTAGACAGTCAAGTTGAACAAGCTATGGATGCGCTACGATGCCCTCCTGGTGAAAGCGGTGTTGAAAAATTGTCGGGTGGTGAAAAGCGTCGCGTCGCTTTGTGTAAACTCTTGCTCGAAAAACCAGACATGTTATTGCTCGATGAGCCGACAAACCATCTCGACGCCGAAACAATCGCCTGGCTTCAGCACCATTTAGAGGCTTTCGCGGGTACGGTGGTATTGGTGACTCACGATCGTTATTTTCTTGATCAGATTACAGGTTGGATCTTGGAGCTGGATCGCGGAAACGGTTATCCCTATGAGGGGAATTATTCAAATTGGCTTGAAAAGAAAGCCAAACGACTTGAGCAAGAGGCTCGAGAGGATGCTACCAAGGAGCGCACTTTGTCGCGTGAACTGGACTGGATTAGGTCGTCACCTAAAGCGCGGCAAGCTAAGAGCAAAGCACGTATCAATGCCTATGATGACCTATTGAATAAAGCAGAGCATGGTGAAGTTTCTCATGCGCAAATTTCCATTCCTTCTGGGCCACGTCTTGGCGGTGTGGTTATCAATAGTGAGGGATTGGTTAAAGCTTATGGTGACCGTCTGCTGATTGATAATCTTAGCTTTCAATTACCCCCCGGGGGTATTGTTGGCGTAATCGGGCCAAATGGCGCGGGTAAGACAACATTGTTCCGGATGTTAACGGGACAGGAAGAGCCAGATAGCGGTAGCCTGCGCGTGGGCGAGACGGTTGTCATGGGTTATGTTGACCAATCACGCGACAATCTTGATGATAATAAAAATGTCTGGGAAGAGATTTCAGGCGGGCTCGATATTATTCCATTGGGCAAGCGCGAAATGAACTCGCGTGCTTATGTTGGTGCGTTTAATTTTAAAGGTGGGGATCAACAGAAAAAGGTTGGTTTATTATCCGGTGGTGAACGAAATCGTGTGCATTTAGCGAAAATGCTAAAGTCTGGCGCTAATCTTTTGCTGCTCGATGAGCCAACCAATGACTTGGATGTGGAGACATTACGGGCTCTTGAAGATGGCTTGGAAAATTTTGCTGGTTGTGCGGTCGTGATCAGTCACGATCGCTGGTTCCTTGACCGGATTGCGACACATATTCTGGCCTTTGAGGGGGATAGCCATGTTGAGTGGTTTGAAGGAAATTACGCTGATTATGAGGAAGATCGTCGGCGACGCCTTGGATCTGCAGCCGATATTCCGACCCGAATTAAGTATAAGCAGTTTAGCCGCTAGGAAAGAAGCAGGGTCAGATTTCTTAAATTAGGAATCTGACGCAGCTGTTTTCATTTGATTGGTGAGGTGTTCAATGAGGGCCTCCATGTTATTATTATTTGTTTTTAGGATCCCGCTGAAAATGTCACGCTGTTCTTGTGCCATCCATACGCCGAGCACTTGAATGTCAAAAAGCGTGTAGCTTCCATCTTTTTCTTCAATAACCCACCAAACCATATCGACAGGTGGCCGCGAGTTTGCAAACTCGACACGGCTATTAACGAGGTGATTACGTCCTTTTGTTTGTGATCCGGTTACAATGACTTTTTCATTGGTGAAGCCAGCTAAGCGATTACCATAAATCTTAACCATCGTGTCGCGAAGTGCTTTTGTGAAGCGAACGAGATCCGCTTTGTCAACTGATCGTGCTGCATGCCCAAGAGTGAATTTTGCTATGCGCGTCATGTTGGTGCGCGTGTCGAGTAATATGCCAAATTCTGTCTCAAGTTGTTGAGGCGTTTCGGCACTTTTAAGAATTTCGAGAGCTTGCGATGTGACATCTGTTATGAAGCGCTCGCTTGGTTTAAGCTCTGCGTGGGCACTCACACTCATGAGGTTATGAGATAGAAGGGCCGTTATAATCATGGTAAAGAAATATCGCATTTTGCAACCTTTGTTTGTGTCGTGCAGCGCGCACTTATTCATCGTCTAAGTCAGTAATATCTGGAAGGCTCTCAAACGTTGTTGCGCCATCTTGAATTTTAAATTGTCTGTTTTGCCAATAAAAACTCTTATAGCTCGTATAAAGGTCAGATGAGCTCTTCGCAAGGTCATCAAGGGGTTCTAAGAGCTCGCTTCTTGTATTTATAACATCTAGGGCGAATATGCCGTCACGATATTCACTCTCACTTAAGTAAAAGGTGGGGTTTAGGAACATGTCCACTGTCCGTCCAACCAAATGGCGCGGTGTTGAAGGGCCAAGAAGCGGGATGAATAAATAGGGGCCGCTGCCAACGCCATATTTAGCTAATGTTTGACCAAAATCCTCGCTTTGCTGCTTAAAACCTAAATGGGAGGCCATATCAATAATCCCCAAAATCCCTATGGTCATATTTATGCCAAAGCGCGCACTGTCGGTTCCCATTTTTGACCAATTCCCTTGAAAAGCATCATTGGCAATCGACACGGGCGTTGTCCATGTTCTTAACACGTTGCTGAATGTGCGGCGCACGGGGCTTGGTAAAACCGTTGTGTAAGCACTGGCAATGGGGCGGGCGAGGTATTTATCTAATACAAGATGGACTGCGAAAGACTTTCTATTGAAACTTTCATAAGGGTCGTGGATAGACGCCTCGGCCTTAGCAATATGAGGCGTGAGCGTGATTGCGACCGTTAAGAATAAAATTGAAATGACGCGTGGCACTTAAGTGTTCCTTTTTTAAAGACTTTCGATGTGAGACCAATTTGCTCACGTAAACTGTCTTTAGCTTAAGTCTGGTCGCTCTATGAGCCAAGTAAAAATCGAAGCAATGGGAGTTATTTGTAACAAAAAATAAGCGCCAGCAATGATTTCTTGACATATAAGGATATCTTTATATATAAAAAGAGCATTGTTAGGGATTGTATTATGGCTGAAGACATTATGGATAATTTGTTGTCCACGCTGCGTGCGGCTGGTGAGCCAACAAGGCTACGTATTTTAGCTGTATTAAGCCATGGCGAGCTTACGGTTTCTGAATTGGTTTATGTGTTGCGCCAAAGCCAACCGCGTATCTCGCGGCATCTCAAACTGCTTGCCGATGCGGGGTTGGTTATTCGGTTTCCTGAAGCCAGTTGGATTTTTTATCGTTTGGCAAAAAACAGTGCCGCGGGCGAGCTTGGGCAATATCTTGTTTCTCGCTTAAACGAGAATACGGCTGCGCTCGACACCGATATGACGCGTCTCTTACATGTCCGTAAGGAACGCCAAGACAAAGCAGAAACATATTTCGCGGAAAATGCGCCCCGCTGGAATGAGATTAGCGCATTGCATATTCCCGAAACTCAAGTCGAGGCGCGCATGCTTAGCTTCTTACCAAACGACCCTGTCGCATTATTGGTTGATCTTGGGACGGGCACAGGGCGCATGCTTGAGGTCTTTGGACCGCATGTAACGGAGGCTATAGGGTTTGACTCAAGTCCCGACATGCTCACGCTCGCGCGCTCACGGTTGAGTAATCTTGGACAAGAGAATTGCCAGGTGCGACAGGGCGATATTGTTGGTTTGCCGCTTGGACCAGGGCAAGCAGATATTTTGATTATGCATCAGGTCCTTCATTTTGTTGATGACCCGACAATGGCGCTGGCCGAGGCCGCTCGGGTGTTGAAACCTGGGGGGCGTATTCTGATCGCTGATTTCGCTGCCCATGATTTGGTTTACCTTCGCGATGAACATGCGCACCGGCGTCTGGGTTTTCGGGATATTGATATAGAGAATTGGCTAAATGAGCATGACTTAGTGCTCGACGTAAGCGAGCATATGACGTCGACATCCGGTAATACTGATCTTGAAGTCGTCTTATGGGTGGCTACAAAATCTCCACTTCCAATTGTATTGTAAAGAATTGAGGGCATACCAGTGAATTTTTCGTTTGAGTTTTTTCCACCCAAATCTGATAAGGCCGAGCTTAATTTGTGGTCTGCGATTAATGCATTGGCACCACTTGAGCCTGAGTTTGTCTCTGTTACTTATGGTGCAGGCGGAACGACGCGCACGCGTACGCATGATTGCGTTCGGCGTATTGTACAAGAAACCAATTTAAATCCGGCAGCGCATTTGACCTGCGTATCGGCGACCAAGTCTGAAGTCGATCATGTGATTGACGATTATGAACATGCAGGCGTACGCCATATTGTTGCTTTACGAGGAGATATGCCGGATTTCGCGCCTTATTCTGTATATCCAGGTGGCTATCTTTCGACGGTTGATTTGGTTAAAGCGATCTCCGATCGGGGGTGTTTTGATGTTTCGGTGAGCGCTTATCCCGAAAAGCATCCAGAGTCTGCGAGCTTGCAGCATGATATTGATTTGTTAAAGGCCAAGCAGGATGCTGGTGCCACACGCGCGATTACACAATTTGCGTTTGATACTTTCGCCTATGTTCGCTTCCGCGATGCTTTAATGGAAGATGGTCTTTCGATTGAAATTTGTCCTGGCATTATGCCAACGACGAATTTTTCGGGCGCATTCAGTATGGCCGAGAAATGTGGGACATCTGTGCCGGAAGCTCTGCGCCAAAGATTTTTAGGTTTAGAGGATGACCCGGCGGCACGCGAAGATATTGCAACCTCTTTTGCATTGGAGCAGTGCGAGATATTGAAAGCCGAAGGATTTGGACATGTCCATTTTTATACGCTTAATCAAGCGGCCTTAACAATGAATGTATGTCGCGCTTTAGAAAAAGGAGCCGTGTAATGGGCTGGACGAGAGAAACACGTAACGCCGCTTTGCCCGCTTTGAGCAATGAACGCATTCTTATGCTTGATGGGGCATTGGGCACAATGGTCCAGAGTTTTCCCCTCACCGAAGAAGATTTTCGCGGTGATCTATTTGCCGACCATAAACACGACCTTAAGGGTAATAATGATCTCTTGTCGCTCACTCGGCCCGATATAATCGCCCAAATACACGATGGTTTTCTAGCTGCTGGCAGCGATATCATTGAAACTAATACATTTTCCTCAACGTCGATCGCCCAAGCTGATTACGCGCTCGAAGACGAGGCTTATCGTTTGAACCTTGAAAGCGCGCGTTTAGCGCGTAGCGTGGCTGATGCATGGGAAGATAAAGATTCCTCTCGCCCACGGTTTGTTGCTGGTGCGATTGGTCCGACAAATCGCACGGCATCGATTTCGCCAGATGTGAATGATCCGGGTAAACGAAATGTCTCTTATGATCTCTTGCGCGACGCTTATGCGGAAGCGACACGCGGCCTGATCGATGGCGGTGTCGATATTATTCTGATTGAAACAATTTTCGATACGTTAAATGCCAAAGCGGCAATTCATGCGGTGAAAGATGTTTTTGAAGAAATTGGTTTTGAACTTCCTTTGATGATTTCTGGCACGATTACAGATCGTTCAGGGCGTACTTTATCTGGTCAAACCACAGAAGCTTTTTGGAACAGTTTGCGCCATGCTGCGCCTTTTTCGATTGGCCTGAATTGCGCTTTGGGTGCTGAAGAAATGCGGCCCTATGTTGCCGAGATTGCACGAGTTGCGGATACGCGCGTTTGCATTTACCCGAATGCAGGTCTGCCCAATGAGTTTGGTGAATATGATCAATCGGGTGCAGAAATGGCTGAGATTATTCGTGAGTTTGCGGAATCTGGCTACGTCAATATTCTTGGAGGGTGCTGTGGCACAACCCCAGATCATATTCGGCACATTGGTGAGATTGTTAAAGGAATCCCGCCGCGAATTGTCGAGGCCAAAGAACCGTTCTTGCGACTGTCGGGATTAGAGCCATTTACTTTAACGCCTGAGATTCGCTTTGTGAATGTTGGCGAGCGCACCAATGTCACTGGCTCTGCAAAATTCCGTCGGCTTATTAGTGAAGGTGACTATGAAGAAGCTCTCAATGTCGCACGACAGCAAGTTGAGAGCGGTGCACAGATCATTGATGTGAATATGGACGAAGGCATGCTCGATGGCGAAGCCGCCATGACTCAGTTTCTCAATCTCATAGCGACCGAGCCGGAGATTGCTCGTGTTCCGATTATGATTGATAGCTCTAAATGGTCAGTCATTGAGGCCGGCCTTAAATGTGTTCAGGGTAAGGCAGTGGTTAACTCGATCTCACTGAAAGAAGGTGAGGAAACATTTTTGGATCATGCGCGCCTATGCCAGCGTTATGGTGCTGCAGTTATCGTTATGGCATTTGATGAAGCCGGACAGGCAGATACTGCAGATCGTAAGTTTGAAATATGTGAACGATCTTATAAGTTACTAACTGAGAAGCTCAACTTCGCACCTCAAGACATTATTTTCGATCCCAATATTTTTGCTGTAGCTACAGGGATCGACGAGCACAATAATTATGCTGTTGATTTTATTGAGGCCACACAGCGCATACGTCGTGAGCTTCCTCATTCGCATGTGTCAGGTGGCGTATCAAATATTTCATTTTCTTTTCGGGGTAATGAGCCAGTTCGAGAAGCAATGCACTCTGCCTTTTTATATCATAGTATCCAAGCGGGTATGGATATGGGCATTGTTAATGCCGGGCAACTTGCGGTCTATGAAGATATTAAACCTGAACTCTTAACGGCGGTTGAGGATGTGTTGCTCAATCGGCATATGGAGGCAACGGACAATCTTTTAATCTTAGCAGAAGGCTATAGAGGCCAGAAAACATCATCCACTGGTGCGGATTTATCTTGGCGTGAAAAAGATGTTGCTGAGCGCCTTCAGCATGCCCTGCCGCTTGAGGAAAAAGATGTTGAGGCCATTGCGGCCTCCGTGGAGTCAGAACTCTTGACCTACTTCCGAACGGACCGACTCGAGGAAGTTAGCCGGCGGGCCGAGCGTCTGCGATCAAAACTGTGGGCGGAGGTTGTTGACACCTACCGGTCACTTGAAAAGCTCTTTACAAATGATCAACCAGACACCGTCATCATCCCCAATGGCCGGACCTCGCGTCAAAAAGCGGTGAGGACGCTGGCAGAAAACCTTGGTGAGGAGGTACTGTTCTACGAGAACGGTCGCGCCCGACCGAATCACTACTATCTCGGCAAGACTCAGCCCCATGATCGCATTGCCTCCCAAGCCGAGGTACCGCAGCTAACCGCATCGCTGCGACCTTCCGAAATTTCTTCACTCGCACGCGAGTTCCTTGATCTCCGGCTGGCCGGAAATTCGAGAACTAACGAGTTCTCTGCGAGTTGGTCAGGATTAGAAAGCCCGGAAACCACATCGGTAGGGGCTCCACAAAGGGCTGTATTTTTTTCCTCATCCTTCGACGAATATCTCGCCTTTGGAAAAATGTGGACGATTGACTCTTGGAAACATCAATTTGACGACTTTGACCGCATCATGACAATTCTCGAGCGTAAACAAATCTCACTAGAGCTGAGACTGCACCCCAATCTTGCAAATAAAAGCAGGGCGTATTTCCGCAGAGAAATAGCAAATGTGAACAGACTGAAATCGAGGCACCCAGGCTTAGTCATCCACTGGCACAACTCGCCCACAAACTCGTACGGGCTACTTGCGGCAGCAGACCTGGTGTTCGTCGAACGATCAACTATTGGTTTGGAAGCATCGCTCATGGGTAAGCCAGTGTGGATTACCCAAGCGAGCCAGTGGGATGAAGTTGCTGACATCCGCAGGCTTCTGCGGGCGAAAGACATAACCATCAAAGCTTTGACCCCCTGGGAAGTTGATCCCTCAGGGGCTGAGCGATTCGCCGCCTACTGGATGATCCAAGAGCAACCAATTCACTATTCCTGGCAAGACTGGTCTAGCTGGGATCCTGAAAAAGCACCGATACTGCTCAAAATCGCCACACTCTTTGTAAGAAATCCTTGGTCGCATCGGTTACATCTTCTTGTTGCAGAATGGGATAGGCGGCGCAACCGCATGTTTACTCCGCCTTCGACTGCCATCCCTAGCCAGTAAGCTTAACGTTGT
>ENA-OUOG01001182-OUOG01001182.1-marine-metagenome-genome-assembly--contig:-NODE-1182-length-31087-cov-13.014737_pt1 | contig 31087 bp, 27 predicted proteins | sample MGYA00248635_ERZ508505 | MGnify/ENA primary metagenome ERZ508505 (study PRJEB26176, sample SAMN06267871) | marine metagenome | isolation source: Saanich Inlet, British Columbia, Canada | place: Pacific... | reverse complement strand
CGAGGAACAGGATGCTTTTTCACTTTTTGATACATTAATGGCTGAGTCGCATTTGGCTCATCAGCTTCATTATGGCCATGACGGCGATAACATACTAAATCGATAACAACATCACGCTTAAATTTATTACGGTAGTCTAGTGCCAATTTAGTCACAAACATCACCGCTTCAGGATCATCACCATTTACATGGAAAATAGGTGCCTGAACCATTTTAGCAATATCAGTACAGTATTGCGTCGAACGAGTATCTTCTGTTTTTGACGTAGTAAAGCCGACTTGGTTATTGACTACGATACGCACGGTACCGCCAACAGCAAAACCACGTGTTTGAGACATGTTAAACGTCTCTTGTACTACGCCTTGTCCAGCAATCGCTGAGTCACCATGAATGGTAATTGGTAATACTTTTGCACCATCTTCAGAATCACGGCGCGATAAACGGGCGCGTACTGAACCCATTACTACTGGATTAACAATTTCTAAGTGAGAAGGGTTAAACGCTAATGCTAAGTGGACATTACCACCTTCTGTAGCAAAATCAGATGAGAAACCTGCGTGATATTTAACATCACCGGCACCCAAAGAATCATCATGTTTACCAGCAAATTCATCAAATAATACCGAAGGGTTTTTACCCAATACATTTACGAGTACATTTAAGCGACCACGGTGAGCCATACCCACAACGACTTCTTTTGTACCGGCTTTTCCCGCTTCGCTAATTAAGCCTTTCAGCATAGGGACTAAACTATCACCCCCTTCTAGAGAGAAACGTTTCGCTCCAGGGAACTTAGCGCCAAGGTATTTTTCCATACCATCTGCTGCGATAAGACCTTTAAGGATTTTAATTTTTTCTTCGCGAGTGATAACAGGTTTAGATTCAACTGATTCGATGCGTTGTTGTAACCAACGTTTCTGCTCAGTATCAGTAATGTGCATGTATTCAGCACCGATAGAACCACAATATGTACGATTAAGAGATTTGAATAATTCACCTAGTGGCAATTTATCTTTACCTAACGCATATGAACCAAGATTGAACTGAGTATCAAAATCTTTTTCCGTTAGGTTATGATGAGAAAGTTCTAAATCACGGACACGCTCTTGTTGCCATAGACCCAAAGGATCCAAATTAGCATGTTGATGACCACGGAATCGAAAAGCATTGATTAATTGCAATACTTTAACTTGTTTCTCATCGCCAACAGCACCAACAGCGGGGGCTGCATTAGAGCTAACACGCGCCATCGGACCTAGCGCCGCTAATTTACGGAATTGGTCACGAATTTGAGTGTGATTTGAATCAAGTTCAACACCATCTACTTTTGGTAAATTTTCAAAAACTTGTTGCCAAGTCGATGGAACGCTTTGCGGGTCCTCGAGATATGCTTCATACAACTCCTCGACGTATGCCGCATTCGCACCAGCCATGTGAGATGAATCCCACCATGCTTTCATTGCGCTATCTTGCATTATTGTGCCCTGTTATAACAGTATTAATAGTATGAGTTCATCATTGAACTCATTGTGTATTTACTCAAAAAAATAGCCGTCTTATACAAGACAGCTATTTAGTATTCAATTCATAGGCGAGTTCCCTCGCCTAAAACAACTAAACAGCTCGTTGTAAGAGCATCGATTTAATCTGACCGATTGCTTTGGTCGGGTTTAAACCTTTTGGACATACACTGACACAATTCATGATCCCGTGACAACGGAATACACTAAATGCATCGTCTAAGTCATTTAAACGCTCATCAGTCGCAGTATCACGACTATCAATTAAGAAACGATACGCGTGTAACAAACCAGCAGGACCGATAAATTTATCAGGATTCCACCAGAATGATGGGCATGAAGTTGAACAACATGCACATAAAATACACTCATATAAACCATCCAGCTTCGCACGTTCTTCAGGCATTTGAATGTGCTCACGTGATGGTGGCTGTTTGTCATCGTTAATTAAGAATGGCTTGATCTTCTCATATTGAGTATAGAATTGCGTCATATCAACGACTAAATCACGCACAACAGGTAAGCCAGGTAATGGACGAACCACAATTTTACCTTTGCCTAGTGCTGATAATGGTGTGATACATGCTAGGCCATTTTTACCATTCATGTTCATACCATCTGAACCACATACTCCTTCACGACATGAACGACGGAAAGATAATGTAGGATCTGTCTCTTTCAAGGCAATCAATGCATCAAGCACCATCATGTCCTGGCCTTCTTCAACCTCTAACGAGTACTCTTGCATACGCGGAGCATCATCAATATCAGGGTTGTAGCGATATATAGAAAAATTAAGTTGCATTATAGTCTCTCCTTAATATGTACGTGCTTTCGGCGGGAATGCTTCACGCAGATTAGGCGTCATATTAACGTCACGTTTAAGCATAGATTCAGACTCAGGCAGATAGATGCTGTGGCATAACCAGTTATCATCATCACGCTCTGGGAAATCGAAGCGGCTGTGAGCACCACGACTTTCTGTTCTGAAGTTCGCTGCAACTGCAGTGCTGTACGCGGTTTCCATTAAGTTATCTAATTCTAAACATTCAATACGTTGAGTGTTAAAGTCAGACGACTTGTCATCCAGTCTTGCATTCTGGAGACGTTCACGGATTTCTGCTAACTCTTTTAGACCTTCGGCCATTGAGTCACCTTCACGGAATACCGAGAAGTTTAATTGCATGCATGTTTGCATGTCTTTCTTAATTTGGACAGGATCTTCGCCCTTACCTACTGCGCTATTTTCCCAACGATTGAAACGAGCTAACGCTGCATCAACATCATCAGAAGACGCTTCACGCGCAGAATCAGTTTCACTTAGTTTATCACCTAAATGTAAACCTGTTGCACGACCAAATACAACTAAATCAAGTAATGAGTTACCACCTAAGCGGTTTGCACCATGAACAGATACACAAGCAATCTCACCACAAGCAAATAAACCATTCACTTTAGATTCAGTACCATTCGCGTCAATTGTAATGACCTGACCATCAACGTTCGTCGGAATACCACCCATCATATAGTGACATGTTGGAATAACTGGGATAGGTTCTTTGACCGGATCAACGTGGGCAAAGGTTCTCGATAATTCAAGAATACCAGGTAAACGTGATTCAAGTACTTCTTTACCTAAGTGATCAAGTTTCAACTTAATGTGTGGACCCCAAGGACCATCACAACCGCGGCCTTCACGGATTTCAGTCATCATTGAACGAGCAACAACGTCACGACCCGCTAAGTCTTTAGCGTTAGGAGCATAACGTTCCATGAAACGTTCGCCATCTTTGTTCAATAGGTAACCACCTTCACCACGGCAACCTTCAGTTACCAGTGTACCTGCACCAGCGATGCCAGTTGGGTGGAATTGCCACATTTCCATATCTTGTAATGGTACGCCTGCACGTAACGCCATACCAACACCGTCACCAGTATTAATGTGTGCGTTAGTAGTAGAAGCGTAAATACGTCCAGCACCACCAGTAGCTAAAACTACCGCTTTAGATTTAAAGTAAACGACCTCACCAGACTCAATATCGATTGCAGTACAACCCACTACATCGCCGTCTTGGTTTTTCACTAAATCAAGTGCATACCACTCTGAAAACACTTTTGTTTTGTTTTTTACGTTTTGCTGATAAAGCAAATGTAATAGTGCATGACCCGTACGGTCAGCAGCAGCGGCAGTTCGAGCAGCTTGCTCACCGCCAAAATTCTTAGATTGACCACCGAAAGGACGCTGATAAACTTTACCTTCTTCTGTACGAGAGAAAGGTAAACCCATATTTTCCATTTCAATAATGGCTTCTGGGCCAGTTTTACACATGTACTCAATCGCGTCTTGGTCACCGATATAATCAGAACCTTTAACGGTGTCATACATATGCCATTCCCAATTATCTTCGTGCGAATTACCTAAGGCTACGGTAATACCACCTTGCGCAGACACTGTGTGAGAACGGGTTGGAAATACTTTGGATAATAACGCACAGGTTTTACCTGATTCTGAGATTTGTAAAGCGGCGCGCATACCTGCACCACCTGCACCAATCACTACTGCGTCAAACTCATGAACTGGAATACTCATATTAAATTACACTCCCCACAATACGAACAAGCCCACTGCTACATAAGCAAAGGCGATTAAGTTAAGTACATATTGAATACCGGCACGTAAACCTGTTGGTTTAATGTAGTCGGTCAGTACTTGCCATAAACCGATGCGCACGTGGAGCATAATTGACACTAATGCAGCAAACGTAAATACTTTCATAAATAAACTGGCAAATATACCCTGCCAAATTGCAAAACTACTGATATCAGTAGTAATGAATACAAACGCTAGGTAAAATGAATACAGCGCAATAATCAATGCTGTTGCACGTAATGATACCCAATCCTGAATGCCATTACGTTTAATGGATGCTTGATTTGTTACCACAATGCCACCCCTAAAATAACCGTTAATACTACCCAAATACCAATCACAACGTTTGCGCTGGTATTTCCTGATTCTAATTCTTCCCAGTAGCCCATATCCATGATGCCATGACGAATTCCGCCAAGGATATGATAAGTTAAGGCTGATACTGTGCCAATTGCGACAAATTTACCTAAGAAACCATCCATGATGATTTGCACATTATTGAATCCTTCTTCTGAACCAAGCGATACCGCCCAAGCCCAAATCACAAATAATAATGCAAAAAACATCGCCACGCCGGTTACTCGGTGTAAAATTGACGAAATTGCAGAAGGTGGGAATTTAATGGTATTTAAATCCAAATTTACTGGTCTTTGCTTTTTCACAATACGTTAGCCTATTTTCTCATTCGTAGGGTTATAACTGTTCTGCTGTAAACTAATTTTACTTATGAAAACAATCACACATAACTGCTTCATAAAAACACTCACTTTGTTAATTTTTTGTGAATATTTTGTAACTTAAAATATAGTGAAAACTCCCTATATAAAAAGCACTGAGAAGTATATATAGCACGCAGTAGAATTACAATTCTTTGTTGATATTTAAGACATTAGTAGTAATTTTTTATGTGCATCCCTTTATAATTGATAAGTTGATACACCATACATAAAAGTTATAGTTAAAAACACAAACGGAATTGTCTTAAATATTGACTTGTAAGGTAAATATAAGTCACACTATGGGCCGTTTTTAAAATGCGAATAATTACATATTGCATATAATTGCATCTATGAAAAATGAGGAGATACACTTATGGCGGATAATAAAGCCATTCTTAAGGTTGATAATAAGGAAGTCGAGCTTCCCATTCTAAAGGGTACAGCGGGACAAGATGTAATAGATGTTCGCACATTAGGCTCAACTGGTTATTTTACTTACGATCCAGGATTTATGGCCACAGGTTCTTGTGAATCTTCAATCACTTACATTGATGGCGCAGAAGGTGTCTTATTACACCGCGGTTTCCCCATCGGAGAATTAGCACAAAATTCTGATTATTTAGAAGTGTGTTATATGTTGTTACACGGTGATCAGCCGACAGCAGAACAGTATGCAGAATTCAAAAATACCATTACCAATCACACTTTGGTTCATGAACAAATAAACATGTTTTTCCAAGGATTCAGAAATGACTCTCACCCAATGGCAATGTTGTGTGGAACAGTTGGTGCGTTATCTTCTTTCTACCACAGTGATCTAGATGTTTCTGACCCACAAGCACGTGTTCGTTCTGCACATCGTCTAATTGCTAAAATGCCGACACTTATCGCGATGGCTTATAAATACAGTATAGGTCAGCCATTTGTTTATCCAAAAAACGACTTGTCTTATGCGGGTAACTTCTTAAATATGATGTTCTCTGTTCCATCTGAAGATTATCAGATTAGTGCTGCTGTAGAGCGTGCAATGGATCGTATATTTATACTCCACGCAGACCACGAACAAAATGCATCAACTTCAACTGTGCGTTTAGCAGGTTCATCAGGCGCAAATCCATATGCATGTATCGCAGCAGGAGTCGCTTCATTGTGGGGACCTGCTCACGGTGGGGCTAACGAAGCATGTTTAAATATGCTTGAAGAAATTGGCACCGTTGATCGTATTCCAGAATTTATCGCTCGAGCTAAAGATAAATCTGACCCATTCCGTTTAATGGGTTTTGGACATCGCGTTTACAAAAACATTGATCCACGTGCAAAAGTCATGCGTGAAAGTTGCCATGAGGTGTTACAAGAATTGCAATTAGACGATCCATTATTAGACGTCGCTATGGAATTAGAACGTATTGCACTTTCTGACCCGTATTTTGCAGAGAAGAAACTCTTCCCTAACGTTGATTTCTATTCAGGTATTGTATTAAAAGCAATTGGTATTCCTACTAATATGTTTACTTGTATCTTTGCATTAGCAAGAACAGTTGGTTGGATTTCACATTGGCATGAGATGATGAGTCAGCCAGGTCAAAAAATTGGTCGCCCTCGTCAACTTTACACAGGTGAAACAGAGCGTCCATATACACCTATTCAAAAGTAATTAGATTGAAATTTGTGGAAAAGCACCTTATGGTGCTTTTTTTATTGGTCAAAACAAACATAGACTTTAATTGGAATAAATTATGCCCAAACAAGCTACAATTTTAGGTTATCTTGGATTAATACCTTTTATTTCACTCATGATACATACTGTTTTAGAGTTAACCATACTCAATACAGTTCAAGCGTCTATGGCCTTTGTTCAATATTCAGCCATTATTTTATCTTTTTTTGGAGGAGTGCATTGGTATCAGGCGTTAACAGAGCCCAAAAATGGTCATCAAGTTTATGTCGCAATGTTACCCAGCATTATTGGATGGGTCGCATTATTAATATTTAATCAAAAAATCACACTATTTGTTTTGTCAGTGAGCTATTTACTCATACTAATGTATGATAAGTACTACCTCTCTTTACCTAAAGATATGGTTATTCATTATACAAAAATGCGTTTAATATTAACTTCAGTAGTTATTTTTACGCACATGATGATGATATTAAAACATTAAATTCAATCACAACGACCATACCTATCCGAGAATCTGACAATATCGTCCTCACCTAAGTAACTACCTGATTGAACTTCAATTAATTCTAATGTGATACTGCCAGGGTTTTCTAAGCAATGAACTGCTCCAATTGGGATGTAAGTAGATTCATTTTCAGAAATTATTTGGGTCTGTTCACCAATGGTAACCTGGGCTGTACCTGTCACCACAATCCAATGTTCCGCGCGATGATGATGCATTTGTAATGATAGTTTTTCCCCAGGCTTAACTCGTATACGTTTTACCTGGAATCGTTCACCACTATCAATAGCATCATAACTCCCCCACGGTCGAAATACTTCACGGTGGAATACATATTCAGACCGTCTTTGTGCTTTGAGCGCATTGACAACGTGTTTAATATCTTGAACTTTATCTTTGTCTGCCACCATCACCGCATCTTTTGTCTCTACAACCACAACATTATCAAGACCAATCACACTCACAAGCTTTCCTTCCGCATTAATATAACTGTTGGTCGTGTTATGCAACATCACATCACCTATACAGGCATTCCCCAATGCGTCTTTTTCCGTTATTTCCCATAATGATGACCAACTACCAACATCTGTCCAGTGAGTATTTAATGGGATCACTACTGCATCTTGTGTATGTTCCATTACCGCATAATCAATTGAATTATCAGGACAGCTAGCAAATATATCGGTATCAATTCGAGTAAAATCCATATCTTGAGATTGTCTTGATAATGCTTGTTTGCAAACAGATAAAATTGTTGGGGCATATTGCGCAAGTGATTGTAAATAAACGCTCGCCTTAAACATGAATATCCCTGAATTCCAAAAGTAATCACCTGAAGAGACATAAGCTTCGGCGGTAACCAAGTCTGGTTTTTCTACGAACTCAGAAATCTCAAATCCAACATTTTGGCTATGCTCAGTTAATGATGAGCCTCTTTTTATGTAGCCATAACCACTATGTGGTATGTCTGGTGTTATACCAAATGTGACTAATTTATCTTGTTGAGCTAAGTGTTTTGCCTGCTCAAGTGCAATATGAAATTTTGCATGATCTTGAATGAAATGATCAGCGGGCAAAATAAGTAATATAGGATCATCGTCATTTTCAATGGCCTTGAGCGCAGCCAAAGCGATAGCAGGTGCAGTATTACGGCTAACTGGTTCAAGCAAGATCCCCGAGTATGCTAAGTTTTGTTGACGTAATTGTTCTGCGACCAAAAATCGATGTGCTTCATTGCAGATAATTAGCGGGTCTGAGGTACCTGAACCAGCTAAACGCTTAACGGTATCTTGTAACATAGAATCGCTAGAGGTTAGAGATAAAAATTGTTTGGGCATGGCAACGCGTGACTTTGGCCAAAGACGACTACCTGAACCACCCGCCAGAATAATAGGTTTCATAAATTTTTTACACTTTACTTAATGATGCTTGAGCAATATTCAACAACGGTTAAAATGAAAAACACGTTTTACCCATGTTCATATTATTGAGTTAATCGGCCATCACGATAATCCCGCAGCGCTTGTTCTATTTCTGCTTGGGTATTCATAACAAATGGACCATATTGAGCAACTGGCTCATTAATTGGCTCGCCAGACACAAATATTAAGCGTGTATTTGACTGAGCATGGATGAGTAGAAGATCTTCAAATGCCAAAACACCCAACTCGCCTTTCATCAATATCTGTTCACCAACTTTGATCTGGCCTTCATAAACAAATAGAAACCCGTTGTGTTTTTTGTTTGTATCGAATGTTAAAGACGTTGATGACGTGAAATGAATATCAAAGAATTGAGGATTGATAGCTCTGGTCGTCACCGCCCCCTTTAACCCGTTAAATTCACCTGCTAATACTCTCACTTTACCATCAGTAAAGATATGCTCTGGAATTTGACCGCTCGGAATATCTTGGTAATCTGGAGGAGACATTTTCTCAGAGGCAGGTAGATTGACCCATAACTGGAACCCTCTTAATACACCATTAGTTTGCATTGGCATTTCCGAATGGATAATGCCTTTACCAGCATTCATCCACTGTAGCCCGCCATCTTCAATGAGACCTTGATTGCCTACAGAATCTTCGTGCCCCATTTTACCTTGGAGCATATAAGTAACTGTTTGAAAGCCACGATGAGGATGGGAAGGAAAACCAGCAAGATAGTCTTGCGGTTGATCCGAGCCAAATTCATCTAACATAATAAATGGATCAATGCGTTTTACACTACCTTGACCAATAATACGTGTCAGGGCGACACCGGCACCATCGGACGTAGCCTGACCTTTAGCGATCTGCTTGATCTTTGTTAACGTTTTGTTTTCAGGATTTGTATTGCTTGGATTTAGTTCAGTATGGGACATAATATGACAACTCTCATTGGAAACAATATAATAGTATTACAACATAAACTGTTTGCCGAGTAACGGTGAATAATACGAACATTACAATTAATTATTTAGAATGATTTATGCAAAAACAACGTTTTGGTGGGATTGAGCGATTATATGAAACGCAGGGTTTAGCTTCCCTAGAACAAGCACATTTCACGGTTGTCGGCGTTGGCGGTGTGGGTACTTGGGTGGCTGAAGGATTTGCACGTAGTGGTGTCGGAACGATCACATTAATTGATATTGATGATATTTGTATCACTAATACAAACCGTCAAGCTCATGCTCTGCAGGATACCATCGGTCAGGCTAAAGTGAGTGCTATGGCACACAGAATCAAACTCATTAATCCTGATTGTATCGTTAATGAAATTGAGGATTTTGTTATTGCTGATAACGTATCTCAATATCTTACCCAGTCCATGGATATAGTGATAGATGCAACCGATAGTATTCCGGCTAAAGCCGCAATGATTGCATATTGTAAACGCAATAAAATTAATATCATTACTATTGGTGGTGCGGGTGGACAAATAGATCCGCGTTTGGTGACGTCTGGCGATCTTGCCAAAACGATTCAAGATCCACTCGCGGCAAAACTTCGCTCTGAATTGCGCCGTCAGTATAATTTCAGTAAAAACCCTAAACGTCGTTTTGGTATTGAATGCATCTATTCTACCGAGCAGCTACGCTATCCCCAGGGAGATGGTACTGTTGGTAAACAAAAGCTCTCTGGTGAAGGTGCTGTCAAATTGGATTGTGAAACTGGATTTGGTGCCAGTGTTGCTGTTACAGGTACATTTGGGTTTGTCGCTGTAGCGCAAGCAATTAATAAATTTCTGAAACAACGTGCATAATTCTATTCAGTTGCAACGAACATTTGATCTGAACGCTTTATCGCACGTAAAAATGCCTTTAAGTAAGCTAAATTCAAGCTCATGAAATATTATTCTTCGCTCCCTATCACTGCTCTGCTCGCGCTTATTTTATTAGCAGTTTTAGTTAATTATCATATTATTCCTCCGGGTGGAGAACTACTTAGTTTATTACGAGATAGTGCTGGTGATTATTTTTATACCTTAATTCTAGTGATTATATTATTAGAGTCCATTGTCTATGTTGGCTTTTACTTTCCCGGACAATTCTTTGCGGTTCTGATGGTAATAGGTGCGAGTCCAGGTCCAAGTGATATCTTTAAATTGACCATTGCAATGGTGCTCGGTGCCACCATCGGTTCCGTCATTAACTATGAAATTGGCCGACGAACAAGTGCCAGTGAAATAAATAAGCGCGTTTCTGATCCTATAAAATTTAACTCTTTGCTAATCGCTATGATCCACATTAACTCTTTGGCATTCTTCATGGTCAACCAAGGCGCGGCCAATCGAAGTCGAAAGATCATTGGCTTAGCTGGGATCCTAAATCTACCCTACTATTTGCTGTTAATATTTGCTACGGCGACATTAAGTGAAGAAGTAATGCAATTAGCAGAGAACTCGACATTTTTAATCAGTGTAGTTGTTATTTGGTTGATAATAGCGTTATACATGGATATTAAAAAACATCGACAAACATAATACTTACCCACCATTATTTACACTATAGTTAGCGCAACCAATCCTTCAACATAAGCTCAATATGTTGACTTCTAAGCATGTATACGCCTATTAACGATATACCGAATATACTCAATGCTAGACTGTTGTGATAATTAAATTGTGCTTGCACTAAACGATTCATTGAATAAATGAGTTGTGCAATAACTGCTAGCGACATCAAGATCCCAATCCAATATACCCAACGTGTTTTGCCCTTGTCCCATAATGTATTGCGGTAACTGGCTAAGAGCATGGCTAATAAGGCCGGTAACCCTAAAATGAGTGACACGTATAAATCTTGATGTACTGGAAACCAAAATTCCAGGATTTCTTTTTCTTTTCCACGAATAGTGATTGAACCTAAAAAGATTAACCAGCTTTTCATTAAGAAAAACCCTGAAAACCAAAATAAATTGGGAGGGATGACACGTCCTGCATGGTCATAACAGTGAAGGGGAAGTGGAAGTTTGTTCATAAGACCTGATTATACGTAAAAATTTACCAGGCCTCACGCAAATTATTCAGTGATCTTAGTGGGTTTTTTCTTGGATTTGATCAGTGGCCAAAATAATTGTTCTGCCCACTCTGCTTTTCTCATTCCTTCGATACCATATTTATCTGGGTAACGACGCGTAATTTTAGCTGTGCCAAATAACACATCCCACAAAAACAATAAATTACCATAGTTGCCTTTGTAATGAGTGACGCCATCTTCCATCGTTAAACCATGATGTGCGCTGTGTGTAGATGGGGTTGAAATTGTACGTTCGACGACCCAGGCTAATGGCGCAAGTGCTTTTGTTCTGTATAAAGCTCGATCCCACTTCCAGTCCGAATGTGCCCCTATTATGACCAGCATTTTAAATACTAAATACACCGCATAAGACCAGCCAAGCCCAAGATAGATAAGTACTCCTGAAAACCAGATGGAGGGCATCAACAAGTAATAAAAAAAGTTATTGCGATACACAATGCGAATGCTCATATATTTTGCATTGTGATGCGCACGATGTAAAAAATATAGAAAACGACTGTTATGGGATGCACGATGCCACCAATATTGCATCATGTCGTCAAATATTAATAACAACATAATATGTAAAACAATTGATGAATTCGCCAATACGCCAGCATATTCGGGTAGGGCTTGTCCCATTAAAAAAGCAGATGTGAATAAAATTAAAGGTTGGGTAAACATGAACAGCATGAGTGAACCAATAATTTCTACATAACCATCGCTTTTGACTTCACTCTCTTTCCTAAAGAAGCTACTATTTTTTGCTTCTATCAATGCAAACGTCACAAAAATAGCTAAAATCGCATATTGAAAAGTCACAATGTTTATCTCCAATTATTAAGTGATATAAATTATAAAGACTAAGTAACACCTGAAAAATATAGATCTATACTTTTGTGGTCGATTTGTTATAACATTTTAACATGAACGATTTACAAAAAATGAGCAATAGACTGCTAGCCTTATGTGAAGCACATGGTGAACGTAAGATTTATCAAGCAGGTCAGCAAATCCATCAACGCGGTGATAAAGAGCCCGGTCTCAAAGTCATCCAATCTGGTATCGTGAAAGTCGGTAACTATGGACTCGATGGCAAGTATCAACTCGCGTCATATTTATCTCGAGGAGATAGCTTTGGTGAAGTCACCGTTATTGTTAATAAACCACGTACACATCATTCTCAAGCATTAGATGACGTCATTATCAGTCACCTTTGCCGTAAAAAATTTGATTATTTACATCAACACGAGCCTGAATTTAATACCTATTTACTGACTTCTCTGGCCGCTAAACTCAATACGGCCTTGGAGTTAATGGATGATCACAGACGCTTACCTACGCACGTTCGCTTAGCGAAATTACTATATAAACGATGCCATCAAAACGGAATCAACAGCATTAAATTACGTCAACAAGATTGTGCTGAATTACTTGCTGTAACAGTACTAAGCTTACATAAAGCATTACATAAACTCACTGAAATAGGCTTAGTGTCGACTTCATATGGTGCCATTATCGTACTTGACAAAATCAATTTAGAATACTGGCTGAATGAGCATTTGTCGTTATTACCCGTTCATTATTCATCTTAATGTGTTAACTAATAATGGCGTTAAACTTGGACGTATAATAAACGATTCTGAATTTCATAAAACCTTACTGTATAATGTCAACATTGAGTTTATTTAGAGTAAATGTATGTCGGTCGAACAATTTGATCCCAACCAAAATAACACACCGAAGACTAAATCGTCGGTTAAACAAACCACCACATTAGAAACCCCAGTGAAAGTGATTGATGCTCAACACGGTACACAAAATTCAACCGCAGCGAAAATTGGTTTTGTTTCTTTGGGTTGTCCAAAAAACTTGGTAGATTCAGAACGCATCCTCACCCAGTTGCGTACAGAAGGTTATGATGTTGTGTCCACATATAATGATGCGGAGTTAGTTATCGTTAATACCTGTGGATTTATTGACTCTGCAGTCGAAGAGTCGCTAGATACGATTGGTGAAGCGTTAGCTGAAAATGGTAAAGTCATTGTCACGGGCTGTTTAGGGGTTAAAGAAGACGAAATTAGGGAAGTACACCCGAATGTCTTATCCATCACAGGACCTCATGCATACGAGTCTGTGGTAGAACAAGTCCATGAACACTTACCTAAACCTGCTCATAATCCTTATTTGAATTTAGTACCCGATCATGGTGTGAAATTGACACCTAAGCATTACGCCTATTTAAAAATATCGGAAGGCTGTAACCACCGATGTACTTTTTGTATTATCCCATCAATGCGCGGGGATCTAGTCTCTCGCCCAGTCGGTGAAGTACTCAACGAAGCGAAACGTTTGAAAGCAGCAGGCGTGAATGAACTATTGGTAATCTCTCAAGACACCAGTGCCTATGGCGTCGATGTGAAACATAAAACTGATTTTTGGGACGGAATGCCGGTTAAAACCCATATGAATCAATTATGTGAACAGTTGGGAACACTTGATATGTGGGTTCGTTTGCATTATGTATACCCTTACCCTCATGTAGATGATTTGATCCCATTAATGACGCAAGGCAAGGTGTTGCCTTATTTGGATATTCCTTTCCAACATGCTTCAAAACGGATACTACGTCTAATGAAGCGTCCAGGCTCTGCCGATCGTACTATTGATAGAATCAAAAAATGGCGCGAAATTTGTCCAGAATTAATTATTCGTTCCACCTTTATTGTGGGTTTCCCTGGAGAAACCGAAGCAGAATTTGAAGAGTTACTCGCTTTCTTAGAAGCGGCTCAAATTGACCGAGCGGGATGTTTTAAATATTCACCTGTTGAAGGTGCGACGGCAAATGCGTTACCTGATCATATTCCTGAAGATGTCAAAGAAGAGCGATTAGCCCGGTTTATGGCAGTTCAAAGCCAAATCAGTGCGCAGCGTTTGCAAACGCGTATTGGTAAAGAATATCAAGTTGTTATAGATGAAGTGACGTCAGAAGGAGCAGTCGGACGTTGTTTCGCTGATGCTCCTGAAGTTGACGGAGTTGTGCATCTAAATGGGGTCTTTGATGTAGCCCCAGGAGAGCGTGTCTGGGCTGAAATTATTCACGCCGATGAGCATGATATCTGGGGCGTTTTATCTGAAGATGAGTAATTAAACCCCTGATGCTAGAATATTGGCTAAATCTTCTGGCGTATCAATCCCCGGTGGAGGTGTGCTCAACGCCTCTGCCACATGAATTTTATATCCATGATACAACACTCTTAATTGCTCCAATGATTCTATCTGTTCTAAATCGCTCGGAGTTAATGTCATGTACTCTTTAATAAACCCAGCACGATAAGCATATATCCCAATATGGCGATAATGAGAATGTGTCAGTGGTGAATGAATATCGCTCACGGGTTTTGTTTCAGTACCAGCCATAAACTCATCTCTGACATACGGTAATGGCGCTCGTGAAAAATACATCGCCATACCATGCTTATCCATCACCACTTTTACCGCATTTGGATTCATCAACTCAGCAGGAGTGGTAATTGCACATGCTAAAGTGGCCATCACTGCTTCAGGGTGCTGAGCTAAGTTTTGAGCAACTTGGCGAATAATATCGACAGGAATGTGCGGCTCATCACCTTGAACATTCACAATAATGGTTTCATCGCTGGCATTTAATATGTCAACGACTTCAGCCAAACGTTCAGTACCTGACTGATGATCCGGTGATGTCATGATGACATTCGCTCCAAAATCATTTACGACTGATTCTATTCTGACATCGTCAGTAGCCACATAGACGGCATCTGCTTGAGCCGCCATTGAGCGCTCTACAACGTGTTGGATCATCGGTTTGCCATGTATATCTGCCAAGGGTTTACCTGGAAAACGAGTTGACCCAAAACGAGCGGGAATGATTACAATAAAAGACATGAGATTATTTTACCTGTTCATATTCAGCAAGTAAGAGACTTCTTGCTTTTTGCTCTATTAAAATAGGCGCATCACCCAACACGGGGAACGCTAAGCGGTCAAATTTACACACTAATTCTGGCGCTTTAGTATCCGGATGCGTGTGCCAAACCAGACTTCCTTTACATATAGGGCATGCTAGAACGGATAATAATAATGAATCAAATGTCATTGTTATATACCTCTTTAATTAAGGGTCATCTCAGTAGTCGTAACTTATCCGATAATTGCACTAAAAAGTCACCTGAAAAGGAGGCTTTCACTGGTAAGTAATACCAAGATGGTAGCGCAAACGCACGACATTTCACAGCATCTTTCTGTGTCATTAAAATGATACCTGAGGGTACATCTGCAGGCGAATATGCAAAGTGATCATCATAAAATAAGGAATTAGCATATTGAATATTCAACCGATCACATGTCTCTTCAAAACGTCTAGGGTTACCTATTCCTGTCATGATAAAGTCAAACTTTGAAGGTAAATGCTCTGACTGTTTATCCTCACTGTTTAGCAAAGGAATGATCGACTGAGGTGTAAGCTCCATATAATATTCGTTAGGGTGTTGCAGCGTTGCCGAGTTAATAATAATAAAGTCTACATCGTTAAGCCGTTGAGGTAACTCACGTAAATTACCTACAGGTAATAACCACCCATTTCCGACGCGGCGTTCATCCATAACCACTATTTCAATATCACGCTGTAATGCATAATGTTGTAAACCGTCATCACATACAATGACATCACAAATCTTGGCTAGCTGTTGTCCACCTCTAACGCGATTAGGGTCGATAATAACTGGGACATTGGTTTCTTGGGCCATTAATAATGGTTCATCACCCACATATTGTGCAACATCATCAGTTTTTACCCGATATGGGAATCGTTTACACGCACCGCCATACCCTCGAGATAGAATACCAGGTTGATACCCTTGCGCAATTAAGTGCTCAACAATGGCTAACACTGTCGGTGTTTTACCATTACCGCCAACACTTATATTTCCTACTACAATTACTGGTACGTCGAGTTTATGTGAGGCTTTTAAATTGATGTTATATAAAACACGACGGATTGTGCTTAAACACCAAAATAATGCGCTTAATGGCGCTAAAAGGTAAAGCCATTTAGCCTGTTTACTCCATGCACGTTCAATGGTATTCATGGAAATTACCACATGATTTATTCACTGAATTGCATGGTATGGAGCTGTGCATAAACACCACCTTCTTCCAGTAATTGTGAGTGACTGCCCTGCTCTACAATTTGTCCTTGGTCAATGACCAAAATTTTATCCGCTGACTCAATCGTTGATAAACGATGCGCGACGACAATGCTTGTACACTGCTGCTGTAATTTAATTAATGCATCTTGAATTAGACGCTCCGACTCTGTATCTAGAGCAGAAGTGGCTTCATCCAGAATTAAAATAGGGGCATTTTGTAATATCGCTCGAGCAATCGCAATCCGTTGACGTTGGCCACCGGAGAGCATCAAACCATTTTCACCAACAACAGTATGAAAGCCATCATCTAAATCGGTTACAAACTCAGTAACGTGAGCAATATTTGCGGCCTCAACAATTGCTTCAAACTCCACCTGATCTTGCATACCATATGCAATATTATTAGCGATCGTATCGTTAAATAATGTGACATGCTGAGACACCAACGCGAACTGTCTACGTAATGAAGTTAATTCAACATCGTTAATATCATGTCCATCAATTAAAATTTGACCTGTTTGAGGCTGATAAAAACGAGTCAGTAAGCTTGATATCGTAGATTTACCTGAACCTGAGCGTCCAACTAATGCAATGGTCTCTCCTGCCGCTACGTCGAAGCTGACATTTGTCAGAGCATTTGTTTTCTTATTTGGATAAGCAAAATTAACATTTTCAAACGATAACGCACCACTGACTCGTGATAATGTATGCGTTGAACTATTTGGCTCAAGGGTTTCATCAAGCACCTTAAAGATACTTTTACAAGCCGCCATACCACGTTGGAAATGGCTATTGACGGTGGTAATTTGTTTTAATGGTTTTAACAGCATCGTCATACAAACTACGACTTGGGTAAAGACCCCTGCAGTTAAATTTTCAACTAAGCCTGGCACACTCGCAATAAATAACACAACAGCAAGTGCGATGGAGGCAATAATCTGAATGGATGATACGCTGAGGATCCTTGCTACACTGAGTTTAAGTGTTTGTTGGCGATTTTCGTTATTTTTTTTAGCAAAACGAGTCGACTCACTTTCTGCTCCACCAAACATTAAAACAACTTTATGCCCTTTAACCACCTGCTCAACGGCAGTAGTCAAGTTACCCATAGCATCTTGAATACGTTTCGAAACTTTACGAAACCGTTTACTCACAACCGACACCACCACTGCAACGAGTGGCGCAATAATTAAGAATATGGCGGATAATTGCCAAGAATAATAAAACATGACAATCAATAACCCAATGACTAATGCCCCTTCACGCACAAGGGTTAACAACGCTTTCCCTGCGGCTTGAGCAACTTGCTCTGTATCAAATGTTAATTTTGAAATCAATTGTCCAGTGGAGTGTTGATCATGAAAACTGACAGGCAGGTTAATGTAGTGAGCAAACAATGCTTGACGCATATTCATCACTACTTTGCCAGAGATCCAATCTAACGTATAAGTACCCATGAAGTTAAAAACGCCACGTAATACAAATAACGGAATAATCAAATATGCAGCAATACGTAAAAATTCAAAATTTCCCTGACCTAAAGACTCATCGATTAATGGTTGGAGTTGGGCAATAACAAATGCATCGATAGCGGAATAACCAATCATACCGACGATTGCGATACCAAAATACAGTTTAAACGCGGTTAAATAACCTAAAAATCGTTTAAATATTGATGGTTCCCTTCTTTTAGGCAATGTCATGCTCAAACGTAAATATCCTACTTATGCTGCTTTATCATAGTATTGTACCTGTATTTAAAAGGTTACCCAAATAAATGTGGGGATAGTTAAGTAATTATCAATTAACTCCATACCAACGTTGACGATACCATGGGTCAAATTCAGAGCCACGCACAGTTGAGATATGCATCATTGATGAATGCGAGCGTTGCATCCACGATAACGTAATTTGACCAACTTCTTCAGTAGATAATACCGTTATGTTGGCATCATGATAACGCTTCATAACAACATCATTAGGAAGATCATAACGATTCATAAAACCCACAGAGACAAGTGCATATTCAGGTTGAACTCGTTCAATAAAGGCTGTCGTTGAAGATGTTTTACTTCCATGATGAGGGACGATCAGAATTTCTGAATGCAAATTGATATCTCCTTGGTCATGAGATTTGGCCAGTGTTAACTCCGTACTTTTCTCGATATCTCCGGTGACTAATATATGCTGTCCATTAGGTAAGCTGACTCTCACTACACATGACATATTATTAGATGACGATGTTTCAGAAACTAATGTGTGAGGTGGCCATAGTACATCGACTTTTACATCGTTGGGCCAAAGATGAGATTGTCCTTGCCTACACCCTTCATGTGTCGAATATATTGGCGTTAGCGGAAAATACGTGATAAACCTGGGTATACCTCCAGCATGATCTTTATCAAAATGACTGATATAAAGGGCCTTGATATTGATATGAGGTTGAGCATTTACATAGGGTAATAAAACACTATTAACCATATTGAAACTCTCGCCAAAATCATTGCCCACATCAAACACATAGGCCGAATCATTCACTAATAATAGTGCACTACTACCTTGCCCAACATCAAATACCGTAAACGTAATGTTAGGTGTTGGATCATGTTGATTGTTAACGTTGAAATGATATTCCCAAACCGACATTCCTGCGGGTATTAATAATAGGCACCACCCCCATAATCGCCATTGTTTATAAAAGACGAAAAAGACCACTATGCCCATCAGTAAAGCAACACACCAAACGGGATCTAGAGAAATGTTCACAGGCGCGAACACGGTTGATAATATCGGGAGTTGAGTCATCATGTGTAATCCAGATATTAGCCCGTTAAACCCCATATTAAGCAGCCACATTCCACTATTTAATATTGAATCGAATGAGCTAATATCGCATTGTATTTTTATTAAATACATACACAATAGCATCATACCTACAGGCACTAAGAACAGTGTCACGATTGGAATTGCCCATAAATTTGCCAATATACTCCAAGGAAAAATCTGACCAAAAACGACGATATTAATAGGGAATAACAGTATAGTTAATGCAATCTGTATCATAATGAATGCCATCACCTTATCCCACAAACTGCGTACTGATTTCGACAGACAATGGACAATAATACTGATCGCACTTACGGCTAGAAAGCTTAGCCAAAATCCGGTATTGAAACTACTTAGAGGGAAGCTAACTAACACACCACAAAGGCATAATAGATATTTATGCCACATAGATATGTTGAGCTGTTTATAGTGGATATATAGACATAACAGCAACACAATGAAAGCACGTAACATCGGAATAGTAAATCCCAATAAATAGCAATAACCCCATGTCCCAATTAATGTGGCTAATAATACATATTGATCAGAAAAGGCTTGTCGATTAACTAACTTACCCAGCTTAGCAACCGTATGAAATATATAATAAATCCAGCCAGCCACTATGCCTATATGCAAACCAGAGATCACGAACAAATGAGCCGTTCCCGTATGTCGAATCAGTACTTTATCGCTTTTGGTTAAATCATGTTTATAACCTAATATTAAGGCATTAATCCAAGGTTGATGATTAAATTTGCCAGTATTTATAGCAATTAATATTCTTTGTAGCATAGAGATATCATCGTTAAGTAGCACCGGCTTCTCATTAGCTTTAATGTATCCTGTCGCTGATATACCTTGCCCGATCAGATAACGATGATAATCAAACCCGGCTTCGTTTGCTAACCCTCTGGCAGGCTTGAGTTTTACTAAAAATTGCCAATCTTGCCCCTGATATACAGGCACGTTAGGATAGTACCAATTGAGTCTTATCTTAAAAGGAATGACTGGTTTATGGTCGACTTGACGAACCAGTAGTTTCACAACAATTTTATTCACGTGCTCAATATCATCATGATGCAAGCTAGCTACTTCACCTATTACTTTTATCGGCCTGTGAAAATCGACACTGTTAGTTTTTTGTATATACTGATGTCCTATCCAATTACAATAGAGCCATGCTACAATTACACCTATTGTAAAATATCCCATCAGACGCACTGTTTTCGAACGATTATCGTTTAGGTAACGGGGCAAAATTGACAGAGTAATTATTACAATAGAAGTGACCCATATAATCGAATATCCCTCTGGTAACTTTGGCCACCAGGAGAACGACACCATGCATAATGCAAAACCGGATAACGTCGTTGGATGAAATATATTAATCCAATACTTTAAATAGGAACTTAACTGTTTATTTATCATGCCTAAAAAGTTTATTAATAAATTTCTGCCAGACCATAAGACTATCAGGGAGCAAAAATTCCTGAAACTGTTCGGAAGTATGTTTCAAGATCCTAATTTATGGCATTTGAATCGGCATTCTGCCGCCGGTGGATTTGGCGTGGGGTTATTTTTTGCTTTTTGGCCAGTCCCTTTTCAAATGTGGCTGGCTGCATTTGCCGCTATTCCATTACGTGTTAATTTACCCTTATCTGTAGCCACGGTATGGTTGACTAATCCCATCACCATGCCCCCTATTTTTTATGGCGCATATAAAGTTGGAACGATTGCTTTAGGTACTGAAGCAGGTCAATTTGAATTTCAACTTTCGTGGGATTGGCTAGTAGAAAGTGTCAATACAATTGGACCCGCATTTATTGTAGGCTGTTTGATTTGTTCAGTAGTATTTGGTGGCTTAGGCTATTTAAGTATGAACCTATTATGGCGCCGTTCCGTGGTCAAAACTTGGCAACAAAGACGTGTTAAACGCCGAGAACGACATTCTAAATAAACTATTAGCGATGGTTAGGTTAACCTATCATCGCTAAATACTCTAGTTCAGTCAGTACAGTGACGCCTTTATCTCTAGCAGCATTGATCTTATTTGCCCCCACTTTATCACCCGTAATCAAGTAGGTTGTCTTACCACTCACTGACTTACCCACTTTCGCACCAAGTGTTTTAGCATGTTTTTCCATATCACTGCGAGAGCCTGACGTCATTGAACCTGTGAACACCACTTGTTTACCAAATAGCACCGTGTCAGCTAAATCACTTTCTGATAATTTTGGTGTGACAATCAAGTTAAACCCAAGTTCATACACTTTGAAAAACTCGGTTTTGACGTTAGCAAGTCCTTCTACAATCGCTTCTGCACTGAGTTGCGCAAATCCATCAATTTCGACCATAGCGTCAACAGTTAAATCAAATAACTCTGAAAGCGTATGATGTTGAAGTAGCTTTTCTCCATTGCCACCTCCTAATCGTGTGATCCCGAAAGCAGCAAGGAAACGCCAGTCTTCGATAGCGACTGAACGACTGACATTAAGTTGTTCCACTAAATTAAGTGCCGTTTTTTCACCAAAACCCCAAGCCATTAAATCAACTGGTCCAAGCGCGTAAATATCATGAATATGTTTTACACCGTTTTGACACAATTTTTCTACTACTTTTGGTCCAAAACCATCGTTATTGCCAAGTGTTTTAAAGAAATGCACAAGTGTATTTTCTCGTTGCGCAGGGCAATCATTCTTATTCGGACAAATTAAATGGTCTGCCTCCCAGATAAGATGAGAATGACAACTTGGACACGCATCAGGTAATTGTGGAGTAACTGCTGTAATTACTTTTTCAATTTTTGGAATAACTAAACCGCTGCGTACCAGTTGCACTATAGCGCCAGGACCTACACCGTTGGATTGCACCATATTATAATGATGTACCGTTGCTCGACTAATGGTAGCTCCACTGAGTTTAGTGGGTACCAGTTCCGCAACCGGCGATACTCGACCTGTTCTAGATGTCTGAGGGGTCACACTAAGTACTTCTACCTCAGCTGATTCATCATTCACTTTAAAGGCAATTTGCCAGCGATGATGATGGCGTGTAGCTCCCAGGTGGGCTTTAATATCCGGATGCGTAGTTTCTAATATAACCCCATCAATATCATAATCTACCGCTTGCCAAATCGGTTCAATTCTCGCTTCGACATCCTCAGCTAAGACATCGATTAATCCTGTCCAGTTAGGTAATAATGCAAACGGATAAAACACACACGCTTCATCTTGAATCGCTTTAACGACTGAGGGCTCAATCTTTTTTTCTGCAATGATTGCGGCTTGAATATTACGAGAATTTTCAAATTGGTCTGACAAAAATGTATCAAAGTACTGTTTGGAGATAACTATTTCACCAGGACCTAAGCCCCTTTCTCCTTGATTAGCGACAGCTAAACCACGTGTGAATGCACGCGTGATATCTTGACCTCGCACACCATCCCCACGAGTGTAGAGGGTGTTTCCGTCATCGTAAGCGGCATAGCCATCAAGTTTAGGCGTAATTCGGATATTGACGTCACTATGGGGAATACTTAACTCATCAGCAGCTTTTTTGATCCGAGTGACCCACTTTTCAATCTCTGTTATTGAGTAAGCTTTATCCGTAGATAACATTTTTTGAGGTAGAGTGATTGTTTTACCCGAAACTATTTCTGGTTCAACTTTAAGTAAAAATGGATGATCAGGCTCGCGAGCTTGTAATGCGGAGAGTAAATGATGATCGTAAAATGCGTCTTCTACTAGAGGGAAACCGGCACGATAACACGCATTAGTTGCCTCTAAAACCGCAATAAGTTGCTCATCTGTCCATGAAGTTGGTTGAGCTTCTTCCAACAAATCCATCACAGAATTGACGGATATCGGTAATGTTAAGCTTGAAATAATTTGTTGCTGTTGAGGTGTCATTTGACTCACGCTTTTGGTTGGCCAAGTAAACGGCGACGTTCAAATTCACGGATACGCTCTACATAATGTTGTAAACCTTGTTGGGTCAATGCACTGCGATACTCATCCAATACTTCTGCGCCAAATTCATCCGCTAATTTACGCGCAGCATTATGCATCATGTTGAAGACTTGATGAGCATCACCATCAATCGGAAGTGCCATAAACAAAGTTAATCCATGGAATTGTTGTGACTCCATATTGTGTACGTCAAACACTCCTGGTTTAAACATATTAGCAATACTAAATAAGACAGGCCCTTTCCCATTAGAGTTAACATGGCGATGAAAAATGTCTGATTCACCAAATTTAAAACCTAGTGTAAGCATGGATGCTAGTAAGCTCGCACCCGCAATAGGATATTCTCTCGCTGCTCGAATGTTCAAAGATAAAAACTCAGGAGCGATATCATGAGTTGGCTCTTGTTGGGCTTTTGCCGTCGCTTTTGTTTCATTAAGCACAGGATCTACCGTATCAAAATCAATGCGCATTTGGTCATCATTGATTTTAGGTTCATTCCTGATACTTGAACGGCGATTTTTACGTATGACTAAATTTTTAGCTTGCTCTGTCAATGATGGTTTTTTTTGAGGCTCCAACTTCTCTGGTGTTTCGCTAAGCTTTGGTTCGACAGTCGGCGCAGTATAAATAGGCACTTCTTCTATAGTGTTATTAGTTTCATCAGAAACGGGTGTATCAGCTAATGCCGTTTCGCTCAACTCTGGCGCATTAACAGTATCTTGAGGAGTATTAGCGTTAGTTACTTCAGACTCATTATCTTGTAAAAAATGCTTTGGTGGTTCAGGAATATCATTATTTGAAATATCTACTTGCACGACGGGTTTTGTATGCGGTTTTGGATTGGTTACGACCGAAGCATATACGACATGATCATCTATTTCAGGTTCTGGTTTGTCTGGTGCTACAGGCGTATTTTCATCAAATCGTGGAATATCATCTAAATCAGATATTGATGAAGCAGAAGGCTCACTAGAATTAACAACAGGTAAACCACCATCTACCGCTTCAACAGGTTCAGTTTTTTTCGATGAAATAGTACTGACTTTACCTACACCATATTCATCAAATTGATCAATGTCGTTAAACGGATCGGGTAAATCGATATTTTCAGCTAAAGGATCATCTAATCCTTCGACATCTTCGCTATCGATACCAATATTGGGCGCATCATAGTCAATCTCATCCTTGCTCCAATGGGCTTGTGGAGTATTGCTTTTACGACTGACCCACAGGCCATGTACTAATAAAGCAACAATCGCAATTGAGCCGAGTATGATTAACGTAAGTTGTAAGTCCATCCAAAAATCCTTTATGCCAGTGTTATGGCAACTGCTTCTTCGATATTGACGGCGACCATTCTCGATCCCCAGAGTGGAGACATTGTAACATCAGTTAAATGACACGCCATCTCCATCGCAATTTTATTGTGCAATTATGTATAATTTGTACGGTTTTAGACCTTTCACTGATTCATTTATAAAAACGTTTAACGTTTTTCCAACCAGCCTGTCATCCACTTTATCTAACAAACATAATCGCGCAAAGTGGTATTCGAATATAGCGAATTTTAAAACAGCCAAATAAGGCTTAAATTGGCTCATTTGAATTGTTTAAGACGCATAAAAAGTATACGAAATTTACCGTTAAGGTTGATTGTTTAATTTAACAATAATGCCGTTTTCGTGCAATGACTACATATAACACACCATTAATTATATGTATTTCATCTTTCTCTTAATTAAGGGGAGTCATACTGACGCAAAACTTAGTAACAATTACATCAAAGACTAATTCATTTAACTGACTTATAATAAATACATTATTGATTACTAGGTTTATTTCATGATCGCCGAATCATCTTCTCCTTCTGGTGTAAGTTACTTTATGCAAGGATTTTCCCTAATTACCGTCAAAGGCTTAAAACGCTTCGTGTTCGTTCCCTTGATGATTAATTTAGTATTATTTGCGAGCGCCTTTTATTTTTTATTTGGTGAAATCGCTATAGGTATTCAGACGGTACTGAGTTTTATTCCTGATTGGTTAGGCTGGTTAAAAGAAGGGTTAATTTACGTCTTATGGCCCATTGCCGTGATCAGTGTTTTACTTATTTTCGCGTTGATATTTGGCACGTTAGCTAACTGGATTGCCGCTCCTTTTAATGGATTATTAGCTGAAAAAGTAGAACAACACTTAACTGGACAGGCAATAGATTCAAGTGGACTTGGAGATATTATTAAAGACCTGCCTCGTACACTAGGTCGGGAAATGACTAAATTACTATATTATATCCCTCGTGCTATCGGATTTTTAATATTGTTTTTTATATTACCTATCTTTGGTCAAATATTATGGTTTTTATTTAATGGCTGGATGATGACAGTGCAATATGCAGATTATCCCTTTGATAATCATAAAATCCCATTTCACCAAATGCGTCAACGCTTAAGTGAACGTCGCTCGTTAAGCTTTAGTTTTGGCATTATCACCAGTATCTTTGCCTTGATCCCAATTGTGAATTTTATTGTGATGCCTGTGGCTATTTGTGGCGCAACAGCAATGTGGGTCAATGAATATAAATCTTAGTAGATAGCTTTGCTGTTCGGCCTGTTAGCACTTGTTGCTGCCATAAATATTGATACCAATAAGGGATCATCGCGACATCAAAAAACCGTAAAAAATTAAATTGGTTTGGATGCAATAGATATTGTCTCGGTGTTGAAGCTAAATACTGGCAGCCAGGAAATATAAATGCTTCGATATCTTTCCTCAGCGTACCTGAAGTGGTGAGTAACTGAATTTGAAATAGCTGCTGATACGGATGGTTAGATTGTCCTAATAGCTGACTTTCGAAAATCACATTTGGCGCATACCGTTTAATTTGACATTGATACTTAGCTGCTGCGACGCGCATAGGATATTCATCTAAAAAACCGGCAAAATGGGCCAGTTCATGGATAAACACCTCATAAGTATCATCAAAACCTAGGTACATACGAGCGGCAGAAACATAAGCGGTGTTACGATGATCAACGGTTACCCATTGAGAAGGCCATATACCTTGCTCAAGTGACTTTTTATTGTTTGGTTGCAACAAACAAATGGGTAAGAAGGTTTTAGTTTTATCAAATAAAAACTGCGTATAAATATCCCATAAATAAAAGTAGCTATTAAACGTCTCGGCTTCTAATGCCACATGATCAAGACACTGCTCAAAAGGCTTGAGAATGAAGTTTTGGTTAGATGTATGTATGAGCGGTTGACTAATAACGGCCGCATGAGGATTTTTCCCCCATAAATTCATACATAACAAGACTAACATTAATGATCTCGTCATGTGCATATCGATTATTGAGTATTAGCATCTCGAATTGCTGAAATTTCCACACGAGCAAAACGATGTTCAACAAATTCAAATACATTCGTGCTTAATGCTAACTTAAAGAAGTTAGTCGCGACCCTATTCTGCCCTAACTCACGATAATATTTACCTAAATAAAAATATACCTCGCAGAGTCGCTTATTGAGTTGATTCCGACTCTCAACACCCTCCACTACTGAATCAAGCAGTGATTTTTGTGAAATATTACCTAAGTAAAAATCAACAATCTTATTCGCCCATTGATCATTAATCATTAATTCACGACGCTGTTGTAAATCTATCATTGCACGATTTTTATCTATTTTAGAAGCAATAATATACGCCCATAATAGACGATAAGTATCCTGAGTGTCATGATGATAATATGTTTCAATATCAGGAAGAGACAACTCATACCGCTTTGCATAGTATAGTGCCATTGCTCGATTCAAGTATGCGAACTCATATTCTGGTGCCATTTCTACTACTGCATCAAAAGCATCATATGCTTCAATAAACTCCCCTCGAACCGTATGATGTATGCCAAGAGAGTTATAAGCTTCATATAAAGTAGGATCAAAACGAAGTGCTTGTTGAAAATCATAAAATGCCAGTCCATCTAATCCTACGCTATCGAACAATAGTCCACGACGAAACAAAAATTGAGCTCGCTCTGCTTCTGCTAATTCTGTACTCATCATCACCACATTAAATTTAGCCAAAGCTTGTTGAGCTAAGATTGATGTGCGAGCTGACTCAGGGATAATGAGATTAGACATAGCATGTGTTGTATTAGAGTGATCAACGCTATTTTCATGTTCAGGAATAGACTGACAACTAAATAATGAAATGCATACCAATAAACTTAATAAACGTGACACAGGCACAGGAGATATCCTTGTGGATTAAACAGACAGGTGAGCAGATAAAATTATCATGAAACGGTGTTAAACAACAATCTGAATTTTATTACAGGCATAAAAAAGGAGCCTTATCGGCTCCTTTAAAACTATTGAAAATCAATCAGTACTTATTCAGCGTCTGATTCAGCCGCTGGCTTTTCAATCAATTCTTTCATACTCAAGCGTACACGGTTTTGACGATCAATTTCCATGACCTTCACTTGTACTTCTTGACCTTCTGATAAATAATCAGTCACTTTAGCAACACGCTCATGCGCGATTTGAGAGATATGTACCAGGCCATCTTTGCCAGGTAATACTTCAACAAACGCACCAAAATCTGCGATACGTGAGACTTTACCGGTATATACTTTACCGACTTCGATTTCAGCCGTAACTTGTTCAATCTTCTCAATAGCAATGGTTGCTTTCGCTTTTTCCGTTGCAAAGATTTTAATAGTTCCGTCGTCTTCGATTTCGATATTAGTGTCCGATGCTTCAGTAATAGCACGGATCATCGCACCACCTTTACCGATAACATCACGGATTTTCTCTTGGTCAATCTTCAATGTGTAGATACGTGGCGCAAATTCAGATAACTCATCACGGTGTCCACCGATCGCTTGATCCATGACACCTAGAATGTGTAAACGTGCTTCTTTCGCTTGCTTAAGCGCGATCTGCATGATTTCTTGAGTAATACCTTCAATTTTGATATCCATCTGCAAAGCAGTAATACCGTTAGTAGTACCCGCTACTTTAAAGTCCATATCACCTAAGTGATCTTCATCACCAAGGATATCTGATAATACAACGAAGTTTTCATCAGATTTAACAAGACCCATTGCAATACCAGCAACAGAAGCTTTGATTGGTACACCAGCATCCATTAACGCTAGAGAAGTACCACAAACAGACGCCATTGAAGAAGAACCGTTTGATTCTGTGATTTCTGACACAACACGAACTACATATGGGAAATCAGTCTCGCTTGGCATAACGGCTTGGATACCGCGTTTAGCAAGACGACCATGACCAATTTCACGACGCTTCGGAGAACCGATGAAACCAGTTTCACCCACACAGTATGGAGGGAAGTTATAATGCAACATAAAACGAGAAGTAGACGTTCCGCCTAACTCATCAATCATTTGTGCATCACGTTCCGTTCCTAGTGTAGCAGCAACCAATGCTTGCGTTTCACCACGGGTGAAAACAGAAGAACCGTGAGTACGAGGAAGTACACCCGTTGCTACGTCTAATGCACGGATCATCGCTGGATCACGACCATCAATACGCGGCTCACCGGCTAAGATGCGTGAACGAACAACATCAGACTCTAAATCGTGTAATAATTCAGACACTTCTTTAGGATCTTGATCAGGATTTTCCGCTAAAATTGCTGCAGATGCTGCTGAAGTCACTGCAACAACAGCGTCTTTACGCGCTAATTTATCAGAAATTTGATACGCTTCGGTCATACCGGCTTTCGCAAGCTCAGCCACTTTAGTTTTTAATTCTGTGTTTTCAGCTTCTGGTGTCCAGTCCCACATCGGAGTGTTAACCTTAGCAGCAAATTCACGCACATTATTAACCACAGCTTGTGATTGTTCATGACCGAAAACAACAGCACCTAGCATGACTTCTTCAGATAAGATATCAGCTTCTGACTCAACCATTAATACGGCTGATTCAGTTCCTGCAACAACTAAGTCTAGTTGGCTTTCTGCTTGCTCTGAATGACGTGTATTTAAGATGTACTCGCCGTTAGTGTAACCAACACGTGCAGCTCCGATTGGACCATTAAATGGAATACCAGAGATAGCTAATGCTGCTGAGGTACCGATTAAAGAAATGATATCCGTTGGAATTTCTGGGTTCGCAGAAACAACTGTAATAACGATTTGTACTTCGTTTTTAAAGCTTTCTGGAAATAATGGACGAATTGGGCGGTCAATAAGACGAGCCGTTAATGTTTCGCCTTCTGAAGGACGGCCTTCACGTTTAAAAAAACCACCTGGGATTTTACCCGCAGCATAAGCTTTTTCTTGGTAGTTAACCGTTAGAGGGAAAAAATCTTGATCAGCTTTCGCTTCTTTTTTTCCAACAACCGTTACTAATACAGATGTATCATCCATGCTTGCCATAACAGCAGCAGTGGCTTGACGAGCAACTACGCCCGTTTCTAATGTCACAGTATGCTGACCATACTGGAAGTTTTGAGTAATAGGAGTCACTATTTATCCTTTGATTTCAATTATTTCATACGCTTTTAAATGCGGTGCATATTATAAATTGTTCTTATGCAAAATGCCATTAAAGTATTATGAAGCAAGCTGAATAATCAAAATCATACTTTCGAAGTAAGTAAACGGGTAACTTTAGGCTCTGAACAATACTAAAGTGCCATAGGCTTTTTATAAATGAGGATTATAATTTAAAGGGTTACATGTTTTTTGAATGGCTATACACTAATGAAACTAAATAAAATTAATGACTTCCGTGTTCAACCAGCATGGTATGAGTACGTATTTTTGTATTCCGTCACAGCGGTATCATCAATTATTTTGGGGGTAAGCCTTCTTAATAAAATTAGTGGATTATATGGCTGGCTAGCACTTATTTTGATTATCAGTGTCTCGTATATATATTCTGTCATCAAACGCACACGTGATAATCGTGCTAAACAATATTATCTTGATACGATTCAAGACTATTCTGTACCAGAATTACAACAAATTCTTAGGCGTCAACAGAAAAATAAAAGTGAGTATATGATTATTACAAGACGTATTAATTACCTACAACACACTATCAATAATCACTAAATGACATCGACAATCTACACATCATCATATTTTTGTGTCTAAAATATTTACACTTCTATAAACATCCCCTACAAATAAATCAAAAAAACTATAAAAAACAATAGATTAAAAAGTTGGCCTAGAGTTTGCTGTATCTTTATTACTTAAACTATACATTCGTAAAAAAGGTAATGAAGTCTTATGTCTAGAATCAATACAGTTACTACTGAAGTTCGTTATTTTCACAACTTAGTAAAAAGTGAAGTATCACTTCCTGAGATTACCGTTATAAACGAGCACAATTTAGAAAAAATGCTAAATAGAATTTATCGATATGAAACTCGTTGTATAGTCAAAAAACAATCCTACTCAGAAAAACATTGCATAGAATTACGTTCACGGATTGCAGACTTACTGTTATTGATTGATAACTTTGATCTACAAGCAGCTATAGCAAACCGAAATACACA
>ENA-OUOG01001181-OUOG01001181.1-marine-metagenome-genome-assembly--contig:-NODE-1181-length-31090-cov-6.034921_pt1 | contig 31090 bp, 21 predicted proteins | sample MGYA00248635_ERZ508505 | MGnify/ENA primary metagenome ERZ508505 (study PRJEB26176, sample SAMN06267871) | marine metagenome | isolation source: Saanich Inlet, British Columbia, Canada | place: Pacific... | reverse complement strand
GAGGAACCGATCGAAGTCGAGCGAGTCGAGGAAGAAGTCGCGAAGGCGACCGAGACGGAGGACGCCGCGGAGGCGGAAGCGGACGCCGACGTCTCCGAGACGTCGGCGCGTCTCGCGGAAAGCGAAGCGCCCTCCACCGCCGTTTCTGCGGACTTCGCGCGCGCCGCGATGGACGCGGTGCGGAGACAGAGACTGGCCGCGGTGAAGCAGTTGAAGAAAGCCGGCGTGCCGGTCACGGAAAACCTTCTTAAGGAAATCGAGAGAGCCGAAAAGAACCCGCGCGCGCTCGAGACGGATGTCTACGCCATCGTCCTCGGCGGCGCCGACCAAGACAAGCTCAACGCGTCCGACGCCGAGAAGAAGGTGGACGTCGTCGGGCACCTGGGCGAGGCGTTCGGCGCCGAGAACGTGGCGACGCACGCGCACCTGACCCCCGCCGTGGTGGCGGCGGCGTGGCCCGAGGACGAGGCGTTCGCGAGGTACGCGCTGAAGGAAATCAGGTCGCGCGTGTCGTCGCGCGTGGGCGGCGACGCCGCAAAGACGGAGGCGGCGATGCGCGATTTGCCGTGGGTCAATCACTTCACGCGTCGCAAGGAGGACGGGTCTCTGGACCGCGACGAGCACTGGCCGGAGAACTTCGATCACCACGTGGGGTGTCTTTTCGCGCACATGCTGGTGTGGCAGTTGGCCGAGGACGCGGCGGCTTCCGCGGCGGCGTCCAACGCCTCGGCGCCGCGCGCCGCGATGGTTTTCGAGTCGGACGGCGCCTCCGGCGCGAACTTGGCGGTGCCGTTTTCCAGCCTGCAGTTCGCCGTCGACAAAGCGCCGGCGGATTTCGACGTGCTGTTCGTGAACAAGCTGGAGGATCCCGAGTTAGACAAACGGTTTCCTTGGCGCAGCTCAAGAGTCGACACTGTGGTGGACGAGACGAACGAAGTGACGATCGACTTTTTCCGGTATCGCAACCCGTTCGCGGCGGGCATCAGCGGGTACGTCGTGTCGCGTTCGTTTTTGGAAAAGATTCATTCTTTGATCGCCGAGCGCGGCGCGGACATGGTGGACGCGTGGATGTACAAGCTGTGCGGGGACTCCGTGTCGGACGAGGACCCAGACGCGACGTTCCTGCGCTGCTACGCCGCGGTGGACCGAACCATCGTGGAGAAGTACAGGGAAGAACACCCGAACGGGCCTTAGGATAGACTACATTTAGATTTTGGACATTTTTTTTTTTCCCGAAAACACGAGTTTCATCGGGCGTTCGTCGCGCGTTCACCGATCGAGAACGCGCGCGCCACACGGCTCGGGCGCTCGAAATCCCTTTATCGGTCCATTCCACGTGTGATTGGAGGATATTTTCTCTCGGAAGCCGCGAGCGCGCGCGCCCCGAGCGCACTCCGACGCGCGCGTCGACTTCGACGCACGCGCCCTCTTCCGCGCTCACGTCGTCGCAGCCGCCGACGCACGCGCGCGCGCAAGGCACCCCGCCGCGCGTCTCGAGCGCCCCCGCTCCCGGAAAAGTGCAATGGCCGCCGCCCTGGTCGCCCCGATGCTACGCCCCCTCCGCGGGGTGGGCGGCGACGGCCGCGCCGCGCCCCGCAAACACACCCGCGTCGGTATCAAGTGCAACGCCGAGAACGACCGATACGGCCAGAGCGAGGACGATGTCCTGCAGGTCTCGGGCGACTGGAGGCAGTTCCGGTGCGTCTCTCCACGTCCCACCATGCCGAAAAGCACGCGACGCGAAAAAGCGCTCCCCCTCGAAAAAGCGAACGCCTCCGCGAGTTATGACCCCGCATCTCGCGCGGAAATCTGAACGCGAAACCGTAACAACGTCCGTCTCACAAAAGACTTTTTTCTTTCCCTGATCTTCTTCCCTCGCCCACCCCAGCGCGGCGCTCGTGAACCAGGAGCACGTCCACCGTTTGACCGGGGGCACGAACCACGTGGTGAGCGCGTTCGATCGGCGCCAGCGCAGGCACAAGAGCCCCGTGAACGCGGCGGACTGGGCGCACCGCCTGCCCGAAGCGGAGACGGGGTGCTTGCTGCTCGCGCCCGAGCACGAGGAGGGCTGGTGGCGGCACAGCGTGGTGCTCGTGTTGAACCACGACGACGAGGGGTCGACGGGGGTCATCTTGAACCGCCCCACCAACGCGCTGCTGCACCGCGTCGTGCCCGAGATCGACTACGAGGCGCCGCACCACGCTGTGCTGGCGGACCGCCGAGTCAGCATGGGCGGCCCGATGGGCACCGAAAAAGGGTCGCGCTGCCTCGTGGCGCTCAGCGCGCAACCGTTGGAGGGCGCTACGAGCGAGGTGTTTCCCGGGCTGTGGCACGTCTCCGATTTCGCCGCCGTGAAGACCGAGCACGAGAAGCACCTCAGCGTTTTTGTCGGGTACTGCGGCTGGGTCGAGGGGCAGCTTGACGCTGAGGTCAGAGCAGGGGGTTGGCTGGTCGCCGCTGCCAGCGCCGCGAACACCTTAGGGCTCGTTTCCACCGCGCCGGGAGGAGACTTGCTCGGCGAAAGCGCGTGGGAGAGCCTCCGCGCGCGGCTCGGTGAAAACTCAGACAACGCCGCGCGCGGCTGATTTGCTGAGGTTTTCCTGTGTCGAAGATACGTATTACGTGATACATACTTCGACAGCGACGAGACGTACTACTACACACGACTACGTGAGACGCACTACTACGCGCGACGACGACGACGAAGCGAAAGCGTTTGTTTTGTTGTTAATACGGTTTCCACGACGACTTTGCGCGCGCGCCGACGCGCGACGACGACGACGACGAAATGCCTCCGGACTTCGTCGGCGCGTCACCCGCGCGACGACGAACGCTTCCTCTCCCTCTTCTTCTTCTTCGATTTCCTCTCCTTCTTCGAAACCTCCTTCCTCTCTGCTCTCTGCTTCTGCTTCTGCCTTCGTCCCTCTGACGAAGGGAGGCTCCGCGCGTGGTCGGCGGCGGGAGAAGAATGCTCAGGCGGGGGGGGTATCAACGCGTACCTAACCGTCGACGGCGCCGCGCCGCGCGCGCGTCGCTTTTTCACGCCGAGTAACGCCGCGAGCCGCTCGTCGGATTCGGGGTCTTCGCGAAAGCCGACCGCGGGGTCCACCGCGGGGTTCACGGAAAGATCGTCCACGGAGTGTTTCTCCGCCTCGTCGTCGCCGTCGCGAGGTCTCTTCTTCCCCACCGCCGACGCGTCCTCCGCCGCCCCGCCGGGACGCTCGCCCTCCGCTCGCGATCCGATCTGGCGCTCGGCGCGACGCGCGTCGGAGCGCGCGTTGGACGAACTGACACCGCGCAGGGTGTTCGCCAGGAACCGCTCGTTCACGCGCTCGCGGACCCTCGGCGCGCGCCAGACATCGCTCGCCAACGGCCTGACTCCGGCGAGACCCAGCGACCGGTCCCCCGGGGCCCGCATCGAGCGCCCCCGCGTCTGTCGCGCGTCTTCCCCCCGAAGCCGAAGCGACGCGAAAAAACGCGCGGGGACCAAAATTTTGCGTCCAGCTCAGCACAATTTTTGGCGGGTGTTGCGTCCCTTCGAAGTGACACGCTGGACGCCATTGCGAGGCGGACCATGACGCTCGCGGCGATGTGCAACGCGACGGCGACGCGCGCGCTGGCGTCGGTGAGCCCCAGCCTCCGCTCTACCCGCGCGGGTGCCGCACGGGTCGGGAGACGCACGTCCCGCCTCCGTCTCCCCCGCGCGGTCCCGACGTCGGTGGACGCCTCCGAGACGACGGAGGCGGAGTCTCCCGAGCCGCTGCTGATCGTGGTGGAGTGCGACGGCGTGCTGTGCGACGTGCACCTCGACGGCCACCGCGAGGCGTTCAACGAGACGTTCACGGAGCTCGGCATGGAGGGCATGTCCTGGAGCCCGGACGAGTACCTCTCGCTCCTGCGCTCGGGGGGGGGAACCGCGTACGGGATGGTGGAACGGTACTTTCACTTCTACGGGTACCCCACGCCCGAGCTTCGCGACCCCGGGAGCGACATCCCCGACGAGGTGGGCGGGAAGGCCAAGAACCTGGGGATCGTGCCCGAGGGCTACGAGAACGCGTCCCTCGCGTCGCAGGCTGCCGCCGCGCAGGCTGCCGCGAGCCGTGACCCGATCAACAAAGAGCTTCTGGCGATGCGCCGCGCGGAGTGGATCCACGACGTCATCGCGAGGAAGGATGCCAACTTTGCGCGCATGGTAGAGGAGGGACGGCTGCGGCTCAGGAAAGGCGCGCTGGCGTTCCTGGACGAGTGCTTGCTTGAGGATAACGCACAGGTGGTGATCATCGGCGCGACCGCGAGCGCGCCGGAGGAGAACGTGCTGGGCGCGGTGCTCCACGCGATGGGGCCGCTGCGAGCCGCCGCCATCTCGGTTTCGGACGCGAACGAGATCATCGACGGCGCCGCCCTCGCGGGAATCTCGGCGGCTCTTCCGGATGCGTTACGACCGACGGACCCGTCGCGCGCCACGAAGCACATGGACGACGACGCGCTGGCGGCGTTCGGGGACCACGAGGGTGTGCACGATGAGGCGTGGGAGGCTGCTCGGCGCGAGATGGCGATGACCATGAAGGCCAAAAAGGGCGAGCTCCTCGCGGTGGAGGTTGGCGGCGATTTGCACAGGCAGAGCTTCAACAGCGACGTCATCGTGGACGCGTCGGTGTTTTGCACGTCCACGCGCTCGGTGATCAACGCCGGCAGTCTGAGCGTGATTTTGAAGAAAAAGAACGTGCGCAAGGAGCGGTGCGTGTTTGTCGGCGCGAGCCGCGCGACGGCGACGGAGGCCAACGCGGCGGGCGTCTTCAACGTGGTGTGCCGCACGGCGAACCAGGCGGATTCCCAGATTGTCGGCGTCGCGATGGTGACTGATGACTTTGGCGGGGGCGGCGGCTTGACTTTACGCTACGTCAAGCACAGGATGGCCAGCTGGAAGGGCGAAACCGTGGGGGGGAGCGAGATTTAACGCCAAAAGCGCACGTGCGCGAGAGGATGAGACTAATAATGTGTTTTTCTGCGTGTATTTCTAACTAGTCACTACTGTAGCCTATGTGTATTCACGACGCTCGAGGCGACGTACGGGAAGCGTCGTTCAAACAAAAGCGCGTCAGGCGCGTCCACCCAACTTTCCCCCACAGGCGAGCAAGCCGTAGAACTCCGCGGAGCACAGGTGGAACCGCCCGGCGTGCTCGTCCTCGGGGGCGTGCTCGTCGCGCCCGGTGAGCACCAGCCGCAGGAACCGCACGGGAGTGGAAGAAGCGGGCGCGTCGATCGCCCAGGACGCCCACGCGCCGGGCGCGGAGATGGATCGGTCGTCGACGTGCTTTCGAAGCGTGATCCACCTCGGCGCGTCGTCGTCCTCGTCCTCGTCCTCGTCGTCGTCGTCGCGCGGCGGCGTCGCAGACGCGCATCCCTGCAGCTCCCAGTGCCTCGGGAAGTGCGCGGTCCCGTCGTGGCGCATGCTGTAGTGCGCGCACCGCAGCGTGCGCGCCTCGCCGAGGTCGAACCGCCACCAGCCCCCGTTGTACCTCCTCTGCCGCGTTTCAAAGCTTTCTCCGAGCGGTCCGGAGAAGGACGCGCCGGAAGCGTTTTCGCTCCTGCGCGGCGGCCCGGCGAAGTTGACGCGCGCGTACGCGCCGGACGTCACCTGCGCCGGGTTGGTGTGCGGGCACGAGGGCGAGGACGCGGTGACGACGATGCGCTCGCGCGCGATGGAGCTTTTGTCGGCGTTCTCTCCGGCGTTCGGCCCGAGCCGCGCGCTCTCCCGAGGGTCCCCGAACATCCCGAACGACGCCGGGTTTCGAAAATGCGACCTTCCTCCGCGGCTCCCGACGTGCCGGAAAACGCCGTTCGCGTCGCCGGCGCGCAGAAACGTCAGCAGCGTCCCGAACCGCTCGCGCGGCGCGCGGCGGCGCGCGGCGTCGCGGAACGAGCTCTTGGCGCTCTCGCTCGCGGAAAGAGACACGGACGCGCCGTCGGTGGCCACCGCAAGGGGCGAAGACGTCGAGACGCTCGGAGAAGAAAAGAAAACGGCGTCCTTCTCCGTCGTCGCGTCGTCGAGTCCCGGGACGTCGTCGGCGCGCGCCGAGAGGCGCGCGCCGGAGAGCGTCGGCGCCTCTGCGAAGAGCGCCTCCAGCCGCGGGGACAAGAGTGTCACGCCTACGGAGGCTCTGCGAAACGCGTCGCGCGCGTTCCGCGCCGCCGCTGCGGACGTCTGCGGCCACCGCACGCTCGCCGCGACGGTCAGCGTCTCCGCCGGCGACCTACGCTTCGCCGAGACCCACGCCTGCGCCAACGCCAGCGCCTCGTCCTCGTCCGCCACGCCGAGGTCGTCGCGTCCGACGGTCGCGGCGAACGCGTCCGCGGACACGCCCGCCAGCAAGTCGGGGTCCGCGTCGGCGACGTTCCGCGCGAGGCTCCGCGCGCACCGCGAAAACAGGCGCGTCAGTAAAAGGGGTCCGTCGAACGCGGCGCGCGGAGATATCGCGGCGTCGGCGTCGGCGGCGACGTCGCCATCTTCGTCGAACGCGTCCACCCCGAACGCGGGCGCCAGCGCGAGCAGACGCGCAGCGTCGCTCGCGTCGCGCTCGGCGGCGTCCGCCAGCGCGCGGGTCACGGCTTCCGTCGCCGCCGCCGCGCGGAACCGGAGGCACAGCGCGAGCGTCTCCGCGGCGGGGGCGGAGTCCGGAAACGACCCCGCGTACGCGAACCTCAGAAACGCCGCCACCGCCGCCGCGTCGGCGTCGTCGTCGTCGTCCGAGGGGTGCCCTCCGGAGCCGCCGAAACGCACGACGTGCTCCGAGGCCTCGCGCATGCCGCTGGCGAAGACGTCGCGGAAAAAAGGCGCGAAGCACGCCAGAACGACGCGGTGCGCGTGGAACTCGGCGACGGCGAGCGTCTCGGTTTTGGTGTTGGTTCCGGTTTCGGTTTCTGTCGCGTCGCGAACGTCGTCCCGGAGGTCCGTCCCGGGGAAGCGGCGCTCCGGCGGCGACAGGAAGACGGTCGCGGGCACGCCCGCCGCGCGCACAGCCTCGTCCGCCTCCGCGACCGAGCCGGCGCGGACGGCGACGACCACGTCCGAGAACTCGCGCGCGACGCGCGACGCGACGCCGCCGGGGCCGGGGTTTCGAAAAAGCGTCTTCAGGACGCGCTCGTTCGCCGCCTCGTCCGTCCCGGCGAACCGGTCCAAAACGCTCACCATCTCGGCGGAATCGTCGTCGTCGTGGTCGTCGTCGTCGCCTCGTCTTTCCTCTTGGAACACCTCGACGACGAACCGGAGAAGTCGCTCACTACACGCACCGTTCGCGGACCCGCCCGCGGGTCCGCCGGCGGCGCCGCTCGCGGCGGAGCGGTGGGACCCGTCGTCGCCGCCGAGCGCGGCGGCGATGTCCGCCGTCTCCGCCGTCTTTGTTCCGGGCCGCCTCGGGTCCCCGACGCGGCGCGCCGCCTCCTCGAGCCGCGTGCGGAGCGCGGGGGACGCCGCCGCCAGGACCGCGGCGTGCGCTCGGGAGACGACGCGCGTCCCGTCGGCGGCGTAGCGCGCCGAAATCGCCGCGAAATCTTCGCGGTCCGACGTCGCGGACACGGCGACGCGAGCGGCGCGGGTGCACTCTCCGTCTCCGCAACCCCGGCGTCTCACCACCGCGACGTCCGCGAGGTCCGAGAGGTTCGTTCTGCTTTCGTCGTCCCTGGCGGCGTTCGCCGCGGCGACCGCCGCCGCGGGCGCGACGCGGGTTAACAAGCGCGCGTGCTCGCCGCCCTCGGCGGCGCCCTCGGCGTCGACGTCGGCGTCGCCGTGTTCCCGAGGAGGCGACGTGATTTCGATGTTCCTGAATCGCGTCCAGTCGTCCCACGTGGACAGGCCCACGCATCGCACGCGCCGAAGCGGCTCGGGGTCCCTCCACCGGTGCACGAGCCGCGGCCGCGTCCCCGCGCCGCCGATGCCCACGGAGATCAAGCCGTCGTCCGTCCAGCTTATCCAGTACCTCGCGAACGCGGTGACCGCGCCCGGCTTTATGAACTCGCCTCGCGCGACGTGCGCGACGCGTCCGTTACGCTCGATGCACAGCCTCGAGTTGCGGTGCGAGCCGATGATGATGACGTAGGTCTGACTCTGCGTCTGCGAGGAGACGCGGCGGTCGTCGTCCGCGGCGAGGCCGGACCAGTGGTCCAGGCGCCGAGTCGGCCTTCTCGCCGGGCCGACATGTTCCTCTTCGAGAATGCACGTGATGTCGGACTGTGCCGCCGCTTCGAAGGAAACCTCCCCACCCCCCGCCTGCGCCACCCTCGCGCCCGACGGGCTCGTCAGCCACGCGCACTCGAAGGGAGGCACGACCAGCACCTCCCCGGCGACCCGCACTCCGCGCACTTCCGGCGCGACCGGCGGCATCGTCGAGCGCGCGCCGAACTATGACGCGAAGGTCTTGGTGTGAAATCAGCCGCGTCAGCACGTGGTTTCTTGGCGCGCGATTTTTTTTTTCGGTCAGGTGAACGCGAAACTGCAAAACGTGCAAAAAAAGTAACAATCGCGTCACGCCCGTCCCCCGAACACCGCGGAGAGACGCGACCGCTTCTTCTCCCCCGGAGCCTTCTTCCCCCCCCCGCCCGAAGAAGGCGAAGGCGACGCGAGGGCGTTCTCTTTGCCGTGAGGAGGCTCGTCCCGAACCGCATTTCCGGCGCGCGCCGCCGCGCGCGCGCGCGCCGCCTCGGCGCCGGCGCCGACGCGGGCGGCGGCGGTTTCGAAGTCCACCCCCAGGTGCCCGGCGGCGAGGCTCAGCGCGCCGAGGAATATGCGGTACGGCACGCGCCGCGCTGTTCGCTCGGCCTGGTGCCTCGCCCTGGCTCGCGCGAACACCACGTCCACGCCCGTGTCCGTCAGGCGCGCGTCGTCCGTCAGCCGCGCCGCGCGCAGCACGCACGCGAACGTCTCGCCGTCCATCTCGCCGCGCGAGTCCGCCATCTCGCGGAAGAGTTTATGAAACGGGTGCGCGTCGTCGAGCGCGTATTCTTTGCGCACGGGGACGGGCTGCGCGATTTTTGCCTCGGGGTTCGAACGCTTCTGCGTCAAACGCGCGGTCTCCAGCGCGGTCGCGAAGCGCGCGAACGCCTCGAAATCGAGCGCCACCTCGTTTTCGCCGCCGGCGGTCTCGGCGAGGCGCGTCTCCAGCGTCCGCGCGGCGAGCGAAACGTCCAGGTCCTCCAGCAGACGCAGCTTGGCGAGCGCGAACGTCGCGAGCTCGAGGTCCAGACGGCCGGTTCCGCGCGCGTCGTGCGCGTCGAACTCGGCGCGCCACACCGCGAGGCGTTCGTTCGTCGCGTCCTCGGTCAAGATGGAAAAACTTTTTTTTGGAACGTCTTCTTCGTCCCCCGCGTCGTCGTCTCCTCCGCGTCGTTCGTCCTCCGTCTCGAGCGCCTCCGCCACGGGCTCCAGGTCGCGCGTTTTGGAGCCTCCTCTTTCCGGAGGCTCGTCCTTTTCGGCGATGAACGCGTCGTCCACGGTGAGGTCCATAGACGTGAGGTCCATGGGTGTCAGGTCCAGCGTGCTGTCCTCCGCGAACGAGGCTGAGGCTCCGCTCTCTTCCGCGACGTTCAGGCTCCACCGCGCTCCGGCTCTGTCCCGAGAAGGCGCTTCCGAGAAGGAACGCGACAAAAATGCCCCCGCACGCGCGCTCGCCGGGCGCGGCGCTTTCGCGTTTCCAAGCGCGTCCTCTCGGCTCCGCTCCGCGAGACGCGCGCTCGCGGGTCGGCTTATATTCGGTTTTGGTTTTGTTTCACGACTGTCAGTGCGTGCGGACGCGAACCCCGAGCCGAACGTCAGACGCCGCACTTCCGTGCCAAAGCTTCCGCGCGTGTTTGTCGTTTTTTCGCGCGCCGTTAAAGCGCGCCGGCGAAGCACGCGCTTCGCCTTTTTGCAAAACGCGCGGTACTCCTCGAAACACACGCGCCCGTCCTTGTCCAGGTCGACGTCCTCGAAGCAGACGCGAACGAGCTCGAGCGCCTCGGTCTCGTCCGCGTGGCACGAGCGCATTAAAACAAACACAAGCTCCCCCGGGGAGAGCAAACCGTCGCCGTCGACGTCGCCGGCGTCGAAATCCTCCAAACGCGGTTTTGACAGCGCCGCGTCCAGAAGCGTTTGTGACGAGGGCGGAGCCTCCGCCGCCGCCGATACTCGATCAGGCCGCGCGGGCGGGAAGGACTCGCGCGTGGAGACGATTTGTCTTTGTTTGACCGGCACCGGTTTCGGTTTTGATCCGCCCGCGGTTCGCGAAAAAGAAGAAGAAGCGCGGAGAAGCGCGTTTCGCGAAGAAGTGCGAAACGTCGGTTCCGCGCGCGACGCCGCGGCGACGCCGACGAAAAGCCCGCTTCCCGCCGCGCACTTCGCGGCGTCGTCCACGACAGACTCGAAGGTCTTCCCCGTCTCAGCAGCGACGCACGCGAGCGCGCTCGCGAAGTCCTCGGCGCGAAGCTCTTTTTCGCCGGCGCGGCGGGTCTTGGCGAACACGACGTCGGCGGCGGAGGCGGGGAACTTTCTTCCGACGAACCCGGACCCCAAACAAAGTCGGCGCCACTGCGGTAACGCGAGCGTAAACGCGTTGGAGCGTTTCTTCTCCTTGTCGAAATCGACGCACGCGCTCGCGAAGATGTCGCGCAGGCGCTTCGCGGAGACGCGCCCGGGCGGCGCGGGCGCGCGCGCGCCGCCGCCGGCGACGCGCGCCGCCCGCAGAGACACCGCCCCGGCGAAGGCGGCGACGAAATCGTCGAAAACCGCCGGCGCGTCCGGGTCGCCGAGCCCGACGCTCGACGCGACCGACGCGGAAGGGAGGTCGTCCAGAATGCCGGAGTCTGCGATCCACGTGGATGTCACGTATGGGATACGTGGATACGTGTTTTTGCGTTTTTGGGTTCAGGTTAACCGGGTGTCGTGGAATGTTGTCGGGTGTGTGGTCCGCGCCGGGAGCGAACGCGAACGCGCCAGGCGAAACGCCGAAAAGCGTTCCAGGATCGGCCGCGCTCGTCTTTCGAGCCTTCCACGAACGTTGGCGAGAGGAAGCGTCGGGAGTGTTTCGGAAGACCCGACGCGTGCGCCCAGCGGAAAGCGGGGGACGGACCTGCGAGGGCGAACAGCGCGCGGGCGCACGTCATGGTGCCGTCGGCGTCGGCGAGCGAGAGGTACAACGCCTGTGCGCGTGGGAGGATGGAGGGGGTGACCCATCGGTGAGCCGTCGGTGCGCCATCGGGGGCGGATGACTCGACATCCGAGAGAGACGTTTCCGGGACTTCGCGATGCGCGCCCGCCGGCCGCACACCCCCGCGCGTACCTTGAGCGGGTCGAGCAGCGCATCCGTGGATGCGAGGCTGACCTGCGTGCGCGTCCGCTCGACGTCGGCCATGACGTCCAGATGCCTCGGTCGGGAGACGCGTGTGGCGCGCGTGCGACTGAGCGGAAACGTTTCTCGTAAACGGTTGCCCGTTTTTCGGCCGATCAACGCGTTTCGCAACCGGTGGCCCGAAACCGGCTCCGCAGGCTCCATCGCGAGTCCGGTCGGCGAACGAGCCGGTCAGCCGGTGTCGATCTCGGGGCTCTGGGGTTTCGACGAAGGGCAATTCCGCTGGATCTCACGGACGGGGATCGTGCCGAGTGCTCCGTCGCGTCACACCGATCGACGCGGTCGCCGCCGCGCGCACGCCCTCGAGCGCTTCGGGGCGTCTCTGTCGGGCGCGCACCGGCGACGCGCCGCGGAGCCCGGGCGCGACCTCGGCTCGTTTCCGGGACTCGGCGCGTCGACGGCACGATGCAGGCCCGGGCGCTGGCGTCCGCGTCCTCCCCCGCGGTGTGCAGCGCGCTGTACATCCTGGACTCCAACTTCAAGCGCCTGCTGCACCGCGACTGGCGCGGTGATTCGATTCCGCAGCACGTCGAGCGCTTCGCCGCGCGCCTGAACGAGGCTGAGACCGAGGGCGAGCTGCGTCCCATCTTCGAGGACCCCGAGATGGGCGTGACGTACTGCTACGTGCAGGTGAGCAACCTGTACTTCTTGGCGATTAGCAAGCAGAACGCCAACGCCATGGCGCTCCTGTCTTTCCTGCACGCGCTCGTCAAAGTTTTGACGCACTACTTCACGACGCTGGAGGAGGAGTCCATCCGGGACAACTTCGTGATCATCTACGAGCTCCTGGACGAGGTGTGCGACAACGGGTACCCGCAATTCACCGAGGCGAAGATCTTGTCCGAGTTTATCAAAACCGACGCGCACGAGCTCGAGGCGCCCAAGGCGCCGATGGCGGTGACCAACGCTGTGTCCTGGCGCAGCGAGGGCATTCGGTACCCCAAGAACGAGGTGTTCCTGGACGTGCTGGAGAACGTCAACCTGGTGGTCAACGCGGAAGGGCGCGTGGTGGTCAGTGAGGTGAGCGGCGCGCTGAATCTGCGCGCGCACCTCAGCGGCATGCCCGAGTGCAAGCTCGGGCTCAACGACAAAGTCATGCTGCAGGCGCAACGAAAAACGAGTCGCGGAAAGAGCGTGGAGCTGGAGGACATAAAGTTTCACCAGTGCGTGCGTTTGGCGCGCTTCGAGACGGACCGAACCATCTCGTTCATTCCCCCGGACGGGACGTTCGACCTGATGAACTACCGCATCACCGCGCCCGTCAAGCCTTTGTTGTGGGTCGAAGCGAGGGTCGAGCGACCGAGCCGATCGAGGGTGGAGTACCACGTGCGACTCAAGACGCAGTTCAAGGCGCGCCTGAACGCGACGGGCGTGGAGATCAAACTCCCCGTGCCCGCGGACGCCGTGAGCCCGGAGGTCAAAGCCGCGCTCGGCGCGGTGACGTACGCGCCGGAGCAGGAGGCGATGCTCTGGAAGATCAAAACCGTCCCGGGCGGGAAGGAGGTGCTGATGCGCGCGAAATTTAACTTGCCCTCCGTCGCCGCCGACGACGAGGGCGCGGCGCGAAAGCCGCCCATCACCGTGAAGTACGAGATCCCGTACTACACCGTCTCCGGCGTGCAGGTGCGGTACCTGAAGGTGATCGAGAAGAGCGGGTACCAGGCGCTGCCGTGGGTGCGCTACATCACAAGATCGGGGAACTACGAGTTCCGGCTCGACCACGGGGACGCGGGGGGCGCCAACGCGCGATGAGACGAGCGAGACGGTGATCACGATTTTTTTTTGTGTAACGCGTTTCGTACTTCACGAGAATACTCAGTCTCGGCCGGTCACGCGACCGACGCGCGACGACGACTGTGACTGAAAAAATCGTCAGGAAGTCGTCGCCTTGTCTCTCGTGAGCGTCTCTCGTGCGATGATCGCGCGCTCGTGACCGTGGTCTGTCGCGTGACGAGCGCGCGCGGAGCGCTCTCGCGCGCTTTTAGAGCGTTCAGTTCTCTTCGCCCTCTTCGTCCTCTTCGCCGACGGGCGCGACGTCGACGATAACCCCGTCGATGCCGTGCACGACGCCGTTGGAGGCCTTGAGGTCGGGTGAGACCACCTTGTTGCCCGCGACGAGCAGCTCGCCGTCGACGGTCTTGTCGATCTTGATGGTGCTCTCGCCGTCCAGCGTGGGTACCTCCGCGGGCAGGTCCATCGCCAGCGCGTCCGCGGCGGTGACCTCGCCGGCGATCACGTGGCGGCGCAGAATAGCCCCGAGTTCAGGGTCCGCGAGCAGTTTCTTGGGCGTGTAGTCGGTGTCCTTGAAGAACTTCTTGAACGCGTCGTTGTTCGGGGCGAACACGGTGAACGGGCCGGCGCCCTCCAGGTCGGAGGCCACCACGCCCTGCTCGGCCGCCTGCACCGCGGCCAAGAGGGTGGCGAACTCGAGGTCGTTCTCGCTCAGCACGGCGGCGACCGTCGCGAGAGGCGCCTCCTCGTCGGCGGAGGCGGCGGCGTCCGTCACGGCGGGGTCCGCCATCGGGTCGGTGGGCTGGATGATGTTCGCGGGGTCCTGCGGCATCGACTCGGCGGCGACGCCGGCGAAGGCGCACGCGACGAGCGCGGCGGCGAGGAGCAGGGGGCGGAAGAAGCGGGGCATGGTTCGGAGGGGAGAGGTAGGGGGGGGAAGCGACGAGTGCGTCGAAAAGTGGCGGCGCCGAGTCGAGACGACCGCACGAAATGGCGTGTGCCGCGGCAGAGATGGCGACACGTCATACGGGACGCGCCGAGAGCGATATCGGCGAGGCTCGGCGTCGGCGTCGGGCGTCCCTAGAAACGAGAACGAGCCCACGTGACACTATTTTGAAAATCGTCGCACCTTTTTGAAACGACGCCTCCACTTTCGCGCGCGCTGAACCCGCTCGTCCCACGCCGACGGCGCTCGCATCCCGCGCGTATCCCATCGCCAACATGCCCCCGAAGAAGAGGGCGAAGAAGACCAAGCCCCTGCAGAAGAGCGGAGGCGAGAACAAGCCTCCCGCGAAGAAGCGCGCCCCTCCCGCGAAGAAGCGCGAGCCTCCCTCGAAGAAGCGCGAGCTCGCGGGCAAGACCAGCGTTCCCCTCGACGGGTTTCCCGGAGGCACCGGGCGGGACATCTCCGCCGTCGACGAGGTGTTCGGGAACAGGGAGCTCCTCGAGCACGTCATGCTCTTCCTCCCGACCAACGCCGACCTCGGGCGTGTCGCGCCGGTGAACAAGATATTCAGGGACGCGGTCAAGTCCTCGAAGCTGTGGGACGAGCGTGCCAAACGCTTGCCGACCCTCACCCCCGAAAACACGGGGCTCGACATGAAGCTGCTGCTCTACCAGACCGGAAAGGCCATGAAGGCTTTCCTGAGCGATTACCCGTTCGATGACGGCTATGGGCCCATTGTAAGGTACGACCACAGCCGCGCAGGCAAGGTCCTCATCGAGGAGTACCTGAGGTTCATGACCTGCCGCCGCGATACCCCCTTTTCTGCGGGCTTGGTGTTCCAGCCCTCTCCCTTTGTCGATCAGTGCTGGCACGCGCACATCCTGTGCACCAAGGAATACCACACCTTCTGCAAGCGAGTGTTCGGACACTATCTCCATCACACCCCCGGGAACGGCACCAGCGGTTTCGACCTCGGCAACTACAGAAACACGCTCGTCGCGTACCACGAGAGGTTCGGCGTGAAACTGTACGATTGTGGTAATGTTTTTTCGTCGCTTTTGTTGCCGACTGACCGCCAAATGTCGGCGATGATGGGACAGAACGATGATGACATCGACAGCTTCAGTGGTGACATGTGCAACACCGGTTGCAACTGCGGCTGAGCTCGTGTGACGCGGCGATACGTCTCGCGACGACGCGAACGTCCGTGGACGCTTTCGGCGTCGACGCGCGTTTGTCTCACGAGACGAAAACCGAGCCGAACCTCGAGACCTCGCTAGCGAGCGCGTTTCGTGCGATCGCGCCTCCCTGTCTGTATCCTGACGTATTCTTACAAGCGCCGTCGACTCGACGGCTACCCCAGCCTCGCCTCCAGCGCCGCGATCTTCCCCTCCACCGCGCTCTGCATGCGCGCCATCGCGGCGAGGATCTGCGTCGCGCTCGCGTCCGTCCCCGGCGCCGTCCCCGTCCCTGGCCCCGGCGCCCGCCTCGCGTCCCGCCCCGCGACGGCCGCGCGGAACGCCCCCCCCAGGTCCGCCGGGAACCTCGGCCTGTCCGCGCGCCCCCCGTCCGATAGCGACACGGCGAACTCGAAGATGAGGTCCGCGCGTCGCTTGACGGCGACGTCCTCCAGGGACGCGTCCTCGTGCAGCGTCTCCGGCACCTCCGGCGAGCGTCTGTGCCCCCTGAGCACCTGCCTCCACGCGTGCTCCAACGCCACCATCGCGTCCTTCATCATCCCGCGGCACCCCGCGACCCGCAGGCGCGTCTGCATCACCGGGAACGCCGAGGCGATCTCGTCGATCTCCCTCCCCTCCAGCGCGAACACGTCGCAGTACGTCATCGCGCGCGCGGTGAACGCCGTGGGCGCCTCGCCGCCGTTCAAAACCTCCTCGCCGAACGTCTTCCCCGAGGTGAACACGCGTCCCTTCCCACCCACCACGCCGCGCTCCACGATGTACAGGCGCGTGGACAGCGCGCCCGCGCGCACGATTTCCTCTCCCTGCGGGAACGTCATGCTCTTGAGCTTGAGCGCGACGTCCACCACGAACAGGTCCGGCGCGCCGCGGAAAAACGGCACGTTGTTGATCCACTTCCCGCACTGCCGCATGGCGACTTCGCCGCGCAGACTGGGCGACATGCGCTCGAGCATGGTATGCCACTCGTCCATGTTCGTGGACGTGTGCTTATACCTGAAGTAGTCCCGCAGGCGCATCTGCAGCGCCTCCCCCAGCCGCAGCTCGCGGGACATCGCGTTGAGCGTGTCCATCAGGTCGTGGTGCTCGGCGCTCTTCTTGTCCATGCTGGCGACGATGCCGCACACCGAGCCGACGACGTAGGCAAAGACTGAGGTGCCGATGAGCATGGCGAAGATGATGTAGAAGCGCTCGCCGGTGGTGGTGGGCACGATGTCGCCGTAGCCGATGGTGGACATCGTGACGATCGCCCAGTACAGAGCGCTGACGTACATGTCGTACGGATCGAGCTCGAGGCACGCCAAAAATTCGGCGCGGTCGGCGCTTCCCGCGTGGCACTCGCCGTACTGTTCGGCCTCGACGAAGTTCGCGTAGTAAAATCCCACCCAGTCATCCTTGCTCCCGTTCGTGCGCGCCAGGAGCTGCCACATGCACGCCAGCCAGTGCGCGATCATGAGCGTCCCGGTGACGAACTTGCACAGCGTCAGCACGTTGTAATCGATCGCGATGGAGTCCTCCAGCCGCTTCAGGATGCGCCCACTGCGCAGGATCCGCAGCAGCTTGAACAGCCGGAGCAGCCGTAGCAGCTTGAGCGCCTTGAGCCCCCCCATCTCCATCTCGTGGTACGGGATCACCGATAAAAGGTCCACCACGAAGAAGCCCCGCAGGTACCGCCGCGCGATGCGACGCCGGTCCGTGACGTACAAACCGACGCTCGCGCCGTCGTCCGCGTACATCAGGTTGAAGTTGAACAAGAGGTCGACGAAGAACGTGACGTCGACGAGCAGGTTGAAGAGGTAAATCGGAAACGTCGCCGCGTCCGCGGTCATGCGCGCGCTGCTCCTGGTGTCCAGGAACGCCACCTCGTACGGCGTGATCGTGGCGGTGTACACCAGCGCGACCGCGATCAGCACGTCCCACCGCCGCATCATCCGCGACCGCGGGTCGAGCAGATACGGCGACGCCTCGTACTTGCTCAGGATCGAGTCGAGCTTCTTCTCGCCCTCCTCGAACTCGCGGCGCTCGCGCTCGTCCGCGAAAAGCATCTCGCCGTCGCTGTCGCTGTCCTCCCACGCCCCCGGGGGGGGTGGAGGGGGACGCGCCTGCGCGTGAAAGGAGACGAAGAGGAGGGTCAGACGGCGGCGGCGTCGAGGGTGGCGCGGCGTGAGGGAAATCGTCCCAGAGCTCGACGAACGCCAATCGCGGTCGCATCGCGCGACGGGCGCGGGGGGACCCACGCGGGTCGCGAGGGTCCCCCGCGGTCTCCGAGCGGAGAACGCGATGGCGCGATGCGTCCGCACCGCGGACGCCGCGCGCGGTGGCCGCACACGCGGCGGAGGCGCGCTCAGCGGCGGTACCCCGGGACGCGCTCGCTGCCGGGAAAATGTGCGTTGTGCGAAGACGCTCGAGTCAACATCGGCGCCGGCCTCTTCGGAGACGGGGACGTACCGGCTCCACCTTGGCCATCGCGACCCGGGATCGACTCTATCGATCCGCGCGGAGCCGCTTCAGGACACGCGCGCCCCTCGCTCGGCGCGCGACGCTCGACGCGCCCGGCTGTGCGCGTCTCCGGCGTCTCGCCGAACGCGGTTTCCCGTTGCGCGTTTCGCTTTTTCCCTCAACTGCCTCAGCCTCAGCCTCACCACCGAAACGGGCCACTTGGTTTCAAAAACGCACTTTCACGCGTTTCACCTTTGAACGAAACCGCCCGAGGTCAAACGCGAAACTCCGCGCGAGTCGCGGAGGCGCGAAACTTGGTGAAACGAACGAACGCGAGATTTGTGAGGGTAGACAGGCGGGACCCGCGCGCGGCACACGAGGCGCGCGCGGCACGCACACGACCGCCTGTCTTGTTCGTCTCCATCACCGGGACGTTTTCGGGATCGCCCGGCGAAAGGTACGTCCCGCCACCGCCGATGCGACCGATCGAACCGCCGATCCCTGTCCGTCGGCTGCCCTCCCTGCCCCGGTGTGCCAGCGGGGAAATTGATCCCGTCTCCTGCAGCCGGTCGCGGCGGGATCGCGTCGCGGATCCGGCGGGGCGCGCGCCGCGACGCTCCGCGCACGCCGCGCTCGTCCAGCGGCGCGATCTTTTCCGGCCGGCCGAGGATGCGCACCGGGAAGCCCTCACGTCTTCGCCTCAGCGCGCTTTCCCCGCCTCGTCCCGCACAACCTGACCAATCTTGTTTTCGCTCCTGCGTCAACAGAGTTTCTCGTGTTCGGCTTGGCGCCGCGAACGTTTTTGAACGATGGCGGGCAAGCAGAAGATCTCGTACTTCTACGACCCTGATGTGGGCAACTTCTACTACGGCCAGGGGCACCCCATGAAGCCCCACCGCGTGCGCATGACCCACAACCTCCTGCTCCACTACGGCATCTACAAGGAGATGGAGGTACGACGCACGGTCGATAACCCTGGTTTTCCCGAACCGATTCCCGCGCGCCGAGTCGAATCGAGCCCGGCATTTTCCCGACTGTTTGCAAGTGGTTCGATCGCCGGTTTCAGTTTTTTCGCCATCTTCGCCGTACCGAGGAGGTGAAGACGCGTCGGGCGGAGTCGGCGCCGAGTTCGCGCGACCGCCGAGAGCGACGAGACTGACGCTTTCGTGCCTTTTCCACCGCACCGCCCCGCGCCGCGCAGCTTTTCCGCCCCGCTCTGGCGTCCGCGGAGGACATGACGCAGTTCCACAGCGACGAGTACGTAGAGTTTTTGCGGCTGATCACCCCCGATAACCAGCACGAGCACATGCGCCAGCTGAAGCGGTTCAACTGCGCGGAGGACTGCCCCGTGTTCGACGGGTTGTTCAACTTCTGCCAGATCTACACCGGCGGTTCCGTGGGCGGCGCCGTGCGTTTGAACCACAAGCAGACGGACACCGTGATCAACTGGGCGGGCGGTTTGCATCACGCGAAGAAAAACGAAGCCTCCGGGTTCTGTTACGTCAACGACATCGTGTTGGCCATCCTCGAGTTGCTCAAGGTGCACCAGCGCGTGCTGTACATCGACATCGACATCCACCACGGTGACGGCGTCGAGGAGGCGTTCTACACCACCGACCGCGTCATGACGGTGTCCTTCCACAAGTTCGGCGAGTATTTCCCCGGCACCGGACACCTGCAGGACGTCGGCCAGCACAAGGGCAAGTACTACTCCGTGAACGTCCCCCTGAAGGACGGCATCGACGACGAGTCGTACAACCTGCTGTTCAAGCCCATCATGGCCAAGGTGATGGAGATGTACGCGCCCGACGCGGTGGTTTTCCAGTCTGGCGCGGACTCCCTCACCGGCGACCGCCTGGGATGCTTCAACCTGTCCATCCGCGGGCACGCCGAGTGCCTGAAGTACATGACCACCTTCCAGGTGCCGCTGCTGGTGCTGGGCGGCGGCGGGTACACCATCCGCAACGTCGCGCGCTGCTGGACGTACGAGACGGGCTGCCTGCTCGGGCACGAGCTGGAGGACAAGATGCCCGTCAACGACTACTCCGAGTACTTTGGCCCGACGCACACGCTGCAGATCCAGCCCTCGAACATGGAGAACCAGAACACGCCGGAGTACCTGGAGGGCGTGCGAAACCGCATCCTGGAGAACCTCTCCAAGATCCCGCCCAAGCCCTCTGTGCCGTTCCACGACGTCCCGCCGGACGCCATCACGCAGGACGCCATGGAGATCAAGGAGGACCCGGACGCGAAGGGGGGCGGCGCCGAGGCGGAGGCGGCGCGCCGCGCGCACCCGGACGGCGTCGAGCCCGACGAGGGGGACAGGGACGATAAGCCCTCGCGGCACGACGGCGCGGCGGCCGAGGAGGGCGGCGACGCTAAAGCCGGGGACGCGAAGGAGGATACAAAGGCGGCGGAGGGCGCGGACGCCGCTGTCTTGTCCTCCGCCGCGGTCAAGGCGGAGGACAAGAAAGCGGAGGAAACGGCGGAACTGGGCGACGCCGCCGTCGCGGAGGCGCCCGAGGACGCGGGCGCCGCCGCCGCCGAGGGCGCCGCGCCGGCGCCCGCCGGGGGCGACGCGATGGACGTCGACGGCGCCGGCGGGGTGGTCTCCGACCTCCCGCCGCGGTCCCCTTCGGGCCCGGGCATCATGGCGAGCGACCACGGCGACGAGCAGTGAGACGAGCGGTGAGACGAGCGGGCCGGAGCGTTTTCGGCTCCGGCTCTCTCGAGGGGCGCTCTCGAGATGAGCGGCGCGTTTCCGATCAGGCAAAACGTCTTTTCCGCGCGAGACGACGAAAAGCCGCCATGAGCGTTTTCTTTCGCGCGGCGGCTCTCGCGAGAGTGTTATACGACAGTACCATCATACACGACGCGAAATTCTTCTCGCCTCTCGTCATCGCTCCAGACGTCTGTTTGTTCGCGCGCCGTCTTCGTTCGTCTCAGCTCGACGGGGTATCTAATGGCGAAAAAAAAAAAACGACGCCGTCGCCGAATCGCGCGACATCGGAAAATCGCGCGCCGCCGAGGGGTGGTGAACCGTCGCGACGGAGCGGTCGTGCTTCGTCCGGGGTGTCGTTTACACTTGGCAAACGATAACGCGTCGGCACCCGTGATAACGCGTCGGCACCCGTGGGAGCCTTGACACGCACACCTCCCCGCGCGGGACACGCGCGCGAGCGACCGGCACGATGTCGGCGCCCGCGTTCGACGCGGCGGCGCGTTGCGTCTCTGCGTCTTCGTCCGGCCGCGGCCTGGGCGCCGCCCGCCGCGTCGCCTCCGCGCACCGCGTGGCGCGCGTGAGCCATCGACGGCACGCATCGTTACGGGCGGCTCGCGCGGAACGCGTCCGCCGGCGCGGCGCGGCTGCCGCGCCCTGCGCGGAGAAGTACGCCGTGAGCACGGAGGATGCGACGGCCATGTTCGACGCGCGCTTCCCGCCCGGCTCCGTGCCCGTGGCCTTGCGCGAGACCGCGTGCGGGCGCGGGCTCGTCGCGCTGCGGCCCATCGACGAGGGGGACCTGCTGCTGTCCATCCCGTGGCGACACACCGTGCACGTGTTTGAGGATGGCGACGACGACCCCGACGACCTGCGTCTGGCGCTCGAGCTGCTGAGGGTCCTGGACGACGGCGGCGACGGGCCGGAGGACGAGCGCGTCGCCATCTGGCGGGACTACCGCCCGATGTTGCCCTCCAGCACCGGCGCGGCGGCGTTTTGGACCAAAGAAAACGTCGACGAGCTTCAGCACGCCGACGCCGTCGACGAGACGCACGCGTTGCGTGCGCGTTTCGAGGCGGGCGCGACGAGACGCGCGGACAAAAAACACAGCAAAAAAAATATTCTGTGGGCGCTCTCGTTAGTACACTCCAGGTCGTTCAGCGTCGCGACCCCGGAAGGCACAGCCAGGGCGTTGGTGCCTTTCGCGGACCTGTTCAACCACAAACCAGAGTCGCCCGCGCAGGCGCGACAAACGGACGCCTTGTTACAAGCCGCGCTGCGCGAGAATAAGGACGCGCGGAGTGCGCACGTTAGGAGCGGCGAGCCTTGGTCGGTGACGTTCGACGGAACTTCCGATTCGAACTTCGAAGCAAATGGCGGTTCGTTCGAGATGCGCGCCATCTGGCGACACGAGCCGGGCGAGGAGGTGTTCATCACGTACGGCCACGAAACCAGCGCCGAGCTCTTGGCGTCGTACGGGTTCTTCCCCGCGCCGAACGCGGGTGATTTCGTGCGGCTGTACAGAGATATGCAGGACGTGTTGGACGACGACCGGTACCTCTCACGCGACGGCGCCAACGCCGCGCTCGCCATGGAGCGCGAAGCCGTGATGTGGAACGCGCTGGCGGTGGAGGCGCCGCTCGCCGTGCGCCCGGGCGGCGTCGCGAACGCCGCGCACCTCCTCGGGTGTTTGCGGCTGATGCACGCGCGCGGCGCGACGCTCGGTTTGCTGCGCGACGAGGACGTGCCTCACATAGGGCACAGCACGTTCGTGTGGCAAGGCGACGCGCCGTGCGGGCTGTGGGCGGAGTCGTGCGGCGAGGACGTTGTTTATGAGGACCGCGCGTCGAGCGTCGCCGTCGCCGAGCGTCCGGATGTGCCGCGTTTGGAGGAAGACGAACGCGACGCGGTGGACCGCGCGGCGCTGGGCCAAGCCGCCGCGCGGTGCGTGGAGATGTTAGCGGAGTTCCCGACGACGCTCGAGGAGGACGAGGCGACGCTTTTAACGGTCGCCGACGGGTCTTTCTTTCTCTCTTTCCGAACGCACGAAGAGGACGAGAGTCACGAGCGCGAGAGCGCCGAGCAGTACGCCGTCGCGGTGGCGTACCGCGCGACGGTCAAGCGGCTCTTGGCGGGGTTCGTCGAGGAGTGCCTGGAGATGGGCGTCGAGCCGAGCGAGTGGTAATTTTCGCGTTTTAAAAGAATTCGCGTCTCGTCGTTTGTCAAAACGCGCGCGTCGCGGTTTCCCGCGCTACCTGCCCGCGACGGCTTGTCCGATTTGGTTCACCGCGGAGAGCCCCGCGCCCACCACGCCGTACACCGCCATCGCCCTCGGGCCCTGCATGCTCTTGTACAGCGACCCGGCGCCGGCGCCCGCCGCGACGGCGGTGAGCGCCGGGTACTCCTGGTCCGCGTAATACCCGACGAGCGACTCGATGGCGGCGTAGTACAGACCTATGCACCCCCAGGCGTTTCCCAGCGCCGCACCCCGCGCGCCTCCCGAGTTGAGCACGCGGTTCAGCAGCAGACGCCTGCTCTCGGTCATGCCCCCCGCGGGTTTATTTATCAAGCCCTGGTACGCGCCCACGCCCCCCCCCGCGAGCGTGCCGCCGAGGTACCCCACGCCGGTGAGGAACGTGAGATTTTCGCTCCAGCTCCTGCGTTTCATCGAGCGCTCCTCGTCGAACAGGAACTCGGGCGAGTCGCTCAGGCTGTACAACGCCTTGGACATGTTCGGGTCGAACGGGCCCCCGAGCCCGGTGTACGGGTTGTACGGCTGGTTCGCGATGGCGCCCCGCGGCGCGACGCGGCCCAGGTCTCCCGCCATCGCCGCGGGCGTCGCGAATCCGGACGACACGGGCTCGTCCATCCCGCTGCTCATCGGCGCGTCATCCGACAGCACGTTCACGGACGCGCTCACCTCCGCGGCTTTCTTCGCCTCCGAGCGCTTGCCGACGCCGAGCAAATCGCGCAGACCCATGTCTGGCGTGCGCGCCTCGGCGGGGACGACGCGTAGGGTTTTTTCGGCGTCGGTTCAGCGACGACTGACTCGCGATCTCAGACGCGCGTCTCGCACCTGCGCGTCCACCTCCACGGACTCGACCTCGGGTCGGAAGCGAAACGCCGCGTCTTTCCGTGCGGTGAAGGGCGGCGTCCTCGGACGAAACCGCGCCGCGGTGCTTCGCGAAGTGCGCGCCGAGGCGACGTCGAGACGGGATTGTCGATTCCGTCGATCAGATCTTCCAGCTTGGCCAAACTGGCGGCCGTATCGTGGTCGCGTTCTAAGTGAGGCAGCAGTCTCGAAATTCGCGAAATACCGCGGTGCACTCCGACACCGCACGAAACGAGAGCCGCGGGTCCGGCGCCTCGTTCGCCTCTCGCGAAACCGAACGAGGCGCGCTCGCGCTCCTCCCCTTCTCGCACTTCAGGGCACGCCGAGAGAGTGCATGGGCCAGCAGAGAGGTATGGCGCCGCGCGGGGGAGGACAGCGCATGGGCGGCCAGGAGATCCTGGTGGAGCTCCTGGCGGGCACCATCGCCGCGAGCCTGGCCGCCGTCGCGCTCCACTTTTCGTACAAGCTCCTGGATCCCAACCGCGCCGCGCGCGAGGCTGCGGCGGCTAAGAAGAAGGAGATCGCGCGTCGCCTGGGCCGACCCAACATCGTGACGAACCAGTACGAGGATATCATCGCGTGCGACGTGGCGAACCCGATGGAGATCAGCACCACGTTCGACTCCATCGGCGGGCTCGGCGAGACCAAGCGCGCGCTGCAGGAGATCGTCATCTTGCCGCTGCTCCGCCCCGAGCTCTTCGCGGGCGGCAACCTGCTCCGTCCGGTCAAGGGGTGCATGCTGTACGGCCCCCCGGGGACGGGCAAGACGCTCCTCGCCAAGGCGCTCGCGAAGGAGTGTCGCGCGTGCTTCATCAACGTGCGCACGTCCACGCTGCAGAGCAAGTGGTTCGGCGACGCCAACAAGCTCGTGGCGGCGGTGTTTTCTTTAGCGTGGAAGCTTCAGCCGAGCATCATCTTCATCGACGAGGTGGACTCGTTCCTGGGCGCGCGGAAAAACAGCGAGCACGAGGCCAACACCTCGATGAAGACCGAGTTCATGACCATGTGGGACGGGTTCCAGACGAACGAGCACGCGAGGGTGATGGTGCTCGCGGCGACGAACCGGCCGTGGGAGGTGGACGACGCCATCTTACGACGACTGCCGCGCTCGTTCGAGGTGGGTCTGCCCGATTATAAACAGAGAGTGGACATCCTGAGCGTCATACTCCGAAACGAGCCGTTGTCTCCCGGATTCCTGGGGCCCGCACCGGACGCCCCCGTGTTCCAGATCGCGCGCGCCACCGAGCGGTACAGCGGGAGCGACCTGAAGGAGCTGTGCAAGCAGGCGGCGTACGGACCGATAAGGGACCTCCTGGACGCCGAGCGCGCCGCGGCGATTGCCCGGCAGCGCGCGCGCCTGGAGAAGGCGCTCAAGAAGCAGGCGTCGAAGAGCGGCGGGACCGGGACCCATCCCGGCGTCGGGTCCGGGGTGGACGACCTGGATGGCGACCTGGACGAGTTCTTCGACGCGGAGGAGGAGCGGGATGAATCGGGCGCGCGAAACGACGGAAAACCGCGTCGGAAGCGCGCGATGACGCTGGCGGATTTCTCCGCCGTGCTGTCCAAATCGGGCACCTCGGCGGACGCCGCCGCCAAGTACAGGCACGCGGACAACGAGCGCCGCTTCGACCGGGACGCGCGCGCGGCGCACAGCGCGTACGGCGGGGGGGGGCTGTCCCCGAGCGGGTCTTTTCTTTCGGGCGTCTCCCCGGAACAGATGGCGGCGCTCGAGTCCGTGGTCACGCCCGAGATGGTGGCGCAACTGCTGGGAGCGATGGCCGGCAAGCCTGACGGCGCCGCGCCCGCGCCCGCGTCGCCGGCGGAGATCACGCCGGAGATGCTGGCGAAGATGATGGAGCAGTTCATGCTGCAGAGGTCGGCCGCCGTCCCGGGGGGGGGAGGCGCGTCCCCCGGGAACTGATCGCGGGTAAACGTTCGCGCGAGATTTTTTTTCGACGTTTTATTCTTCGCGACGAATGTATTTGTAGTTTTTCACGTTCGACGTCGCGAGAGCTCCGCGCGTACGCTCATACTTGTCTCCGCTCACACTTTGTTCAGCCTGGTGACGATGACGACGCGTATTTGCTGATCGAACGACCCGCACACCGCCAGCCCCTCTTTGTCCGGCGACCAGTCCCACGACGAGATGGGCTGCGTGCTGACGTTGCGTTTGTTGAGCAGCTCCATCGTGCCCGCCACCCCCGCGTCGCGGCCGTCCGCATCCTTCACCACCCGCTGGTCCGGGTACCGGTACTTGTACAGCATCAGCGTCCCGTCGCCGCCCAGCACCATGGACACCTCCCGGTTCTGAGGCAGGTGCTTCGCGCCCCACACGGTGGCGCCCACCGGGATCTTCTCCGTCACGGACGCGAACCCTATGTTCGGATTTTGCGTCCGCGCGTCGTACACGGAGAACTGCGACTCGAGGCACGTGACGACGAATTTGTTCATCGCGATGTTCTTGCGGTCAAACTCGACGCCGCACACGCCGTTCCCCACGTTCGTCTCGCAACGCACCGTCCCCGTTCGCAGGTCGAATAACTTCACGTCGCCGTTGTCGTACCCCGCCAAAACGCACCGCTCGTCGTCGTTGAACGAGTTCCCGAACGCCACGGACCAGCAGTCGCGCGCGGGTCCTCCGCCTTCGGCGGGTTCGAACGACGCCACCGGAGCGTCTTTTTGCCGCACGTCCCACACGCGCACGCACCCGTCCCTCCCGGCGGTCACCAGCTCGGGCGCGCCGTACCCTTTGTGCGCGCCGCCTACGCCGTCGATGGCGTTCACGATGGACGTGTGCGCCTTGACGTCCATCACCGGCGTATCGAAACGCTCCAAATCGTACATCTGCAGGTAGCCCTCGAAGTTTCCGGTGGCGAGGTGCCGCTCCGCGAGACCGCTCGCGCCGAACGTCCCGCACTTGATGCTCGCCTTGGTCTCCACCTCCTTGTTCAGCTTCAGGTCAACGCCATCCAGCTCGTACACCTGCAGGCACCCGGTCGCGCGCGCGAACGCGCCCATCACCACGAACCGCGCGCTGCTGGGGATCCACTTGACGTCGTACGACGTGATCTGCACGCTCTTGCTGATGTGCTCCAGGATCTGGGGGCCCACGGAGACGTCCATGGCGCGCGTCGGGGGCGGCGCACGAGGCGACCGAGGGCCCGGCGAGGGAGTCGGCGCGCGTGGCCGACGGAAACGCGCGCGCGCGTGCCCCGTCCGACCCTCGCGGACGCTCGAGACCGCGTGTCAACCCGCGTTGACCGCCCGATCGAATGACACGAGAGCGGAAAGAGAAGGACGCTTTTTCGAAGGCGAACAACGCGAGTCCGCGTCGTCGAGCCACGACGAGCGGCGATTGCGAACAAATTTCATCAGGTGCCGATTTCAAAACGCACACAACTCGTCGCCCGCCCAAGCACGTATCGATAGTCCGTGATGTACGTAAGCCTCAACTTCGGCTTTGACATGCCGAAGAAGGCGAAGAAGCCTAAGAAGGTTCCCAAGGACAGCTGGTTCGAGCGCCTCACCAACGACGAGCTCAAGTCGTTGTGCAAATCCGCGAAGCTGCGATTGAGCGGCACCAAGCCCGAGCTCGTGGCCCGCCTCCAGGAGAATGAGGGCACGGCTCGCTTCGGCGTCGAGTCCAAACCGGGTCGCTGGAGCTTTAAAGCCGAGGACTTCAATCCCGGGACCGTCGGCGTCACTCTGGACGAGCTCAAGTCGGAGTGCAAGGACGCGGGCATCAGCTCCACCGGCACCAAGTTCAAACTCGTGGAGCGTTTGGTCCAGCACGCCAACGGGACCGGCGCGCCTAAGCGAGCCGCGAACGTGATGCTCAACCCCGACGGCTCGACGGCGTACGACGAGAACGGGAACGCGGTGGTGAAGAAGCGCAAGCCCAGCACGGTGAGGCCTGACATCGATAAGGTTGAGGCTCGCATGATGAGCAAGATCTTCGTCGACAAAAGCAAGTGGAGCAACATGAAGTGGAAGGAGCACACCAACGCCGTGTGCGCGGCGGGGGAAAAGATCATCACCGCCGAGGTTGTGAACAAGCCGCACTTCAAGCTGCGCGACCCTATCGCGTACGATGTCTGCATTATGGTCCTCGCCCCCATCAGCAGCGCGTGGGACGGCCCTGCGCTGACCGGGCAGGGCCGAAGCGCCTACGAGCTCAGCGAACTCGTCAACACTGTCGAGCGCCTCGTCGAGGACGGCAAGCCGGCGGGGGACATGCCCGCGCTTTCCTCGGAGGAAAGGAAGCGCGAGGAGGCGTTTCAGACTTCTCGACGCGAAGCGGATGCCTTATGCGAAACGCTGAGGGCGAAGTACAAGCGGTACGTCGGGGAGGAGCTGCGCTAGTACCCAACATAGATGTCAGCTGAGATGTCATAAAAAACGCGCGCGCGTCCGTCGTTCATCAACCAAAAAGCGCTTTTGTCGCACTTTGTCACTCTCGCGTCGGACCGCCGTCCTTTCCCGGTGTCCCCAGCCCCATCCCGAACGAGGTGGCTTCTTCGCGAAGCTTTTCCAGCATCTGCCTCTGCTCCTCGGTCATGGCCTTGACCACCTCGGGCGCGAGCTCGCCGGAGAGGTTCGGCGGCGCGTCGCGCGCGGCGCCGCGAGGATCGATGGCGCCCAGGTACTTGGACCACTCGCTCCCGAATTCCAGCCACTGCTCGCGCGTGGTCTTCGCCTCGAGGTGCCTGCGGAACTCCTCGCGCGCGTACCCGTCCCCGAGCACGCGCATGGGCGTCGGCAAACGCACGCGGTGCGCGCGCAGGATCTGCCGGTACAGCGTCAGGACCTGCTTCAAGCCGCCGGCGGCGCGCGTCGTCGAAGCCGTCATGGCGCGTTTTCCGATACACGCACCTTTTTCGACACGAACGTCGCCGTACGCGTCTCTCGCCGAAGCTCGACGCGCGCGAGTAGCCCTACGCGTCCTTCGCGAATACCTCCTACGCGGTCGCGTGTTGAAGGGAGCGCCGAAGAGAAGGACCCGCCGAAGGTATCGATCGAGTCGGAGTCGTGAACGATACGCGCGTCGTCGCGACTCGACCCGCGCGTCTTCTATTTTCTATGTGTCGCTCGCTTCGATTTAGGGTTGGCGAAAGCGGTCTCGGCGCGACGGGTTCGATGTCGTTTTCGTCGCCCCCCGGTGTCGCGTCGGAGGCGCGCGCCTCGTCCCCCTCCTCGAAGGTTCTTTCGGTGCACTTCGCGAGCGTTCCTTACTTGGCCGGCTCGGAAGAAGCCGCGGCGCCGCCGGAGTTGAGCACGGAGAGCTGCTCCTGCTCCAGCGCCATCATCTGTTCCTCCCTGTGCAGCTGGATGATGAGCGGCACGACCAGCAGCAGGAAGCTCGTGCCGAAGGTCCACGCCGCCTTGCCGGTGTGCCAAGAGAGCTTCTTCGCCACGCGCGCGGTGTCCGCGGCGCTGAACGAGAAAGGCTTGTCCGAGGCAGCCTCGGCCGCGGGGGTGATCTCCATGAAACGCGCGAAAGCGATCGCGCGGGAAGGTGTGAAGAGGCGCCGCGCCCCTGCTCTCTTCTCGATCGCCCGTCGAAAAAATCGCGCGCGTCGACCAACAGCGCGCCGAGGCTGACGCGAAACAGGTCAGCTCCGTCTGAAATTTCGCAGGAGCGAAAAAGAGACTGAAAAACCCTCCTCTCGTTGGAGACTTTTCCGGAAACGCCAACGCGTTTGTCTCCGGCGCTCGCCCCGCATACCAGCTCGCGCGTCCGTGTCCGCACGTTCGTCGCCACACCGCGCGTCGCAGAGAGCTCTTCTCTCGTCGGTACCTTCGCCGAACGTCGCGCGCTCGTCGGTCGTTGACGACCGCCTCCTCGCTTTCGAGGAAAAAGTGCTCTCGCGGAACGGGACTGCGCATCGAAAGCGCTCGCTCGTTCTCCGGCACTCACCGCGACTCGGGGCTGTGTATGCGCTGAGGTCCTACCAGCCTACCACGGCTAAGTAACGTCTAGGGCACCAGACGCTCCCCGAACGCTCCGTTCGAACCGAGAACCATGGCTTTCTCCGGCGCGAACATGTTCGCTCTCCTCGACGACGAGGATGGGCCCAAGCCCGCCGCTCGCGCCCCCGCGCAGGCTGCGGCTAAGCCCGCGGCGGCCAAGCCCGCCAGGCAGGCCGACAAGTCCGGTGCGTGCTCGACACCTTTGCCGCATCGACGCGATCGACCCCGATCGAATTTCTCGATCGGGCCGCTCGCGGCGACCCGGACCCGAGACCCAATGCGAGACGAACGAAATGCCGGTACACGCGAAGCGCGACGGATAACATCGAATCCGCGTTGATCACCCAAACCCTGGTAGTCGCCTCCGTCCGTCTCTGACCCTCCATGTCTCCCCTGTTGATCGTATTCAGGCCCCGCCGGCGGTGCTAAGCGCACCGGCGGTGCCCGCCAGCCCCGCGCGCCTCGCGAGTTCGAGGGCGAGGTCGTCGGCACCGAGGGCGGCCGCGGCCGTCCCCGCAACTCCGATCGCCGCAAGCCCCGCGAAGGCGACGGTCGCCCGCGCGACCGCGCGGACCGCTCCGGCAGAGGGTGCGTTTCCCGCCGTCTCCCGCCGTATCGCGCGTACAAATCGAAATGCGACGCGCCCGCCGATGCGAAACGCGACGTCCCGAGGCGACGCGCGCGTCCGTCCCGCGCGCGCCGCTCGGCCGCGGCGCCGCGGCGCGTCCCCGGCGCGCGTCTCCGGCGTTTCATCCTCGAAAAACGCGTCTTCTCGCGCGGTCCGAAAGCTCCGAAACGCAAAACGCGACGGCGCGCTGAATGTCTCTCGCCGCGCGCGGACTCTGACCGCGTGTGATCGATACACTCTCTTCCGCTCTCCCTGAACTTTCCGAAACGCGAAACAGCCACGAGGGTCCCCACCGCGGCGGCGCCGGCAAGGGCGGCTGGGGCAAGCCCGGCGACGAGGCGAAGGCGACCGCGGACGCCGGCGACGCCGACGCCGACGCGCCCGAGCCCGAGCCCGAGGAGATCGTCAACGAGGTGTCCATCGACGACTACGAGAAGGCCAAGGCTGAGAAGAAGGCGGCGATCGCGGCGATGATGAAGAAGGGCGACTCCACCGCCAAGGTGGTGGACGAGTCCGCGTTCGCGTCCATGAAGCTCGGCGGCGACGCCGCGCCCGAGAACCAGTTTGGCCTGACCAACGGCGCCGCCAAGGCGAAGCGCGAGCGCGAGCGCGCGGCGAAGGAGAAGAAGACCGTCGCCACCGGGTTCAAGACGGCGCCCACCGTCACTGACGACCGCGACGACCGTGGCGGACGCGGCGGACGCGGCGGACGCGGCGGACGCGGCGACCGCGACGGCGGACGCGGACGCGGCGGACGCGGCGGTCGCGGCGACGCCGCGCGCCCCGCCGCGGGCGGAAGAGGCGGCGCGGGTTTCTCTGCCAAGATCGACGACGCCTCCGCGTTCCCCACCCTCGGCGCGTGAGCCTACGCTCGCGCGTTGAGGCGAGACAAACGACGCGCGCTGAGGGAAGAGACTAAAAAAAATTTGTCTCAGAGCGCGTCTGTCTCGCTTTTTGCCGCGTGACGCGAG
>ENA-OUOG01001180-OUOG01001180.1-marine-metagenome-genome-assembly--contig:-NODE-1180-length-31099-cov-5.515892_pt1 | contig 31099 bp, 13 predicted proteins | sample MGYA00248635_ERZ508505 | MGnify/ENA primary metagenome ERZ508505 (study PRJEB26176, sample SAMN06267871) | marine metagenome | isolation source: Saanich Inlet, British Columbia, Canada | place: Pacific... | reverse complement strand
CGCGCGGCTCGCCGCGACCGCCGTGGTGGCGAGCTTCTGCGTGAAACGAGGACAAACGGATCTCTCGAAAGAAAATAAGGATTTCAGCCCGGGCGCGGTGTTGGAGGCGACGTGCGTCGTCCTCGGCAACGCTTTCGCGGTGAAATCGTGTGGGTCCCATCCGTCGCGCGTCGCGTCGGCGACGACCCCCGACCCGCGGAGCGCCGAGGTTACCCGCCTGGCGAATCTGGTGGCTTCGCTGGACACAAAAAAAAACCCACATCCCACACCCGCGGCGTACCTCGACGCGTGGCAAATCCTGAGCGAGGAAGCGCAGCCTGTGGCGCTCGCGACCTTCTCTTTGACGTCGCGGCTCAACCATTCCTGCGATCCCAACGCGCACGTAGAACTCGCGCTGGGTCCCCTCACGCCGACGCGGCCGAACTCCGGTTCGGGACCCGAACCGTCGTTCCACGTGCGCGCGACCACCCGCGCGACGCGGCGGTGCGCTCCACACGAGGAACTCCGCGTTTCGTACGGGCCTGTGCTCGGTTCCGCGCCGAGCGAAACGCGGCGAGAGCGTCTAAACGCGTCGCACGGGTTCGTTTGCGCGTGCGACGGGTGTCTTCGCGAAAAAAATAAAAACGCCGAAGAGCCCTTTTTTTCGCGAATCGAGAGCGGAGACGACGACGACGCGATCATGCGACGATGGGACGATACCATCGACGACGCGCGTTTGGCGTTCGAGTCGTGCGACGACGACACGTCCGCTCTCAACCCTGATTCCGCGCAGACAAAAAAAAAGCACCTGAGACGTCTCGAGGCGATCATCTCCGCGGCGCGCGCGCGCGCCGACGCGATGCAACGCGACGATGTTCGCGATTCGGCGTTTTTTTTTCGCGTCCGAAAAACGCTCGCCGAAGCGCTCGACGCGCGCGCGCTCGGTCTCGTGACGGTGGCGGCGGTGTGCGAAGCGGCGTCGAGCGCGCGTGAGGCGCTGGATATACTCACGCGCGACCTCGGGTACCCGGAGGGAGACTCGTTGACAATAGCGCTCGAACGCGCGCGCGTCGCCGCGCTGGAGTTGGCTTGCGGAGATGATGGATCATCGCGAAAAAGGGAAAAAAACGCGATGGCTTTATTGAGACGCGCGCGTTTGGTGTTGACGGCGGCGCTCGGCGGCGGAACGGACGACGCTGCGTTTTCGAAAACGTCTCTTTCTTTTTCTCTTGGAGAGAGCGATTCGGCATGTTCCTCATGCGCCGACGGGTCCCTCGAGCGACGTGCGCTGTTCGTGGTGGACGCGTTGCTGGCGTCGCGTTCTGAGGCTGAAGGCGACGCGAGCGGGGAAGACGAAACCGGCGCGTTGTACGAGCTCGATTGAAACCTCTTTACTTCTCATAATAAATCGGGATTCACAGACGGTCGTTTTCGCCCGATACGAAAAAGAGCTACGGTCTACGCACAAAACATACAGGATTCGGGTTTTCTTCGCGCGCACCCCGCTCTCGGCGCACTTCCAGCCGCGAGCCCCGTCTCGAAGCACACACGCGCGATGTCCGTCGCGGAAGGAACCCCCCTGCTCAGGCCCAAGGCGCAAGCCTCGTGGTCCATCTATGACTGGGTCAAAGCCGCAGGTGCGTCGTCGCGCGACGTTCAATTCTCGGATCAGGCGTTCGTCGCTTCCAAAGAAGTCTACCCACCCTCCCCTCTCCTCCCCACCGCGCCGCCCTCCGCTGACCCGCGTTCGCGCCCTCTTCCCCGACTCGACCCGCGCTCGCAGTCTCCCTCGTCGCGGTCGTCGCGCTGGTGTCCTCCGCGGCGGGCGTGTCTCCCGCGACCTCGCGCGGCGTGCACCGCCTCGCGGACGCGGACGCCGACAGAATGGATGCCGCGACGGACCTCGCGGGCGCCGAGCGCACCGCGGAGCACGCCAAGGACGCGTACGACGCGGCGGTCGCCGAGGCCGCCGCCGCGTCCGCCGCGGTGGACGCCGCGCGCGCGTCCGCCGTGGAGGCGGTCGAGTCCACCGTGGACGCCGTCGAGGCGGCAGACGACGCCATGGATCTCGCCACCGGCCCCGTTGTGGATTCGTCGCGCGGCGCCGCCGTGGACGCCGCGGGCGACAGCGCCGGCGACGCCGCCGGGTACCAGGCGGTGAAGTCCCGGTACGAGGAGGCGAAGGGCTCTGCGAAATCGATGGAAAAGGCGGCCGAGACCGCCGCGAAGGCTCTGGCGGAGGCTGAGAAGGCGTCCGCGGAGGCGGACAAGAAGCGCGACGACGCCGCCGCCGCCGCCGACGCCGCGGCGAGCGCCTCCGAGCAAGCCGCCTCCGCCGCCGCTTCGGACAAGAACGTCGGCGAAGAGTCCGTGGACGCGGCTTTGAAGCGCGCGGCGGGCGTGCGCGCGAGCGCGGAGGAGGCTGCGAAGGCGCAGACCGCCTCCGAGGCGGCGGCCAAGGAAGCCGCGACGGCGCAGGCGAAGGTTGCCGAGGCGCGCGCCGCCGACGAGATGGCCAAGGCGGCGCTCGAGGCCGCGGAGACGTCTACGGAGTCTCTCAAATCCGCCGCCGCGAACGCGGAAAAAGAGATGGTGGAGAGCACGAAGAGCGCCGTGCTCGAGACCTCCGCGGCGACGAACACGGAGGGTGTCGTGCAGGAAGTCGTGGAGGCCACGTCCGAGGATGAAGCGAAGGCGAAAGCCGCCGCCGCGCTCGACGGCGACGCCGTCGAGGATTTGTCCGAAAAGGCCGTCGCCGCCGCCGCCGCCGCCGACGCCGCGCGCGCCGAGTACCAGAAGGCGATGGACGCGGTGGACGTGAAGAAAGCGGAGGTTGAGCTCGCGGAGGCGACCGTTGCGAAGGAGGACGCCGTCGAGGACGCCGCGGCGGTCAAGGCGAAGAACGCCGACAAGAAAAAGTCGAGCAAGAAAAAGTCGAGCAAAACCAAGAGCAGGCGCGCGTTGCGTTGAGACGGCGTCGCGACGCGAAAAAGAAGAAAGAAACGGAGGATGGTCATCCGCTCGAGGATAGGACTACGTTTTTTTGCGATTTGTATCATGACACGCCACGCCACACCAAGACGTACGCGCGCGCGAGCCTCCCGAAACACGACCGAAAACCCAAAAAAAGAGGTAGTACTACAGTAAGAAAAACGTTCACGATGTGGCGGCGTCGTCCTCGTCGTCGGCGACGTCGGCGTCGGCGGCGGCGGCGTCGCCGCCGCGCCTCCCGCGTCGGCTCGCGCGTTTCCCGTCCGCGCTTTCGCCGTCGTCGAGTTCGCCCCCCTCGTCGCCGCGAAACACCAGCTTTGCGCCGCCGACCAATTTGGGTCGTCGGGATTCGTTCAAGGAAGCATCCAAGTAAGCTCCCGCCAAAGCGACTTCGGCATCTAACGACCTTTCTCCCTTGTCGTACCCCCGCCGAGGCGCGAGCGCGCGCCGAACGCCCTCCGCGTCCACCACCACCTTCGCGACGTCGTCGTACTCGGGGAGCACGTACATGGCGTCCGTGAGCGCGCGCTCGACGAGCGCTCTTAAACCCCGCGCGCCGGTCTCGCGCCTCAGCGCGGCGCGCGCCAGCTCTTTGCACGCGCCTTTCGTGAACTCGAGCTCGGCGCCGCCGCAGTTATACACGAGTTTCTGGAATTGGCGCCCGACGGCGTTTTTTGGGCCGAGCATCACTCTTTGAAGCTCTTTTTCGCTGAGCGAGCGCAAAGGCACCGCTACCGGGAACCTTCCGACGAACTCGGGGATCAAGCCGAACTGCACGAAATCCAAAGGCTCAACCTCCGCCAGCGCGTCGTCCGCGACGCGCCGGCGGAGCTCCGCCGAGGCGTGCTCGGGGTCGGAGGTCTCATCGTCGTTCGTCTCCGCGTCCTCCGCCGCGAGCGAAGCGCGCACCGCGCCGAGCGCCGACGCGAGGCCGTCGACGTCCAGGGGCGAAGACCCTTTATACGGCGAACCGTTTTGTTTCTTGTTTTCGCGTCCGTCGCGAGACGAAGCGCTGTTCGCGGACCTCGCGCGCGCCCTGGTGTCGTCCAGGCGTCGCGCGACGACACGCTCGAGACCCGAAAACGCGCCTCCGCAGATGAACAGGATGTTGGACGTGTCGACGGCGATGAAATCGCCGCGCGGATTTTTGCGTCCGCCCTTCTCCGGGACGTTCACCACCGATCCCTCCACCATCTTCAACAAAGCCTGCTGCACGCCCTCGCCGGAGACGTCGCGCGTGATGGAGACGTTCTCCGATTTGCGCGTCAGCTTGTCGATCTCGTCGATGTACACGATGCCGCTCTGCGCCGCGTGCAAGTCGAAATCGGCGCTCACTAAGAGTTTGTGCAGCAGAGACTCGACGTCCTCGCCCACGTACCCCGCCTGCGTCAGCGTCGTGGCGTCCGCCGACGCGAACGGCACGCGGACCAAATCGGCGAGCGTCTTCGCGAGGAGCGTCTTGCCCGACCCGGTCGGGCCGCAAAGCAGCACGTTGGACTTCTCCAGCCGCACGTCGTTCAGAACGGAGGCGTCCGCGGGGAATAAACCGCAGTCGGCGTCGAACGGGGACGACGCGAACCGAAACGAACCAGACCCGCCGGCATCTTCTTTGACGCTTCTTCTCTCCTTCTCCTTGCGGTCTCGTCGGCGCGCCGTCGCGGCCGCCGCCGCCGCCGCGGCCGACGCCGGGTCCGCGTACTTGTCTTCCCCCACAGGCCACCAGTCTCTGGTCCCGGGGTACTCGTTGCTCGGCGTGACGTCGTCCTCGTCTACATGCGCGCCGCGAAAGTGGTTGTCGAACACGACGTCGGAGCTTCGCGACAAACGAGCTCCGTTTTGCGGAACCGAATCCGACGCCGACGCCGTACGGGAACTAGGCCCGCCGAACTTGGCGGCGGCGCGCACGCGCGCGTAGTGGTTGTACACCGCTACCGCGAGTACGCGCTTGGCGTGCGCCTGGCCGACGACGTGCGCGTCCAGCGCGGCCACCATCTGCCGCGGCGTCGGCAGGGAGAAGCCGGAACTGTCGTCCGCCGCGGAGGCGCTCGCGCCGGAGGCTCCGTCGTTGGCGCCTCCGCGGCCGCCGGCGCGGAAGCCTCCGCCCCCCGATCCCCCTCCCGTGGCGGGGACGCCCAGCTCGGCGCCCGTGAACCCGTACGGCGAGTGTCCCAGCGTGGTGTCGTCGTCGAAGGGAACCGCGGTGGGGAGCATGCCGTGCGCGGTGAACCCGAAGTCGGCGCGCGCGCCGGATGTCGACATCTTTTTTTTCGCGTCCCGAGGGGGCGTTTCTCGGCGTCCCTCGGCGCCGTCGCACGTCGGACATCCGAATAAGAGCGGGTCCCCGTCCCGGTCCCTTTTGGTCCCGGTCGCGTCCCGAGAGACCGCGCGGACCTCTTTCGGCAACAAGCCGCCGCTCCACGTCGGCTGGAGCGCGCCCTCGCACGTCGGGCACGTGCCCGCGCGCGAAGCGCCCGCCACGAACGTTTCGACGGTTCGCGGTTTCGACGGCGTTCTCGACGACGACGACGACGATGATTGAGGAATCCCGTCGTCCCCTCGGGACGACACCTCGCGTCCGGGACGCGAGGTGGTGAACGCGCGCGCGGTCGCGTTCACCGCGCGGCCGTTCGCGATGCCTCCGCGCTCGTGGGCGAGCGCGAGAGGTGCGGGCACGCCGCCGCACCTCTCCGTTGCCGACTCCACCCCCGTACCCGCCAGCCATATGGGGACGTGTCGGCCCGTCCGCTGCTGACGCACGACCCGCGTGGTCTCCCAGAAGGGGGGGCGGGACACGTCGGCGTGTCGCGCGAGCGCGCGCGAGGTGCGGGTCGCCGCCGCGCGCATGCTCTACGACGTGCGCGCGGGGACTGCGGAGGGCCGGAAATCGCGCGGACGACGCGGTCGTGCTCGAGCGCGTGTCGAGTGCGCGGATGACGAGCGCGCGGCCGAAGTGTCCAATCGCCCTTCCCGCGGAAAACCGACTCGCTTTTTGATTTCCGACCATCGACGCGCCGAGCGCCATCATCGTTGACCTCCCCTCCCGTCGTCTGATGCGTCAGCACAAGGCGCGGGCTTCACTCGACGACGCGCTGCCCGTGCGACGCGAGGTCCCTTCGCCCTCGTTAAGGTCTTAACTCGGGCACCATGGGTAAGGGCGGCATCTGCGGGAACTCCGACACCAAGGAGGAAGAGACGGGGGTGCGTCATCCGTGTCGCGCGTCGATGTTACCAACGGCCTCGCCGTGAATTGGCGCTGACGTGCAATTGCGCCCGTCTCAAGACGCGCGTTCAACACGTTCACCTGGCTGACGAACCCCGATCCCACCGTCTCGCCGCACGCCGCGCGCACCGCCCGACACGGTTCCCGCGTCCGAACCTCCCGTGTCCCCCCGACCCCTCCTCCACGCCCACGCCCGCCCTCCGCACTCCGTCGCATTCCGTCGCCGACCATTTCTACATTTCTACGGACGACCGATCCGACGCGCGTCGTGCGGACACGGTTTTCAAAACGCCGAAAAAAAACGTCTTCCCAAACAATTTTCCCGACACGCGCGCAGTTGAAAGAGCGCCGCCGGTGCACGGATGTGCTCTTCTGCCTGATCTTCGCCGCCTTCTGGGGCGGCATGGTGGCGATTGGGTACGTCGCCATCACTGGCGGCGACCCCAACCTGCTGTACTACGGCTTCGACAGCGGCGGATACCTGTGCGGCGTGAAAAACGAGCTCTGGGGCGACGAGGGCGACTCGGTGACGACGGTTCCCGATTTCACGGATAAGCCCAACGTGATGTACATGGACGTCACGGAGTACCCCACCATGACGATGATCACGCCCAAGTCCGTGTGCGTCGAGGACTGTCCCACCTCAACGATCGCCTCCGGCCTCTCCGACGACAGCTTCGTGTGTAACTACGCGGCGTGGACTGGGTACGCGAGCGCGGACGTCGACGAGTGGTCCACGTCGTACTACTCGAAGCTCTCCGCCGCGGACCAGGCCACCTCCATTTTGCTCTCCGGGCCGTGCTACCCCGTCTTCGTGGCGTACTCGCCCATCATGAACCGGTGCGCGCCGACGGTCACGGAGGAGCAGATCACCGCGCTGGCGTCCTCGAGCAACCTCGCGGGCACCGGACAAGACGCGAGCGAGGTTACGACGATGCTCGGGTCGATGTCCACGGACACCGACGTCGTGCAGGATTACCTCGAGGACCTGCTCAAGGCGTGGCAGATCATCGCCATCTGCGGTTTCGGCGGCGGGCTGGTGTTCTCCATCGTATGGATGGTGTTCCTGCGGTACTTCGCCGGGGTCATGGCGTGGGTCACGGTGATCGGCGTCAACCTGATTTTAATCGCGGTCACGGCGTACTGCGGCATGAAAGCCGGGCTCATCGAGCTCGCCGGCGTCTCCGACGCCGTCGACGCCTCCGGCGCCTCCGTGGACCTCACCGGCGCCGAGGAGAACGCCGCAGCGTTCGAGTACATCACTTACCTCATGTGCGGCGTCGCCGGGCTGGCGTTGCTCTTCACGCTGCTCATGATCCGCCGGCTGATGATCGCCATCGCGTGCCTGAAGGTTGCCAGCCAGGCCATCGCGGCGATGCCGATGATCCTCTTCTCGCCCGTGATTCCGCTCGTCATGAACGTCGTGTTCATGGCGTGGGCCGTGCTGGTGGCGACCTACCTGTACGCCAGCGGAACGATCGAGCGCAACTCGGAGACGGGCGAGATCGCCATCACGTGGAACGAGACGTTGCAGTACATGTCCCTGTACCACCTCTTCGGCATCTTCTGGACCACGCAGTTCATCGCCGGCTTTGGCGTCATGGTCACCGCCGGCGCCATCGCGGCGTTTTACTGGCAGAGGGACGACATGCCCCGCGGCCCCATCCGCAAGGCGATGGGGCGCACGGTGCGGTACCACATCGGGTCGATCGCGCTCGGGTCGTTCATCGTCGCCGTCGTGCAGTTCGTGCGCGCCATCATGGAGTACGTCGATAAGAAGACCAAGAAGGCGCAGGCGGGCAACCCGGTGGTGAAGTTTTTCATGTGCTGCATCAAGTACTGCCTGTGGTACCTCGAGAAGGTGCTCAAGTACATCAACCGCAACGCGTACATCCTGATCGCCGTCAAGGGGTACAGCTACTGCTACTCCGCGCTGCAGGCGATCAAGCTCATCATCACGAACATGCTCCGCATCGCCGCCGTCAACACCGTCGGCGACTTCCTCACCTGGCTCGGGAAGCTCGTCATCACCGGCTTGTGCGGCCTCGCCGCGTTTTTCATGTGCGACATGGACGACTACACGGATCCGACGTCGTCGAGTTACCTCTCCAGCCCGCTGTTACCGGTGATCGTCACCGCGTTCATCGGGTACATGGAGGCGGATATCTTCCTCTCCGTGTACGAGATGGCGGTGGACACCATCCTGCTCTCGTTCTGCGAGGACTGCGGCACGGCGGGCGGACCGCACTACGCGCCGCCGCTGCTCATGTCCGCGCTCGGAAAGAGCCCCAAGAAGAAGGTCGCGCCCGACTACGACAGCGACTGATCGGGGTCGGTAACTTATGTGGAGATGTCTGTTTCCGTGTGTCCGGAAACAGTGTTAGGAACGCGTAGGTGCCTGCCTATATCTGATACGTATTCACTCTCTCCGCTAATATACTGTGCTCTTTCATCTACGCTCGTTTCGCGTCGACTCTCCGCCGCGCGAAAAAAAAAAAACGGCTTCACGAAGAAGCGGCGGCGGCCTTTAGGTCGAGGTAGGCTTGTTCGTTGGCCATGCCGGGACACGCCTTGCACGCCCAGCGGCAATCCTCCAGCATGAACCCCGGGTTCTTCGCGCACTCCCCCGCGTTCGCCCACGCCTTGCACGTCTCGTGTTTGTTGTCGCACCCCGGAGGCGCCGCGGGGGGAGGAGGCGCGACCCACCGGAACGGCCGAGCGTGGATCCACTTCGTCGCCGTCCACTTGGTTCCCGAAATCACGGGGCACCCCGCGTGCATGGATTTGGGGTCGATCTTGTTCTCCGGGGTGATGGACCAGAACAATAAACCATCGCCCTTCCGGGGCTTCACCGCGACGTGGTCCTCCGCGCACGCGCTCCAAGGGCCTCGATTGGAGCCCATCGAGGGGTCGAGCCACTCGCTATCCGGAAACGCCGTCTCGCCGCCCTCCTCGACGTCCGAGAGGTACAACAAAACCGTCGCCACGCGGTGCCCCCCCTCCGCGGCGAGCTGCGCGCCGCTCTTCGAAGAGAGCTCGCCCACGTCGTGGTGCGCGTCGTACTTTTGGCCGTGCTGGTACTTCAGAACCTGCATGTCCTCGCCGTGGTACGCGGGGAGCATGGTTATGCGCGCCAGTCTTTCCTCGATTTTTGTCACGACCTCGAACCGCCCCCTCTGCAGGAACGTCTGCTCCGAGGTTCTTATCGGATCCACCTTGCTCTCGCCGGTCACGCTGTCGATGACGGTGCTTCTTCGCACGCGCGGCTCGGCGATTGTAAGGAACTCGTCGCACTCCTCCGCGGACAGCACGTTGTGCAGGTGGAACGCGCGCGGGTACCACGAGATGGGCTCCGCCCAGTACCCGCGCGCCAAATCGGACTCCGCGTCGACGGACAGAGCCGCGCCCGAGCCCTTGACTCTTGAATCGTACGTCTCTCCTTTCCAGCCGATCAGGCGCTCCTCGCCGCGCACCACGGGGTCGCGTCGGCCGGTAGCGGAACCGGCGAGCGCCGCGAGCGTCGCCAACGCGAGCGCGACGCCGGCGCGGCCGGCGCGGCGGTAGGGCCGAACCATCGCGTCCGGTCGGCACCGGCGCGCGATCGTAGTGTGGCGAGATGGAGTTCGACGCCGTTTCGGCCGTCGACGTGACGACCATGACAACGACCGGCCGCAAAATCCGATTTTCCGAAAAAGTGCACCGCGAATCGTCGCATTCCGAACCGCGCGACACCTTCGGCTGCCGCATCCGCGCATCTTATTTATCACGTAAAACGAGCTCCGACGATGTCCACGATCGCCGCGCAACGATGCGCGTTCCCCGTCAGGTACGCTCGGCGATCCCCCGTGTCCCTCGTCAGGCTGTCCCCACGCCGATTCGCGATCGCGTTGTTACGCCGCGAAAGAAATATCCAAACCTCTGACTCGACCGAACGCGCATCCTCCGCAGGTCCCGGCGCGCGCCCGCGCGGCGTTCTCCGCGCCTCGTCCGCGCCGCCTCCAAGGCGGCCGCTTCTGACACCGCGGATGACACGTGGTCGCCCTCTGTCGTCCCCATTGGCACCGGCGAGATGTCGTCCAACGCCGTCCCGAGCGGATCCAAGTCCTTCGGCAGCGCGCTCGTGCGTTTCGGCTTCCCCAAGGGCTCGCTGCAGAACGCCACCGAGCAGCTCTTCGCGCGTGCGGGCGTCCCCGTCAAGGTCAAGGACCGCAATTACTTTCCCACCATCGAGGACGACGACCTTTCCCTGGTGCTGTTCCGCTCACAGGAGATCTCGCGGTACGTCGCGGACGGCGTCCTGGACGCCGGCATCTGCGGCGCCGATTGGATCGTCGAGAACGGATCGGACGTTTTCGAGGTTTGCGAGCTGAAGTACTCAAAGGCCACCGCCAACCCCGCGTGTTGGGTCATCGCGGTGCCGGAGGACTCGCCCGTGCGCTCGGTGCAAGACCTGGAAGGCACGCTCATCGCGTCCGAGCTCGTCAACACCACCGCGAAGTTCTTCGAGGACCGCGGCGTTCGCGGCGTCAAGGTGGAGTACTCCTGGGGCGCCACGGAGGTGAAGGCGAGTCTTCCCGGGGTGGGCGCCATCGTGGACATCACCGAGACCGGCTCCTCGCTTCGCGCGAACAAGCTGCGCATCGTGGACACCATCCTCGAGTCCACCACGAGACTGGTCGCCAACAAAGACGCCTGGGCGGACCCCGCGAAACGCGCCAAGATCGAGAACCTCGCGGTGCTTCTTCGCGGCGCCATCGAAGGCAAGAAGAAGGTTGGCCTGAAGATGAACCTGCCCACGCACGCGGTGCCCGCGCTGTCGTCGGCGTTACCGGCGGAGAAGTCCCCGACGGTCAGCCCCCTGCTGGACGAGGCGTTCTGCGCGGTGGAGGTGGTCGTGGATGAGAACGCCGTGAAGGACCTCGTGCCGCTCGTGCGCACTCTGGGGGGTACCGGGATCGTCACCTACCCCGTCAACCTCGCCATCCGCGACTAGATTCGCGTCGATGAGCTCTTGTCGACGCCCGCCGGGGATCGCGTCACATAAAAAAGCGTCAGTCATACATAATACCATCGTCGACGTATTACTACGGTACTCCTATCACTCAAAAAGCGTTTCACTCGATTTCGTCCTCGCACTTGACCGCGCACAGCCATGTTCCGTCGTCTTTCGGGATCATCCACCACTTCTCGTCCACATCGCTCTGCGCGCAGTGCGAAAACGGCGGCGGGAAATACAGCTCCAACCCATCCGCTCCTTTCGACATGTGGAACCTCACTTGGTGTCGTTCCTTCCACTTCTTAAAAAGCGCGGGCGCGGGAAGCATCTGGAACGCGTGGTCGCGCATCTCGTCGTTACTAACCAAAAACGCGTCGTCCCCAGACGCCACGGCGGCGTAGAGCCAGTACCAGTCGTCGTTCGAACCCGCGGGCGTGGTGAACAACTCGCCGCTTTTCTTCCAGAAATCCAAACACTCGCGCGCGCGTTTGCCGTTTGCGGGACCGCCTCTGACGCGGCGCACGTGCAGGAACACCACGGGCGAAGACGCGCCCGCGCTCGAGCCGCACGACGCGAGCACCTCGGCATCCGTCAAAGGAGTCGGCGACTGGTTTGGTTTTTTTGGCTTCTCGGCGTCCGTCTCCGAACGGTTCGCGTTCGGAGAGTCGACGGCGTCTCCGGCGGACGGCGCCGTAGACGCATCCGCCGGCGTCGACGGTCCCGACGCTTCCGGTTTTTCTGTTTTTTCGTCGTTGTTGTCGTTCGTCGCGGCGCGCGCGGCGACGCGCTCGTCGCGCGCCGCCTTGGCCGGCGCGCGCAGGCGGCGCATCACCTTCTCCACCTGGTCGAAGTTGAACCCCGAGTTCTCGAAGTTCTGGTTGTACATGCCCGCGTTGGCGCCGTCCACCAGGAACGGCAACGGCCCCCTCCGTTTGAGCCAACGCACGAACCCCTCGAAGTGGTCCGCGCTCTCGCGCTCGCGCGAGAGCTTCCCGATGCCGGCGAGGAGCGACGCGCGATCCGCCGCGGAGAGATGAATCGCGCGAAGCTGCATCGTTTTCGTTTTCGTCTTCGTCCGCGTCGCGTCCGAAACAACCGCCTCGCACGCGCCCGAGGTTTCGTTCACCTCCACCGAGTCGCACACGCGCCACCCCGGCTTTTTCTCGAAGAAGCGTTTGCACGCGTCGGCGAGCGCGTGGGAAAAGACGCGAAACGCGTCGGCGGCGCGTCGAAGCGTTTTCTCACACTCCTCCCAGTCTCCGTTTTCCGCGCGCGCGTCGATGAGCGCGGCGAACTCGTTCTCGGTGAGCTCGATGCCGTGTTTCGCGAGCGCCGTCTCGACTTCGCACGCGCCCTTCACGTCCCCGAGCTTGCAAAACGCGTGCAACGCCGGCGCGAACGTTCTTAATTTCGGCCGGAGCCGTTCGGATTCCAGCCGGAGCGCGACGTCGAAGGATTCACGCGGCTTACCCGCGGCGGCTTCGACGCGCGCGAGCGCGGTGTACGTCATCTCCGTGCGCTGCACGTCGTGCTTCACCATGTAGTTGAACACGTCGTTCGCCCGCTCCGGGAACACGGCGTCGCGCGAAGGCACGGCGTGGTGCGAGGGAGACTTGTTTCCCTCGGACGGATTGTCGGGGTACACGCCCTTCTCGGAGGTGTGCACGCCCCCCGCGCACAAGTGAAGCATCACGTTGCACGAGTGGGGCTGCAGGGGATCGCCCGCGGCGACCGCGGCGTCGAACGCGGCGAACGCCGCGTCGATGTCGCCCCTCGCGCAGGCGTTGTCGATTTCTCGTCTCGCGGCCGCGCCGGGTCGCGGGTCACCGCCGCCCTGTCAAAAGTGAGGGGGGAGTAGAGGGCGTCAGCGGCGTGTCGACACGAACGCGTCGGCGCGCATCATGATGGTGTCGGCGGGAGGCGGTGGCGGCGGTTTCCGCATCTCGGGCCGCGGGTCCCTCGGGGTGTGCCCTCGGCGACGGGTCTACGGGCTCGACGTAGGAAGCGCACCTTCTTCCGCTTGCGGTTGGGCTGCGACCCGCCATCGGGGTTCTCGCGTTTCTCGCCGACGTCGCTCATGGTGCGCGAGTCGGTGCGGCGCGCTCTGCTGATCGAAGGAGGTCTCGTGGTTTTTTTTTTGGCAGCGGCGGTGGCTGAAAAACGAAAATCCGGTGACTGTGGAGAAGTCTCGTCAGTCTCCTCCCACGTCACTCCCCGCCGCGCCTCGTCGGCTTCACACCGGCGCGCCCGCGTCTAAAGACGGCTCGAACATGGGCTCGAATGACGCCTCGTCCAGCGGCGACGCCGAGCTCGACGCGTTGGTGCGCGACCTGAGCCGGAAGGTGCGCACCACCGAAGGGCGTTGGGTTCGCGACCAGACCCCGCTGGACGGGCCGGATATCGGGGCTGGCGCGAGACTCTCGGACGCGGCGGCGTCGGCGGAGGCGCAGGCCGAGGCGCTGATCGCCGCGCTGGACGACGCAGACGCCGACGCCGGCCTCGACGCGGGCGCTCGCGTCGTCGACGTCGCGGACTTCGACCGCTTCGCCACGGCGGAGATGAAGCAGGAGGCGGACGACATCATCGCGCTCATGATGAAGTACGAAAACGCAAACGCGAGCGGGTCCGTTTCGGGCGAACGCTCGAACGCTCACAACGAGACTTCCTCCGACGAATTCGCGGCTTTGTGCGCGGACGCCGCGCTCGAGGTGGTGGGCGCGGAGCGTTTGGACGAGGGCGACGGCGAGCTCAAGGAGCTGATGAAGAAGCTCGCCGGGGACTTGAAGGCTGAGAAGAGAAAAGAGTCGGCGAGCGCCGACGGAGACGACACGCGACGATGAATGAATGAGACGACGCGACGAACGACGACGCTCACGTCGCTTTCCTTGCGATCGATCATTGCCATCACCACGAGTAATACGTCTCGCGTTTTCCACCCTGATTCTCTCTCAACACGCACTCCTCACTCTCAAGACACTTCCTTCGTCATGAACTCGCGAAACTTCTCCAGCGCTCTGTTTCGGTGCGATATTTTATTTTTCGTGGGCTTGTCCATCTCGGCGTACGTCCGGCCGTCGGCGACGGCGTCGTCGGGCGCGAACACGGGATCCCACCCGAAATCGGTCGGCCCTCTTGCTGGGACGATTGTTCCGTCCGTCCTGCCCACGAACACCACGGGCACATCACCCGGCCCCTCGCAGTACGCGAAGATGCACTGCGCGTACGCGGACTTGTCTGTATACGCGGCTAGTAAATTGTTGAGCCCGTCGTGGCCGGTTTTCTCCAGGAACCACTTGACGTACGGGCCGGGCAAGCCCCCCAGCGCGTTGAAGCACAGCGAGGTGTCCTCCACCAGCGTGGGCCCGCCGATGTCCCGCGCCGCCAGCGACGCTTTCTCCGCGGCGATGTCCTCCGGCTCGCCCTGCAGCTCGGGAAGGTCCACCTTCTTCGCCTCGAGCGTGAACGAGGCGTCGCACGACGAACCTAATATCGCGCGAACCTCCGCGAGCTTGTTGGCGTTGCCGGTCACGAAGTGCACGGTCTTCGGGTGCGCCGCCATGGACGCGGCGGTTCGGGGAACGGACGCGACGCGACGGATCCGCGGTTTGTGCGAGAGCGCTCCGGCGTTTCGAGCGAGCGACCGCGAGAGGGAAACGGACACGACGCGGTGGAACGTCGACGCCGCGCTCGCCATCGAGGTGTGTGCCGACGATTGCGGCGAAGCGCTTTTTGACCTTTTTCTCGTCGCCTCTGTTCCGAAGGCGGACGAGACACGTCAGCTCACCGAGGACGACGAGTTACGAACCCTCGGCGTCGAATCGAGACGCTTGCAGAAAGTGCCCGAAACTTTAAACGTTAAATTGAGATCGGGCGCGCGGATCGGGGGCGTCTCCACTTCCCCGCGCGCGGAGACCGAGGAGTCTCTCGATTGAATCCCGAGAAGCGCGGGAAGCGAAGGCGCATCACCGCACGCGCACCATCATGCCTCCCCGACGCGCCGCGAAGTCGTCCTCGAAACGCGCGTCCACCCCCTGGACGGACGATGTCGAGCAGGTGGCCTCCGCCTTCGGGCTCGATCTCGCGCGCGGGCTCGGGGCGAAGCAGGTGTCGGCCGCGCGTGCGGTGCACGGCTTCAACGAGCTCGACAAGGAGGACGGCAAGCCCCTGTGGAAGCTCGTGCTGGAGCAGTTCGACGACGCGCTCGTCAAGATCCTGCTCCTGGCGGCGGTGGTGTCGTTCGCGCTGGCGTTCACCGAGGAGCGCGCGCCCGGGGTGGACGTCTCGCTGGTGGACTTCGTGGAGCCCGGCGTCATCCTGCTCATCCTCGTGCTCAACGCCATCGTCGGCGTCTGGCAGGAGAGCAACGCGGAGAACGCGCTGGAGGCACTCAAGGAGATGCAGAGCGAGACCGCGCGATGCTTGCGGGACGGCGCGTGGAGGCACGACTTACCCGCGCGCGAACTCGTCCCCGGCGACGTCGTAGAGATCCGAACCGGCGACCGCGTCCCCGCGGACGCGCGCGTTGTGGAGCTGCGCACCGCCACCGTGCGTTTAGACCAAGCTTCGCTGACGGGTGAGTCCGTCTCCGTGGGCAAGATCGTCGAGCCGGTGAGCGACCCCGACTGCGAGCTGCAGGCGAAGGAGTGCGTCGTTTTCGGGGGAACCGCCGTGACGCAAGGCCAGTGCCGCGCCGTCGTGATCGCCACCGGCATGCGCACGGAGATGGGTAAGATCCAGGAACAGATCCAACGAGCGTCGGAGGAGACGGAAGACACGCCTTTAAAGCAGAAGCTGGACGATTTCGGCGACCAGCTGACGTGGGCGATCGGGATCATCTGCCTGCTGGTGTGGGTGATGAACTACCAGTTTTTCATCTCGTGGTCGTGGTCGCCGGCGGCGCCGTTCGCGATTCGCGACGTCGCGTTTGACTTTTCGCAGTGCACCTACTACTTCAAGATCGCGGTCGCGCTCGCGGTGGCCGCCATCCCGGAGGGGCTGCCCGCGGTGATCACCACCTGCCTCGCGCTCGGCACGAGGAAGATGGCCAAGAAGAACGCCATCGTGCGCAAGCTGCAGTCGGTGGAGACGCTCGGGTGCACGTCGGTGATCTGCAGCGACAAGACGGGCACGCTCACCACCAACCAGATGTCCGCGACGCGCGTGGTGGTGCCGGGCGCGACCGCCGCCGGTAAGTTCCGCGCCTTCGACGTCCTGGGGTCGTCCTACGACCCGAGCGACGGAGGCGTCGTGGGGCTCAAGAAGCTGGACGCCAGCCTCGCGACGCTCGCCAAAATTTGCGCCTCCTGCAACGACGCCGTCGTCGAGTCCGCCGGGGACGGCGGGTTCAAGTGTTCGGGCGAGCCCACCGAGGGCGCGCTCAAGGTTCTCGCGGAGAAGCTCGGCGTCGAGAACGACGCGGAGATGTCTCGCATCGTCGAGCTCCGACGCGCGTCGCCTGAGTCCTCGTGCGCCGCCGTCAGCGACGCGATCGCGCGAGACGCGCATCGCCTCGCCGTCCTCGAATTCGACCGAGGAAGGAAGTCGATGTCCGTGGTGGTGCGCACCTCGAACGCGACTTTTTCCGCCGGCGCCTCGAAGACGGTGCGAGGCACGAAGAAAACCAAAGCCGCGGCGGGTTCGAAAGGCACGAACGCGCTGTTCGTCAAGGGCGCGCCCGAGAACGTGCTGGAGCGATGCGCGAACATACAAATGCCCGACGGATCCGTCGCGCCGCTCTCGCCGGCGGCGAAGAAGCAGATCGTCGACCAGACGACCGCGATGTCCAAGACCGCGCTGCGCGTGTTGGGGTTCGCGGTGAAGTCCGGGAGCGATCTCGGGGTGCTCGAGACGTACGACGGAAGCGTGGGGCATCCCGGCCACGCTTTGTTGAAAGACCCGTCGTCGTACGAAGCGATCGAGTCTGAGCTGACGTTCGTCGGCTTGGCCGGTTTGCGCGACCCGCCGCGCCCGGAAGTCGCGGGCGCGGTCGCGGAGTGCGCCAGCGCGGGGATAAGAGTCGTGGTGATCACCGGCGATAACAAGCTGACCGCGGAGGCGATCTGCCTGGACATCGGTATTTTCACGAAACCGTCGGATTCTAAAAACCGCTCGTTCACCGGTCGCGAGTTTGCGTCGCTTCCCAAGAAGAAGCAGATCGCGCTGCTCCAATCACCCGGCGGCGTGGTGTGCTCGCGCGCCGAGCCCAAGCACAAGCAAGACATCGTCCGGTTGCTCAAGGAACAGGGCGAGATCGTCGCGATGACCGGCGACGGCGTCAACGACGCGCCCGCGCTGAAGCTGGCGGACATCGGCATCGCCATGGGCATCACCGGCACCGCCGTCGCGAAGGAAGCGTCGGACATGGTTTTGGCGGATGATAACTTCTCCTCCATCGTGGACGCCGTCAGCGAAGGGCGCTCCATCTACAACAACATGAAGGCGTTCATCCGGTACATGATCTCCTCCAACGTGGGCGAGGTGGTGAGCATCTTCCTGACCGCCGCGCTGGGCATGCCCGAGGGATTAATCCCAGTGCAGCTGCTCTGGGTCAACCTCGTGACGGACGGACCACCCGCCACGGCGCTTGGGTTCAACCCCCCGGACGTCGACATCATGACCAAGCGACCGCGCCGGAAAGACGAGGATCTCATCTCCCGATGGGCCATGGTGCGGTACCTGGTGGTTGGTATGTACGTCGGCGCCGCGACCGTCGGCGTGTTCGCGGTGTGGTACACGCGGACCTCGTTCTTGGGTTTGGATTTCGGGAAAGACGGGCACACCGTCGTGACGTGGAAACAGCTCTCGCGTTGGTCCGAGTGCGCGACGTGGCCCGCGAAGGAGTTCTCCGGCGGGTCGTTCGTCGCCGGCGGCGTCGAGTACTCGTTCCGCGGCGCGGAAAAGTGCGACTACTTCACCGAGGGCAAGTTGAAAGCCTCGACGCTCTCCCTGACCGTGCTGGTGGTGATCGAGATGTTCAACGCGTGCAACGCCATCTCCGAGGATATCTCGCTGTTCGTGATGCCGCCCTGGATCAACCCGTGGCTTCTGTTAGCGATGTTCTCATCCTTTGCGCTGCACTTTTTGATTTTGTACGTCCCCGCGCTGGCGCGCATCTTCTCCATCGTGCCGCTGGACGCCAGCGAGTGGGCGCTCGTGCTGCTCTTCTCCACGCCGGTGTGGCTCATCGACGAGGCGCTCAAGTTCTACGGCAGGAACGTCGTGATGCACGGCAAGTGAGAGGACTTCGACGGAGCGGGCGCGATCGGCGCGAACAAAAGGGGTATCCTTCCAAGGAGAACATCGCGTACTGAAAAGTAATACGAACGACGCGAGACTATTCGTGACTATTAATAGTAGTCCCTACTATATCATACTGTACGAAAACGCGTCCTCACGCCTCGAACTCCTCCAGCCTTCGTTTGCGGTCCTCGCGCTCGAGCACGTCGAGCATCTCGCGCAACGCGTCACCCCCGCTCAGGAAGCCCTCGAGGTCGTTCGACAAATGGTTCACGCGGTGGTCCTTGACTCGGCCCTCCTTGAAGTTGTACGTTCTTACGCGCTCGGAGCGGTCGCCCGAGCCGATGAGGCCTCGTCTGTGGTCGGCTCTTGACGCGTGTTGCTCCATTCTTTTCGCCTCATACACGCGCGCCCTTAACACTTTAAACGCCTTGTCTTTGTTTTTGTGTTGAGACCGTTCGTCTTGACACACCACAACCGTGTTGGTGGGGACGTGCGTTAAACGCACCGCCGAGTTGGTCGTGTTCACGTGCTGCCCGCCGGCGCCCGACGCGCGCATCGTGTCCACGCGCACGTCCTCCTCGCGCACGAGCCCGTCGACGTCCAGCTCGTCTATGTGCGGGAGCACCGCCACCGAGGCGGTGCTCGTGTGCACGCGCCCCTGCGTCTCGGTCACGGGGACGCGCTGCACGCGGTGCACGCCCGACTCGAACCGAAGCGCGGAATACGCGCTGTCGGCGACGTCGGCGTCGACTCTCTCTCCGTTCGCCGGCGCTTCGAAGGACGCCGCCGCCTCGCGGTACCCGCCGCTCTCTTGTCTCGAGCACGAGAGCATCTCGAAGCGCCAGCCTCTGCGTTTGGCGTGCAGCTCGTACATCTTCAACAGGTCGGCGGCGAACAGCGCAGCCTCGTCCCCGCCCGCGCCGGCTCGAACCTCCAGAACCGCGCCGGTGGCGTCGTCGGCGTCGTCGCGCGGAAGTAATAATAAAGCCAAACGTTCTTCGATCTCGCGGACATCGCGCTCGACGTCGTCGCGCTCAGCGGAGGCCATCGCCCTGAGCTCCTCGTCATCTTCGCTTTTTAGGTCTCGCAGCACGGAGGTGAGCGATTCGATCTCCTCGCGGCGGCAACGCACGCGGTCCCAGGCGGCGACCACGCGCTCGACGCGAGAGAGCTCTTTGTTTATCGACGCCATCTGGCGGTGGGGGGGCGGGGGATCGGCCACCAGCGACTGGAGCAGGTCGTCTCTGCGCCGCACGGTCGCGTCCAGGCGCGCGGCGAGCGCGGGCGTGATGATGGACGCTCGGTCCTGGGTTCCCGGCGAGGACGCGTCCGCGGAGAGGCGTCGCGGGAAGTCCGTCGGCGCGACGCGCGCGACCGGCGTCCGCGAACGCGGCGTCGCGTCGAACGACGACCGGAAGAAACCCGAGACGCCGCGCCGGGCCTGACCGGGACGCGACGCGGGTGTCGCGGCGTCGATGACGTGCGCCGCCGCGCGCGCGACCGCAGCCACGGCGCGGCGACGCATGGCGGGTGCCGTCGACGCGTGCCGGGAACCTCGCGCCGCGCGACGTGTCGCGTGATGTACACGCGAGGTTCGATCTATCCTTGTCGGTTGTCGCCGACGTCGCGGTGCCGCGCGGCGAAATAAAAAACACCGAAGGTGCCGTTTTCCTCGGCTCGGCCGAACACAGGGGCTCGCGCGGATACCGCGTAAGCCGGGGCGTCGAGCGTCGACGCGCGCGGCGAGGCGCGACGCGCGCGACAGCCTCGATCGGGGAGAAGCGCTCTCGAGGTCGGCGTCTCGGTGCGGCGACCCGACCTCCGCGCTGTCGAGTGACCGTTTCGTCTGCGCATCTCGTCTCCCCCCCGGGACATGGCGTGGACGCCGACGTCGCTCGTGCGCCGGAGCCCCGGCGCGCGGGACCCGCGCGTAGAGACAGAAGCGGGTACGAGGCGGCCGGTCGGTCCTCGCAGAGCCGCGCGCGAGGCCCTGGAGGCTGAGGAGGCGGCGCGGGAGGCGGACCGCGCGAGGAAGCACGCGCTCGTGCGTCAGGTTCGGTACTTTGCCGACTTCAGCGCCGGCGAGCGCAAAGCCGTTTGCGAGGCGATGTGCCGCGTGGACGTACGCGCGGGCGAGCGCGTGATGACGCACTTGCCCCTGCTCGAGCGCGAGTCGCGCGCGAACTCGGCCGCGGGAAAAACGTCCGCGGGGACGTTCCACCAGGCGCTCCTCCGCGCGAAGCAGGCCAAGGCGAAGGATGCGAATGCAAAAAAAAAGCAGACGACTTCGGAGACGCGAGACGCGGCGTTTCCTTTTCGCCGCGACGACGCGTGGTACGTCGTCGCCGAGGGCGCGGTGGACGTGCACGTCTCCGTCCCCGGGGACGCGTGCGTCCCCTTCCCCGGGGACGTCCCCGGGGACGTCCCCGGGACCGCCTCCTCTCGGTCTTCCTCCCGACTGAACTGGCACAGGGCGTTCTCGAAGGTGAAGCGGCGAACAGACGCCGAAGAGACGCCTCTGGGCCCGAAAGCCGCGACGCTCCGCGCGGGTTCGTTTTTCGGCGCGCCGGACGAAGCGTTCGCCGCCGACCCGCTTCGCGCCGTCGTCTTGGTCGCCGCGCGGGACACCACTCTGTTCGCGGTACCCGCCGAGCGTTTCGTCGAGGAGGCGGACGGCGTGAGACAGAAGACGAAAAGCAAAGCGGGGCTCTTCGCGTTCGCGCGCGGAATCGCCGAGACAAAAAAGGACGACGACGACGACGACGACGCGTCTGTCGACGAAGACGACGCCTCGCGAAAAAAGAACCGAGCGCGCTTGGCGTCTGCGTTTTCCAAGGTGGTGGCGTTCCACACACGCCACGCGCGTCTTCTCGACGACACGCCCATGCTCTCCACCGCGCTGACCCCGTTCCAGCGCGCGCTCTTGATCGGCGACGGCTCTGTGACGACGCTCGTGCGTTTCGCGCCGTTTCAGACGGTGGCGCGCGAAACCGATTTCGGCGACGCGTGCTGGGTCGTGGCGGACGGCGACGCGCACGCCACGGTTTGCGTCGCCGGCGCGCCTTTTTCTCGCGAGACCGAAACTACCGAAACGATCGACTCACCCGAATGGATCGACTCCGACGCCGCGATCGACTCGGAGGTTTGGAAACGCGCGTTTCACGTCGGCGAGGGGTTCGGCGAGGCGTGCCTGTCATTCGCGCGACCGCCTCGGTCGCTCGCGTGGGAGACCAACGTCCGCGCGGGAGTCGACGGCGCGACGTTGCTGCGCGTCGACCCCGACGCGTTTCGCGAGCTGTTTCACGAATGCGGGGAGACGATCGCGAAATTCGACGCGCTCGTCGAGGCGTCCGCGGACGATAACACGCTCGGTCTGAGCGGCTTGGTGACCGGTGGGATCGATGGGGTCGATGGCGAAGAAAACGCCGACACCGACACCGAGTCGGTCAGCTTGAGAGGCTCGGACGACGGCATCCTCTCGACGCCGACAGGGAGCCGAGAGGGGCGGCGTTCGACCCAGACGACGAGCGACGCGGGCGCGCCGAGCGAGCGTCCCGAAGCGTCTTCTTCGGACGACTCCGACGACTCCGACGCTGACGACTCCGCGGACGCGCCTTCGACGCCCCCGACGCCTTCCCCCCGGCGTCCGGACGCGCGGCGCGAGAGACGGCCGCCGCCTCTAGTGGCCGTCCCGAGGAAACACCCGCGCCGCCTCCCGCGGGATTCGAACCGAGATGCGCGAGATGACGGTTTGGCGCGAACCCGTTTTGCTCGCGACGCGTCTCCGTTTTGTCGCGAGGAGTGGGAGACGGACTCGGACGAGGAGCGGCGTTTGGCGAAAGACCAATTGGCGCGAGACCAAGAACGCTCGGCTCTGAAGACGCTGGGGATGTTGCGTGACGCCTCTTCGAGAAAAACAAATGGAGAAACGTCCGAGATGAAACGAGACGTCTCGCGACGCGCCGTCGCGAAGTGGTCGGCGTCGACGGAGAAAACGGAGAATACATCGGACGCGCTCGTCGCGGCGTTCGCGAAGCGCTTCGCCGTCGCGTCTGAAACGAAGCCGTCTGAGACAGACGACGACGACCTCGCGTTTTTTTTTGAACGGGAGAAAGACGCGAACAAGCCGTTACGGCGCCGCGCGCCACTCGGCCCGCCGCCCGTCGGCGCCGAGCGCGTCGCGCGCCTGCTGGCGAGTCTCGAGACGCACCCCCTCTTCTTCGGCGTCGAGACGCGCGTGCTGCGCGAAGCCGTGAAAGACCTCGAGCGGAAAATTCTTCAACCGGGCGAGACTCTGTTCAAACGCGGGGATACGAAACGAGACTACATGTACGTGGTCGAGGCGGGCGAGCTGGAGGGACACGAGGAGTGTCCATTCGAGGAACAGACCGAGGCGTTTTCTGATTCGTCCGACGTCGCGGCGTCGCGAGACGCCGGCGTCGCTCGACGAACGAAAACAAAAAAAAACGCGCCGGCGGCTGTTTTCCGCGCGGGCGACGTCTTGGGCGACGCCGAGCTTATTTTTTCCGTCGCTCGTCAGCGCTGGGTCGTGGCGTCGAACCGCGGCGCGAAACTTTGGGGCATGCGCGTACGGTGGTTCGAGCGGCTCAACGCGCCGTCCGTGCGACGACGCCGATTCGTCGCGCGAAACGTCGCGCGTCCGTGCCCGCTCGTATCGTCTCTGCCCTTTTCCGAACGCCGCGACGTCGTCGAGCTCGTCGCCGAGCTCGGCGAACCGTTTCGCGTCGAAACGGGCGAGACGGTCGTTGCGCAGGGCGGCGTCGCCGAGCGCGTGTTTTTCGTCACATCGGGAAGCGCGGAAGCGCTCGTGAACGTTCCGGAACTCGTCGCGCCGCTTTTAGTCGGGACGTTCGGAAAAGGCGACGTCTTCGGCCACCTCGAGTTTTTTCTCGAGGAGGAGACGGACAACGACGGCGACGCGAACGGAGACAAGCTTCAGCTCTCCGACGACGCCGACTTGCGTGTAACGTGTTTGGTGGCCAACCGCGCCTCCGTGGTGGCGACCGCGACCCTGCGGGGCGTCTCGGTCGACGGGGACGCGTTCAGAGCTGTCGCGCGGCCGGGGACGAGCTTCAGGCGCGCGCTCGACGCCGAAAGAAAAACCTTCGCCAACGGCGTCGCGTAGGGATCATAGTCGTTTCGAAGGTTTACAAGTTGTATTTTTACGAGAGCGTCGCGAAGAAGAAGCTTTTTTTTTTTTGTTCGTCGCGGAGCGCGCGGTGTGTAACCCTTCGTATCACGGAAACGGGAGCCCCGCGCACGTAGACGTGGGGGCCACCCCACGTCGTGTTCACGGCTCTACCAAAACCTCAAATCTCGCGCTCGCGATATCGGGACATCGTCCTCCGAGACTAAAACCATCGCCGATCACAGGAACACGTCCGCTTCGAGCGCGGAGACGACGTCCTCCTGGTCGTTGAGCTTAGCGACGTCCAGGGGCGATTTGCCGTCGAGGTTACGAAGCGTCACCGACGCGCCGTTGTCGACGAGCATCTTGCACACGTCAGCTCTGCCGTACCCGGCGGCGTAGTGCAGAGGCGTGTTCTTGTTCTTGTCCACCGCGTTGACGTCCGCCTTGGCGTCGCAAAGCATCTCCACGCACTTCATCTCGCCGTAGCCGCACGCGAAGTGAAGCGCGCTTCGCCCCTCGCCATCCTTGGCGTTGACGTCGGCGTCGTCGTCGATGAGCGCCTTGAGCGCCTCGTGGTCCCCCGCGCTCGCCGCGGTGTGCACCGTCTCCTCGCCATCCTCCTCCTCCTCCTCCTCTTCCTCCTCCTCCTCCGCCGCCGCGGCGCCCATGTCGCCCATGGGCATGCCGGGCATGATGTCCCCCATGGCGCCGGAGATCTTCTGGAGCACCTTGGGGTCGTTCCAGTACTTCATCATGGCGCTCGGGCCGCCCGTCTCAATCTCCTTCATGATCTCCGCCATCTCCGGGTCCTCCTTGAGCGCCTCCATCTTCGCCTTCATCTTCTCGGTCGTGGCGGGGTCCTGCATCTGCTGCATCATGCTCGCCATCTGCGGGTCCTGCATCATCTGCGTCCCGAGCTTCTCCGCCATCTGCATGAACGCCGGGTTCGCCATGACGTTCTGCATAGCCTCCATCGCTTGCTTGGGATCGACGCCGGGGGGCATGCCCATCGGCCCGGCGCCGCCGGCGGCGCCCGGAAGCGCGCCGCCCGCGGCCATAGACGCCTGCATGTTCTCGGCCATGGCCTTGAACGCGGGGTCCTCGGCGATCTGCTTGGCCATGTCCTTGATGGAGGGATCCTCCAGCATCTCCTTGATCTTGCTCATGTCGAAAGGCGCGCCGTTCGCGCCGGGCATCATCATGCCGGGAGGCATGGCGCCGCCGGGGGGGCCGCCGGGCATGCCGAAGCCGTCGGGAAGTCCACCCGCGCCTGCGGTGGGGGAAGGCGAAGTCGGATTTCGAGGTGGCACGGGTGACGGGAGAGAGCAGATGTCAGCGACGCGCGAGTCGAGGACGGCCGCGAAGCGCGTAGACGGAAGCGTCGCCTCTCGGGAAAGGCGCCTGGATTTCGACGACGTCGCGGCGCGGTCGCCGAGGCGCGCGCCCGCGGGGTGCGCCCGTGGGACGCGCCGGCGCCGTCGAGGGGAGAAGAGCGCGCACGCACCAGCCATGGTGTTCGGTGAGTCGGGTTCGGTTGGTGCGTGTCGCGTGACGCGCGGACGAAGTGGCGAACCACGATCGTCGCACGGGTGGATAGCGAGCGCCGGCGCTAAAGCGAGATCGCGCGCGGATCGCGACGTGATTGGTGCCTCCGCCGTATGAGCTTTTAGTCAGAAGAATTCGACCACGCTATGTATGGAGAAAAAGCAGGGTTCGCGACTCGACGACACCCAGATGGGGAGTCGAGCGCCGGGACTCAAAGATAACCCAACACCGATCTCCTCGGTGCGTCTCGCCGACGCGCAGCACGAAACACGACGAAAGTTAATTTTTCAAACTGCCGATGAGATCTTTCCTTCCACGGCTCTCCTCGCGCCGGCGCTCTCGGCTCAGTGTTCCGCGCGCGGCCGTGCGCGTGTTCGGCCGGTGTCCGCGCTGCCGCGATGCCGCGCGAGCGGAGACAGGCGGTGCAGACCAACGCGGCGATGTACGTGGGGTACGCGGACGACGATGAGGATGTCGATTCGATAATGAAGAAGTTCAAGGCTCTCGAGGAGGTGGAGGCGAAGCGCAGCGCCGGGGGCGCGGACCTCAGCGAGGAGGAGCTCGTGAAGGCGGTCGGCCTGCGCGTGGGCTGCGGCGTGGACTACTCCATGGATGCCGACCGCGCCGGCGCCGGCGGCGCTTCCGGGAGCCGCCACCGCGGCCCCAAGGGCGAGCACGTGCAGACGGGCGTGGTGCAGATCGTGCCGAAGCACGTGGCGCCCGAGGAGCTCGACGCGGCGGATGCCGAGGACGCGAAGCGGCGCCTGAAGGCTGGCGCCAACTACCTCCCTCCCGCGCAGCGCAGAGACGAGCAAATAACCATGCCCTCGCTCGTGCCGCTCGAGCTGAACAAGGACGTGGTGATGGTGGAACTCGAAGGCGTCGACGCGCGATGCCGCGAAGCCGCCTTCGCGTCGTTGCCGTCTTCGGCGTCCGAGGAGGAGCGCCACGCGTTTTTGGACGCGCTCATCAGGCACCTAAGGCTCATGGCTGTGCGCAACACGAAACCTACAGAACGCACGCTGGAGAACGCCGCGCGCGCGGTGGTGGAGGCGCTCGAGAAGGAAAAGGGAACGACGACTCTTTTGACGCTCGACGTCGCTAAGAAGTGCGCGGCGGCGCTCACTCGCGCCGTCGCGCGAGAGAAGACGAATTCGCACGGCACCAAATCGCGGGATGTTTTCCGCGTGCGCTCCAAAGGCACGGGTTTGATTTGCGTTCGGCCGGGCGGCATTAACAAAAACACGTACCTGGGAGCGTACTGCGGCGAGCTGTACCCGGGGTGGCGCTGGTACGAGAAGGAAGCCGCCGCGCAAGCGGTGCGTCGCGACGTCCGACGCGACGACGAGGTTCCCGTGTTTTACAACGCCGCCGTCGAGCGCGACGGCGACGACCCGCGCGGGTACGACTGTTTGTTCATAGACGGTCAAATGAAGGGGTCGATATTAACAAGAGCGTCGCATTCGTGCGCGCCGAACGCGGCGATGCGCGTGCGCGTGCGCGACGGGTCGTACGCCGTCGAGATGGCGAGTATAGAGCGCGTCGAGGTGGGCGACGAGATTTGCTGGGACTACCGATGCCGCACGGACAGCGAAAAAGAGATGCGCGCCGCGCTGTGTCTGTGCGGCTCCAGGGAGTGCCGCGTGTCGTACCTGCACTTCGCGGGGCACGACGACGCGTCGTTTTACGTCAAGAAAAGAGGGACCGTCGCGCACTTCACCGCCGCGCTTCTGCGCGCGTGCGGGCCGTGCGGCGACGGCCGCGCGACCCCGAACGACGGCTCCGCCGACGGCTCCGACGCCGCCGCCGCCGCCGCCGCGGACGCCGCGCTCGCGCGCCGCGCCGCGCGGGCGGGGTTCAAGGTGGGCACGCGGGACTCGCCGGGCGCGCTTTACGGCTTACCGGCGTGGCTCGCGCGCTACGTCGCGTTTTGCGTCGAGTTCGTCCGGGAGGAACGCGAGGCGCTCGAGCGCGTCCTGGAGGCGCGGTTCAGAGCCGAGAACGACGCCGCGAACGCGAACGCGAACGCGAACGCGGACGCGGACGCGGACGCGAACGCGAACGTGAACGCGAACCCCTCCCTCGGGGCCTCTTCCGCGGAGGGCGCGGCGGCGGAGGCGAAGGCGGAGGCGGAGGGTGTCGCCGCCGCGCGTCTGCAGAGCCTGGCCGTGACCTTGGACAAGGTGAGACACGTGCTTTCCGAGGCGTGCGGGGGAGAGGACAAGCTCGCCACCGCGCCGCCGCCTCTGGCGGCGCTGGACGACGCCGCCGCCGCCGCGCACCTCGCCGCGACGCGGCGACGCGTCGCCGACGCCGCGCGCGCGCTCGGCGTGGCGGTTCCCGACGGCGTCCCGCGTCTCGCCGGCGAAAAAACAAAGTCGGAGTACGACGAGCTCGTCGACGCGCGGCGCGCGCTGGCCGAGCTGGCGACGTTTCTTCGCGGTCTCGAGAAATCCGAGTTAAGTCTGGAGAATGCGAACGAGGTAGTATCTTCGGGTCTCCCTATCGTCGATTTCGAGTCCGTCGCTGCGGCGGCGCGCGCGGCGGCGGACCTGTGCGACCTCGCGTCTTTGACGAAGACGTTTTTCCGCGCGGTTCCCTCGAAACCGTTTGACTCGCCGTTCGTGCAAGTCGGCGCGTACGGGGGCGACGCCGGGACGGTTAGGAGAGCGTCCTACGGCCCGCTCGTCGTTTGGGCGTTTCTCGCAACGTGGCACTGTGAGTTCGAGGAGCACGCCGAGTTGTCGCTGGATAACGAGACGCGCGGCGCGACGAGGCTGCCTCGACCGGACGGCCCGCTGCGACGCGCGTTGTTAACAGGGTCCAACGGAAAGGAACTAACGTCGGGTACCGTCAAAGGCGAAAAAGCTTTTGAGAAAGCAAAAAGCAAGACGCCGCGCGGTCCGATCGGCGCGCAGAGCGAGTCGTTCACGCTCGATTTGTTGGACGCGCGGTCCTCCGGCGGCGCGTTCGAGAGCTGGCCCGCCGTGCGCGGCTGGGAGTGGTCTAAGCTGCGCGACGTCGCGGACGCGATCCTGGGCGCAAAGAAACAGTCTGATAAAAACGATACCCGCTTATGCGGCTCAGACGGCGTCTTCGGGTCGCCGTCGCTCGACGAGGCGCTCGCCGAGGAGGATGACTTGGAAGATGATTCGCTCAAGACGTTCCAGGACGCGAGGAAAAGGCTGGTGACCGCGCGTTCTAAGAAACGAGACGCTTTGGAGAAGCACACGAAAGACGACGAAGATGCGTTGCGCGCCGCCGCGTGCGTCCCAGCCTGGAACGCCGACCGCGGTTTAGGCGCGACGTTCGTCGCCTCGCGCGGAGGGCTTTTAGGGCCGCGGCGCCGCGCGCCGCGCGCGACTTTCGTCGCCGCCGTGAAAGAAACCGGCGTGAAAGAAAAAGAACGAACGAGCCTCACCGCCGCCCCGTCCCCCCTCCCCCGCGACGACACCACGCGGCTGGTGGAGCGCGCGATGGCGGAGGTGGCGAACACGCTGGCGGGCGGCGTCAAGGGGGACGCGACGCGAGACGCCGGCGATACGAAGGCGGAGGTACGAGAGACGGAGATATCCCGGGATTCGGAAAACGTCGCGCCGACGTCGCGTCCGCGCGCGCCGGCGTACGGCGACGCGTTCGACGCTTCGGCCAAGTGCGCGGGCTGCGGTGGTCTCGGCGCGGACGGGCACTTCCTGCTGTGCCAGGGCTGCCCCTCCGGCGGCCACCTGGACTGCCTCGGTCTAACGCGAGCGCCCGAGGGGCGCTGGGAGTGCGAGGCGTGCGAGGGGGGGCGACTGGCGGGGATACGACCGCCCGGCCGCGCCGGCTTCGAAGCCGCGGCTGCGGCGGCGGCGGCGGCGGGGAAGGTGGGCGGGCCGGCGTCGGGCGCCGCCGGCGCCGCCGGCGGCGTCGCAGGCCTCTCCGTGGTCCCGGGCGCGGTCGCGCCCGTGCCCTCCGTCGGGCCGCTCGCCATGCACCACCTGGCGGCGTCCGTCGTGGTGGACTTCGTCAAGGGGGGCGCCGCCGCGCGCGAAGCCGCGGAGGCGGCGGCGGCGCGCGTGGCGGACGCCGCCGAGATCGCCGCGGGCTCCAAGCGCAGCGCGCGCGAGGCGTTTTTGGACGAGAGCGCGGACGATTTCAACCGAGGCGGTTTAGTGGCTGGCACGCACGCGGGCGTGGGAAAACAGGGCGGTTCTGGTTTCGGTTCGGCGTCACCGGGACCCGGGGCTGCGTCACACGCCAAGAAGCGCGTCGAGGCGTCCTTCCCGATGCCGCGGACGTGCGCGTCGGCCATCGCGGTGGAGTGCGGCGGCGCGCTTGGCGAGTTTCGCGTGACGGAGGGTTTAGTGCACTGCTTCTGCCGCGGGTGCCAGGCGGCGTGCGAGATCGGTTTACAGCCCACGAACGTGTTCGGCTTACAGGCGTTCGAGTTCCACGGCGGTAAAGGTAACGCGGGCAAGTGGAAAGCGTCCGTGAAGGCGTTTCCCAACGGGTTCCCGCCGGAGTTAGTCGCCGCCGAGCCGGGCGAAGACGTGCCCGTCCGCCGCGACGCCGGCGAACCGTTAGGGAACTGGCTCGAGAGGGAGTGCCCGGAGCACCCCGTGCTGTCGCGAAGCAGGCCGAGCAAGGACGCGTGACCGGCGTGAGAACGCGTGTTGGTAGTGTGACGTGTTTTATTTACTATTAATACGGTAAGCCGAAAAGGAACGCTCGAGAGGAACGACGCTCGTAGACGCTTCCGCGGTGCGCGTGCGCGTCGCGTCCGCGGGCGGACGCCTCGCGCTTGAAAAGTTGCACCTAAAATTCCTCTCGCGCGCGAACAGTGTGCCGCCGGCGCCGCGAGGCGAGTCAGCATCGCGCGTTCGAAAACCCGTAGAGGCACACCGCGCGAGCGCCGGGCCTGTGGGGTGAGGTGTCACGCGCGCGGAAGACGCGCGTCTTCCCCGCGCGCGGCGAGCCGACGGAGACGGCGGCGGCCCCGACACGTGCGTGCGCCCACGCGCGACGCGCGTCCGCGATCCCGAAGCCGCGTCGCTCGCTCCACGAAACAACAACCCTCTGACTGTTTCGCCCGCTCCACCGACGCAGCGATCGCGCGCGTCCGGAGCGCGCGGTCCTTCTCCGCCCCACCTCCGGGGATGCCGCGAGCGATGCCGCGAGCGCGGTTCGCCCCCCCTCGCGCGTCGAACGCGCGAAGAACCGAAGCGCTCTCTCTGGTCTTGACGCTTCTCTCGGCGTGCGCGGTGGCTCCCGCGCGCGCCCAGGCCAATTCCGGAGTGACCACCGCGGTGAGCGCGGACCCCTCCACGACGCGCCCGGACTTCTCGCTGGTGGGGCGCGTCTGGGTGGACGGCCCCACAGGCAACGTCGGCGTGGGTGACATTTCCCTGTTCAACGCCACAGCGGCGCCCGCCACGAAGCTGGAGGTGGACGGCGCTGTTACCGTTCGCGGCGACGTGGTGTTTGACGAATCCAACGGCGCAAACGCCATCACCGTGCGCGACGGCGCTTCCTCGGCGCTGACTCTGAAGGACCGCGGAGTGACGCCCGTGACGTACGTCACGGTAAACAGCGCATCTGCGCGCGTGGAGATGCATGCGCCGCTGCACTTCACCGGCGATCAGAGGCTGGAGGCGCAGGACAACGCCGCGGCGGGGTTGCAGATCACCGCCGAAGCAGGGAACCCGCTGCTCGTGTTCGACACGAGGGACGGAGCCGAGAACGTCGTGAGCAAGGTCCCGGTGAACGTGGAGGACACGACGGACGCGTGCGCGACGTCCGTGGACACGTCGTGCGCGCTGGACGCGTCGGTGGTCACGGACGGAGGGCTGGTGGTGGGGAAGAAGACGTTCATGACGGGTACGGCGGCGGCGGAATCGGCCGACTCGACTCCACTGGCTTTTTTTTTCTCTTCCGAACGCTCGACAAAACGTTTTTACGCCGCGTCTCGGGTTTTCTTTTTTTTTTCTTTTCCGAA
>ENA-OUOG01001178-OUOG01001178.1-marine-metagenome-genome-assembly--contig:-NODE-1178-length-31131-cov-13.134604_pt1 | contig 31131 bp, 28 predicted proteins | sample MGYA00248635_ERZ508505 | MGnify/ENA primary metagenome ERZ508505 (study PRJEB26176, sample SAMN06267871) | marine metagenome | isolation source: Saanich Inlet, British Columbia, Canada | place: Pacific... | reverse complement strand
TTGTCCCTGGAGTGGCGACCCGGCGACCGCCTGGACGTTGTCGGAGAACCACAGCGGACTCGACTGGTGGCCGCAACGCTTGCCGGCGCGCTGGCCCCCGCATCGGGTTCACTCCATGTCGCTGGGCACGCAGTCCCCAGTGAGGCTCTTCAGGTCCGCTCCAAGGTCTCACTGTGGAGTCCCCAGGATGGCGACGCCCTCACCCCGCTGGGCGATGCTCTCGAGCAACGCATGATCTGGTCGGGAACCCTCCAGGGGCTATCACGGTCTCAGCGCACGCAGCGCGTTCGCCAGACCATTGCGACGCTCAACACCCTGGACCACGACCAGGAAACCCGCGGTGGGATCACAGAATCAACTCTTCCAGGCCTGCTCTCACCTTCCCAGCAAATCCTGGTGTGGGCAGCGCTCGCACTCGCCGATGGCTCCCCCGTGTGTATCGTCTCGCCTGCGGAGCCTCTCGACGACCACGGCCAGCGCGAGGTGTGGTGGAGGGCACTCGACGCTCTGGGCACCAGCGACCGAACCATCGCGCTGTGTAGTCTTCCTCCGGCGCGAGCTCTCTCCCCGGTCAGCGTGACCACCCGCGTTGTCGATCTTTCCGCCTCACAGGAGGCGCTCACCCGATGAAGAACCCCTCAGCCCTCTCTCTCTGGATTGTCGCTGCAGTCCTGACACCTCTGATCATTGTCGGAGGCCTTCTCGGTGCCATGGCCTCGGGCGATGGAGCACTGGAACGAGTACCTGTGGCGCTGGTCAATAATGACGAGCTCATCCGCGAAACCGACGACAACGGCGACGAGAGCATCATCTTCGCCAGCAAACCCTTAGTCTCAGAACTCGTCACCTCCGAGGATTTCGCCGTTGATTGGCTGGTCACCGGGTCCGAGCAGGCCCGCGCCTTGCTCGCCTCGGGCGATGTGTATGCCATTGTCGAAATCCCCCAAGACTTCTCCTACGCTGTGACAACCCTGGATAGCGATGAGCCACAGGCTGCAACCTTCACCATCATCACGGACTCTTCCCGCAGCTACCTCGCTGGGGTTCTCTCCGACCAGATCGGTAACGCACTGGCCTCCGGGGTGAGCGACGAATTTGGTTCCGGAATTATGGATGGACTCTTCAGCGCCATCGTCGATATTGCCGATGGTTTTGATGAGATTGCGGAAGGTTCGGACACCCTGGCCTCTGGGATTGAGGACGTCTCCGACGCTGTCGGGGAGCTCAACGATGGTGTCGGGGAGCTTGCCACCGGGTATGAAGAGTTTGACGATGGCCTCGGTGAGTTCTCAGACGGCGTCACAGCGCTCTCCGATGGTTTGGACACCCTGGGCGCAGGAACCTCGGGGCTCTCCCAACTCTCTACTGGAATCAAGTCCTACACCGACGGGGTTTCAACGCTTTCCGCAGGATTATCCGGAGTGAAATCCAGCGGTGCGCTTTCAGGCAACCCGGCGGAGGCAACTCTCAATACACTCATCGATGGGTTAGCCACGGCAGCCGCGGGCGGCACCACACTCTCCTCGCAGACCTCCACAGCTCTGGATGGGGTCAGCACCGGCATCACAGCACTCGACAAGGGTGCTGATGCACTGGATGACGCGGGGCAAGAGCTTGCCAGTGGCTCGCTCGACATTCGCGACGGGCTTGCCGACTTGGCTGAGGGCACTGATGAGCTCGCTGCGGGAATGGTGGAGCTTGCCGAGGGTTCCCGCGAATTTGCGGATGGAACGGCGGAGGGCGCAGCGGAGCTTCGAGCAAATGGCGCTCGTGAACTCAGTGACGAGGCCCTGGACGTCCTCACAAACCCCGTCGTGTTTACTGGACAGAATCGCTCCGGAGAGATCAGCTTTCAAGAGACCCTTTCCAGCGCGCTCGTTCCCGCCGGTATGTGGCTCGTCGCCCTCATCTACTTCTTGGTTCTCCCGACCTACTCCTCCCGAGTCCTCAGCAGTACTGCGCGGACAACGACCCTGATGAGGAGGGCAGCGCAGCCCGTCGCGGTGATGGTGGCCTCCTGGAGCGTCCTCGTCACTGTGTTGCTTCACACCCTCGGCGGTGTGTCGTGGTCGATGCTGGGTGCGACCGCTCCCATCATCACACTCACAGCACTTGCCCTCGCAAGTCTCCATTTCGCCGTGTGGGCGTGGAACCCCCGGTGGTTGGCCCCGCTCTCACTCGGTGCTCTCATCATTCAGATTGTGAGCCTGAGAAGCCTGCTGCCGATTGAAATCCTGCCGACCATCTACCAAGCAATTGCGGGTTTCACGCCTCTGGGATGGGCGAGTGAGGCCCTTATCGTCTCGCTCTCGGGGGGAGATTCATCACGAATTGTTGCAGCCCTTGGCGCCCTGGCAGCGCTCGCAATCGCAGCCTTCGTGCTCTCCGCTGTTATCGTCCGCTCCAAGCGGAGCCTGGCCACACGCGACGAAGTTCGACTAGCCGCCTGATCCGACGGCTCTGGAAATATCCCTAGCCAACGCGGTGGAGCCACACCACGGAGCTCTGATCGCCGGCATGGCGAAAGGCTTCGAGTTCGTCGTCCCAGGCAGCCCCAAGGGCCACTCGAAGTTCTCGGGTAATTTCCTCAGCGTTTCCCTGTGCGACCTCGAGGGCATAGCGAATGCGATCCTCGGGCACGACAACGTTGCCGAGAGAGTCGGTGTGAGCGAAAAAGACCCCCAGATCAGGCGTGTGCATCCACCTACCGCCATCGGACTCGGCAGTGCTCTCCTCTGTCACTTCGTAACGGAGGTGTTCCCATCCGCGCAGCGCACTGGCGAGGGCGGCCCCCGAGCCCACTGGCCCCATCCATTCCATTTCGGCGCGCAAAGTTCCCGGCAGAACGGGTTGCTCTTCCCAGCGACAATTCACCGGATATCCCAGGGCGCCACCAATCGCCCACTCCAGGTGGGGGCACAAAGCGCGCGGTGAAGAGTGCACAAAAAGCACACCGCGAGCACGCGTTGTTGACATCGTCTACTCCTATTCCGTTGGTTCGACTTCCCCATCGACCGCGGAATACCTGAGTAGAAAGTGGTTCCGGTCTTAGACCGGCTCCTAGTATGCGCTATGAACCCTCAGAATCACAAGTGTGTGATTCACCCGTGAAGGAGAGAGCCGTCCTTGGCCAGCACATTCTTCTCCCCCGCCTCAATCGCAAAGGGGAACCGATTTTGCGCCGGAGGGAGTGGACAGTTGAAGGCATAGGAGAACGCACACGGTGGAAGAATCGCGTAGTTGAAGTCCAGGGTGATGGTGCCATCAGGGTTGGGAGCGAGGAAGAGAAACCGGCCCACGCTATAGCTGGAATCCCCGCTGGTGGCATCAGAGAACACCAATTGGAGCGCACGTCCCGCTTTGAAGGCGGCGATGCTGTAGTCGACTCCCTCATGGCTAAAGGTGATCTCGCCCGGAACGACCTCGTCTCTGGCGACACCCTCATCTTTCAGGTGTTCAAACCCCACGCTCTTACCGCCGGGAATCTCCGTCCAGGTTCCCGTAATGACCCACTCGGGTGAATACGGAAATGCGTCAATCCCGCCGAAATTCTGAATCCCCTCCGAGTTGCTATCCCACACCCGAAGCGCATACGAGCCATCAGAGGCGATAACGTGCCCCGTCACCGTGTCACTAAAGACCACGGTGGAGGGAGAATCATCGTCTTTACCTCGGACCAGCGCCTCTCCATCCACGGGCACCCCGTCGACACTCATGCCCTCGCTGAGATCCGCTCGGACAATCAGGCCTGAGCCTCCATCTGCCCGAGGGGACCAGGTGCCTGGAACACCCCAGATGGTCTGTTCCATATCGACCCACTGCGTGTTGGTCAGGGCGAGCGGGCCCGCAGGCTGAATTGCCGCGAGGTCTCGCCGCTCACGAAATGTCGCGAGCGTGCTTTCCGCGTCACTCATGTTTAGTCCGTGAGGGCTGGAATGATCGCGCCCGAGAAGACCTGGTAGGCCAGCGCGGTCTTCGCAATCAGGCTGAGAGTGATGTACATCCGCTCACCGCGGAGGTAATCCACCCAGCCGCCGACTCGGTGATACTGCAGGGCCTGATTGACGGCAAAGGTGTTGAAGAAAATAAACAGAGAAATGATGATGCCCACCACAAACGCGGGGGGTTCCACCTCTGAGGTTGAACCTGGGGCGAAGAAGTAAATGAGGATGACGATCCAGGGGACAAGTCCCGTCATCGATCCAAAGACGAAGGGTAAGAATCCCCCACTGCCTGGCTGCTCATATTTCTCCTGCAGGGCCCCAAACATGATCATCGAAGCGTTGACGGCGAAGATTGAGAATAGAGCTGCGATGTCCGTGATTCCAGTGATTTGCGCGACCAACCAAATCATGACCGACGAGCTTAGGGAGTATTCAGTCCACCGGAAATAGTTGCGGTTGAGTTTCAGGCCTGCCGCGTAGCGCTTGAAAAAGAGTGGCGAGGAAATGAGGTAGTGAAAGAACGCCGACATTGCGAGAAATGCCACGACCCCAAAACCCACGTTGATGTCGAAGAGCTCGACGCGCTCCGGGGGAAGTGGCACTCCGGGAGGACCCGCGAGGTAGTCCGCCGTCACGGCATAGGTGACCTGATCCTCGAGCAGGAACAACACATAACCCAGGCCCACGGCCTGGAGAAGGTGCAACGACCCTGCCGCCACGTTGTACGTGCGCAATCGGGTGATTTTCTGGTCGATTGTTCTCTCACGTCTAGCCATTATGTGTCTCCTCCGCGTTGAGCCCTACGGTACCCGGAATGCTCGCTCCTGCAGGTCTAGGCCGCCGGCAATTCGCGAAGAGCCCTCGGTAGAATTCAGTGTGGCTCAACCCCTGCCCAGTACGCATGGCCGCGTGTGGATAACCGACATGCCACGAAAGGCACGTTCAGGCAATCGAAAGACTTCGCCGTTACCGTGAGAACATCTAGGGGCCACACTGGGGTTCTTCACGGGCTGGGAAGTCAGCGCAACATTGGAACCCGATGTCTTCAGCAGTTCTTGACCACCTACTTCCCAAGCCTCATCCCTACACCTCGGAGTTCGCAGAACTCCTCGCCCGAGTGAAAAGCGAAGGTTTGTTGTCTCGCTCGAGGACCTACTACATCACGCTGATCGTGATCCTCTCGCTCTCGCTACTGGCCACCCTCACCGGGATGTATTTCCTCGGGAACACCTGGGCCCAGCTGGCTTTGGCGCCTGCGATGGCCGTGATCATGACCCAGTTCTCCTTTGTTACCCACGAAGCCGCCCACCGACAGGTCTTTAGCTCCGGGCAGGCCAATGACACCACCGCACGGATTCTCGCCAACGCCGTGGTGGGCATCAGTTATTCCTGGTGGATGGGCAAACACACCAGGCATCACGCGAACCCCAACACGATCGGGAAAGATCCCGACATTCAATCCGACTTCATCATGTTCCAGGACGACAAGGCTGCCGAAACAAAGGGTTTCACGAAAGCTTTCGTGAAACGTCAAGGATGGCTGTTTTTCCCGATTCTCACTCTGGAGGGTCTCAACCTCCACGTTCAGGCATTCCGCAGGGTATTCAGCAAAGAGCCTCTGAAGCACAGGGGCACAGAAATAACACTTCTCCTTGCTCGCAACCTCGGCTACCCCGTGATCCTCCTTGCCCTCATGCCCTGGTATATCGCGGCAGTATTCCTCGTGATTCACATGGCGCTCTTCGGGGTTTACATGGGCGCCTCTTTTGCTCCAAACCACAAGGGCATGCCTCAAATACCGGCAGGGCTCAAAGTGGACTTCTTGCGCCGCCAGGTCATGACCAGTCGGAATATTCGAGGTGGCCTCTTTATGGACCATTTCATGGGAGGGCTCAACTACCAGGTGGAGCACCACCTATTCCCGAGCATGGCTCGGCCCCAACTCCACAAAGCAGCGCGAATCGTTCGCGAGTTTTGCGCAGAAAAGAAGATCGCCTACACCGAGACCGGTTTGTTCCAGTCCTATGGGATTGTTATTGCCTACCTCAACAGGGTGGGACTAGCGGCTCGCGATCCTTTCGACTGCCCCCCGGCGCAGGTTATGGGGCGCGCTTAGAGGCTGAGTGCAAACCTTTTTGTCACCTACGAGACCTAATTCCCACAGTGCGAGATGCTCCACTGTCGTGTGTGAGCTCACATACAGAGCAGCAGTGCACTAGTGTGGGGTTATCGGTGAACAAGTCATTGTTCCCTGCGTCGTAGAACGCTCCCTCACCACAGCGTGGTTGACACTTTTCATACGGCGAACGAATACGTCACTCGATGTGTTCGCCCCAGGCCCAGCTGTGCTGGGCCATACCTGTGATGGATGCCATCACGAGAAAGCACGTGCTTCACTATGTCCCATAATCCATTTTCCGAACTCGGCGTTCCCAGCAACATGGTGTCCGCCCTCACCCGGATGGGAATTGACACCCCTTTCCCCATCCAAATCGACACATTGCCCGACACTCTGGCGGGTAAAGACGTCTTAGGTCGAGGAAAGACTGGTTCGGGCAAGACTCTTGCCTTCAGCATTCCGATGGTCGCCAGACTCTCCGGCGAACTCGCCGGCGGTAGCCGCCGGGCGGGTCACCCGGTAGGGCTCGTACTCGCCCCCACCAGGGAACTCGCGACCCAAATCACGAACGTGATGAGGCCTCTGGCCGAGGCGATGAACCTCCGTGTAACAACCATTTTTGGCGGGGTCTCCCAAACTCGCCAGGTTCAAGCGCTTCGTGAGGGCGTGGAAATCGTTGTCGCTACACCGGGTCGCATCGAAGACCTGATGGGACAAGGGCTTCTCCACCTGGACGCCGTCGAAATCACGGTCCTCGATGAGGCAGACCACATGGCAGATCTTGGTTTCTTGCCCGTTGTGACAAAGATTATGAACGCCACACCCTCTGGCGGTCAACGGTTGCTCTTCTCGGCAACTCTGGACAACGGGGTGAACAAGTTGGTCCAGCGCTTCCTTGAAAACGAGGTCATGCACGCTGTCGATGACGCCCACTCCCCCGTGGCACAGATGACCCACCACGTATTTGAGGTCAGCAGCGTGGAGGCGAAGAAAGATCTCGTCTACAAGCTCGCCTCCGGTACCGGGCGGCGAATTCTCTTTATGCGCACGAAACACCACGCCAAGAAACTGGCCAAAGCTCTCACCGAAGCGGGCATTCCGGCTGTTGATCTTCACGGAAACCTGTCTCAACCAGCCCGAGATCGAAACCTCGCAGCGTTCTCCGACGGCTCGGTCAAGGTTTTGGTAGCCACTGATGTCGCCGCCCGCGGTGTCCACGTCGACAATGTGGATCTCGTCATCCACGTTGACCCTCCGATGGAGCACAAAGCGTACCTGCACCGTTCCGGTCGCACTGCGCGTGCCGGTGCCCAAGGTGATGTGATTACCGTGTGTTTACCGACCCAAAAGAAAGACCTCGGCGATCTTTTGAGAAAAGCCGGCATCACGGTCACTCCACTGGGTGTCACCGCAGCTTCACCTGAGGTTCTGAAACTGGTGGGAGACATCGCACCCTACGTGAAGCCAACGCCGCAGGAACACAAGCACCACGGTGGTCAGAATGCGGGCAGGGGAACCTCCACAGGAGCTAACGCGAGACGTAAGCGGGCACGCCGAAGCGGTGGTCCACAGTCGTCAGGTGAACGCGCCACCCAATCGGGAAGGCCGCAACCCTCTGGCCAGTCCAGCCGCACAGGTGGCGGGCGACCGGCCTCCAGCTCGCGTCGCAGCCACCAACGCGCTCGTTGAGGGGTAGCGCGCCTCTAGTGAGCAGCGCAAGTGCTGTAGGGCGGACGGGACTTGAACCCGTGACCGACGGATTATGAGTCCGCTGCTCTAACCAGCTGAGCTACCGCCCCAGGTGACGGCGCTTCCAGCACCAGCACTCTTTCATTCTAAAGCGCTGTCTCGTATTCCCCCGCCGTCACGCTTGGGTATCAATAACTATGGTCGCCGAAGCGAAGGCCCCAGTTAAGGGTTACTGTAGGAAGTGGCGTCTACGACGAAGTTGGCCTCACGCCCCCTTCGCGTAGGTCGCGATTTATTACCACGTAAGGGGAAATACATGAAAAAAACTGTTGGCATCATGGCTGCATTCGCAGCCGTATCACTCGTCTTGAGTGGATGCGCAGCAAGTACTGACGCCGAACCAGCAGAAACAGTTGCTGAGACTGCGACAGAGACCGCTACCGCTGACACTGGTTCGATCTTGGCAGCTGTTCAAGAGGCCGGTGTAGTGCGCTGTGGAACCCGCGATGCCCTTCCCGGCTTCGCAGTCCTGCAGGAAGATGGAAGCCACGTCGGATTCGACTCTGACTTCTGTCGCGCCATTGCCGCTGCGGTTCTTGGCGACGCTGAAGCAGTAGAGATGGTCGACCTGGAAACAGCTGATCGCTTCACCGCGCTGCAGAGTGGATCCATCGACGTTCTCGTGCGCAACACCACCTGGACCGCTTCGCGTGACGGTGGAGAAGCTGCAACCTTCATTCAGACCAACTTCTACGACGGTCAGGGAATGATGGTCGAAACCGCAAGCGGTTACGACTCAGTGTCCGACATGAACGGTGCAGTTGTCTGTGTTGCGAAGGGAACCACCACTGAGGGTAACGCTGCTCTCGAGTCCTCACGCCTTGGCTTGGGCTGGGAAGTTCGTCCCTTCGACGACACCGACCTGCTTCAGGAAGCCTTCCTGGCTGGACAGTGTGATGGATGGTCCTCTGACGTCAGTCAGCTGACCGGTTTCCGTTCTGCATACCCAGACGGTGCCGACTCACTCGTCATCCTGCCCGAGGTCTTCTCCAAGGAGCCCCTCGGACCAGCAGTTCTCGATGGTGACACCGAATGGGCTCAGGTTGTGAACTGGGCAATTCTGGCAACCATCCAGGCTGAAGAGTTCGGAATCACCAGCGCCAACGTGGACAGCTTCCTCACCTCTGAGGACGTCACCATCCAGCGCTTCCTCGGTGTTGAAATCACCACCGATGAGGGTTCCGCTGTTCTCGACCCAGGTCTGGGACTGCCCACCGATTTCGCTTACCAAATCGTTTCTCAGGTTGGTAACTACGGCGAAATCTTCGAGCGTCACCTGTCACCTCTCGGCCTCGAGCGCGGTGTCAACGCGCTGTGGACCGATGGTGGCCTGATGTACGCACCTCCCTTCCGCTAATAGGTAAGGGACATTTTCGGTAAACCCGAACTACTAGGGGGCTCCTCGTGAGCCCCCTAGTACGCGTTCCCGCGAAGACTCCCCTCTGGAGGGACGTTCGAGTCCTCAAATGGGTCTTCCAGCTCGCCGTACTGGGTCTTTTTCTGGGCATCATTGCCTGGCTCTACAACAACTACCAAGTCAACATCGCCAAGAGCAAAATCCCCACGGGATTGGAGTTCTTGGACAACCCGGCAAGCTTCACAATGCCGGGCAACGATTTCAACCAGAGCTCCCCGGTGTGGTCTGCTTTCGTCCAAGGCTTTTACAACACCCTCCGAATCTCCATCGTGGGAACGATTCTGGCCATTTCCCTGGGGACATTGGTGGGAATGGCTCGCCTGTCGAAAAACTTCCTCGTGCGCATGGTCGCTGGTGCCTATGTCGAGGTAATTCGCAACCTTCCCCTCTTGGTCTTGTTGACCTTTATGAACTTGGCCGTCGTCTTGCAAACGTTCCCGCGCATTGAGGACGCCTGGAAGCCACTCGATCTCTTCGTGGTGTCTAACCGAGGCATCGCGATTCCGTGGTTTGAAGGGTCAGGAACGATCCTGCTGAGCGTTCTCGCGGGGGCACTCCTGCTCGCAGTCGTGATTGCGTGGATTCGTGGCAAATATTCTGACCGGACCGGAAAACCTGCTCGTGGCCTGCTCTACGGCGCCGTGGCGTTCATTGTGGTCACACTCGGCGCGTGGCTCACACTGGGGTACCAGTGGACACTGCCCTTTGTCGAGGACCGTGGAACTTTGGGCGGGCTCCGCCTAGACCCATCCTTCTTTGCCCTTCTGGTCACCCTCGTGATCTACACCAGCAGTCATATTGCTGAAATCGTTCGCGGATCAATTCTCGCGGTACCCAAAGGACAGGGCGAAGCCGCCGATGCTTTGGCTCTCAGCGGGCCGAAGAAAATGCGCCTGGTCATCCTCCCGCAGGCGTTTCGCATAGCCTTGCCCGCGATTGGCAACCAATCCCTGAATCTGCTGAAGAACTCCTCCCTCGGGGCTGCCATTAGCTACTTTGAGCTCACCCAGATTGCGCAGATTACCGTCGGAAATGGCTCTCCCGCTGTTCCTGCCTTCACCCTGACTCTTCTGGTGTACCTGTCAATATCGCTGGCGACGAGCATCGTCATCAATGTTTTCAATAGGCGATTGGCGTTGGTGGAGCGATGAAACTCTGGATCAGACGCAACCTCTTCCGGACCTGGTGGGATGGCGTCCTCACCGTGGTATTCGGCGCACTCGCAGCCTGGGTCATCTGGTCATTGGCTGAATTTGTTTTTGTAACCGGCCGCTGGAGCATCATTGAGGTCAACCTCAAGCTGTTGCTAGTCGGCCAGTTCCCTGAAGAATCGCTCTGGCTCATCGATGGCTCCGTTATCGCTATTGCATTCTGGCTCGCCGCGGCGCTCGGGGGGAAACCGCAAGCGGCTGAGGACCGGCAGTCATGGGGCGCTCGGCTTGGGGATACCCTCCAACGATTCGGGCTGCTGGTAGCCCTGGGGGTTCTGCTGATTGTGCTGGCGGGGACGGAAGCATCGCTTGGTATTGCAGCAGGCCTCGTCGGAGCCATCGTTGTCGGTAGGGCGGTCAACGCCGCGCGGAATCGTTGGGCTCCGATCCAGCGCATTCCCGCCATCATCTGGCACCTGGCGCTCTTGATTGCGCCGGTGGCGCTGATCAGCCTCACGTTGATGCAATCCGACGTGCAACTGTGGGGCGGATTCCTCATCAACTTCTATATCGCCATCATTTCGATTGTGCTGTGTTTCCCCTTGGGCGTGCTCCTCGCACTGGGGCGGAAGTCAACGCTTCCGATCGTTCGCCTGATAAGCACGACCTATATCGAGCTCATTCGTGGAGCTCCGCTCTTTGTTCTGTTGCTGCTGGCGGGCGTTGCGCTCGAGTTCTTTATTCCCTCGGAGGTCGCCCCGGGCTCGGTATTCCGCGCGGTCACCGTGTTTACACTTTTCACGGCTGCATACCTCGCCGAAATCGTCCGAGGAGGGCTCCAGTCCATCCCCAAGGGGCAAATCGAAGCCGGGAAGGCTCTCGGGCTTTCCACCGTGAAGATCACGTTCCTGATTACCCTGCCCCAAGCTCTGCGCAACGTGATTCCGGCACAAATTGGGCAATTCATTAGTTTGTTCAAAGACACCACTCTTGCCGGTGCCGCCTTGAGCATCGTCGAGGTATTGAAAGTCAGCGAAGCAATCACCAAACAGGACGACTTCCTCGGCCAGGGCTACATCTACGAAGCTCTCGCCTTCGTGAGCTTGTTGTTCTGGGTGGGGTCATACGTGATGAGTCGAGAAAGCCAGAGATTAGAGAAAAGACTGGGAGTAGGTCAGCGATGAGCAAGAAAGTTTTCACCGACGCGACGAAGATGTCCGGAGGACGAGGGGATGCCGACGCGATCGTCGTCATGGAAGGCGTCGTCAAGCGATTCAAAGACTTCGAAGCGCTCAAGAAGATCGACTTTAAAGTCGGCACGCAAGAGGTGGTTGTCATTATTGGGCCCTCGGGCTCGGGAAAATCCACGTTGATTCGCTGTATCAACCGCTTGGAAGAACACGATGGCGGTCGCATCATCGTCGATGGCACCGAACTCACCATGGATATCCGCAACATCCAGGAAATCCGCCGAGAAACCGGAATGGTGTTCCAGAACTTCAACCTCTTCCCTCACCTGACAGTTCTTACAAACGTCGCCATGGGCCCTCGACAGGTGCGCAACATGCCCAAAGCGCAGGCCGAGGCGCTGGCTTTGGAGCTGTTGACCCGTGTGAAGATTCCGGAGCAAGCGGACAAATTCCCCTCGCAACTCTCGGGAGGCCAGCAACAGCGCGTTGCCATCGCACGGGCGCTGGCCATGAAACCCAAGGTGATGCTCTTTGACGAGCCCACCTCGGCGTTGGATCCGGAAATGATTAATGAGGTTCTCGATGCCATCAAGGAGCTCGCGGCGGAGGGAATGACCCTGGTCGTCGTGACGCACGAAATGGGATTCGCCCGGGAAGTTGCTGACCGTGTGGTCTTTATGGCCGACGGCGAGATTGTGGAAGTGGGAACTCCCGCAGAACTCTTCGACAACCCTCAGGAAGAGCGCACCAAGAAGTTCCTCTCCCAGATTCTGTAGGGCGCCAGTGCCCCAGAGGGCTCTCGTCCTAGACTGAGGGCACTATACGTAACTAGGGGTAGGCATGAACATCTGGCTCACAATTGGATCCTCAGCGCTGGTCACACTCAGTGTCGCCGTGGCCTCTCTCGGGGCGATCTGGGTTTTTGTGAAACTCGTGGGGAAAAAAGTCGAGTGGCTCGCCCCCGCCTACGTCCACGTTCGCCCTCGATTGCGCTTTTTTATCCTGAACTTTGCCCTGCTGATCAGTGTCACCGTTGTGGACCAACCGGAGGACCTCTGGTGGGTGGCAGCATCCCAGGGTCTCCTGATCCTGCTGATTCTCTCGGGTGGGTTCCTCGTTCAGAACGTCGTGAACTATTCGGTGTTGCAGGTCATCCGCCGGTTCGAAGCGGGAGATCAATCCGACGCCGAGGTCCGCCGCATTACGACCCAGTTACGACTCATTCGCAGGCTGGCCAACGTCGTCATCGCGATTCTCGCGATCGGCTTTGCCCTGTTCACCTTCCCCGCAGTCCAGGGCGTGGGAGCGGGACTTCTCGCGTCTGCGGGTGTCTTGAGCGTTATCGGCGGCCTCGCTGCCCAATCGGTCCTGGGGAACCTGTTTGCCGGCATCCAACTGGCCTTTAGCAACGCGATTCGAGTCGGCGATGTCGTTGTCGTCGAGGAGGAATGGGGCACTATCGGTGAAATCACCCTCTCCTATGTGGTCGTTTACATTTGGGACGAGCGCCGTTTGATTGTCCCCTCGACCTACTTCACCAGCACCCCGTTCGAAATCTGGACGAGGAAATCCTCCAAGGTGCTCGGCACCGTGTACATGGACGTTGACTGGAGAGTTCCTCTGGATAAGGTCCGGAAAGAGTTCGAAAAGTTTGTGACGGCTCATCCCCTGTGGGACAAGCGAACCTTCAGTGTTTCAGTCACGAATGCGCAGGGCGGTTTTGTGCAACTGAGGTTCCTGATTTCCGCTGCTGATTCCTCAAAACAGTGGGATTTGCGCTGTGATGTGAGAGAACACATGGTCAGTTGGATGCAAAAAAACCACCCCGAAGCACTCCCGCTTTCCCGGGTCTCCCTCGAGGGCCCACAGGCCTCAGCGACGAAAAGGGCAAAGTCCACGCCGTGAGCGTTCGCCCCATCCGCATCACGGGCGACCCCGTCCTCCACACCCGCGCAGCTCCCGTGACCTCGTGGGACGATTCCCTCCAAGAACTGCTCATTGACATGGTCGACACCATGCGCGCCGCACCGGGTGTGGGTTTGGCTGCCCCCCAGATTGGGGTGAGCCAGCAGGTTTTCGTCTGGGAGTGGACAGATGACGATGGTGTATTTCACCAAGGTGCCGTCATCAACCCCACGCTGAAAATCGGACCACGGCATCGCGGCAAACCCGACCCAGACTTGGACCTCGAAGGATGCCTCTCCGTCCCCGATTTACGCTTCCCTCTGGGCCGCTCAGATCGAGTTGTGCTGGGGGGTATTACCCCGCAGGGCACCCCGTTGCAGATTTCCGCCCAGGGATGGCTGGCTCGGATTTTCCAGCATGAGTATGACCACCTGCAGGGAACTCTCTATATCGATCGTCTCCGGTTTCGGGACAAACGGGAAGCTCGGGCGGACATTCGCGACAACGGCTGGGGAGCTCCTGGAAACTCGTGGCTTCCTGGAGTCGACGACTTTGAGTCAGACCATGAGGCCGAAGAAGCGTAGGCCTCCAGCGACCGCTCCGGCGACGAGCAACACCAGAAGAAACGGTGTCTTGAAATAAAGCAGGATTCCCGCGACACCCACTGCCGGAACTCTCGCATCCCAGACGATCTCGCCGCTCTCCTGCAGGGTTTGGGACACCACGAGGGAAGCCAGAAGCGCCACGGTAACAAGGCCTGCTACACGCGACATCAGGGCACCCTCGACAAACCGTGGGGGCACGATGTATCCAGCATTTTTGAGCGCCCACACGACCAGTGACGCCGCAATGAGAGCAATCCAGAGGGTCACGAGCCTCTCCCCTGCTCCGGAGATGTCGCACCCCGTGCCACACCGTGGCGATAGATCGCGACAAGGATTCCCACTCCCGCGGCCGCGAGGACAGGAATTCCCGCGGGAACGCTAGGAATGAGCACGATCGTCACCGCCGCCGCCGCAATCGCCACCCCGATGGGTTCTCGGGCGGTCACACGAGGCCAGAGCAGCCCCAGGAACGCTGCTGCGGCTACAGCATCGAGCCCCCAGGTTCGAACGTCTCCCAGAGCATCGCCAGCGAGCGCGCCGACCAACGTGGCGAGATTCCACCCTGCGTACAGCGCCAGCGCTGTGGCCCAGAAGCCGTGCCGAGATGATTCGGTATCCCCTTGCGCCACAGCAACCGCTGTGCTCTCATCCACTGTCAAGTGCCCCGCTAGTGCGCGTTTCCAGAAGCCTGGGCCCACCAGTGGCGACATGCGCAGGGCGTAGAGGCCATTGCGAATGCCGAGAAGCCCCGCCGAGGCGATAGCGGCACCAGCAGCAGCGATGCCGCCCGTTCCGACAATGCCAATAAACGCGAACTGCGATGCCCCAGAAAACATCAGCAAGCTCAACACCATGGTTTGCCACACAGAGAACCCCAGCGCTACGGCAAGAGCTCCAAACGAAATGCCGTACAGCGACACCGCGAGCGCCACCTGTATGCCTTGGGATCGAGCGTGGCGGTTACGTGAGTTCTGAGTGTCCTCAGTCACCAGAACTCGTGCTCTGAGTGTTCACCCCGTGGATTCCGTTGTGAAACTTCAACGTGGGGAAGGCTGCGGAGACGCTGAAACCCACACCGGGAACGCGGTGGGCAGAAAATACGCCACCAAAGGTCTCAGTTCGCGTCTGCATGTCTTTCATACCCCGTCCGGACAGGATTTCTACCAGAGCGCCCGCGTCCTCCTCAACGGTGTAGCCAGCCCCCTCGTCAGCGGTGAAGCGCCTCTTTGCCCGCGTCCCATCGTCATCCATGCGCACGTGCAGACCCTGGGCGCTCCAACTCATGCCCACTTTGACGGTGGTGCCAGGTCCGCCGTGAGTGCGCGCGTTATTGAGCCCCTCTTGAAGGATCCTGAATATTGCCAATTCAGCACTCGGGGTGATAGCAAACGGAGTTCCCGACTCTTCGTACTTCACCGTGACACCCGAGTCGTTGATGGCTTCGAAAAGGTTGTGAATGGAGACAAGGCTCGGGAGGTTCTCGGCGTCCTGGGCTCCATCTCGGGAAAGGTTGACTACCCGCCGGATGTCATTGAGGACGGAGCGAGCCGAATCTGCGATGGCCTCCGCGGCACGTGAGGCAACCTGCGGGTCAGACACCGCAGTAAATTTGGCGCCCTCTGCCTGGGAAATGAGGCCCGTCAGGGTCGCTGCAGCCGCATCGTGAACCTCACCGATCATCCGCATGCGGTCCGCTTGTTCCGCAAATTTGCCCTCCAATTCCGACTTTTCGAGGTATTCCTCGAACGCGTCATTGCCGGCCTTCTGAGATTCTTCGGAGTTCGCCGAGGACCTCACCAGAAGCCACGCAATCACTCCGAGAGCAACAACCACGGCACCCGCCAGCGTTGGCACCAACCAGATGGACTGTGTTGCCAGAAAGTCTGACATGAGTCCCTTCCTGTCAGGGGATAGCGCGGGGGTGGGAATTCAGTTGGCTCCTCGACTTGGACTCGAACCAAGAACCTACCGGTTAACAGCCGGTTGCTCTGCCAATTGAGCTATCGAGGAATACGATGCTAAGCCACGATGCTACCAGAGCACCGCGGACCATCATTGCCCTCCTAGGCTAGTAGCCAGCCTCGACATCAACAACACCGAGTAGCGGCTGCGAGGCCATAAATGCCGCCACATTGGCGCTAATTCGCCGGGCGAGCAGGGGTGCTGTCATAGGCGGCGTATCCGCCGAGTGAGACGTGATCACAATCTTGTGTTCCTGCCAGATAGCGTGATCGTTGGGAAAGGGCTCAGGGTCCATAACGTCCAGACCAGCCCCAAACAGCGTGCCTGCAGCCACAGCGTCGACCACGGCATCTGCATCGACGAGAGATCCCCGGGCAATGTTGACCAGCACGGCGTGATCTGGCATGACATCAAGCTCAGCGCGACCAATCACGTGGGCGGTCTGGCTGGTGGCCGCAGCCGCCACCACGACAGCGTCAGCATCAGCCAAGACCGAGTGCAGGTGTTCTGAGGACACCGTCCGCTGCGCACCGGGGACGCTTTCCGCACCGCGCCTCACCACTGTGATGTGCGGCCGGAATGGCGCCACGACGTCGATAAATGCTCGAGCAACGCCCCCAGCGCCAAGAAGCACAATGTTGCGACCGAAGAGGGAAATCCCAGTTCTCTCGTCCTGCCAGTGTGCCTCCCGCGCTTTACGGGGCAACTCCCGCATGCATCCCAAGAGCAGGGCAAGGGCGTGCTCTGCCACAGGCTCCGAATACGCGCCCTTTGCAGAGGTGACAACGGGGCGCTGAGACTCCGGCATTGCAGCAATGTGCTCCAAAACGCTGGCAAAGGCGTCAACTCCCGCCCAGGGCAGTTGAATCCAGTCAATACCGGGATGCGTGTCGAGAATTCCCTGCAGTTCCTCGGCCCCCGACGGACTTACCCAGAGCAAACCCTTTGTGGTGTGGTCAAGTGGTTGGAGAGCGCCCCCGCCGGAGGCGACAGCGTCAACGAATAGGTCGCTGCGAAAGGGCTCGAGTGCCACGGGGCCAGGGAGCAATGGAGGATGGCTCAGCGACTCTCCCATCCAATCGTGGTGCTGGAGTTCACTCATTCCTCCCTCAGCTCCCGTCGCCTGGTTTCGATTGCCACAAGGTGTTCTTGAACTTCACGGTACCCAACCGGATCGGCCTGGGCGTCAGCGCGTTGGAGAGTACTCATCAGTTCAGCTTTCTGCCGCAGAAGGTCTCTATCGAGCACAGCTCCCGTCACGCCCATGCAGTAGCGCTCTGTCTGGTCCTGTTTCCCCGGCAACGGTGCCACAGACAGCTGCCCAATCAACGCACGCAAAGCCTCCGGTGTTTCGGCAGTGACCGAGGAGACCCAGGTAGCACTGGTGTAGGAATCGAAAACGGAGAGCATGGCGTCACGAATCAGTGCGAGGGCGGCATGGGAGAACTGGGTGGATAACGCAGCAGTGGCTCGCTCCGAGGGCACAACATCGGGATGCTGCAGCAGCACCATGAGAACGTCTCTCTCCAATGTTGTGACCGGGTCTTTCGAGAGCGATTCCATGGCGTAGGGCTTGTCCCCTTCAGGAGTCGCTGCGGTGCTCGCCGCGGAACTCGTAGGTCTCGCCTGCGCAGGTCCCGCCTTGATTTCTCGGAGAACATCATCCGGGTTCATCCCCAGCCACCCCGCGAGCTCCCGGGCATACCCATCGCGAATCACGCGGTCGCGAATGGTGGACACGACGGGGATGGCCGCGCGTAACGCTTGCGTGCGGCCCTCAACGGTATTCAAGTCGCACTGGTTCATGGCCTGCTTGACCATGAACTCATACATTGGCCTGCGGTGGGAAATCACCTCACGCAGTGCCTCATCGCCCTTGGTAATGCGGACATCACAGGGATCCAGTCCCTCCGGTGGGACGGCCACAAAGGTTTGGGCAGCAAATCGGGCCTCTTCCGCGAAAGCTCGCGAGGCCGCTTTTTGTCCCGCCTCATCCGGGTCGAAGGTGAAAATGACTTCTCCCTTCGTGGCCTGAGTGGGGTCGTCTGAATCCCCCAGGACACGGCGAACCACGGTGACGTGATCTCCTCCAAAGGCGGTTCCACACGTGGCAACAGCTGTAGTGACCCCTGCAAGGTGGCATGCCATGACGTCGGTGTAGCCCTCCACAATGACCACTTGGCGTTGTTTCGCGATATCGCGCTTTGCGAGGTCGAGACCGTAGAGAACTCTCGACTTGTGATACACCGCCGTCTCGGGCGTATTGAGGTACTTGGGGCCCTGGTCATCGTCGCGGAGCTTCCGGGCGCCAAAGCCAATGGTTTGGCCCGTTACGTCTCGAATCGGCCACACGAGCCGTCCTCGGAATCGGTCATAGACGCCTCGGTCTCCTTGGGAGACAAGGCCCGCATCGAGAAGTTCTTGGACCGTAAATCCAGCCGACACCAAGTGTTTGGAGAGGGCGTCGTAGGAGGCGGGTGCGAACCCGACACCGAAACGCTCCGCGGCGAGAGCGTCAAACCCGCGCTCGCCCAGGAATACACGACCTAACTCTGCCTCAGGGGTCCCCAACTGGGATCGAAAAAACTTTTCCGCCGCTTGGTTAGCAGCGTAGAGCCGCGCGCGATTTCCAGCGGGCGCTCCGCTGCCGCCTTCTTCGTAACTCAGCGCGTATCCCACTCGCTCCGCAAGTCGCTCGACAGCCTCTTGGAAACTCAGGTGGTCGATTTTCTGCAAAAAGCTATACACATCCCCGCCTTCACTGCATCCAAAGCAGTGATAGAAACCAGCTTGAGGGCGGACATGGAAGCTGGGGCTTCTCTCGTCGTGAAAAGGGCACAGGCCTTTCATGGAGCCCGCCCCAGCGGACTTGAGCGTGACATAGTCGCCGACGACATCGGCAATATTGACGCGCTGACGTACCTCGTCGATGTCTCCGCGCTTGATCAAACCTGCCACAGGGCAAGTCTAGTTAGACAAGTCTCACCAGACGCCTGGGGCCTATCGCTGTGGAGAATTACCCCAACCCGAGACGCTCATACAGAGCCATGGCGGACTGATCCGTGAGGGAGGCAACCTGGTCAACGACGACTCGCTGGCGATCCGCATCACGGGACGCGTGGGCGTAGTCAGCCTGAAAAACGGCGTCCATCATCTCGGGAGCGCGACTGAGTGCCTCAGCAATGGCCTTGAGGACATCTCGCTGGTGGTGATAAATCGGTTGCCGAGCGGTGTGGGACATGACGTGAACAGCCACGAGGCCTTTCAATACGGCAATCTCGTGACGTGTTTCATCCGGAACCACCAGGTGTTCGTGTCCTTCACTGCGTTCAACACGCGCACTGAGCGCGAAGCGCCCGATGAGCGTACTGGTGAGGTTCTTCAGCACAGCGAGCTGTTGTCTGGTTGGAGCAAAACTCGTAACCCAACCGGACACCTCAGACAGTCTCAGCCACGCAGAGTGGAGTGCGTCACTAGAGGCAGTACCGACCCAGGTCGACATATCCGCCAGAATTGCCAGTCGGTCTGTCTCCGACGTGAGAGCAGCGGGGTCGAGATATCCATTGACGATGGCGTCCTCAAAATCATGGACCGAATAGGCCACGTCGTCCGAGAAATCCATCACCTGAGCTTCCAGAGTCAACGCTCGATCAGGAAGGCCAGAGCGCGCCCACTCAAAAACCTCCTGATCGTCGGCGTAGACGCCGAACTTTTCCCGACCACTGGGATCAATATCGGGCGCATCCGCACTCCACGGATACTTGATGCTGGCCAACAGGCTGGTCCTGGTCAGGTTCAGGCCCCGGGGCCGCCCCGAGTCATCGACGGCTTTGGGCTCCAGTCGCACCAGAAGCCGAAACGACTGCGCGTTTCCCTCGAAACCACCACACTGGGTTGCCCATTCAGACAGTGCCCGTTCACCGTTGTGGCCAAAGGGCGGATGCCCAAGGTCGTGGGCCAAACATGCGGTTTCCACGACGTCGGCATCTAAACCCAAGCGGTTGGCCAATTCCCGACCAATCTGAGCGACCTCCAGCGAATGCGTCAGTCGGTTCCGGGCAAAATCCAGTCCCGCGGTGGGAGAAAGGACTTGGGTTTTTGCTGCTAATCGACGCAAAGCGGACGAGTGCAGCAGGCGTCCCCGGTCCCTCGCGAAGTCGCTCCGTGAGGAGGAGTGGATCTCGGGAACGAAACGTTCTCGATCAAAAGCGGAATATTCCTTAGCCGCCACTGGAATCCACTTCCGCAAGGCGCAGAGTGTCGCGCTCAGAGGCGCTCAACTCCTGGCTCTCGAGCCAGTGTTCGGGCAACACGGTCTTCTTGGGCGAGCCCTGACGCCCCCGCGGGCCCTCCACGCCCTCGCCGGGGTAGGGCTGGGACCCATCGAGTTCGCCGAGGAAATCGTCAATCTGCTGGAGGGACTCGACCGTGGCAAGTTTTGCCCGGATATCTCCACCGACGGGATACCCCTTGAAATACCAGGCGACGTGCTTGCGGATATCCCGACACGCGTGCCCCTCATCACCGTCAAAGAATTCGACCAATAATTCCGCGTGGCGCCGGAAAGCCTCGGCCACTGCCCCCAGCCCAGGTTGGATTCGCAGCTGCTGACCGGTGAAGGCGGCCTGCAGATCACCAAAAAGCCAGGGGCGTCCCAAACATCCGCGCCCGACGACGACACCGTCACATTCGCTGCGAGCGACCATGGCGAGCGCGTCCTCCGCGCTCCAGATATCTCCATTGCCCAGCACGGGGACCCCGGTGATCTGGGATTTGAGCTCCCCGATGGCGTCCCAATCGGCGTCACCGGAATAGAACTGCGATGCGGTTCGCGCGTGCAGGGCAATCGAGGCAACGCCAGCACCTTCTGCTGCTTTTCCCGCTTCGAGGAAGGTCAGGTGGTTATCGTCGATTCCCTTGCGCATCTTGATCGTGAGGGGAACATCACCAGCAGCTTTCACCGCGCTTTCGACAATGTCGCGAAACAAGCTCCGTTTCCAGGGAAGGGCGGCTCCGCCACCTTTTCTGGTTACTTTGGGCACCGGGCACCCAAAGTTGAGGTCAATGTGGTCGCACAGGTCCTCATCCACGAGGAAGCGAATGGCTTCAGAAATGGTGGTGGGCTCGACGCCGTAGAGCTGAATGCTCCGAGGCGTCTCGGATTCGTGGTGCTTAATCAGCCGCATACTCGTGGGGGTTCGCTCCACCAGCGCACGACTCGTGATCATTTCACTGACGTATAGACCAGCCCCGTATTCCCGACACAGACGTCGAAACGCCGTGTTGGTGATTCCTGCCATGGGCGCAAGCACCACCGGCACATCGAGCTGCAGCGGGCCGATGGAGAGCGGCTTCTGCGCGAGTGCGGGCCCCGCCATGGTTACGCCCCTACGAGCGCTGCTGCGAGGTAGTCGCGAACCTTATCCAGAGATACTCGCTCCTGGCTCATCGTGTCACGCTCGCGAATTGTCACCGCATTGTCCTCGAGGGACTCAAAATCCAGTGTCAGAGCAAACGGAGTGCCGATTTCATCGTTACGGCGGTAGCGTCGACCGATTGCTCCCGCGTCGTCAAACTCAACAGTCCAGTACTGGCGAAGATCCTCAGCGACTTTCTGCGCCAGCGGCGAGAGCTGCTCATTGCGTGAAAGCGGCAGCACGGCGACTTTGATGGGCGCTAAGCGGCGATCCAGGCGCAAAACCGTTCTCGTGTCGACACCGCCTTTGGAATTGGGGGCTTCGTCCTCGGAATAGGCATCCACCAGGAAGGCCATCAGGGATCGGGTCAGTCCTGCGGCTGGCTCGATGACATAGGGGGTCCATCGCTCGTCCAGAGCTTGGTCGAAGAACGACAAGTCTGTTCCCGAGTGCTCACTATGCGTCTTGAGATCGAAATCGGTTCGGTTTGCCACGCCCTCGAGCTCCCCAAATTCTCCCGAGGAAAAACCAAAACGGTACTCGATGTCGACGGTGCGCTTGGAGTAGTGGGACAGCTTGTCTGCGGGGTGCTCGTACAGCCGCAGGTTCTCGGGATCGATACCAAGACCGGTGTACCACGCGAAACGCTGGTCAATCCAGTACTGGTGCCACTGCTCGTCTTCACCGGGTTTGACGAAGAACTCCATCTCCATCTGTTCAAATTCGCGAGTGCGGAAGATGAAGTTTCCTGGCGTGATTTCGTTGCGGAAACTCTTACCGATTTGGGCGATGCCAAAGGGCGGTTTCATCCGCGCAGCGGAGACCACATTGTTGAAGTTCACGAAAATGCCCTGAGCTGTTTCTGGGCGCAGATAGTGCAACCCCGCCTCGTCATCCACGGGGCCCAAATAGGTCTTCAGCAGGCCAGAAAAGGCTCGAGGTTCTGTGAATTTCCCCTTGTTGCCACAGTGCGGGCAGGCAATATCGGCAAGCCCATTCTCCGGAGCCCGGCCTTTTTTCTCCTCAAATTCCTCAAGAAGGTGATCAGCGCGGTAGCGCTTGTGGCAGCTGAGGCACTCGACAAGCGGGTCGGAGAAAACCTCGACGTGCCCCGACGCCTCCCAGACCGCTTTGGGGAGAATTACCGCGGAATCGAGACCCACAACATCGGCGCGAGATTGCACCATCTGACGCCACCACTGACGCTTGATGTTCTCTTTGAGTTCGACACCCAGTGGCCCGTAATCCCAAGCAGAGCGCGAGCCACCATAGATTTCTCCCGATTGAAAGACAAATCCTCGTCGCTTGGCCAGCGCGATGACGTTATCTAACTTGCTTGTGGCTGCCACTGATGGTGCTCCCTTGGTGTCTGACGGGAATACCCCGGTGCAGAGTCTCTATCTTAGCTAGAGGCTTTGTTGCCTGTCTTCGGCTGGTCCACAGCCCCGCCAAATCGGCGAGCTCGTTTTTGGTATTGCTCAATGGCATCCCATAGCTTCACCCGGGTCATATCGGGCCAGAGGGTATCGAGAAAAACCATCTCGGCATAGGCGCTTTGCCACAACATGAAGTTGCTCGTTCGCTGCTCACCGGAGGTCCTCACAAACAAGTCCACATCCGGCTGCGAGGGAACATACAGATGACGGGCCAGTGTTTTCTCGCTGATGCGCTCCGGGTTCACAGAACCCTGGGCAACGTCCGCAGCAATGGCGCGCATGGCGTCAACAATCTCTGCGCGACCGCCGTAGTTCACACACATCGTCAACGTGAGTGCCGTGTTTGCTGCCGTGAGCTTCTCCGCTGCCTCCAGGTCGGTGATGACACTCGACCACAGTTTGGGGCGCCTGCCGGACCATCGAACGCGAACGCCCCATTCATTGAGCTGATCTCTGCGTCGCCGCAGCACATCCCGGTTGAACCCCATCAAGAATCGAACTTCTTCCGGCGACCGATTCCAGTTTTCTGTCGAGAAGGCGTAGACCGAGAGGTGCGACACTCCCGCTTGAAGCGCTCCCGCTACGACGTCGAGCAACGCCGCTTCACCGGCTTTGTGGCCCTCCACCCGAGAGAGCCCGCGGGAATTGGCCCAGCGTCCATTCCCATCCATGACCAGCGCAACGTGCGCGGGAATGTTGTGAGCGTCAAAGGGAGGTGGGTATTGACCGGTCCAATCCACGGGGCGAAACTCAGTGGTGGTCATGACACTGCCCGGGTAGGGGTGCGATCCAAGTGGGCCAAGGACTTCACATGGCGCTCGAGGTGATACTGCGTGTAGGCGGCAATGAGCCCGGAAACCTGGGACCGCGTCATCGCATCAGAGGCCTCCGCCACAGGCCAATCTCCCTCAATGAGGGCTTGGAGGAGCGCTTTGGAGCCCTCTCGCAAGCGCGGTGATCCCGGGGGCGCAACCTCGTCAGAGACCACCCCGCCGAGGGAGACGGCAAAGGCACTGTGGTCACCGGCATCTCCCGTCACCGCACACAGCTCGAGGCTGGGCGACCATCCGGCAAGCGCAAGCGCTCTCAGGAGGTAGGAGTCCACAATCAAACTCGACTCGTGCTCACCCGCGGCGAGAGCGCGTAGGCCGCCGAGCAGGAGCATGTAGTGGGCGGGTTGGTAATCGTGGTCGGTGAGTTTGTCGGCCGTCTCCACCATCACCATGGCGGTGGTGTACTTGCCGTAATCCTTACCGATTGCTTCACTGTGGGCGCCGAGGGATTCCACCTGCTGAATGATGTCCAGGCTTTTGCCCTCATAGAACATGGCATCCACCTGGTTGAAGGGCTCCAAGCGGGCGCCAAAGCGCGACGTCGTCTTGCGCACGCCCTTTGCCACGGCCCGGATTTTCCCGCGCTGGCGACCCAGCAGGGTGACAATTTTGTCCGATTCACCGAGCAGATGCGTGCGGAGCACAATCACATCGTCTCGATAGGTGGGCATGCTCCTAGTATCCCCCGGTTCCCCCGCAATAGGGCCGTGGGGCACACCGTCTCGCCGCGCTAGCGGGCAGTCAGGAGTTCTTTCACCGGGGTTTCAAAGCGCAATGCCCGGTTCACAGCCGACACGATGGCCTTGAGTGACGCTGTCGAAATGTCACCGTCGATTCCCACTCCCCAGAGGGTGCGGGAATTGACTTCCAATTCCACATACGCAGCGGCCAAGGCGTCTCCACTGGCACTCAGTGCGTGTTCGACGTAATCGAAGAGGCGAATCTGCACTCCCTGATCGGAGAGGATTTTCAAAAAGGCCGCAATGGGTCCGTTGCCTTCGGCGCTCTGTTCCAGGTGGTCGTCCCCGGAGCGCAGTTTCACATCCAACGCGACAGTACCGTCCATGTCGCTCGCGGCACGTGTGGAGAGCAACTCGTAGTGGCCCCACTTTGCCTCAGGTTGCGTTGCAGGCAAATACTCGTCCTGGAAGATGCTCCAGATTTCGTCACTGGTGACCTCGCCGCCATCGGCATCGGTCCTCGTCTGGACGACCTGTGAGAACTCAATCTGAAGTTTGCGTGGCAAATCCAGGGCGTGGTCAGTTTTTAGCAGATAGGCCACCCCGCCCTTACCGGACTGCGAATTCACGCGAATCACGGCCTCGTAGGTGCGTCCCACGTCTTTCGGGTCAATGGGCAGATACGGCACAGCCCATTCCAGCTCGTTGACATCGACTCCCCGCGCGGAGGCGTCGGCTTCCATCGCCTCGAAGCCTTTCTTGATGGCATCCTGGTGGGAGCCGCTAAAGGCCGTGTAGACGAGGTCTCCCGCCCAAGGGCTTCGTTCGTGAACAGCGAGCTGATTGCAGTATTCCGCGGTGCGCTTGATCTCGTCGAGGTTTCCAAAATCGATCTGCGGGTCAATTCCCTGGGTGAACAAGTTCAAACCCAGTGCAACCAGGTCAACGTTTCCGGTGCGCTCTCCGTTACCAAACAAGCACCCTTCGATGCGATCAGCGCCGGCCATATAGCCAAGCTCCGCGGCCGCAATCGCCGTTCCCCGGTCGTTGTGGGGGTGCAGGCTGAGGATGACGTTCTCCCGGTGGTTCAAGTGATTCGACATCCACTCGATCGAGTCGGCATACACATTGGGGGTAGCCATCTCGACGGTGGCTGGCAGGTTGATAATCACCTTGCGCTCGGGCGTAGGCTCCAAAACCTCCAGGACTTGGTTGCACACATCGAGGGCAAATTCCAGTTCCGTCCCGGTGTAGCTCTCCGGCGAGTATTCGTAATAGATGTCGGTATCGGGAACGAGAGATTCCATTGACTTGCACAAGCGTGCGCCCTCGAGGGCAATGTCGATAATTCCCTGCTTGTCAGTGCGGAAGACGACGTCGCGCTGCAGGGTGCTCGTGGAGTTATACAGGTGAACAATCGCGTGTTTAGCGCCCTTGAGCGACTCATAGGTGCGCCTAATCAGGTGCTCTCTGGCTTGCGTGAGCACCTGAATGGTGACGTCATCGGGAATGAGGTTGTCCTCGATGAGGGTGCGTACAAAATCGAAGTCCGTTTGTGAGGCAGAGGGGAAACCCACTTCGATTTCTTTGTACCCCATGCCCACGAGCAGCTCAAACATGATCTTCTTGCGCTCAGGACTCATTGGGTCAATAAGCGCCTGGTTACCGTCTCTCAAATCGACAGCACACCACCGCGGCGCGCGAGAAATAACGGCGTCTGGCCAGGTGCGCTGTGGCAACTGGACGGAAAAATTGGTCGTGTAGTGCCGATACTTATGAATCGGCATCGATGATGCTTGCTGAGTGTTCTTCATGAGCTCTAATCCCTTACGTCTGTGTGATCGGCCAACGCCAGTGAGCCGCGACGAGGGATGGCCTAAATGGACGCCCCGGCGCGGCGAGTAAGGAGGAGAAGCTCGTATCTCACGTGTTCAGGGTAACACGCCCCACGAGCCTCCGCCAGGGCGAGTTAGAGCCCCAGTTTGGTGATTTTTTTGGCGTCTCGCTGCCACTCTTTCGAGACTTTGACCTGGATTGAGAGATAGACCTTGTGCCCGAGAAGAGCTTCGATTTCCGCCCGGGCCCTCGAGCCAATGTCCTTGAGTTTGCCGCCACCCTTGCCGATCATGATGCCTTTTTGGCTATCGCGCTCCACCCACAGGCTGGCAAAGATCTGGTGAAGGCCGTCCTCGCGCTGCCCCATTTCGTCGATAGTGACGGCAATGGAGTGCGGGAGCTCCTCGCTCACACCCTCGAGCGTGGCCTCTCGAATCAGCTCAGCAATACGAACCTCAACGCTTTGTTCGCTCGTGTCCTCGGGCGGATAGAGCGCCTCAGATTCGGGCATGAGGGCAAGAATTTCCCGGACGACAACGTCGAGCTGTTCTCCGGTGAGGGCAGAGACAGGAATCAGGGTTTCCCAATCAGCCAGCTGGTCAACCTCCATCAACCGAGTCGCAATCTGGTCGCTGGTGGCGCTGTCGGTCTTGGTAATCAGCGCAATTTTGCGTGCCCTCGGATATTTCATGATTTCGTTGGCGATATAGGTGTCACCCGGTCCCACTGCGTCACCTGCGGGAACGCAGAACGCGATGACGTCAACTTCGGAAAGGGTTGCTTGGACGAGATCGTTGAGCCGCTGCCCCAGAAGTGTTCGAGGTCGATGCACGCCAGGCGTGTCCACAATGATGAGTTGGCCAGCGTCCTTGTGCACGATGCCTCGGATGGCGTGCCTCGTTGTTTGCGGCTTCGACGAGGTGATCGCTACCTTTTCGCCCACGAGCGCATTCATCAGGGTGGACTTTCCCACGTTGGGTCGACCGACAAAGCTCACAAAACCGGCGCGATACCCAGGTTCGGTCATGGCAGCGAAATTTCTCCGGTGCGAGCCTGATCGATCTCATCCCGAACTGCTTTTCGCTCCAACCACCCCTCAGTGGGTGACACGCGAATCCAGGACACCCGCTGATTGCGGCCATCGGGTTGTTCAGCCACCAGATTCAGGTCGTTGGTAGAGGCTGCAGATCCGCCCTCTGGAAGGCGCCCGATGAGCTTGGTGAGCAATCCACCTACCGTGTCAACGTCGACCTCATCAATCTCAATGTCGTAGAGGTCCTCCAGGTCATCAACGGCGTACTTCGCTGAGACCCGGTACGTGTCGGGCCCCAGCGTGTAGATGTCCTCAACGTCGGTGTCGTATTCGTCCGAGATTTCCCCCAACAACTCTTCGATGAGGTCTTCCAGTGTCACGAGACCCGCAATTCCGCCGTACTCATCGACGACCATCGCCATGTGGTTTTGCTCTCGTTGCAAATAGCGCAACGTGTCATCGGCGTTCTTACTCTCGGGGATAAATACCGCCGGTTTCGCGAGGGTTGCGATCGGTTTTTTGAGCGCTGCAGCTGGCTTTTCGTGTTTGATGCGGGCGACGTCTCGCAGATAACAGATGCCAATGACTTCGTCGCTGTCCTTGCCGATAACGGGCATCCGAGAGATCCCCTTCTCGAGGAAAACGCTCATCACGTCGTTGATCGAGTCGTCGGCATCGACGGTGATCATGTCGGTGCGAGCGACCATGATTTCTCGCACGATCGTGTCACCGAAATCAAACACCGAGTGCAAAAGGTCACGATCTTCTTCTTCGATCATGTCGCGCTCGGTAGCTTCATCAACCCAGTTTCGGAATTGGGTCTCACTGGTCAGGGACGTCGCGCCCCCGGCGCCAGGGGTGACGACGTTACCGAGGACGACGAGACCCTCAGCAAGGGGTCCCACGCCCAGTCGCACGGCACGAACTAGTCCGCCAAACGTCCGAACCATAAAGGCTGCGTTGCGCGAACCCACGGCTCGAGGGCTGGAACCCACAACCACAAAGGACACCCCGGTGACGATGAGCCCTGCAACGACTAAGACCTGCCACCACTGCGACAACCACAACGAGGCGGCAAGCGTAATGAGAACCGCCGCGATGGTGTCCACGACAACGCGAACGAAGCGAAGAGCTGTGAGGTGAGAAGGCATATCGGAGGCGATCCGATGCAACGCCTGCGGCTTGCGCTTGGTCGCAGCCTCCTCGATGAGGTCATTCTTTCCTACCGAACTAAACGCCGAGTCGATTGCCGTGAGCAGACCGCCGAGGACAATCAACACCACCGCGATGATGACAAAAACGACCGCCATCAGCGGGCTTCCTGGAAACTGCGCAAAATGTCGGCCTGGAGACCAAACATCTCCTTTTCTTCCTCGGGTTCAGCATGATCAAAACCCAACAGATGCAGGACACCGTGAACGGTGAGCATGGCCAATTCATCAGCAATCGAATGCCCCGCGGTCTCGGCTTGGCTGGCTGCGACGCTGGGGCACAGCACAATATCTCCCAGGATGCCCTCGGCAGCGTCCTCGCCCTCGAGACCCGGTCGAAGCTCATCCATCGGGAAACTCAACACGTCCGTGGGGCCAGGCTCATCCATCCACTGCATATGCAGCTCTGCCATCGCCTTCTCGTCCACGAGGACGATGGCCACATCGGCGTCGGGGTGAACTTTCATGGCCCGCATCGCGTGCATCGTGACGGCCTGGAGAGATTCCTCATCCACGGCGAAGCCTGACTCATTGGTCAATTCAACGGACACGACTGGATTCTTTCACTGAGTCGTGCCGGGCGTATGCGTCAACAATGGCGGACACGAGCGAGTGGCGCACCACATCCTTCGCACTGAGATATTCGAAGTGGATGTCCTCGAGCCCCTCCAGAATTCCGCCGACAAGCTTCAACCCGCTCGTTCCGCTGGGAATATCGACCTGGGTGACGTCACCGGTAATCACCATCTTCGAGCCAAAGCCCAACCGGGTGAGGAACATTTTCATTTGTTCGGGAGACGTATTCTGGGCCTCGTCCAAAATAATGAACGAGGAGTTGAGTGTCCGCCCTCGCATATAGGCCAGCGGGGCCACTTCCACCGTTCCACTGGCAAGAAGCTTGGGAATGAGGTCCGGGTCCATCATTTCGTGCAGAGCATCGAACAGGGGCCGCAGGTACGGATCGATCTTGTCGGTCAGGGTTCCCGGCAAAAAGCCAAGGCGCTCACCGGCTTCAACGGCCGGTCTGGTCAAAATGATGCGGTCAACTTCTTTACGCTCAAGCGCAGCAACTGCTTTGGCCATGGCGAGATAGGTCTTCCCGGTTCCCGCAGGGCCCACACCGAAAACAATCGTGTTGTGATCAATAGCGTCCACATAATTCTTCTGGCCCACTGTTTTGGGACGAATCGTGTGGCCGCGAGAGGAAAGAATCGGCTCCGTCAAAAACCCTGCTGCCCTTTTTCCTGTGGTGTGCTGAATCTGAGCCACCGTCGACACATCACGGGCAGCGAGGTCGACGCCTTCCCTGGCCATCTCTACCAAGTCGCTAATCAACTGATGCGCCCTTTGCACGTCCTCCTCTGACCCTGAGACCGTAATCGCGTTTCCCCGGGCAACAACGACCACGCCGGGACATTCCGCTTCGACCTGGGAGAGCACGCGATCGTGCACGCCAAGGACTCGAATCATGGCAACATCGTCAACATCGACCGTGAGGGAGACTGAATTGGGTGATTTAGCCGGCAAGTGATCCCTCTTCGAGGCCGCCGGCGAGAACGTGGGCATGGACGTGGAAAACGGTTTGCCCTCCGCCGACACCGGTGTTGAACACGAGACGGAAGTCGCCATCGGCATGCTCGTGGGCGAGGTCCCGGGCAACTGTCACCACTTCTTGGAGAAGATCGGGGTCACCAGCAGCGAGCTCTGTGACGTCCTTGTATGCATCAGTTTTGGGAACAACTAAAAGGTGAACGGGTGCTTGGGGCGCGATATCGCGCAGGGCAATGATGCGCTCATTCTGGAACACGATGTCCGCAGGAATCTCGCCGGCAATAATCCGACTAAAGAGTGAAGGCTCGCTCATGCTCCCCAGTCTAGAACGAGGCTTCAGCGTGAGCACCCAGATATCACCAGCGTCCCAGTGCGCCATTGAGAACGGCGATGGCTGCGGGCCCCGCGCTCGAGGTGCGCAGCACTGTCGATCCCAGTCTCGCGTCGATCGCTCCCGCGCCGACAAGCAGATCGCGCTCCCCTGGGTCAATTCCGCCCTCAGGCCCCACCACAATCACGACGGGGGTGTCGAGGCGGGGTGAGTACCCACTCAGCGGCATAGCGGCCTCTGGGTCCAAGAGGACCACCTGGTGGGTGGCCGCCAGCGACACAAGCTCCGCGGTGGTGCACGCGGTATCCACGACAGGAACCCTGGGGCGAAGAGACTGTTTCGAGGCCTCCGTGACGATCTTCTGCCACCGGGCCCTGCCCTTATCGAGTTTGTCCCCCTTCCACACCGACACACTGCGGGATGCTTGCCAGGGAATCACCCGATCGACTCCTAGCTCCGTACACGCCTGAACAGCCATCTCGTCTCGGTCGCCCTTGGCGAGGGCTTGGACAAGCCACAGCTCGGGGGTTGGTGCTTCATGAACAACGAGCTCGAGAACATCCAGGGCGACTTCTCGAGCAGACACATCACTCGCGCGGGCACTCGCAAGACTCCCGCGACCATCGCCTAAGAGAATCTCCTGGCCGCGAGCCAATCGGCCCACCGTCACGGCATGGCGGGCCTCATCGCCGCGGAGGTACGCCTGTTCGCCCACAACGAGCGCCTCACCGTCTGGGACGTAATAGAGGTGGGCCACGTGA
>ENA-OUOG01001177-OUOG01001177.1-marine-metagenome-genome-assembly--contig:-NODE-1177-length-31133-cov-6.170209_pt1 | contig 31133 bp, 20 predicted proteins | sample MGYA00248635_ERZ508505 | MGnify/ENA primary metagenome ERZ508505 (study PRJEB26176, sample SAMN06267871) | marine metagenome | isolation source: Saanich Inlet, British Columbia, Canada | place: Pacific... | reverse complement strand
CGAAGTTGTCCCAGCCGGCGGTGGGCTTGGCGCCCGCACAGTAGTTGGTGCCGGCGATGGTGGTCTTGGCGGTGCTACAAGCAAACATCCAGATGTTCAGGTCGTGGCCGTCGGTCGAGATGTCCTTCACATCGGCCGCCACCGTCGTGATCATGTAGAGGGAGGAGCCTTATCGGAAGTGGCGAAACCGCGCGCCGTTCTCGACGTCTCGTTCGCTCGTGGCGGCCTCGGAACGTCGTTGCGCTTCGCGGGAAAACGCGAGGCTCGTCGCCGCCGCGCGGAGACGACGTGCGGCCACCGCGTCGCAGTCTCCGCAGACCCGCGCGCGACCGAGCGTCGAACCTCTCTCTCCTCCAGTCGAGCTCTCCATGGTCGCAGGTCGAGCCTCCGCGCGCTCGAGCGCGTTGTTCCTCGCGGCCGCCGCGGTGCTCGCCGCCGCGCGCCCCGCCGCGTCCCTGCGCGTGGCGTTCGTCAGCGACACCGGCGTGGGCAACGCCAACCCCGCGTGGGGCTGGACGGACTACCAGGGCGTCCGCCGCGGCGAGTACAAGGTGAACGGCGAGCTGTGCAAGAACCACAAGGGCGAGCCTTGTCGCGGGTACAGCCGCGCGCGCGACGTGCTCGCCGCCGCGAAAGACAACGGCGCTGAGCTGGTCGTGCACGCGGGCGACTTGGACTACGAGAGCGCGCCGCGCATGTGGCGCCTGTTCGTGGACGAGACCGTGCGAGGACAAGGTATGGATTTCGTCGCCGCCAAGGGTAACCACGATATGGACGGCTGGGACGGCGTGCGCGGGTTATGGTCCGATCCCGACGACGGCTACGCCGCGCAGTTGCGCCCGACGCAGCCCTCGAACTGCTACGGCAAATACGGCGAGGACTTCGTGTGTGACTACGGCGCGGTCACGCTCGTGATTTCCTCGGTGGGCGTCGACGCCGCGGGCGAAAGCGCAAACCAGGGCAAGTACGCGTTTCTCGAGAAAGCGCTCGCCGAGAGCCGCTCGCCGTTTAAGGTGTGCGTGTGGCACATGAACATGGAAAACATGCAGGTCTCGTACAAGGGCGACTCCACCGGCTGGGGCGCGTTCGAGATTTGCCGCAAGCACGGCGCGTTCGTCGTCAACGGGCACGCGCACACGTACAGCCGCACGAAAGAGATGGCGCGCTTCGGCGAAAAGAAATGGAGCCACACGGCGGAGGATCTGCGCGTCGCCGAAGCCGTGCGGCGCGGCGAGCAGGACGCGAACGTCGTAAAGCTGCGGCGCGGCGAGAACGGCTCGACCGCGGTCGCGGTCGTGGGCTTCGGCGGGTACCGGAACGAGGCGCAGCTCAAGCAGGCGCCGCACTGGGCCAAGGTGTACTCGTCGTCGTGCCTGAGCGGCGACGGCGCGTGCGAGACGGCGCCCGAGCAGAAAAAGTACGGCGCGTTGATGTGCGACTTTCCCGAAAACGGCGAAAAGCGCGCCGAGTGCTGGGTAGTCACGACGACGCGCCCGGAGGCGTCGCGCCGCGAGAAACGCGCTGCGTACCGCAACCCGGTGGACAGGTTCTTTTTGGTGACGGAAGATACGGGCGGTGAGTCTATGTCGGATTTGTCGGCCGACTTCAACGACGGGCGGACGTTGTCCGTCGCGTCCGTCTCTCGGCGGGGAGGCGGGTTCACCAGACACCGTCGCCGCTTCGACGGCGATCTCGATCGCTCCAAATGCGTGGACGTGCAGCCTCTCGACCACTCGTGTTTGCTCCAGAAACAATGGGGGAAGTGCGACTGGTGGTTCATGAAGGCCAACGGCCTGTGCGACAAAACCTGCGGCCGGTGCGTCGACGCGCCGAGAGCAAAACGCAAAGATTACGACGACGACTACGTGGAAGAGCCGCTCGCCGCGAAAAAAGGCGCCGCGCCGGGACCCGCGCCCGCCGTCGATTTCGACGGCATCGCCGCCGACGTGCTCCGCCTGCGCGCGCAGGAGAGGAACACCAGAGCGTGAGGAGACGACCGTTTCGTTTCGTTTCGAGCAGGCGGCATCGACGTGGAGTGCGTGCACATTTCACGAATACAAAGACAAGAGACTAAAAGCGAGACTATACGTCGCGGAGCGACGCGAGCGTCTCCGACAAAAGCGTTTTTTCGTCGGCGAACAGCGCGCGTCGTCTCGCCGCGGCTAAAAAGCGATTTACTTCAGAGGATTCTTTGGAAGTCGTCGCCGCGGTTTCTATCGCGCGGCGTTTTGGGGTGCGAGGACGCGCGTCCTCGCCCACTCGGGGAGCGCGAACCCCGCGCCGTCGACGGACCCCTCGTGCGGGGTCCCGACCGAAGACGCCGACGACGTGCCGGAGACGTCGATGATGGACACGGGCGACGCCGCCGCCATTTCGAACCCCTTGCCCGGCGCGAGCGCGCCGAGTTTCCCGGACAAGACGCCGTCCTCGGCGAGCGCGGGCAGGTACCCGACCGACCGCGGGCTCGAGAACGGCGCGCCCCCGGGATACGCCGCGGGCGACGCGGCGTCCGCGTCTTTCGTCGACGGCGTTTCCTTCGCCGTCGCCACGCCCAGCGCGCCCGCCGAGTACTTGGCCACCGCCTCCACTTTGGCGAGGTCGAAGGCGCTGTCCGTGCGCGCGCCCGCGCCAAACCCGCCGGAGATGTGCGGCACGGAGGTGGGCGCCACCTCGAATCCGACCGTCACAGCGTGCCTCGCGGGCGCGCGCCCGCCTGCCGCGGCCTCCGCCGCGGCGCACGCGGCCTCCTCGGCGCGCGCGAGCGCCCGCTCGCGCGTCAGGCGCGCGCGCGTCCTCGCCAGCCAGGCGCACGCCGCCCTCGCCGCGGCGTCGCACTCGGAGGCCAGCTCCTTGGTCGCCGCGGCGAGGTGCTTGAAGTCCTCCCTGCTGACGAAGAGCTGCGCGCACGGGCGCACCCAGTGCGTCGGCTCGGTCTCGCCCAGATGCACACGAGGGGGCAGCTCGAACGCCATGACGTGCGTTTTGAACTCCTCGCGCAGACGCCGGTTCAGGAGCGCCGCCGCGCCCGGCGTCGAAACCGGCACGCGCGCGTGCGCCATAAACGCCGTGCACTCCGCCGGCACCAGAGTTTCGGTGTTCCACTCATGAGCTAAAAACTCTTGTCCCCACACCGCCAAATTATGGTTGTACCCCAGAATGACGCTCTCGCCAACCTTTGAGCGCCAGCGAAGCGCGTCCGCCACCGCCACTAAAGGCGTGTAGTCCCTCGTACCGGTGTACTGGAACCGGCGCTCGAATTCGCTGAGGTTCGCCAGCGCGGCTGGGTCGAAGTTGGTGGTTCTTGAGTTGGAGCACACCGCGCCCACCACGCTCGGGTGGATGAAATCCTGCGCCCCACGAGTCACCCACAGCATCGCGCTGCCCTTCGGCGAGTACAGCCACTTGTGCGCGTCCGCCATGAAGTGCGTCACGCCGGCGGCTTCCAACGAGCGCAAATCAAGGCGCACCTGCCCCAGCGCGTGCGCGGCGTCCGCCAGGACCGTCGGCACGTTCCTTTTCTTGCACACGCGCGCCATCTCGCGCACGGGCATGATCGCGCCGGGGCACGACGCGATGTAGTCGAACGTGACCATCGCGACGCGGCGGCCCTCCGCCGCCGCCGCGTCGCACAGCTCCGCCAGCCGCTCGTCCAACGGCGCGCCGCCCGCGCCCGTCGGGGGCGAGCCGCCGCCGCGGAACTCCACGGGAAGGCTCAGCACGTCCGCGCCCGCCGCGTCCGCGGCGTGCCTCAGCGCGTTCTTGACCATCCCGTACGCGGTGCTGAGGTGGATCACCACGTCGCCCGCCCGGAGCTGCGCCGAGCGGATGGTCGCCGTAGCCGCCGCCGTGCAATTTTCCACAAGCACCACGTCGCGCGCATCCGCCTCCACGTAGCGCGCCAGGTCGGCGCGCGCCGCGCGCAGCTTCATCGCCGCCACACCGAGCATCCACTCGTGCGGGGACGTCTCGCACTCGACGTGGTACGCCCACTGCTTCTCCAGGACCTGTTGGGATGAGAAGAAAAGGGTGAGAAAAAAAAAAGAGGCTTGTCGTCACGAACGAACGCGGTCGTTGGAAAAAAAAACAATTTTTAGATTTTTCGAACTCGATCGAAACCTTCGACGTTCGACGCGCGTCGACGTTTGTCGTGCGGGTCTCTCTCGAGTTGTTTTTTTTCGAGGGCGCGGGCGTCGCGTTCGGGGTGTCTTCGTGGCGGTTGAGCGAGGACGCACCTCGCGCACGGGCGTGCCGTAGGACGCGTTGAAGTTGATGTTGTCCTGCCTGACGAAGAACATGTCGCGCATGCCCTGCGACCCCGGCGCGGGCGTGGAAGCCCGCGCCTGGAGCGACGGCGTCGACGCGACGCGCTTCATCGGCGAACCCCCCGCGCCCGACGGTTCGGGAGGCTTCGACGCAGACGCAGGCGAGTCCAAGCGCACGCGGCCGGTGAACGGCGCGCCGCGCTTGGCGATGTGCTGCCTGAGGTCCGCGAACGACGCGGACGTCATGTCACGAGAAATCATCGACGCGTTTTGCGGAGGCGTCGCCGGCGCGGGGGTCGCGTCGCGCGGCTCCCGCGGAGACTCGAGCGCGAGAGCCTCGCGCTTTCCCGGCATTCCTTCTGGTTCGAGCGAGGACATGCGGCTCGGAGACCGCGGACCCCGGCCGCCGCGACGCTCCGCGCGCGAGAGAGTCGCTTCGTTCGCGCTCGGCGTGCGAATTGCGAAGGTTCGAAGCCTCCGAACGAGTCGCGCGGCGTTCGCGCGCGTCTTTCTGGTGGCCGCGCGTCGCCGCGAACCTTCGCGACCTTTCGCGGCAAAAGCCGGGCCTCTGGACCAGTGAGCGCCAGTCATTTTTCGAAGTTTTGCCGCGAAGCGATCTTCGTTTCGCCATGCTGGACAAACGGAAATCTCAGCAACAGGGGAGACTCGGGAGCCGACGAGCCGTTGCGCATTTTTTTGTCCTCCAAGGCTTTCCGGTTAACCGTCGAGAAAAGCGTCGACCACCACGGGGGTTCGTGACACGCCGCGCGCGCCCGGGGCAGGCGAAATGTCCTTCTCCCGCGGGCGCCGCCCCGCGCTGGAGTGGGAGCGGCCCAAGAGCGCGGTGTCGACGACGACCACGCGGCCGCGGTCGGTGCCGAGCGCGGTGCCCGCGAGCGCCCCCCCCAGGCCGGCACCCATCGCGGGCGCGCTCCGCACGAAGGGCATCCAGCGCGAACGGCCTGGCTCGGCCGCGCCGGGGACCTCGCCCTGGGGCGCTCCCGACCTCCCCGACCACCCTCGGCCGTATACCGCCGCACCGAGGCGCCGACGCCCCCCCTCGTTCGGGACGGACCACTCGCGAGGGGTCACGGACGAGTACCGGAGGCTTCGATTCACGCTTCGCAACCGCGCCGGGCCGGGGGTGGAGGGCCTCGAGCGGTGCCTCGCAGCCTTCGCGGCGTACGACCCGCGAAGACGCGGGGTCATCAAGCGCGCGGACTTCGCGCGCGCGCTCAAGAACACCCTGGACGTGACGCTCACCGAGCGCCAGTCCGTCGCCGTCGCCGAGGACTGCCGCGCGGACGCGCCCGCCTCGTCCGCCGGCTTCGCGCGGATCGACTACTGCCACTTTCTGCGCATGTGCTTCCCCTCCGAGTCGCAGACGCTGGGGGTCATGTCCGCGGAGGACCGCGACGCGTCGCGGGCGCGGGAGAGGGTCGCGCGTGGGTACGCGGAACGCAGCACAGACAGCGCAGACGCCGGTCTGGACACCTCAAAAGACGACACGTTCATCCGGGAGGAGGATGAGACGACGTTCGACGACGCGTCTTTTGAGAATTTCGATCCGCGCGGCGAATCGTTCGCCGCCGCGGCGGACGATTCGCTTCACGGCGCCATCGCGGGCATGCGACATCTGGGCGTCGCGCACGAAGCCACGTACCCCACGCGCGTCGGTGAGGCGTACCGGTTCCGGAAACAAAAAACGGACGTCACGAGGCGGACGCTACAAGGCGCGCCCACGCGCGTCGTCCCGGAGGAGCGTTCGCGCGAGCCGCCGCTCAACCTTTTCCGCGGCGTCGGCATCGCGCGGCGCGCGCGGCCTCTGGTGGACCGCAACGCGCCCGCGCACGAGGGCGCCATGGAGGCTCTACGCACGAAACTGCGGGAGAGACACGCGGGGAAGGCGAGGAGCACGGGGTTTGGGGCGCGCGCGTTGCGCGCGACGCTCCTGTCGTCGTTCCCGGCGCGCGAAGAAAAGCCGACGCACTTCGACTTTGCGCAGTTCCGGCGCGCCATGGCTTCCGCGAACGTCAACGCGCGCAAGGAGCACCACCGCGCGCTCTTCGAGTACTACTGCGACGCGAGCGGGAAGCTGTGCGTGGACGCGTTCTGCCACCAGGTGGTGCACGGGGACTCCACGGCGGCGTTTGAGGGCGGCGCGCCGGCGCGGGACCCACACGCGTTTTCGCACGAAAAAAAACGCGACGCGCGTTACCGAAACTCGGAACTCGACTCGGACTCCTCGGACTCCGACTCGTCACCGCGGGCGGGGCGTTTCGGGAAGCACGGCTCGGACATCACCGCGCTGGCCTCTGACGGTACGCCTCTGCGGTCGCTCCCGCCGGAACGCGCGCGCGAAAAGAACGCGCCGTTGAACGTCTTTGCGCACGAGGTCTCCGGCGCGGCTTTTTTTGGCGAGGACTTTTCCGACGTCGGAAGCGAGAAAAAGCTTCCCGGGTTCGCCTCTTCGGAGGGCCAGGCTTTCGCGGCGTCAAGGCTCGGGCGTTCGATTCTTCCCGAGTCGGTTGAGGCGCGCGGCATGCGTTGTCTAAAGCGCAGGCTGGAACAAAGGCTCGGCGCGAAGGACGGGGACGGGACGTTCGTCGCCCGCCGGTGGCTGACGCGTGAGACGGGCGACGTCGCGGCGCTGGACCGCGGCGAGTTTCTGCGCGCGATTGAGATGATCGGTCTGAACGCCCCGGACCAAGGCAAGGAACGCGAGGCTCTGTACGAGGCGCACAGGAACATGACCGGCATGGTGGACGTCGCGAGCTTCTGCGACGCGGTGGTGGCGTTTTCTTCGGCGTAGACCTTTGGCGTTTATTACGGTTGACGACTCGCGCGTTTCGCGACTACTTCTCGGCGGCGATCATCTCCTCGGACACCTTGTGGATGGTGTCCACCAGGAACGCCACCTTTTCCGGGGACTCCCATCCCATCAGGCCCGACCCGAGGTTCGCGATGTACTTCTGCGGGCCGAACGCGCCGATCATCTCGCGCACCGCCGCCTCAATCGCCGCCTCGTCGCCGCCCTTCTCCGGATCCTTGTGCAGCAGGTCGGGGTTGAAGTTGCCCTGCACCTGCCCGGGCTCGCCGCCGCGCGCCGCCGCCTCCTTCGCCAGGCACGCGCGCGCCTCGTCGCCGGCCATGACCCTGTCCACGGTCATCACGTCGTAACCCGCCTTCTGCAGCGCCTCCAGCCCGTACGCGCCGGCGTCGCGCGCGAAACCGAGCAGAGGCACGTCGGGGTGCCTCGCCTTGATCTCGCGCGCGATGCGCTCGATGCAGGGGTACGCAAACTCGTGGAAGTCCGGCTCGTCGATGTGCTCGCACATCGCCTCGAACACCTGCACCATGTGCACGCCCGCGTTGATCTGCGCGTCCAGGTAGTCGATGACCACCGTCGTGAGCCGGTCCAAAATCTCGCGACTCGCCTCGGGGTGCTCCGCCATCCAGCGCTTCCCGGCGTCGGTGTTCTTCTTGGACGAGCCGCCCACCATGTAGTAGAACAGCGTCCACGGCGCGGCGGAGAAACCAATCAGGGGCACGCCCAGGTTCTCCGCCTCGATCGCGCGGTTGATCTCCTTGACCGCCTCGATGACGTGCCCGAGCTTGTCCTGCACGTCCACCGTCTCGGGCAGGCGCGACAGATCCTCCGGGCCCGCCAGCGGGTGCGGCACCAAGATGCCCTTGCCGCCGGGCATCTCGACGTCGATGTTCATCGCCTCGGCGATGACCAGGATGTCGGAGAACAGGATGCACGCGTCGATGTCGTACCGCCGCGCGGGCTGCAGCGTGCACTCAGCCACATCCTTGGGGTCCTTCAGAAGCTCGAGGAAGTTCTTGCCCGTCGTCTCCTTGTACGCCATGTACTCGGGCAGATGGCGCCCGGCCTGGCGGAAGAGCCACACGGGCGTGCGGTCCACCTTCTCGCCCTTCGCCGCGCGGATCATCGTGTCGTTCGCGGGCTTCGCGTTCGCGGAGGGCTTCGTCGCCGCCTCCGCGGTCTGAGCCGCGCGCAGGCTGTTTCGAGTCGCACGGTTTCGGGAGGGGAGGGTCGGGTCAGCGTCGTCGCAATCTGGCGGGCGTTCCGGGGCGGGTTCGGAACCGGCGCGGTTGTTTGCGAGGACGACAATCGGAAACATCGGAAGGGCCGCCGCGGTCGTACGCACCGGAGGGGCGAGCGCGCGGAGGCGCGGCGGGGCGCCGAGACGCGGGGCGCGACGGCCGCGGGGCTGAGCGTCGCGGACATCGACAGAGATGCAGACATGGCTCACGTCTCGGAGGGGAGGGTGGCGTGCGGGTCGTGCGTCGGTCTCTGCGCGCGGATCCGGCGATGATAAACACGCAGTATCCGGCGAATGATCGGCAAAGATCTCAGCCACCGTGGCATCGAAGGTGCCGATACCATCCAGGCCACGCCGAAAAGCTTCGAGACGACTTTTCCTCGAGCGCTCACTGTTCGGCGTCGCGTGGTGCGCGCTCCCGCCAGCCGCGATGCCCGCCCCCAGCGGCCACGGGCAGCGGAACAAGCGACACAATCACGGGAAGCACGCTTCGAAAAACACCCGGGCCAAGCACAAGGTTTCCGGGGAAGATGCGCCGCACCGCCGTACCATCAAGGTGCGCCCCCGTCCGCCGCCGCCGCCGCATTGCCGCCGGAGGCGTCTTCGCCGTCGCGCTCCGTCGTCGTCGCGCGCGGACCACGTCCTCCCCACGAGATTGACACGCGCCTCTCCCCACCTTCCCCGCGTCTCGCTCCCTCCCCTTTACCTCGCCTCCGCCTCCCTCCTCAGACCGGCGTGGGCGTCGGGAACAAGGCGGAGCGCGCGCTTCGCGCGAAGCAGATTCGCGACGCGCGTCGCGTGGAGATCCTCGAGGAGCGACGCGCGTCGCGCAGCGCCCCGAAGGTCATCGCGCTTCTCGCGCTGAACGACCGCGTGGACATGCGCGCTTTCATCACGAACTTCGCCGAGGCGGCGGGCGTCGCGGACCCCGCGCGCGTGGCGGACGCGGTGGCCGAGGCGCCCGACCGGCCGTGCACGTTCGATGTGCCTCGGCACAGGCACAGGCTGTCTTTTCTGTTCGCGCGCGCCGACGCTCCGCTCGCCGCGCTGGAGACCATCAAGGCGGCGGACGGTCTGCTGGTCGTCGCGCCGTGCGTCGCCGGCGTCGCCGGCGACGCGATGGACGCCGACGGATCGGACGAAGCTCTGGGAAACGGTCACGCGCGCGGAGGCGAGGCGTCGTCGGACGCGTCGCCCGCCGAGCCCTCAAATTCGGCCACGCAGACGCTGCGCGTGCTGCGCGCGCACGGTTTCCCGCCCGCCGTCGCGGTGGCGCTCGTGGGGCTGGACCGCGTCGCCGCGAAGAAGAAGGCTTCCGTGAAGAACGCCGTTTCCGTAACCGTGTTGGCGGCGCTCCAGATCCCCGCGGACCGACCGAAGTTTGTCCCGTTCGACGCCTTCGCCGAGCGCGCCGACTTGGTGCGCGTCGCGTGCGAGCAGAGAGCCGCGCAGCCGCCGTGGCGGTCGCGGCGCGCGTACGTGCTGGCGGAGCGCGCGTCGCTTGTGGAGGAGAAGGCGCCTGCCGTGGTCGGCCCCGCGCCCGCGTTCGACGCCGTCTCTATGAGCACCGCCACGGTGACCGTGGAGGGGTACGTCCGCGGACAAGCGCTGGTCGCCGACCAGCTCCTGCACCTGCCCGGGATCGGAGACTTCCCGGTGAGCCGAGTGGAAGCCGCCGACGCGCCGCGCGTTTGCGGCGCCGACGGACGCCGGGGGGACCACGGATCGGATTACTCGATGGACGCGGGTGGCGCGATAATCGCCGTGCCCTCGGAGCGCGCGGAGCGCGCTGTGCGCGAGAACGTGCCGGACGCGCTGGCCGGCGAGCAGACCTGGCCCACGGAGGAGGAGATGGCGGAGGCGGAGGCGGGCGCGGCGGGACCCGGCGGGGCGGGCCCCAGGAAGCCCAAGGGGTGGTCCGACTACCAGGCGGCGTGGATCCCCGACGCCGGGCTCGAAGGCGACGAGAGCGACGAGAGCGACGACGAGGGGGCGGATTTGGCCATGGGCGACGAGGACGACGACGCCGAGAGGGCGTCTCTGTCGGATGAGCCCTCCGACGACGAGGAGTGGGTGCGCGCGGGCGACGGCGCGGGCGAATATGGGAGCGACGTCGACGAGGAGACTCTGCGCAACTTGAATGACGCGCAGAGGGATTCCGCGAAGCGAAGCGCTTTGACGGCGGCGGAGGAGGAGGAGCTGGACTTCCCGGACGAGACGGACACGCCTCTGCACATCCCGGCGCGCGTGCGCTTCGCGCGCTACCGCGGCCTGAAGTCCTTCCGCTCGTCGCCCTGGGACCCCAAAGAGCAGCTGCCCGCAGAGTACGGGCGCGTGTTCGCGTTTGAAAACTACAAGCGCGCGGCGCGGCGCGCCGCCGAGGCGGCGGAGACGCAGCGCGCCGCGACGGACGCCGTTCCCGTCGGCACGTACGTGCGGCTGGTCGTGGAGGGTGTCCCGCTGGTCGCCGCGCAGGCGCTCCTGGGCGGAGAGGGCGCGTATGCGCCCACCGCGACGGCGGCGGGCGCGGCGGGCGCGGGTGGCGCGCTCGGCGCGCGCGGCGTCGGCCCCGCGTGGAGCGGTTGGTGCGGCGGCGCGGGCCCCGTGATCGTGTCGTTTTTGCTTCAGCACGAAAGCAAGCTGACGGTGATGCACTACGGCGTGACGAAGGATACCGGCTACACGACGCCGCTGAAGAGCAAAACGCCTCTGTGGTTCCACGTCGGGTTCCGGCGCGAGCGCGCGTCGCCCATCTTCAGCACGGACTCGCTCGGCGACAAGCACAAGTTTGAGCGTTTTCTGCACGCGCGGCGGCCGAGCGTGGCGAGCGTGTACGGGCCGGTGACGTACGGCCCCGCGCCCGTGCTGGGGTTCAAGGAGGAGATACGGACGGTGGACGGCGTCCCTAAGATGTCCGTCTCCTTGGCGCTCTCCGGGACGGTTCGCAAAGCCGACCCAGACCGCGTCGTGCTGAAGCGCGTCATCTTGACGGGCGTCCCGTTCAAGACCCACAAGAGCAAAGCCGTGGTGCGGTTCATGTTCTACAACCCCGACGACATCCGGTGGTTCAAGCCGTTAGAGCTGTGGACGAAGTACGGCATGCGCGGCAAGATCAAGGACGCGATCGGGACGCACGGGCACATGAAGTGCCTGTTCAACGGGGTGATTCAGCAGAGGGACACGATATGCGCGACGATGTACAAGCGCGTGTACCCCAAGTTTTTGCTCGCGTGACGATGAAGAGACGTTTTTTTCATTTTTAGTGAAACGACGCGATACGACGTCCTCGAAAGCCTTTCGCTCGTCGTACGCCTCGCGCGCCTCTTCGTGACGCTCGCGCCCAGACACGCGGGGCACTCGCGTGTGTCCCCGTGTCACGACGACGATGTCGGATGTTTCGTGAGATTAATCGTCGTCCTTGAACTCGCGGCGGTCGAGGTAGCGGCTGGGCCTGAGCTCGGAGATTTCCTCCTCGCTCATCTGCTCGCCGGTCGCCTTCAGGGTCGCGCGGTTGAGCTCGCGGATCTCCTCGAGGCGCTCCTTGTCGCGCTCCTCCTGCGGGTCGCGAGAAACGCGTCGAAGGCGGAAATCGGGTCAGGGCGGCTCGGGCGCGACGGTCGCGGGGTCGGGGACGGGAAGCGCGCGGTCGATCACGTCGCGCCGATCGCGGGAAAGCGCGGTAGGGGATAAGCCGAGTCGTGCGCACCTGCATGACGAAGAAGATGGGCACGCCGAGACCAGCGCCGAGGCCGATGACGGCGGCGATGATGATGGTGATGGTCTCCTCGTCGAGAGCCACCTGCGCGAGCTCCGCGGCGGCGGAGGTCACCGCGGCGTCGCCGCGGCGACGGGGCAGAGCCACCGAGCCGGGGACACGGGAAGAGGGGAGGCGCACGGCCTTGCCGGCGCGGCGCGCTCCCGCTCTCGCGGGAGCGGGCGCCGACGCGCGGAGCGCGACGGATTGGCTCGCGATAGCGGCCATCGCTTCAACTGACTCCTGTCGTCCGCGACGGGAGAAGTGAGTCGCGCGCCACCCGGCGGCCTGGAGTCAAATTTCACACGTGGAACAGTGAGTGGATCGGGACACGTCGATCGGGCGGCCAATCATGCCGACGCGAGCCGCGGAACGCGAGGCGTTCGGACGGACTCGCGTTCGCGAGTTTGTATTTTTCGCGTATGAGCATTCCAGTCTGAAAAAATGCGCAAAAAGAGAAAAAGCGAAACCGAAGTGACGTTTCGGATCCAAACGAACCCGCGATCGACTCGATTCACGGGTCGGACGCGGTCGGCGCGCGCGACGAAGAGAGAAACCTTCGTGAGCGAGACGCGACGCGCGGTGGTTCAAACGATCCCTGTATGCACATATGGGCGCTTACCGCGCCTCTACGATCGCACTCTACATGGCGAGGCGCGTCATGCGCCCCGCGTCGCGTCCCTTCCCACCGCGTCTCCGACGCGCGAGACATCGACGAGGGTCGAGTCGCGCGCGTCTCGTCGCGCGCTAAAGCGTGTCTCGAGAAAAACCAAAAGTCGCCGCCGCGGCGGTTTCGATTCGTCTCGAGAGGTTCCCGTCCCGCCCCTCGGGGGTGGTTCATACAAGAAAATGCGGGCGCCCTCGAGCGTTCGAGTTCACCCGCGAGTGGTACACGTGGCAGTACACCGCCGATCCGCGAGCTCTCCGCCGCGGCATCGACGTTTCGCCTAACCCCGAGGACGTCCTCAGCGGCAGGCCGAGACGTGTCTCTTGCCCGAGCGCAGGCCCATCAGCACGCCCGCGGAGAGCTCGGCGGAGAGCTCGACGTCCTCGTCGTCATCGCCGGCGGCTCGCGCCGCCGCGGCGACGCTGACGGCAGCGCTCGCGTCGAAGGCGCTCTTCGCGTCCTTGCCGAACTTGGTCTCCACGGAGAACGCGCTCGAGTCCGCGAGCGTCTCCGCGGAGACGCGCTGCGACCGAAGGCTCGGGTCCGTCGGCCGCGCCGTCGCCGCGTCGTCGCCCGTTCCGTGCGCCTCGCGGCGGCGACCGGAGACGCGGCGCGAACTTTTCCCGACGACTTCTTCCAGCGACTCGTCCGAGAGCAAACGGCGCGTGTCGTCGCGCGCGCGCGCGAGCGCGTCGCCGTCGCCGTCGCCGTCGCCGCGCACGGATCCCGTGTCCCCGTCGTCCGGAAACGCGTGCGGGGACGGAGACCCGCCCGCGTCGCGGCGCGCATTCGCGGCGGCGCCGTCGAAGCGGGGCGGCGCCGAGGCGTTCGCGGCGGCGCCGACCACGTCGGCGAGCGCGTACGCGCCGCGCGCGACGTTCACGAAGCGCGCGTCCTGCGACAGGCGCGAGTACACGGTGTTGCTGGGCGTCCGCCCGCCCAGCTTCACGAGCTTGCGCTTCTGGATCTCGTGCACCAGCGTCGAAACCTGCAGGCCCGCGGGCCCGGCGTCCAGGAGCAGGTGCCTGCACGCGTCGGAGAGGGACTTGAACGGGGGCGACGCCGACACCGAGGACGCGTTGAAGGTGGCGCGCGCGCCGCGCTCGGGGGAGGACTCGCCGTGGCCGTACGCCGCCGCGGCGGCGGCGGAGAGCTCCGGGACGGAAAACGCCGACAAGTCAAGTTTCGCGGGCGCCACCCTCTCGCTCTCGCGGCTGGGCCGCCGCGGCGACGCGCACGCCGATTCAGCCTCGAGCTTCGGCTTCTCGAGCTTCGTGAGTTGGAAATCAGGCAGGTCCCTGCCGGCGAAGCGCCCGGCGACTCCGTCCTCTTCGCGGCGCTCGGACGTGACCACGGCGGCGTGTCCCCGGCAAAGCCACTGCCCCGCCGTGCCGGAGAACGCCCACCCGCGTCGTAGACCGGAGGTTTTGGCGCCTCGCTTTTGGAACGCGTCCCGCGCCCAGACGCGCTCGCTGGAGTCCTGGAACACCACCACTTTCGCGTTCGGCGCGCCGTCCGCGTTCGGGACGCAGACGGTGATCCGCCTCTGGCCGTCGCCGAGGTGAGACGCCGCGGACGCATCTACCACCAAGCCCTCGCGCCACACGCGGTTGATCAAGACGTCAACCTCCTCGTTCGCGACGCGGCCCTCCACCGGGAGGAGCTCCGCGGGGGGCCTCGGGCGGACGCGCTTCGCGAGCTCGTGCTTGCCGAACGTCTCGCGCAGGGCGCCCGGAGCGCTCTCGTCGTTCTCCTGCGGTTAAGGGCGACGGGAGAGGGACGCGATGATGATCGGACGATGGTCAGAAAAAGGGTCGCGTCGAAGAGGGGACGAGATTCTTTTTTCGCTCAAAAGGAGCGAGCGGCGTTGGTCGATCCTCGAGAGCGCGCGTGGGGGCGGGGGAGGAGGCGCGCGCGCGCGTCGGAGCGCGGAACGATCGCGGCGAACGCGCGGGGACGACGGCGTGACGTACCGCTTCGAACTCGACGGTCACGTTCTCGCCTTCGACCGCCACCACCGCGGCGGAGCGCCAGTCCCCGCCTCTCCCGACCTTGGGGTCGTACGCGCGTTTGCCCAGCACCTCCACGGCGGAGCCGGGACGGTAAAAAAGACGCGCCGCGCTGCACCCGGACACCTCCGAGTCGGACGGGTACTTGCGCTTGCGGGAGGCGCTCTGCGTGAACAACGTCGAGAGGGGTGGGACGCGGTCGGTGAGGTCACGCTCGGGGGAATTCGCGCGTCGGAACGCGCTCGCGCGCGCCCACGCCGGCGTGTACCGGGTCACGCGCATCACGGGAAACGACGAGATGCGACTCGTCCACACCGCCGAGGCTGGTTAATTTTCGGGGAGGCCGGGCGAGATTCAAGAACGGGGGTGGGAGGGGAAGAAGCGCGTACCTGGAAGCCCGTGCGCTCGGAGACGAAGCTCTCGGGAGCAGCGGCATCTGCGAGACGGAGTCGAGGATGGGAGGGGGATGTCAGCACGGCGCGCGAGCGCGCGCGCGCGCGCGGAGACGAAGGCGGGCGCACGCGTTGGTCAAATCGGCGAGGCGGTGCACGGTTCTTGAATTAGCGGGCACGCGAGCCGAGAGAAGACGCGGCGGCGTTCGCGCGCGCGCGCGCGCGAGAAAAAAACGCGACGCGAGCCGACAGGAGGGGTTTCGACGTACCCGTGCGCAGCGCGTACGTCGCCTTACACACGAGCGAGAAGTTGGCGTCTGCGACGAAGGCGAGGGGTTGGGTAGGAATAATAGGTAAGCCAGCGCGGTCGGTGCGAGCGAGGGGTGCACGCATTCTTTTTCACGGGGGGAGCGTTGGGAAGGAAGAAGGAACGCGCGCGTACCTTTGGAGAGTTGCCCCACGATCGTGTTCGCGGGCGTGGCACCGCCGAGCTTCGCGAGCGCGCCGTCGCGGATGTGGCGCACGATCTCCGCCACCTGTCGCGCGAAGGAGGGAACGGGGGGAAGGGAAGAAAACTCAACACCACGCCTCGCGCGAAGCTTCTTGAATTCGTTGGGGGGTGCGCGCGGGGGAAGGCTCGCGCGCGCGGGAAAAAGAACGCGCGGACGTACCGTCAGCCCCCTCGGGCCGGCATGCTTGAGGACTTCGTAGCACGCGTACTTGATCGTCCCCTCCTTGAACGGGGCGGATCCCTTGCGGTCCCCCACGTGCTCGCTCATCGCGCGGAAAACACACGCGACGCCTTCTTGAAAACCGTGAGAGCCGTCGAGATGGTGATTCGCCGAGTGCTGGGACGTAAATGTGTACCGCCGGCGTGTGCGACCCGAGAGCCCGCTTCGCGACCCGACGCGCGTTCACGCGAGTCAGCGGAGGCAAGACTCTGTTCGGCACACCGTCGCGCGCGTGCGCGCCCGCGTGAGTGGCGCTCGTGCGAGATCCCGGCGCGCCGGTCGCGAGAAAAGGGTTCGGAAATGGTCCACGCACGCAACCGCGTTCGCACCGGATTTTTTCCCTTTCGATGGCGCTTTCAACGCGTGTCAACTCCGAAACGTCCGCGGTTTCGGCGTCGAGTTCGCAGGCGACGTATGAGCAAACAGTCTCGGAACGGTTTTTTCCTTCACCGACAAAAACTCCGAAACGAGCGAAAAAGAGACGCTTCGAATCCCTTTATTTTTAGCGCGCGCATAATTTTATCCACTCGCTCGCGCGACAGTGAGGGAAAAAGCGAAAATCGAGCAAACCAAAGGAGGCCGTTCACCGGCTTTTCCGATGAACGCGGCCAATTCTTCCCGGTCGAGGAGAGGATTTCTGCCTTTCGCGGTCGTCGGGCCGTCGGTCAAAACTCAGCAGCTTCCTGCTGAAACGAAACAGACGCGTAGCGCGCCACGCGACCCTTCGAAGCTTCGAAGCAACGTCGGCGGAACGCGATCTGTCGACACTCTCGCCGACGCACACCCCACACGTGCCATGTTCGCGGCCGCCCAGCGCGTCACCGCCGTCACCCCCTTCCGCGCCGCGTCCGGCGCGATCCCCCGCGCGCGCCGCGGCGCCGTCGCGGTCCGCGCGGAAGCGTCCGGCTCGTCCTACTACAAGGTGGTGGACGGCGTGAAGCTCGACCGCAAGGTGGTGGATGACGCCGTCGAGTTCCAGGCGAACAACGGCTCCATCGACAAGGCCGAGGCGCAGAGGATCTTTCTCGACATCGTCGACGGCCCCAAACGCGCGGTCGGCGGCGCGAACGAAACCATGACCACGGTGACGAACGTCGAGCTCGACACCGCGCAGTACATCTACGACAACTTTGAGTGGGAAGAGGACGCCAAGGTTTGGTTTTATGAAGAGCTGACGTCCAAGAACTGGTGATCGTCGCCACGCTTCGACACGGCGAGAAGGGCGACTCGACTCGACGCACATCCGAGGGCCGTGGATGATCGCGCGAGTCGCTCGACGTCACGCGTGGGGCGTTTCCGGCGTCTCAAGCACGCGCATGCAGAGGGAGTCTCTTAGAAGGCGTGTAGGTTGCTTCGTTTCTTCTCACGTGACAAAAATGCCTTGCCCTCACTGCCAGTGCCGTGCATGATCGCCACGAGGCATCCAAGTGGCGAATCCTGTCGTTGACGCTTCCGCACGTTTTACGATCGCGAAGGCCTTCGGACGCCACTCCACCGACCACGAACCACGCAACATGTCTGCCGTGTCCTGCTCGGCCGTTCTCAGCCGTGTCTCCTCGACGCCCGCGAAGGTGCGTCTCGCGCGACGCGCGCAAAAGGTCGCCCGCGCCCACGCGCACGGCAGCCCTCCAGACCGTGATTCGACCAGATTTCTCCCGCTTCTTCAAGCGATCGCGATTTAGCGCACGTGCCGACCCGCGTCTGACACGTCGTCCCTCTCCCGTCTCTCCCCTTTCTTGCTGCAGGCCACCCGCCCGGTCGCGAAACGCGCCGCGGTCAAGGTCCAGGTGCGCCCCGTCGCGAAACGCGCGACTCTCCCGCGCGTCCGCGTGCGTCGCCGAAGCTCGAGGAAGCGCTACGGAAACGTGGAAGCAACAACGAGACGCGCCAGCTGTACGTCACGACTGACATCGTTAACCGACCCTCGTGACTCAACCCTATATAACTCATCGCAGGCGTTCAAGAACGACGCGTCGGATGCCCCTTCCATGCCCGTGACTCTGGCGGTCTCCGCGGCGGTGGCGGTCGCGCTCGGCGCGGACGTGCCCCCCGCGCTGGCGACCGATCGCATCCTGTCCCCCGACGAGCCCGGCTACCTGAAGGACCTGCGCAACAACCCCGCGAAGTACGAAGCCTACGCCGCGGCGCAGGAGGCGATCAAGAGCATCCCCAAGGCTGCGCCCGCGGTGACCGCCACGCAGACCGCCACGAAGAAGGCGCCCAAGGCGCCCAAGGCGCCCAAGGCGCCCAAGGCGGCCCCCGAGCCTAAGGCGCCCAAGGCGGCGAAGAAGCCCGTGGCGGCGAAGCCCGCGTCGCTCCAGCCCGGGCCTTCCAAGCCCGCGGCGCCCGCGCCCGCGAAGGAGAAGAAGGCGTCGTACAGCTCCGGCAACGCCGAGACGGTGAAGAAGACCGGCGGTCTGTCCGTGAACGTTCTCGCGGGCTCGCTCGCGGCGTTCCTGTTCTTCAACTCCGCCAAGGACGACACCTTCAACCCGACCGCTTCCAAGCCCAAAGCCGCGACGACGCCCAAGGCGGGCAGCGACCCCGCCGCCAACGCGGCGAGCGCGCAGGGCTGGATCGACGCGTGGAGCAAGAACGCGCCCTCGCAGGACAAGGAAGAGGAGGCCTCCACGTACGCCGCGGAGGCTGCCGAGGCGAACGCCAAGGCAGCGCAGGCGTGGATCGACGCGTGGGTCAATAACGCGTCTTCCGAGTCGGAGATCGAGCAGTCCGCCGCGTACGCCGCCGAGGCGGCGGCGGCGCGCGCGGCGGAGGCGCAGGCGTGGATCGACGCGTGGGCGGCGACCCAGGCCTCGTTCGGCGCGACCGCGGCCTCCGTCGAGGAGGCCAAGGAGTGGATCGAGAACTGGGAGAAGGAGGGCAAGCCCACCGACGAGGCGGAGAAGGAGGAGGCGAAGGGCTTCCTCAAGAAGCTCTTCGGCGGGTTCGGGAAGAAGAAGTGAGAGGCGAAGCCGCGGCGTCCGAAGACGTGAAAAGACGACGACGCGCGCTTATGTTTAACTAATACCTTCGGAAGGTACGTCGTCATCACGTCACGCAATGTCCGGTGGTCGTCGTAGGATATGCACACACAACGATCTCCGGCGTCGCTCCGATTATTACTATTGCTCCGATTCGGGGTCCTCGTTTTCGTCGTCGAACCCGTCATCCGCCTTCGTACCGGCGGCGCTCGTCTCCTCGGCGGCGCTCGTCTCCTCGGGCGCAAACGGCGGCGTTTCTTGCGCGGCGTCTGGGTCGGCCCCCCCCGGGGGAATATCGCCCTCGGGCGCGGTGATCGTTTCCGGCCCGGGAACGTCGACGTACTGCGGGGACGCCTCGGGCTCGTCCCCCTGTCCGTTCCGCTCGCCGTACGCGTACGACCGCCGCGGCGACTCGTCGTATTCCTCCTCCGCGTCCCGGAGAGCCGCTTCGTCGTACGCCGCGGGATCCTCCGGCGGCGCGGGATCCGCCGCGCTCGTCGCCGAGGGCGACAACGAAACGGCTCTCCGGCTCTCGTACGCGTCCGCCCCCCCCGTAGACCCACCCGGCGACATCGAGTCCTGCCTCCGCGACCGACCTCCCGTGGACGATCCTCGCCCACCTCCGCTGCTGTGGTACTTGGGCTCGTCGCCGGTTTCCCCGAGTCCGATTTTGCCGTACACGCGCGTCCCGCGCGTGAAGCTCTTGGGCACCGCCGCCTCGGCGTAGGTTTGGTGCAGCTCCTTCCTCGCCGCCTCGCGCTCGAGCCTCCTGCGCTCCGCCTCCAGCACGTTCGTGCGCACGGCGTCCTCGCGCATCTGCTTTCGCAAATGCGCAATGTGGTCCGCCTTCGCCGTCTCGCGGTCGATCTTCTGCTGCAGCTTGAAGCGATAGTGCGCGTCGCGCTTCGCCTTCTGCGCCGCCTTGTACCGGCGGTCCTCCGCGACGAGCTGGCGCTCGGTTTTGGTCATCTCGTTGTTGAAGTTGAGCGTCGCCATGTGCTCCGCCACCGCCTCGTCCTCGTCCGCCATCTTCTGCTTGATGCGGTCCTCCCTCTCGCGCTGCTTCCGCCGAGCCTCGTTGTACGCGAACTGCCGGTACGCCTCGCGCTCGTCCAGACGCCGTCGCTCCTCCTCCTTTTGAATCGCGCGTTCGCCCTCGTCCAGCTCGCGCTGACGCTCGTTGCGGCGATCCTCCTTGTCCAAGATGTCGCGGATGCGACCGTACATGCGGTCTTCCGCCTGCGCGCGCGCGTGGTCGATGCGCGCCTGGAAATCATCCTTCGCCGCTTGGTTCAGCACCGCGTCGTGCTCGTCGCGGATGCGCTTGAGCTCGGCGCGGCGCGCGTCGTCGGCTTCCATGGCGCGGCGCTTCGCGTCAATCTTCGCCTGCTGCCAGTCCAAGATGCCCTGCGTCTGCGCGTTGTACGCCGCCTTCTGCCGCAGCTTCTCCGCGACGGACTCCCGCATCTCGCGCTCGGCGATGCGGTCCAACCGACGCTTCTCCGCGGCGAACGCGTCGATGCGCAGGCGCTCCTCCTTGGCGATCCTCTTGCGTTCCGCCTCTTCAAACTCCAGCCGCCGAACCTCCGCGCGCGACTTGGCGTAGTTGTCGCGGTCAACCTTCGCGACGCGGTCCCGCTTCTCCTGGAGCTTCGCCTGGATGTACGCCTCGGACTCGCCCGTCTTGTACTCGTTGTTCTTCTGCCGCTCGTGCTCCATCGCCAGGTTCTTCTGGTGCGTGCGTTCCCAGTGCCGCGTCTTCTCGTGGAAGCGCTCGTTGCGGTGCGACGAGATCTGGATAGACATGGACTCGTTCGCGGCGACGACGGTGGACTCGACGTGCGCCATCTTCCCCTTCGCCGGTCGGAACTCGTTCAGAGCCTCGCGCTCGGAGAACGAGTGCCGCATCTCTTGTAACGAAGCCAGGAGGTTCTCCCGTTTCCGCTGCGCGTGCTCGTACCGTAACATCCAGATGCTCTCGTCGATGTGGTCGTCGCGGTAATCCGCAATGTCCACGACGCACAAATCGTACGCGGTGGGGTCGACGCCCATCTCGAGGCACGCCTTGATGGACCTCGGGCTGTCCAGTTTCGGCACCGGCTGGTTCAGCTCCAACGCCTCGACGTCGTCAAGCGTCGTGAGCCGCGTCTTGCTGAACTTGCGCACGCGGTCCACCGCGGGCGCGGTGACGTTCTGCACCCATCGGTTCTGCTCCTTGACGTTCGTGCTGAACGGCTTCGGGGGCTTTATCTTCTTGGGCGGGCGGTACTTCTTGGGCATCCAGTCGATGCCTCCGCCCGTCTCCCCGACGTAGCTTCGCTGCCGCCGCCCGGAACCGGCGCTCCCCACGCTCCCGGGGGAGCGCACGCTCGGGCTCAGCGACGGCGCGCGCCCGTCGCTGCTCATGGCTGGGGGAACAAATCCCTCGAAAGGGACGGGAGGGACCGAAGATGTGCGCTCCGCGCGCCGCCGAACGCGCGCGCCTCTCTCGCTGAACGGCGCGAGTCGCGGTCAGAACCGGTGCGCTCCTCGTGGACGCGCCCCCTGGGGCTGCTCTGCGGGCGGCGTGCGAGCACGCGCGCGGCGAGAGTGGCGAGCGCGCATCCGACGCCGCGGGGATGAACCCGCGGGACGGGCCGAAGCAGGGGGGACCGTTTCGCAACGCTTCGTTGACCGCCATTTCCAACTCTTTCAGACTGGAACACCTGTGCGGTTTCGCCAAAATCGGTCGTTCCCCTTTTTTGGCTGTTTTTTGTTGTTGCAGACCGCTTCTTTGCTCGGCTATTTTTTTTTCTTTCACGACTGAAAACTCCGCGGAGCGGATTTTCGAGACTGCGGGCGACGTTCGCGCGCGCCCGAACTCAGCGTGACGTCGCTCCGACACGGCACCTTTTTCACGACGTACTCGCAGGACTCGATCGTCGCCTTCCGAGGACGTCTCCTCCTCCTCCTCTTCACATCGACGGGCGCCGCGGCGCGAGGTGACACGCATGCGGTGCGCGTCGGCTCCCCGCGCGGGGTCGATCGCGTGGCGCGCCCCGCCGTCGCGCGAGCGCCGGTCGCGCGGTCGCTTCCGCGCGGTCGCCGACCACCGCGGGCTCGGACGGGTGGACGACGCGTCGCGTCGTCCGACGCGCCGCGCGTTCGAGGTCCAGTCGAGCGCGGCAGTCGGCCCTTCGGCGCGGCGATGCGCGCGCGACGCATCCGGCGCGTCGCACGGCTTCGCGCGGTCGCGCGACCGCGACCGATCGCGTCGCGGCGCGCGGTGCGTCCCCCGCGCGTCCTCCTCGGACGATCGCGATCCCGGCGAACCGTCGACGTCCGCCTCTTCGGTTTCCGAAGCCGCGGAGAGGAGCTCGAACGAGGAGAAGAGCCTGGACGCGCGCATCTGGGCGCTCGCGCTTCCCGCGGTCGCGTCTCTGCTCTTAGACCCCGTCCTGGGCGCCGTGGACACCGCGTTCGTGGGGCGCCTCGAGGGCGAAGGCGCCGCCGCCGCGCTCGGCGGCCTCGCCGTCGCCACCACCGTGTTCAACTTTTCGTTCAAGCTCTTCAACTTCCTCGCCGTCGTCACCGGCCCGCTGGTGGCGTCGCAGATCGCCGCCGCCGCCGCGAAGAACGCGTCTAGGGCGTCAGATGCGTCCGGAGACGACTCCGGGGGCGACGGAAGAGTCGACGGAACAGTCGGTCGCGCCGCCGCCGCCGAGACGGTGCGCGGCGCCATGACCCTCGCCGTCGCGCTGGGCGTCTCGGCGACGCTCGCGCTCGAGATCGGCGCCGACGGCGTGCTGGCGTGGGCGGGCGGTAACGCTCTCGAGGGTACCACCGCGGCATCGTCAAGCCTCGAGCCCACGATGATGAGCGAGGCGGAGGCGTACCTGCGCGTGCGCGCGCTGAGCGCGCCTGCGGCGCTCGTGGGTACCGTCGCGGTGGGCGCGTTTCGCGGTTTGCTGGACACCAAGACGCCTCTTTTGGTATCCGGCGGCGCGAACTTCGTGAACCTTTTCCTGGACCCCATCTTGATCTTCGGGCTCGGGCCCGTGCCCGCGTTCGGGGTCGCGGGCGCGGCCGCGGCGACCACCGCCGCGGAGTGGATCGCCGCCGCCGCCTTCTGGGCGCTGCTGGTCGAAGAGGGGCTCCTGCCGCGCGCGTTCGCCTCAGAGGCGAACGCGGGCGGAAAAAGCGGGGACGAGGTTTTGAAAAGAAACCGCGAAGCTTCGAAAGCTCCTTCGGACGTCGACTCGGAAGGCGACGGCGCATCCACCGCGACGAGCCCCCCGAGCGGCGTTCGAGGCTGGGCGAAGGCGCTGAAGCCCCTGGCGGCGGGGTCGGCGTCCCAGCTGGCGCGGACGCTCCTGCTCCAAGCCGTGCTGGTGCGAGCCACCGCCGAGGCGGCGGGCGCCGGCGCGGCGGGCGCGCATCAGATTTGCATACAGGTCTGGTGGGTGACGCTCTTCGCGCTGGACGCGCTCGCAGTCGCCGCGCAGTCGCTCGTCGCCGCCAGCCTGGGCGCGGGAGATGTGCCCGGCGCGCGGCGAGCCGCGGAGAGGAGCCTCTCTTGGGGCCTCGCCGCGGGCACGGCGGTGGGCGTCGGCCTCCTGGTCGCCGGCCCGATGGTCCCGAGGCTGTTCACGGACGACGCCGACCTGGCGCGGGCGGCGCTGCCTTCGCTGACCTCGGTCGCGCTGCTGCAGCCTCTGAACGCCGCGGTGTTCGTCGGGGACGGTGTGTTGCAAGGCGCCGCCGACTTCGAGTACCTCGCCGTCGCCATGGCCGCCGCCGCGACGCCCGCGCTCGTTTCGCTGAGCGTCGTCGGCGGCGCCACCGCCGCGGACGTCGCGGCGGGCGCCGGCGCGGCGGCGACGTCCGCGGCGGCGCTGGAGGGCGTCTGGCGCTCCATGACGCTCCTGCAGATCGGGCGCGCGGCGACGCTCTCGTGGCGGTACTGGGGCAAGGAAGGGCCGGTCGCCGTGTCTTCGGCGGAAGAGGGGGAGAAGGAGGAGAAGGAAGAGGAGGCGTAGATAGTGTACGTAGCTGAATATATTTTAGCGAAGCGCGTCTCGGCGTTGGATTCTTCAATCAGCTCCTCGGCGCGCTTCGCGCTCCAGCCCATCTCTCGCTGACGCACTCCCGACACGACAACACGCCTCGTCTACGGCACGACGCTCCCCGGCGCGGGCCCCGCGCCCACCTTGAGGTCGTCGTAGATGTTCGTGCTGCACTGGTCGCAGTACACGTGCGGGCGCTTGGCTTTGCCGCAGTCGCGACACCGCTGCACGTCCGTCACGAAGTCTATGCGCTTGAATTGGTTTCGTCGCTTGCGCCGCGACGGCGTCACCTTGCGCTTGGGCACCGCCATGAGCGCGAAAGGGCCGTCCGGGGTGGCCGCGTCGCCCTCCTCGCCCCAGCGGTGCTCGGGAACCGCGAACTCCGGTGCGACCGACGCCGACTCCGGATGGGGGCGCGCCGTCGGCCGACCGATCGAGTCGACCACCATGCTCCCCGACGCGCCGGCGGTGGGGAGGATCAACGTGCGGGTCCAGCGCGCCGTCGAGGGGGGGGGGACGCTCGCGCACGCGCCGGCGGCGCGCGCGACGCGACGCGTCACGGAGAGCATCATCTCACTGCGCGCACACGGAGTGCGCGGGCGATCCAGAACCTACCCGCGGAGTCCACGTGAAAAAGTCCCGTATGGAAATCTGCATTTTGGCAGACCCGTGATTTTCGTATGCAGACGCAGTCTCGAGAAGCGGTTCGCCGCGCCACTGCGGTGACTGGGAGCGAATCAGCGTCGAGGATCTTGCTCCATATCTCCTTCGATGTTTCCGATCCCGCGCCGTGTCGCACTCCTCGCGACGCCAGCGGGACGATGGCGACTTCGATGGCGACGTTGCGAGGTCTGGGATGTGTCCCGACCTTCGCGGGCTCCTCGTGCGTTCGGCGGCCCGCCGCGGCGCGCCGCGCCGGCGCGGTCGCGCGACGCACGGAGGCGAGAAACGGCATCGCGTCGCCGCTGGTGGGAACCGGCGTGCGCGCGCGTCGCCGCGGGCGCCCCTCGGTGGCGCCCGTCGCCGCGCTCGGCGCTGACGCCGCGGACGCGCTCGCGAACATCGCGCCGCACGTCGACGCGGCGGCGACGCTCGCCGCCGCGCGCGTCGCCGAGCTCGCGGACGCCGCTGCGGCGCTGGACGCGTCCGCGTTCGATGCCGCCTCGGGCTCCTCCTTCGCGGACGCGCTGGACGCGGTGTCCGGCGCGGCGTCCGACGCCGCGGAGGAGACGGGCGCGCAGCGCATGGAGGGCATCCTGAGCCCCATCTCCGACCGTCTGGAGGCGTTCGTGCTGGGCACGCAGGCGCTGTTCGAGAAGCAGGGCGTGCCGTACCCCCTGGGCAGCTCCATCATCTTCACCACCTTCGTGGTGAAGGCGCTGACGTACCCGTTCACGAAGAGCCAGGTGGAGGCGACTTTGAACATCCAGAACCTCGCGCCGCAGACGGACGCGGTGCGTGAGAAGTACAAGGACGACCCGGAGCGCATGAACATCGAGATCAACCGTCTGTACGAGGAGAACCAAGTGAGTCCCCTCGCGGGGTGCGTGCCCATCTTACTGACCCTGCCCGTGGTCTGGGGGCTGTACCGCGCGTTCAACAACGCGTCCATCGACGGGTCGTTCGACGAGCCGTGGTTCTTCATTCCCTCGCTCGCGGGGCCCTCGCCCGATCGCACGTTAGCGTGGCTGTTGCCTTTGGACGAAAACTACGCGCCTCCCATCGGGTGGCACGACGCCGGGCTGTACTTGATCGTCCCGGTGCTCACCGTCCTGTCGCAGTACGTCTCGATGGAGATCCTGAAGCCGCCCAAGGATGTGAACAAAGACCCGGACGCGCCCGACCCCAACGACAGCGTTTTGCTGCAGCTCCTGCCCCTGTTCATCGGCTACGTCTCGCTCACCGTGCCCGCGGGCCTGACCCTGTACTGGCTGTTCAACAACCTGTTCACCACCGCCACGCAGGTGTACCTGCGCCAGGGCGGCGGCGCCGTCGCCAAGATCGAGAAGTCCGAAAACGTCGTCGTCAAGGTGCCTCTCGGGTGCGCCGTCGTGGACCTTTCCACGGCGCAGACGCAACCGCGCGACGCGCCGTACGAAGGGCCGTACATCATCTACGGCGACGAGGGAGGAGAGGCCGACGCTGTCGATTCGGATCGTACGGAAGATTCATTCGAGAGCATCGCGGCCGCGGCTGCGAGTTCAACCGGCGCGTTCTACACGACTCCGGAGGAGCGTTCCGCGGCGACGGCGAAGTGGTCTGCTCTGCTCGAAAATCGCGGGACGCGCGCGCGTAACCCCGCGGACCGCGAGATGGCGACCGTCGCTGAGCTCGAGGCGGTCATCGCGGAGTTCAAACAAGGGGGGTTCGAGCAAGAGGCACGGGAGGTGGCGGTTGTGCTGAACTCTTTGAACGCGATGGGGGGCGACGACGGAATCGCGAAACTCGTCGAGCGGGGCAAACAAAGTAGAGCGGAAGAAGAGCAACGCGCGATGCGCGACGCCGTCGGCGCAAACGAGGAGGACGAAACAGCTTCTGGTCTCCCCAGCCTGGAGGAGCTGAACAGCGCGCGGTGATTTTATGTTATGTCTCTTGTAGAGGTGATGTGTGGTATGACTACTGATGTGAGGCATGTGTGTTTGATGGTCGTAGAGATGGTCTTTTATGAGAACGCGACGCGCGCGCGTGACCTCTTATGTCTCGTTTCCTCGTTCGTCGGACTGAACGCTCGTGCGCGACGTCGCAGAAACGAACGCCGCTGCGCATGGTCAACGCCGAGTTGCAGACTGGAATTCCTGATCTGCCGGCGCGTTTCGGGTATCGGAATCGCACCTTTTTCGGCCGGCGGTCAACGCGCGAGATCACTCGGAGACGCGCGCGCACGCACCGACACGGCCACGCGCGCTCGGTTCCGCTTTCGTTCGACGTCTCGCTCGCGCTCGGCTCCGCCTCGCGCGTTTCAAGCGCGGCTTCGCCCGGCGCGCGCCGCACCCCGGCGAATTCTTCCGAGAAGAGAATTGATCTTACGGGACGATTCAACCGCATTCGCGCGGAACCCTCGTGACCTCCCCGCCCGCACCTGAAGCCAACCGCGCGTCCGCCATGGACCCCTCGGGCATTTCCTGGAACGAGGACTTGCAGCGGTACGAGCGCCAAAGGCGCCAGGACCCCGGCCCGACGCCCGACCCCAACCCCCGCGTCGGCCCGATGCAGGAATTGGACCCGTACCGCGGCCGGTTCGGCGCGCCCAACACGATGGCGCTCCACGAGCGCTGGCGCGCGGAGAACCCCGACGCGACGCCCGGTCGGCACACGCTGCGCAACGAATGGCACGACCCCGACCGGCACAAAGCTGATCTGCAGAACGATCGCATCTCGGAGGCGAGGACCGCGCGCAAACCTGTTCCGGGCGCCGGACAATACACCGGCGGCCTACGCGCCCCCCCCGTGGGCGTGAACAACCGAGCCGGGCGCGAACATCTGTTCGACACCATGCAGCAGGTGGGCGCCGCGGGCGCGCGCACGGTGGGCCTGAACCCCGCGGACCGGAACCACCCCGACGAGTGGCTCGGGAACAGGTCGTACAACCCGAACCGGGGGCGCAAGCAGGACTTCAACCGGACGACACGCGACAAGGGGTGCCGTCTGGACGACGGCCGCCGCGATCTGTTCACAGTGTTGCAACCCGACGGACGCGTGAAGGACCCCGAGGACCGCGCGGAGGATAACTGGCTGGGCAACATGGGCAACCGCCCGTCCATGGGCCGCTCGAAGGCTACGGAGGGCATGTACGTGCCCACCACGCACCGCGGGCGGCGCGACCTGTTCGCGGTGGTCTCGGGGAGAAACCCGGACGAGGATGACTTGTCGCAGGACCAGTGGCTGGGGAACATGGCGAACGACCCGGCGAGGCAGAAGGCGCGCCCGGACCGCGTGGAAGATGAGCTGGGCGTCGGTCTGCGCAAGGTGAAGACGTCCACGAAGGAGTGGGGGCAGCCGCAACGGATCACGAAACTGGAGGGGCCCGGGCAGCTCGACCCGCTGATCCGGCCGGATCTGCACCCGGACGAGGACTTCACCGACCCCGACCTGCGGCGCGGGCCGAAGAAGGTTGCGCCGCCGCCGGCGCCGAGCGGCCGCGTGGACTTTTACCCGGTGATCAACCAGGACCCAAACCTGAAGGACGACTTCGGGCCGAGGCGGAAAAAGTACGTCATGGAGCCCGGAAGCGACACGGATCCGGGGAAAGGATCGCTGCTGATGTACTCCAACGAGTACTGCTCCACCCTGAACAGGCGGGGCGTCATGTGATGGCTCGCGTCGTCGCTCGGCGCCGCCGAAAGAAGAAAGACGAGCCGCGGTAGTATTGTATGACATGTGTAATAACGCGTAAAAAGAGACGTGTAGTATCGATAGTATGCATACTACGAACGTCAAATGCTTCCGATTCACGCGCGCGTCATCGCGTCGCGCGTCGCTGACTGGAGTGAACAGACCGACGCGCTGAAAGTCTAAAGTCCTCACCCGGCGCGCACGAAGACGTACGCCTTGAAGTTTTGCCCGCCCGTCGTGCGCATCGTGAGAGACGCCACCTCGACGAAGCGCGCGTCGAGGCCGAGGCGGCGCCACTGCTCGGCGCGCTGGTACGAGACCAGCACCTTCGTTTTCTCGCTCGCGTTGAGCTGCGCGGCGAGCAGCGCCGTGGTGGGGTCGCTGAACACCTTATCGTACATGTACACGTGCGAGAACTGAAACGCGCCGAGCTTCGTGGCGTCGCCCTTCGTAAGGCGCGTCGCGCGCGCGTCGCGCAAAAGAGCGAGCGCCTCCGGAGTGACAAACGCGTGCTTTCCCGAACGCAGCTCGCGAAGCGCGTCGGCGGCCATGTCGGCTCGGGAGGCGACGTACTCGATGCCCGCCGCCTCGGCGACGCGCGCGGAAAGACGCGCGTGAAGCACCACCTTGCCGTACCCCGAGCCGACGTCGATGAACGACGAGGAAGAAGTCAAGTCGAGCTCGGAAAGGTGGTCATTCCGCGCGCTCACGCCGCGCGCAACCCGTCGGCTCTTCTTCGTCTTCTCGGCGCCGTTTTTTCTCGCCGCGAGTCGCTCCACCTCCGGGTGGCTCCCGAGGGTCCTGAGGAACACCAGGAGGCGCTCGATGGAGCCCTCGGTCATCTCGCCGTACCCCTCGCTGGACGCGTTGGGGTCCTCGTCCTCGTCCGACTCCGGAGCCTTGGCGAGGCATTCGGCGGTGGATCCGCCGCGCTCGGGCTTCTGCGGCGTCGGCGGCGACGTCGGAGTCGCCGCGCCGCCCGACGCGCGGCGCTTGCGCGGACCCTCCACGAGCCAATCCGAGGTCAGACCCCAGTTCAGGAACGTCTTCTTATCCACGTATCGATACACGCTCTGGAGGTGTGACGTCGAGGAAGAGGGGTGTGGTTTTTGGTCAGCGCCGTTCTCGTGCGCGGCGTGAAAACGCAACGCGTTTTGTTTTTCGTCTCGAATCGGTACGCCTCGTGAGGCGCGAAAGACGCGCGCTTTCGATCGCGCGCGCAATTCGCGGACGGGAGCGGGCGCGGCGACGTACCTTGATCACGGGATCGACGTATACGGTGTTGGCGAACGCCGCGACCGGGTGTTTCGTGGGTGAGCCGGTGGGGGTGGTAGCCGCGGCGTCCGCGGGCGGCGTCTTCGCCTGCGTCTCGCGCGGGGCTCCGGCTTTTCGCTTTCGGCTCCGGAACGCCATCATGGCGCGAATCGGCGAGATCGACGGCGGGCGGCGCGGACGCGAAGCGCGGCGATGCGGTCGAGACGCGGCGCGGCGAGATCGCGAGACACGCGCGACGTTGGGGTGCCGCTGCGCGAAGTGGGTCGACGGGTCACCGCGCGCGCGAGACTGACAGCGAACGGCGCGCGGCGGTTAGCAATGCCGATTAACATGTTTCGTCGCCGGGTCTCTCGTTCCCGCCGAAACCCGGCGCGCGATCGAGTGCGTGATCTGATATTCCACAGTGCGCGGCTTCGCTACGGGTGACGCGCTCCGGACGCCGCGCTCGCTACCGAAAGAACAGAATCGTGACACAACACCTATACCTCCGATACCTCCAAAACGCGCATGAAACTCACCCCTCATCGCATCACTGTCCGTACGGCACGGGGTCGTACAAGGGCACCATTTTATCAACGGTGGGCTCCGCTAACAGCGCTTCAGGCGGGACGTACGGCGGCGGGCGCGACGCGATTTCATCGCCGCCGTGGATGAAGTCGCTGCCCATCAGCAGGTACGTACAGACGAACAGCACGGAAAACACCGCGATGAGGGGCCCGAACGAGATGAACGACGTGAAGCCCAACTTCAGGAGCTCGCCGGCGCGCGTCGGGAAACCCTCCAGGCCCTCGTTCTGTAGCGCGCGCGATTTCTTCAACTGCTCCGTCTCCACGCCTCGCGCGCCATCGTCCCGCGCGAACCGAGGCGCGGCGTCTCCCGGCTCGCCCCAGCGGTCGCCGCCGGCGTCGCCGGCGCTCGAGCTGGGCGTGCTACCGCTACCCTCGGCAGCCTGACGGCGTTTCAGCTCCTCCGCGAACGAGGAGGACAGACCGTCCTCGGAGGGCGCGTCGTCGTCGCCGGGCGTCGCCGCGCATCGGGTCGACGACGTGGATCTGAAGCGCACCTCGAGGCCGACTCGTTTCTCGAGGGGGCGACGCACAGCGGACGCGGTGCGAGCGACGCAGCGCGCGCCGGGCGCGGCGCCCGCGCGCGACGCGCGGACGACGGCTCGCGTCGGAGCGGTGATCGCGAACGCCATGTCGCTTCCGAAAGAGGTCCGTGCCGGGAGTCGCGCGCCGGAGGAGTGAAGCACCGGTTCGCGGATATGCGACGACAACTGGCGAGAGGGCGATGGCACTCCTCTTTGATTCTCAGCGGACGCTCCCTCGTCCCTTTTTTGGCAAGTTGCCCTCCGTCCGTCAGAGCCAGACGCGCGCGTTCCGCGTGAGCTTTCGCGGCGCCATGGAGACCGACTCGACGCAGCAGATCAAGAACAGCCGCGCGGCCGTGGCGCAGGCGATTCACGCCAGGGGTGGTAAGCTCGCGGCTTCGGCGGGACGGTCCAACATGCCTTTCGCCACGCACCAGGCCGCATTACAGGCGCTGGCGAACGGCGAGCCCGTGCCGTACCCCGCGTCGCTGCGGATCGTCGTGCACGAGGGCGACCGCGAGCTTA